>Ga0208564_1003870_pt1 | contig 10628 bp, 4 predicted proteins | sample AD_UKC073_MetaG_FD_184439 | JGI IMG/M metagenome (GOLD analysis project Ga0208564, IMG submission 184439) | Active sludge microbial communities of municipal wastewater-treating anaerobic digesters from USA - AD_UKC073_MetaG (SPAdes) (version 2) | ecosystem: Engineered > Bioreactor > Anaerobic >... | reverse complement strand
TTTGTTTATTGAAATTTATTTCCTTATTTTTACAAAAATATTCAATAAATGTCTATTAAAGTATTAGAAGCCTCAGCTGGTAGTGGTAAAACATATCAATTGTCTATGTTTTACGTTAAATTAGCATTAGAAAACCCAAATAATTTTAAAAAAATACTCGCTATCACTTTCACTAATGCCGCTGTGAATGAGATGAAACTGAGAATATTAGATAGACTGTATTCTATAGCTAATAACAACCCCAACTCCCTTGAAGAATTTAAAGCTTTCGCTAAAGGCGGACAAATTAATGGTAAAAATATAACTCAACTATCTGATGATGATATATCTGGTGCTGCTAAAAATGTTTTATATAATATCCTGCACAATTATCAGGACTTTTCTGTATCTACCATTGATAGCTTTTTGCAAAGGCTCTTTAGAGGTGCTCTCTACGAGATAGGCGTTAAGTATAATTATGAATTAATTGTAAAAAACGACGATATCTACAGGGAGGCGGTAGATGATTTCATAGTAAATCTGCAAGAACAATATCCCGCTTTTAATTGGCTTATTAAATTTATTGAGGATAAACTCGCTCAAGATAAGTCTTTTAATTACAATAATATGCTATTAGACCTAATTAAAGAGATTAATAAAGAATTTTTCTATGATTATGAGGATGATTTTATTAATAAATTGACTGATGAGGATTTTAAACAGAAATGTTTAGATGATATAATTAAATGTTTAAATAATGTAATGAATGATTTTTTAGATAAAGCAAAAAAAATAAATGATGATTTTAAAAATATTTGTAAAAATAATAATAATATAACAGAAAATGATTTTTATCAAAAAGCAAGAGGTCCAGCTTCTTTTTTAGGTTCAAAGATTGAAAATTTTAAAATAGGTTATGAAATAAAAAAACTTTTACCTAATAGTTATTTTATTGAAGGGTTAAATGGCAAACTTTTTAGTGGTGGTAACACGATTACATTGAAAAATAATGATTTGCAAAATATAAAAGATTTATTATTCTCTTATAATGATTTAATAAATAATGAAGGGAAAAATTATGAGACTGCACGTATCATTTCTAATCAAATCTATAATATAGCTCTGCTAAGTGATATTTTAAAAAGTCTATATGATTACAAAAAAACAAATAATATCTTGCTTTTGTCTGATATAGGAAAAATGCTAAGAAAGTTTATAGAAAATAATTACATGTTTATATATGAAAAACTAGGTGTATATTATGAATATTTCTTAATAGATGAATTCCAAGATACCTCTCATGTGCAATATGAAATTATAAAACCATTAATCAATGAAAGCCTCAGCCAAGCTCAGTCAGATAATGTTTTGCTAGTTGGCGATATCAAGCAAGCTATATATCGCTGGCGTAATGGAGACTGGGAAATTATGAAAGATACCATTGATACTGACTTTCATAATAGTATTTCTAGAAACAATCTTAAAGAAAATTGGCGTTCTTATCCTAATATTGTGAACTTTAATAATTCCCTTTTTAGTGAACTTTTACAATTAACTGATTTATTTAAGGAAAAAGATGAAGATATTAGTAACCCAAGATACCAAACTAAAATCAATTACATTAAAGAAATATATATAGATACTGATAAAAATAGAGATGTTAAACAAGAAATCCCTGACGCCAAAAAAGATCAATTTAAAGATTTCCAGGGATATGTAAAACTCTATATAGCAAAAGATAAAAATAATAAAAATACTACAACAAATGAAGAAAAATCAACTACATATGATACATCAGACTCCATAGAATCTGAAGAAGATGATAAAGTACTACAATTGGTAATAAATGATGTAAATAATTTGTGGGAAAAAGGCTACAAAAACATTGGTATTCTCGTTAGAACCAATAAAGAAGCTGTAGAAGTATTCAAATATATACTCCAAAATTCAACAATTCAGGATTCTGATTTCAAAATTATTTCTGATGAGAGTATTAGCTTTGCTAATTCTGATGCCGTGCTATGGATAGTTTTTACCCTCTATGCACTACAAAATGGCTCTAATTATGCTAGATACATGTCAGAGGCTTTCTATGATTTTATAAAAACATCAAATTCAGTACCTTACAATAGTCTGATGAATAATTTAGAAAATGATGATAATTTCATGGCTCAAAACTTATATTTCAAAGCAGAGCATTTGGTAAACATTATTTATAAAGAGCTAGATGATAAAGAAAAAGTCTTTTGCATGCATTTCCTACAATTAATAAAAAATTATCAGCGGGAGCACAATAATAATGAGGTGATGTTTATTGAGTGGTTTCTGAATAATGGAGTGAAACAGTCATTGAAGATAACAGATGAAAAAAATGGAGTTCATATTTCTACTATCCATAAATCTAAAGGATTAGAATATGACGCTGTGATAGTACCTTTCATCAATTGGACTAGAAATCAAAACGATTATCTATGGTTTAAAAAACCAGATATTTGCAATTCAAATATTCCTGCATTTTTATTAAAAACTAGTGGAGATCTTGCAAATTCTCAATTCGCAGATGAATATTATATGGAAAAAACAAAAAAATATGTGGATGACCTCAATCTGCTCTATGTAGCTCTAACTCGTGCAAAAAAAGTGCTCATTGCTAATATTGAAAATCAAAATATAGGTAAAGAAATCCAGAAATGTGTAACTAATAATTTTAACATAGATGGTCTAGGAGCAATTGATACTTATAAATCAATAAATTCTAATGAAAATTTTGATATTTATGAAATTGGAACATTAGTAAACAATACTACCTATGCATCAGATGTGTCTATAGAAAATTTCCAATGGGCAGCAAAAGAAAATGTGGGCATAGAAATAAAAATTAAGAAAAATTATAGTTTATCTTCAAATGAAAAAATTGCTCATGGTGTATTGATGCATGATATTCTCAGAGTAATAGACGATGTAGACAATTGGGAGAAAAAAGCTGATAAAATATTAAAAAAATATCATAAAACATCAGAAGAAATTAAAAAAATTAAAGACAATATAAAAACTATTTTTGAAATTAACCCAGAAGTGAAAAATTGGTTTACTAATGCACAGGAGATTATTAGTGAGCGAGATTTGTCTATTTATAAGCTAGAGTCGGATAAGGATAAGCTAGAGTCGGATAAGGAAAGAAAAATGTATAGACCAGATAAGATATTTATTTATCCTGATAAAGTCATTGTTGTAGATTTCAAAACTGGTGAAAAAGATTTAAATGAATATAAATATCAAGTGAGAAATTACATAGAGATCCTACGTCAAATTTTTGATAAAGATATCGAAGGATTTTTGCTTAATATCGACAATAATGAATTGCTAAAAGTAGAAATATAATAATTAATTAAAAACTCAAAAAAATATGAAAGCATTTTTGCAAGAAGTAGCAGAATATATTTACCAAAAACATGGTGATAATCTAAAAAATCTAACTATATTGATGCCCAATCGTCGCTCATGTATATTTCTAAAACAAGAAATAGCCAAACTTTGTCAAAAAACAACTTTCTTGCCCGAAGTACTTTCTCTGCAAGATTGGATTGACGACAATTCATCTCTTACTAAAATAGAAGATGTAGTCGCCATTTTCAAATTATTTGATTCTTTTAAAAATATTTATCCTAATAAAGCAAATCTAAAAATTGAAGATTTCTATTTCCTTGGTGAAATACTGCTTATAGATTTTAATGATATTGACAATGCTCTGGTAGATGCTAGTAAACTATTTATAAATATTAAAGATGAAAATGAAATAAAAAATCTTTTCAATTTAGATTTGGAACCAGATTTTAAAGATTATTTTGATAAATTAATTAAGTATTTTAATAAATCCTTTAGTGAAAATTCATATTTAGATATTTGGAATAAATTACATGATTTATACAAACAATATAGAGAATCATTAATCAAAGATAATCTAGCTTATGAAGGTCTACAAATTAGACATTTCGTAGAAAATGAAATAGAAAATTCAAAAAATATCAATGAAAAAATCTTTTATTTTATAGGTTTTAATTTTATTACAAAAGCAGAATACGCAATATTCAATAAATTAAAAGATAAAGCAAATTTTATCTGGGAATATGATGATGAATATGTAGATAACAACCTTTATAGTGCTGGTAAGCAATTGAGTTGGTTAATTAAGGATTTTCCAATGCCCGCTGATTTTAACGTTAAAACTAATAATCTAGGCGATGATCTAAAAAATGTAAAAGATAAAATAAAAATTTGCTCTTTTACTAATGAGGTGGAGATGGCTAAATATGCTGCTCAACATATTAAAAACTTAGAACAATATCAAGCGATCATTTTGCCCGATGATAGTCTGCTACCTGTGGTACTCACTTCTCTGCCAGATGATATCAAGTCTGTAAATGTAACGATGAATTATTCTATTAAAAATACTAATGCTTACACTCTCATAATGCAGATTTTTGATTTATACAATAATATTAGAAAAAACAATACTAAGATTTTAATATCTAAACAGAAATGGTTAGAGCTGATATATCATCCTTTTATCTATAAAAATGCTAATGTACGAAAAATGATTAGTGATTATTTATATCCTCAAAAAACTAATAATAATTCTAATAGTCAAGAAATCAATGATTTTATTGAAATAAATAATATAAATACTGCTGATAAGCCATTGATTGATAAATTGCTATCTATCATTAATGCTAATGGCACGATAGATTTCATGAATCATTTATTGGAGTTGCTATCGTATTTAGAGGAAAATTTAAAAACTACGACAGAAAAGAGTTCTATGCTTAAATTGGAGTTAGAGGCTATTAGACAATTATATACTAAACTACAAGAAACCAATGTTCTATTTGATCAATATAAAATAGTAATAACAGATATCAAGTTTCTAATATCATTGATAACAGAAATATTAAGGGAGATAAAAATAAAACTTGAAGGTGAACCATTGGAAGCTCTACAAGTGATGGGACTGATGGAGAGTCGTCTTTTAGATTTCCAAAAGGTAATAATTCTTTCACTGAATAATAAAATAGTTCCTGGAGACAAATACATACCTACATTTATCTCATATCATTTCAGGAAACATTTTAATTTACCAACTCAGGACTGGCGTGAGGGCATAGATGCTTTTCATATTTATAGATTACTACAGCGTAGTGAAAATATTCACCTACTATCATCTAGGTTCATAGCTGATGAAGAGTGCGATTATAGTCCGTATTTATTGCAATTAAAATATCGTGGTATAGATATCAAAAATTTCACAGATAAAATAGGCAAGTCATCACAAATAACTGAACATAAAATAAAAAGTGATGCCCAAAATAAAGTAAATGACTATCTGAATAAAAATGACAATAGCGGATTATCTCGTAATGCCATTAGCACTTACATACAATGTCCACGTAAATTTTATTTCAAATACATAGAAAATCTGACAGATACTGATCTATTTCCCGAGGAAGCAATAGAAAGAGAATTAGGCACTCTGATACATCAAGCTTTAAATAAATTATTTAATAATTATAAAAATGTAGATATTGGAATATTGCAATACATTAAAAATAAAGTAGATACCGTATGTGATGCCTTATTACCTAATAAGGATAGTATAAAAGTGCTACTGCTAAAACATCAATTAAAAAGTATGCTAAATAAATTTTTTGATGTAGAAATAAATCCTCAAACATCTCATTTCCCTGCTGAGATTTTAGGAATAGAGTACACAGTACGTTGGACATTAAATAATGTGAAATTACTAGGCACCATAGATTTGATAATTAAAAATGATAAAGGGGTATATATCATAGATTTCAAAACGGGTAGCGAAAAAGCGGTAACTTATACTGAGGCTGAGGATCTTTTTAAGCAAAATTCTAAAATGGAATATGTTTTTCAGCTAGCTTTTTACTGCTATTTATATTGTGCTATAAATAATTCTAATAATGTTTTTGGAGAAAATATTTATTTAAAATCTTATAACAAAGCATATAAAAATGAATTAAAGAAAGATAAAAATGTTGTTGATTTTTACGATGAAAAGAATGAATTTGAAGATTTATTAACAATAATAATAGATAAATTAAAAAATGATGGAGAGTTTGAATTAACTGAAGATCAAAAAAATTGCATATATTGTGATTATCAATTGATTTGCAAAAGGGCAGGGGGGTGAGAGGTACTACTTATAACTGACAACTAACAACCTACAACAAATGTATTGCTCAACTTCTAAACTATTATTTATGTGTTTCTATGTAAAAATCATAAATTATTTTTTACATACCACCCACTTTTCACTACGTTTAATATTTTTATTACCATTACCATATATTTATTAAATGTTTTATTTTGTAGATTTAATTTGGCATATAGATGAAATTTTTATTATGTTTTCTGATTTTACCAGAATTGTAGATAACATTTATAGAACTTATTAGCATTGCTGCTTCGGCTATTGCAGGATGTAGTAGAGCCATCATGGCTAAAGGTATAGCTATGACATTATAAATAAATGCCCAGAAAAGGTTTTGTTTAATTTTTTTGAAAGTTAATTTAGAAAGGCTAATGGCGTAAGGTATCACATTAAGATTACCTTTTGAGATGATAATATCTGCACTTTCTATAGCTAGATCAGCACCAGTACCAATAGCTACACCTATATCAGCAGCTTTTAGAGCTGCTGCATCATTTATACCATCACCTACCATCATAACTTTTCCCCCCTCCATTTGGTATTTTCTAATAATATCAACTTTTTTATTAGGTGAAATGCCTGCCCATAACTCATCTATACCTATCTGATCTGAAATGTATTTAGCTGTTAATTCATTATCACCAGTGAGCATTACAGTTTTGCATCCTAGATTTTTTATTTGTAGTATTGTATCAGACGCATCAGCTTTGATTTTATCAGTTATTCTTATATAACCAATTATTTTATCATTTTTAGTAACTTCTAATACTGTCTCTCCCTTTTCCATAAAATTACTATAATTATTTGCATTTAAAGGTTTACCAATAAAGTAAATATCCTCATTATATTTACCTTTTATTCCTTTGCCACTTAATTCCTCTATATCAGTAATATCAATATGTCGAAATAGCTCATTTTCATTTACAAATTTTATCAGTGCTTTAGCAAGTGGATGTATAGATTTTTCTTCTATATTAGCTATAATGTTTAGGACTTCATTAGTTAAATTATGGTCTATTACTGTTAATTTTCCTTCAGTAATAGTGCCTGTTTTATCAAAAATTACAGTATCAATATCTTTTGCCATTTGTATAGCTTCTCCATTTTTAATAATAAGTCCTTTTTTAGCAGCTACACTACTAGCATTCACAAGAGCCATTGGTGTAGCTAAGCCCAATGAACAGGGACAAGCAATTACAAGTGTAGCAACAAAAGAAAAAATTGCAGTAGATATAGCACCACCATCAGTAATGATCCATGGAAAAATTTTTGAAATTTTTGATAAAAAAGGAAGATAAAGTTCATAATTAAAAAACCAGAAAACACCACTTAAAATTGCTAATACTAAAACTATAGGAACAAAATAGCGAGTTATTCTATCAGCCATAGCTTGTATTGGGACTTTAGAAGATTGCGCTTCTTCTATAAGTTTAATCATTTGATTAATAAAAGTATCAGATCCTACTTTTTCTACTTTTACTTTTATTAAACCATTTTCTACAATAGTACCACTGAGTACACTATCACCAATGGTTTTATCTATTGGTAGTGGTTCGCCATTAACCATGGATTCATTTATATAGGCTCGCCCCTCCACAATAGTACCATCTAGTGGTATTTTTTCACCTTGCCTGATAATAATTATATCGTCTATTTTTACAGTATCTATCGGGGCTTCTATTATCTTATTATTTATTAAAACATTAGCACTCTCTACTTTCATTGACATCAAGAGTTTTATTTCTTTGACGGCATTATTTTTCATTTTGGATTCAATATATCTACCTACCAGATTCAAAGACACTAACATAGCTGCCACAGTTCCAAATGATAAAACATTTAACCCTGCTATAGCTAAAATATTAGTTGACCAAGCTGAGATAGCCCCAATAGATAATAAAGTATCCATATTTGTATGTAAATGTCTAAGTGCTATCCACGCATTACTTAACATTTTTTTACCAGTTATAAAAATTACACAGGAGCTAGCTATTAGTTCAATTATTAAAAAATAAGGAATATATATACCACTCATATGAAGTATCATAAGTATCATTAATGGAATAGTGATAGCTAATGATATATACATATTCTGTCTAGCATCTACGAATTGCTTTTCTATTAAATCTTCTTTTGGAGCTTCGGTAGTGGCATTATAGCCAACTTCTTTAACTGCTTTTTTAATATCTTCGAATTTGATATTTTCATCAGCTATTACAAATGCTTTCTGAGTAGCGAGATTTACAGATACATATTTGACGCCATTGATCTTTTTTATAGCATTTTCTACATTTTTTACACACATAGTACATACCATTCCTGATACAATAAATGAAAATTTATTTTCCATAATATATTATTAATTTTTTTCAAAATTATAACATATTTAAACAAATAAAAAAGATAAAATACAAAGGGCAAAAGATAGATTAATATGGTAAAGTAAAGAAACGTTACTAAAATAGTAGATCCTAATATTTTGAAAGATTTCTATATTTTGTCAAAATGATATTATACTGAGATGATTATTCAAAAAATCATATTATTAATAAATGAAAATCAAGATCGATAATGTTAATTTTTTCTTAACTTTTAGAAATAATTTCATTTATTAATTATTTGTATTTTTGTCATCATAAATTTTGTTTAATAATTAATATAAAATCATCATAATAATGGTTTCTACATATACACCAGATTTTTTACAACAATTTGAAAAAATAAAATTTGATATACGAGCTAAAAATTATGCTAATATATATTTTGCTTATGGTAAAGAATCATATTTTGTAGATCAATTACAGCATATAGTAGAAGATGAAATCTTAGATCCGAGTGAAAAAGATTTGAATTTATATATTATTTATGGTAAAGACACAACTATTGCAGAAATCATAAATATAGCTGAAAGCTATTCATTTTTAGGCACTTATAAAGTTATTTCTATCAGGGAAACTCAAGAGCTGAACTTATCAAATTTTGATTTACTCGAAAAATATTTTCAAAAACCTATGCATGAGACTATACTTTTCTTTGGTTATAAAGATGATAAACTCAATAGTAAATGGCAAACATTACTTAATAAAAAAACCTCGAAAGTAATAAAATTTAATAGTAAAGGTTTATATAATTATCAAGTACCAAATTTTATCCAAGACTACGCTAAATCCAAAGGATATAATATTAATCCGCATATCAGTCGAATATTATCAGATAATCTCGGAACAAATTTGTCTGTAGTTATTAATGAATTAGAAAAATTATTTATTCTAGTGCCAGATGGCGGCGAAATAAATATGCAAGTAGTAGAAGAACTCACAGGAATAAATAGACAGTATAATGTGTATGAATTACAAAATGCTTTAGCAAAAAAAGATATTAAAAGTATTCAAAACATAACTTTGTATTTGGCATCGAGTGAGGAGAGAAGTGCTCTATTAATGGTAATACAAAATTTGTTTAATTTTTTTACTCAATTACTTATTTATAAACAAAACAAAAAAAACAAAAATGAAACAGAACTGGTAAAAATGTTACGATTATCTCATTCGTTTTTTTTAAAACAATATCAACAAGCCGACCAAAATTATACTTATGCATCTATTATAAATATTATATCTCTACTTCGAGAATATGATCTCAAGGCTAAAGGTGTAGGTAATCGATCTTTCGAACAAAGTGAATTATTAAAAGAATTAATTGTTAGAATTTTAAAATCATGATACAAGTTTTAGAAGTAAAAACAGAGAAAGACATAAAAGAGTTCATAGATTTTCCTTTCAAAATATATAAAGGTGACAAAAATTGGGTACCACCTCTGAAAAATGATGAAAAAAAAATGTTTTCACCTCATACAAATCCAGAATTAGAATTTTGTGATACACAATTTTGGTTAGCTAAAGATAATGGCAAAACCGTTGGGCGTATAATAACGATGATAAATCATAAATATAATGAAAAGGTAAATAAGGCTTATGCACGTTTTTTTAAATTTGAATCAATAAATGTCGAAGTGGGGGAACAATTACTATTATTTGCTGAAAATTGGGCAAGAGAAAAACGTTCTACTCATATTCATGGTCCTTTAGGTTTTTCCAATCTTGATAATCAGGGTTTATTAATTGAAGGTTTCGAATACTTACCATCTATTGCTTCTACATATAATAAGGTATTTTATAAAGACATTTTTGATAAATTAGAATATCAAAAAGAAAATGATTGGATAGAATTCATTCTATATCCAGAAGATTGTATAGATGAAAGGATATTAAAATTAAATGAAACTATAAAAAAAAGATATAATTTAATAGTGAATTCTTTCAAAAAAAATCAAGAGCTCAAACCATATATTCCACAAGTTTTAAAAGTTTTAAATGAAGCTTATGCTGATTTGCCTTATGTAGTGCCATTTGAT
>Ga0208564_1003869_pt1 | contig 10632 bp, 8 predicted proteins | sample AD_UKC073_MetaG_FD_184439 | JGI IMG/M metagenome (GOLD analysis project Ga0208564, IMG submission 184439) | Active sludge microbial communities of municipal wastewater-treating anaerobic digesters from USA - AD_UKC073_MetaG (SPAdes) (version 2) | ecosystem: Engineered > Bioreactor > Anaerobic >... | reverse complement strand
GAGGCGTCCACGGTCAGCCACGATCCCCGCGCCGACGGACCGTTCGACGCCTCGGAGGTCGACCTCACCGGCGACGCGGTGTCCCGGCTGGCGCTGGGACCCCTGACCATCACCCCGTTCGAGGGCATGGGACTGCAGTTCCAGGGCGACACGCAGACACAGACGATCTACTCGGCTCTCGCCATGCACGAGAACTCCGGCCTGCAGCTCGAGCTCTTCGCGGCGCCGACCAGCGGGGGACTGGCCGACGAACTGCGCGAGGACGCCGTCGAGGAGGCCGAGCAGCAAGGCGGCACGGCCGAGGTCCAGGACGGACCCTTCGGGCTCGAGCTCAAGCGCGTGCTGCCCATGGAGGGCCCCGAAGGCGAGCAGCTGTTCCACGTGTCGCGGGTGTGGCTGGTCGACGGTCCGCGCTGGGTGCTGCGCGGCACGGTGATGGGCCAGGCGGCACTCGTCGCCGGCGAGGAGGAGCCGGCTGACGTTTTCGCCGAGTTCTTCCGCAACGTCATCGTCCACCGCGACGATGCGCCGCGCGTCCCCGGCGAGTTGATCACGCTCGTCCTGCCGGACCTGCCCGGCGCCGAGGGCTGACCTTTGCCGTCGTCCCTACGCCGCTGGCTCGGCCGCATCGGAGTCGGGTCCGAAGAGGGGGCCTGGGAGGATCCTCGACTGAGCGCCCAGCGCTCGACCGCGGACAAGATCGCCGAGGCGTCCGATCGGCAATACGTCGTGCTCAAGGGCACCATCAGGTCTGTGTCGGAAGTGCAGCGCGCGACGGCCAACTGGCTCGAGGCTCAGCTCGACGACGGCACGGCCACGGTGACGCTGGTCTGGATGGGCCGCCCGTCGATCCCGGGCATCGAGCCGGGACGCGTCCTCAAGGCCGAGGGACGCCTCAGCGACGCCGACGGCAAGCGGAAGATCTACAACCCCCTGTACACGCTGCTCTGAGGCTCACTCGGCCTCGAGCGTCGAGCGCCGTCCCCCCGGAGCCAGGTACTCGGTCAGGGCGAGCTCGTGGGCCGGGTCGCCGATGAGCAGCAGCTCATCCCCACCCGCCAAGGTGGTGTCCGCCTGCGGCGGGCGAGCCTGACGATCGCGGATCAGGGCCACCACCACGAAGTCGCCCGGCAGCTCCAGCTCGCCGACGCGGCGGCCGATCTGCGGACTCGTGTGGGGCAGTGTCATCTCGACCAAGTTGGTGTTGCCGCCCCGGAAGCTGAACAGCCGGACGAGGTCACCCACGGTCACGGCCTCCTCGACCAGGGCGCAGATCAGCCGCGGCGTCGAAACCGCGACATCCACGCCCCACACGTCGTCGAACATCCATTCGTTGCTCGGATGGTTCACCCGGGCGACCGTCCGCGGCACCGAGAACTCCGTCTTGGCAAGCAGGGAGTGCACCAGGTTCGCCTTGTCGTCGCCAGTCGCGGCGATGGCGACGTCGCACTGGTCCAGGCGCGCCTCTTCGAGGGAGTCGACCTCGCAGGCGTCCGCGAGCAGCCAGTCGGCCCCGGGAACGCTGTCGGTCTTGATGGCCGCAGGCTCCCGATCGATCAGCAGCACCTTATGCCCGTTGGCGAGCAGTTCCCTGGCGATGGAGCGTCCGACGTTGCCGGCCCCGGCGATTGCCACGCGCATGATGTTGCCCCTAGTTCTTGGCCGGCGGGTTGCCGAGGATCGTCTCGATGGAGTCCACGTCGGTGTTGGCGCAGCCGACGTAGATCAGGTCGCCGTCCTGCACGATCGTCTGCTCGTCCGGGACCATGCCCTGGCCGAACCGCAGGATGAACGGGATCGGCGCCGACGCAGCCTTCTGCAGGTCCCGGACGCGGCGCCCGACCCAGCCCACGTGCGCCGAGACCTGGATCAACCGCACCGTGCCGGACGGGTCGCGCCACTGCGGCTCGGAGCCTTCGGGCAGCAGTCGCCGCAGCACCTGGTCGGACGCCCACCGCACGGTCGCGACGGACGGGATGCCCAAGCGCTCGTAGACCGCGGCGCGGCCCTGGTCGTAGATGCGGGCGACGACGTTGTGGACGCCGTACGTCTCGCGGACGACGCGCGCGGCCAGGATGTTGCTGTTGTCACCCGAAGACACCGCGGCGAAGCCGTCGGCCTCCTTGATGCCCGCCGCCTCCAGCACCTTGCGGTCGAAGCCGACACCCTTGACGGTGCGCCCGCGGTACGACGGGCCGAGCCGGCGGAAGGCGTCCGGATCGATGTCGATCACCGCGACGGAGTGGCCGCGCCGCTCCAGGCTCCGCGCCAGCGAAGAGCCCACGCGTCCGCAGCCCATGATGACGACGTGCACGATCAATCCCTTTCGGCGGGTTCACCGACCGGGTCACCGGGTCGGCGTCGCTAGAGTCTAACGCCGTGGACTCCAGCGACAGCGACTCTTTGATCGGCCCCCTGCGGGTCACCAAGGTCGCCCACGGCGGCCACTGGGTGGCCCGCACCGAGGACGGCCGGGTGGTCTTCCTGCGCGGGGCGCTCGAGGGTGAACTGGTCCGGGCACGCATCACGGCCACGGCCAAACGCCATGCGTTCGCCGACGTCATTGAGGTGCCGGAGGCGAGCCCCGACCGCGTGCTGACGCCGTGCGGCATCGCCGATCGATGCGGCGGGTGCGATTTCCAGCACGTCCGCCCGGCGGCGCAGCTCGAGCTGAAACGCCAGGTTGTCGCCGAGCAACTCGGACGCCTCGCAGGCTTGGCCTGGACAGGGCAGGTCGAGGCCGTCCCGCCGGTTGAGCGCTGGCGCACCAGGGTCAGGTACCACTCCGACGGTGAGGCGTGGGGGATGCATCCGGCACGGTCGCACGCGGTGACGCCGTTGCCCGAGGCAGGGTGCCTGATCGCGGCCGAGGAGCTTTTGGCGCCGCCCGTATCGGCGTCTGCTGGCGGCAGCATCGTAGGCGTGGCCTCCGCCGACGGCGTCCGGTGGTCCTCGAACGAAACGAATGACACGGTCCTGGAAGAGGCCGCCGGACGCACCTGGCGGGTTGCGGCGGACGGCTTCTGGCAGGTCCACCCGGCTGCGGCGGACACGCTGGTCGACGCCGTCTTGACCGGCTTGGCGCCTCGGGCGGGGGAGTCCGCGTTCGACCTCTATTGCGGTGTCGGGCTGTTCGCCGGGGCGCTCGTGGATCGCGGGGTGTCGGTGGTCGGCGTCGAGGGCAGCAAGACGGCCGTCGGTCACGCGCGGACCAACGTGCCGGAGGCGTCCTTCCTCGCCGGATCGGTCGACAAGGCCCTCCGGCGACTGCCCAGGGCGGTCGACCTGGTCGTGGTGGATCCGCCCCGAGTCGGGGCCGGGGCGTCCGTGCTGGGAGAGATCCTCGGACGCCGTCCGCGGGCCGTGGCGTACGTGGCCTGCGATCCTGCGTCCTTGGCGCGGGACCTGGGCCTCGCGCTGGCCGCCGGCTGGCGGGTCGACTCGCTGCGCGCGTTCGACCTTTTTCCCATGACGCACCACGTCGAATGCGTCGCGATCCTGCAGCCGGACGACTGAGCCCGCCATCTGCGGACGCCGCACGTCGAGATCGTCTCGACTCTGGCAGGCTTGCGCACTAGACATGTAGTCAGACGTCGACGCGAGGACTACTATCTCGATGTCGAGAGAAATGCTCGCGTTTCAATGCCCGATCAGGAGTGAGCCCATGAGCGCCAACAGCTTCGGAGCCAAGACCACGTTGGACGTGGCCGGCAAGCAGTACGAGATCTTCAAGGTGGACGCCGTTCCGGGCTCCGACACCCTGCCCTACAGCCTGAAGGTCCTCCTTGAGAACCTGCTGCGGACCGAGGACGGCGCCAACATCACGGCCGCCGACATCGCCGCGCTGGGGGAGTGGGTGGCCGACAGCGAGCCCGATCGCGAGATCCAGTTCACGCCGGCCCGCGTCATCATGCAGGACTTCACCGGCGTCGCCTGCGTCGTCGACCTGGCCACCATGCGGCAGGCCGTCGCCGACCTGGGTGGGGACGCGTCCAAGATCAATCCGCTGGCGCCCGCCGAGCTCGTGATCGACCACTCGGTCATCGCCGAGTACTTCGGCACGCCCGATGCGCTGACCAAGAACGTCGATGTCGAGTACCAGCGCAACGAGGAGCGCTACAAGCTGCTGCGCTGGGCGCAGACCGCGTTCGACGAGTTCAAGGTCGTCCCGCCGGGCACCGGCATCGTCCACCAGGTCAACATCGAGAACCTGGCCCGGGTGGTCTTCGCCCGCGAGGTCAACGGCGTCCTGCAGGCCTACCCCGACACCTGCGTCGGCACCGACAGCCACACCACCATGGTCAACGGCCTCGGCGTCGTCGGCTGGGGCGTCGGCGGCATCGAGGCCGAGGCGGCCATGCTCGGCCAGCCGATTTCGATGCTCATTCCGCGCGTGGTCGGCTTCAAGCTGTCCGGCAAGCTGAACGACGGTGTGACCGCGACCGACCTCGTGTTGACGATCACCGAGATGCTGCGCAAGCACGGCGTCGTCGGCAAGTTCGTCGAGTTCTACGGCCCGGGCGTCTCGCAGATCCCGCTGGCCAATCGCGCCACGATCGCCAACATGAGCCCCGAGTTCGGCTCGACGATCGGCGTCTTCCCGATCGACTCGAAGACGACCGACTACCTGCGCATGACCGGACGCAGCGAGGAGCAGATCGCCCTCGTCGAGGCGTACGCCAAGGCGCAGGGCATGTGGCTCGACCCGGAGGCCGAGGCCCGCTACAGCGAGAAGCTGTCGCTGGACCTGTCGACCGTCGTCCCCAGCATCTCCGGACCCAAGCGCCCGCAGGATCGCATCGTGCTGGCCGAGAGCAAGGCCAAGTACGCCGCCGCCATCCCGACCTACACCGAGGACGTCGCCAAGGCGGTGCCCGTCACCCTGGCCGACGGCACGTCGTTCGAGCTCAAGAACGGCGCCGTCACGGTCGCCGCGATCACGTCCTGCACGAACACGTCCAACCCGTCGGTCATGCTGGGCGCCGCGCTGGTCGCCAAGAAGGCCTACGACCTCGGCCTCAAGCCGAAGCCCTGGGTCAAGACGACCGTCGCCCCCGGCTCGCAGGTGGTCACCGACTACTACGCCAAGTCCGGCCTGCAGCAGTACCTGGACGCCCTCGGCTTCAACACCGTCGGCTACGGCTGCGTCACGTGCATCGGCAACACCGGCCCGCTCATCCCCGAGGTCAGCAAGGCGATCAACGACAACAACCTCGCGGTGACGGCCGTCTTGTCGGGCAACCGCAACTTCGAGGGACGCATCAGCCCCGACGTGAAGATGAACTACCTGGCGTCCCCGCCGTTGGTCATCGTCTACGCGCTGGCCGGAACGATGGACATCGACCTCGCGTCCGAGCCGATCGGCCAGGGCGCGGACGGCCGTGACGTGTTCATGGCCGACGTCTGGCCGACCACCGAGGAGATCGAGGCGGTCGTGGCCGAGTCGATCAGCGCCGACATGTTCGCCTCGCGGTACGCCGACGTCTTCGCCGGCGACGCCCGCTGGCAGAACCTGCCGACCCCCTCGGGCGAGCTGTTCGCGTGGGACGAGGCGTCCACGTACATCCGCCGCGCGCCGTACTTCGACGGCATGCCGGCCACGCCGGAGCCCGTCAAGGACGTGCTGGGCGCGCGCGCGTTCATGAAGCTGGGCGACTCGGTCACGACCGACCACATCAGCCCGGCCGGCTCGATCAAGCCCGAGACCCCCGCTGGCCAGTACCTCAGCGGACACGGCGTGGCACGCGGCGACTTCAACAGCCTCGGCTCGCGTCGTGGTAACCACGAGGTCATGATCCGCGGCACCTTCGCCAACATCCGGCTGCGCAACCAGATCGCCCCCGGCACCGAAGGTGGCTTCACGCGCGACTTCACCCAGCCGGACGGCCCCGTCGTCTACGCCTTCGACGCCGCCGAGAACTACGCCAAGGCCGGCGTCCCGCTGGTCGTGCTCGCCGGCAAGGAGTACGGCTCGGGATCGTCCCGCGACTGGGCCGCGAAGGGCACCACGCTGCTGGGCGTCAAGGTCGTCATCGCCGAGAGCTACGAGCGCATCCACCGGTCGAACCTCATCGGCATGGGCGTCATCCCGCTGCAGTTCCCCGACGGCGAGAACGCCGACTCGCTGGGTCTCGACGGCACCGAGGTCTACGACGTCACCGGCATCGAGGCCCTCAACGATGGCACGACCCCGAAGACGGTGCACGTCGCGGCCACCAAGGCGAACGGCTCCGTCATCGAGTTCGAGGCTCCGTTGCGGATCGACACCCCCGGCGAGGCCGACTACTACCGCAACGGCGGCATCCTGCAGTACGTGCTGAGGTCGCTGCTCACCAAGTGACGACGTTGATCGCCTCGGAGGCGTCCGATGGGGCGTAAGCGGGCCAAGCCCGTAGCGCGGCCGTTGGACGCCTCCGTCGCGGTCTCGCGGCGGGTAGCACCCGTCCGCGGAGCCCGGCTGGCGTGGTCCTACGTCGCGGCCATCCTCGGCGGCATGATCGCCGGCCTTGGCGCTGCCATCGCGGACGGCATCCAGTCGACGACCTGCGATGACGCCACCTGCTCGCTGGGCGTCTTCCTGGTCGGAGGCCTGATCGGCGGACTGGTCGCCGTCTCGGTCGTCGCGCCCCTGTTCCGGCTCGGCTGGGAGTGGTGGCTCGTCGGCGTCACCGCCGTGCTCGCGATGCCGACGATCCTTGACCTGGCGGGCTCGTGGGGCTGGCTGGCGCTGATGCTGGCCCCGGGCATCGCCGCCCTGGCGACCTGGACGGGCCCGGAGCGGTCGCGCTGGCGTCCGTGGGTCATCGCCGGGGTCTGCGTTCTGATCAGCGCGCTCGTCCTGCTCGGCACCTTTCTGGACAGTTGAGCCAGGTAGCACACCTGTTCTAATATGCGAACGGGAGGTGCGATGTCCAGAGGGTTCACGCAGGCAACAGCGCCGGCGGTTGGCCGGTCACGCCGACCCGTCGGGACGACCGACAACTATGTGCCTCCGGGGTGGCCTTCGGCGGTCCGTCCCGCGCGTTCGCCGGACTGGGAGCGCACGGCGTCCGCGTTCCTCCTGGACGCCTGCCCGCCCGATACCCGCGGCTACGCCGTGCTCCGCAAGCATCCGATCGTGCTGGCCATGTTCGCCCTGCGGTGCGTCGACGCCCAGCTCGCGGCCTGCCGCGAGGCTCTGAGTGCCTGCCGGGCCGATCTCGACGACTTCGTTCCCGCCGACGCCATCGCGGACGCCTCGCAGGCCTGGCTCGAACTCGAGGCCGGGCTGGTCCGGCAGCGCCGAGAGGTTGCGCTCGTCGACGAGGCGCTGCGCGGGGGAGTCTTCATTCGACGGCTGTGATGCACGACGTGGGGCCGATGGGCCGAGACCGTAGTCCGGGCTAGAATCGCCCCCATGTCGGTGCTGGATCGGATTCGTGAGCCCCCTGATCTGCGCGCCCTGACCGGTGCCGAGTTGGACACGTTGGCCGCGGAGATCCGCACCTTCCTGATCCGTCACGTCAGCCGCACGGGCGGGCATCTGGGCCCCAACCTCGGGGTGGTGGAGCTGACGCTCGCCCTGCACCGCGTGTTCGACAGCCCGCGCGACCCGATCATTTTCGACACGGGCCATCAGAGCTACGTTCACAAGATGTTGACCGGACGCCGTGAGGGCTTCGCTCAGCTGCGCCAGAAGGGCGGCCTGTCGGGCTACCCCTCGCGTGCCGAGTCCGGCCACGACTGGGTCGAGAACAGCCACGCCTCGACGTCGCTGTCCTGGGCCGAAGGCCTCGCCCGCGCCTTTCAGCTGAGGGGCGAGAAGACCCGCACCGTCGTCGCGGTGATCGGCGACGGCGCCCTGACCGGCGGCATGGCCTGGGAGGCGCTCAACAACATCGCGATCCAGCCCGACCTGAGGCTGACCATCGTCGTCAACGACAACGGGCGCAGCTACACGCCGACGGTCGGGGGGCTGGCGTCCCATCTTCAGGGCCTGCGCACCGACAAGCGCTACGAGCAGGCGCTGCGGGCCATCAAGGAGGGGGTCCGCGCCACGCCGCTCGTCGGCGGGCCGGTCTACGGGCTGATGCACGGCTTCAAGGCCGGGGTGAAGGACGTCCTCGCGCCGCAGGGCCTCTTCTCGGACCTGGGCCTGAAGTACATCGGCCCCGTCGACGGGCATCACCTGGGCGCCCTGGAGGCCGCGCTGGAGGCGGCGCGCCAGTTCGAGGGTCCGGTGATCGTGCACGTCATCACCGAGAAGGGAAAGGGCTACCTGCCCGCCGAGCAGCACGACGAGGACCGCTTCCACGCGGTCAACAAGATCGACGAGCTGACGGGCGCGCCGCTGACCACAGCGGCGAAGCGCACCTGGACCAAGGCCTTCTCCGAGCAGATGGTCCATCTGGGCGAGGGGCGTCCGGACGTCGTGGCGATCACGGCCGCGATGCTGCACCCCGTCGGGCTCGGGCCCTTCGCCGAGGCGTTCCCCGATCGCTGCTTCGACGTGGGCATCGCCGAACAGCACGCGGTCACCTTCGCCGCCGGACTGGCCCGCGGCGGGTTCCATCCCGTCGTCGCCCTGTACGCGACCTTCCTCAACCGGGCGTTCGACCAGGTCCTCATGGACGTCGCCCTGCACAAGCTCGGCGTCACCTTCGTGCTCGACCGGGCGGGCCTCACGGGCCCCGACGGCGCGAGCCACAACGGCATGTGGGACCACTCGATCATGGGCCTCGTTCCCGGGCTTCACCTCGCTGCGCCGCGCGACGAGACGCGCCTCATCGAGGCCCTCGAGTGTGCCGTCGCCATCTCGGACGCCCCCACGGTGATCCGCTTCTCCAAGGAGGCCGTGCCCCCGCCGCTGCCCGCGCTCCGTCGCGTCGGTCAGGTCGACGTCTTGGCGGACGCCCCGGGCGCCCGCCTGCTCGTGGTGGGCTACGGCCAGTTCGCGAGCCTCGCCGCCGACATCGGACGCCGCCTCGGCGACCAGGGCGTCCCCTGCACGGTGGTCGACCCGGTGTGGTCGCTGCCGGTCAGCGCCGACCTGGTTGACCTGTGTCGCGACTACGAGCACGTCGTCACGGTCGAGGACAGCCTCGTCGTGGGCGGCCTGGGTGCCCGCCTCGCTCTCGCCCTGCAGGACGCGAGCGTGCCGACGACGATCCAGAACGTCGGGATCCCGGCCAGCTTCCTGGATCACGCGTCCCGCGACGAACTCATCGACTCTCTCGGGCTGTCGGCCCAGGCGATCGCCCGCCAACTGGTGGAACGCGCCGCGGCTGCAGACGATGCGTCCACGGCGGCGCGCTCAGGCGTCCGCAACCACCTCGACTAGTCCGACAGCAACGCCGTCAGCAGTGGGACGACCTGCTCACGCTGCCACGGCCGGACCAGGCGCTCGGCGAGGAAGGCATCCACGTCGGCCTCGGACGCCGGTGGCGGCTCCCAGGCGAGCCGGCGGACGGCGTCCGGGGAAATCAGATTCTCCACGGGCAGGCTCAGCTCCTCGGCGCGGGCGACGGTGGCGGGCCGGATCCGGTTCCACCGCTCGAATGCCTCCGGGTGACGCTTGGCCCACGTCCGGGGCGGCGGCGGCCCGTCTGGCTGGACGCTGACGGCAGGAAGCTCGTCCTTGGTCAGGGCGCATGCGGTCGCGAGGGCGGCCACGAAACTCTCTTCGTAGCGGTTGGCGATCCGCCAGGAGAAGCCCTTGACCGCGCGCAGATCGCTGCGGTCGACCGCGCCGCGCTCCGGGGTGGCCCGAGCAGCGACCTCGCTGATGGCGAGGTCTGACAGGACGCGTCCGGGCGCACGATCGAGACGGCGAGCGATCGAATCGCGCGTCTCCCACAGCTCCCGGACGATCGCCAGCTGCCGGGCTGAGCGCAGCTCGTGAATGCCCGACGTGCGCCGCCACGGCTCCTCACGCCGGGTGACGGGGTCGCCAGCGTGCCGGGCGAGGTGCTCGAACTCCTGCCGCGCCCACTCTTGTTTGCCCGCGGCCCGCAGCTCGTCGGCGGCCCAGTCCCGCAGCTCGCAGAGCAGCTCGACGTCCAGGGCCGCGTAGCTCAGCCAGTCGGCGGGCAGCGGCCGCTTGGACCAGTCCGCCGCCGAGTGCTCCTTCGCCAGCGTTTTGCCGAAGGCCCGCTCGAGCAGGGATGCCAACGACACGCGCGGCAGGCCGAGGAGGCGTCCGGCCAGCTCCGTGTCGAACAGGGTGTCGGGCAGGAGGTCGACCTCGGCCAGGCAGGGCAGGTCCTGCTGCGCGGCGTGCACGATCCACTCGACGTCGGACAGGGCAGCGGCCAGCTCCGACAGGTCAGCCCGCTCGCGGCCCTCTTCGAGGGCGACGGGGTCGAGCAGGACGGTTCCGGCTCCCGGGCGGCGTAGCTGGATCAGATAGGCCTTGGCCGAGTAACGGAAGCTCTGGGCACGTTCGGTGTCGACCGCCAGGGGACCGTGCCCCGCCTGAAGCCGCGCGATGGCGGCGTCCAGCGCGGCCTGAGTGTCTACCAATGCGGGGACGCCGTCGGCCGGCTCGCTGATCAGGAGCGGCTTCGGCTCCTCGCCTGCCGGCGCCTCGGCCGCAGGCTTAGGGTCAAGACTCACCGTCGACGCTTCCCGTGGCGGCTCAGTGGGAGGGGGACG
>Ga0208564_1003866_pt1 | contig 10639 bp, 9 predicted proteins | sample AD_UKC073_MetaG_FD_184439 | JGI IMG/M metagenome (GOLD analysis project Ga0208564, IMG submission 184439) | Active sludge microbial communities of municipal wastewater-treating anaerobic digesters from USA - AD_UKC073_MetaG (SPAdes) (version 2) | ecosystem: Engineered > Bioreactor > Anaerobic >... | reverse complement strand
AACTTCGTTGCATATCAAATTCTCCTTCTGTTCGGGTTGCGCGCGGGACTGAAGAATCCAACGCACCTGAGTGCACTGGTCTGAGGGAATCTGATACTCAGTCGGAGTTGAGGGAACTTTCCCCCCCGAAATATGGGGGGACATGAAGAGCGGGAGCTGTCTTCAGTTTTCCAGGTTCTGCCACAATTTGCTCTCAAGGCTCGAGGTATCGTCTCTATGAGAGGGTGGGAGATGAGGGGGAGGATTCTAATTATGCAGAGGGTGGGGGATGAGGGAGGGATCTGCGTGGTCGCTGAAAGTTGCCATCAAACCAGTGGGGGCATTGGATTGATGGCCTCATTTAAACACGTTTCCTCCGGCAAAAGGTTTATCAAGTCTGAGATACGAAAGATTTACTTGCCTGTAATTCAGCGAGCGGCCTGAACAACCACGCATTGGCTGCCGATTGCAGGCAAAACCGCGGAGGCTCACCCATATCCGACCAGGGCAGGGTGAACCCCCCACTGCCCGAAGGCAAGATATAGGTTTGCACTCCCTGTACTTAAGGTCTGCGCCTCTTTGGCTCCGGGAATGTTACAGGAGAAAAACAAATGAATGGAAACATTGGGATGCGGGCACTCTCCGCGCTCTTTGCCGTGCTGCTGGTGAGCGTGGGTGTTGTGCCGGCGATGGCGTGCGAACCTCTTGAACCGGGAACCTGTCCCGGTTGTTCGTTTATTAAAAGCGATGGAGTGGCAAACGACTCCAATACCGCAGTGAGTTCGGACGAGCTCACTGGAGATGTGAAAAATGCTGCAATTGCAGAGGCACTCTCGGATACTGCTGTTCGGCACCTGAAGGATGCATTGCTCGGCGATGGATTTACCCTTTCTACCGAGCAGATTCGAGTTATTAGTGGTGTTACAACGAACGAAAGTATGACCGTAACCACTACTCTTGTAACAATGCCCCTCACCAAGACAGCATCCGATGAAAAAGCCTTCCTGGTGTTTGCCAGTAACGAGCTCGGGAAAGATGCGCGAGCAGTTGTTGCGCATGATGGCATGGTCTCCTACCTGAGATACGATCCCATGGGTGGAGGCCAGACGAGGGATGATGGGGTTGTATGCGACTTTTGCATGTGGGCAGTCTCTGGTGTATGTTCGGGTCTCACATCCGGAGCATGCGCGGAGGTTTGCAGTGCTCTCTGCTTAAAACCAATGCACCCGGCCTTCATTGTTATTTGTGCCGCTTCTTGTTTTGTACTATGTGAGTTCCTCGTAGCTTACGAAGCATGCAACTGGGATGCAAGGTTGGCATGTGAGGGAGCAGGGTTATGCTGAGATCACTCAAACTCTTTTTTAGTTTTCTGGCCCTTTTTATAGTCGCTACAGTTATCCGGTTCGGCGCCCTGATCTGGTATCCGGAATACATAGATCCGGCACACCTGTTATCATCGATATTGCTTGGACTGGCCGTAATTCCCATAGTTCTCATAGTCCTGCTCTCACGTTCCTTCACCGCCAAATTTGCTGCTGCAAATCTCAGCCCTCGCGCTACACGTTTGCTCGCGATCATGGTCTCTGCTTTATCTGCCGTTATGACGTTCCTAGGGACTTACTATGGACGCCCGCCGCCGTTGTGATGGCGAAGGAGCCACTATGGTGAACTACCCCGCCCGAGAGGCGCGGGGTAGTTCACCGCCCGGGTGTTATACGATCTTAAGACTTCTCATCCGCGACTCCCGGGAGAGGATAGCCGTGCATACGACTTCCGGCTGGCGAAAGCCCTGATCGAGGAGAGCCGGGGGTACGCATCATCCACTTTTTCCGGGAGGAGGAGGACGAATACGGCCTCAACGATTCGGCTACCCTGGAGATCGGGATCCTCTACGGCCTGAGCGTTGCCTCCCCGCAAGAGAGCCGCTACGCCCTCATCCTCTGCGAGGCGGGCTACGATGCCAGGAACATCGGAGGCATGCGGCGCGGCATACGGCCTTTCACCGAGAAGGAGTGGCGGTGGCACGATTTCATGGACCGGGACGAAGCAATTCTGCACGCGACGCAGTTCTGCTACGATTGCCTGCTGGACTATTCTCTCTCGCCGTGAGCGGGTACCCGTTTTCCGGACCTCCGGCGATCGGTATATGCTCGGTCGCACGAGAATTCTTCCCGGGCAGGAGAGGCACAAACGGCGCTTTTTGCACCCCGATTCCCGATATAACCCTTACGGTATGCCTTTTTGCGTCCCGCACCCTATCATCCCCCGGAGGGTTACCAGGATGAACGGGGAAAAGACCACCCGGGAGACCGGTCTTACGAGACGAACCGGGACGTAAAGTGGATCTGCCAGACGCTCGCGCGAATGGAGGCGCAGGACGAAGACTTCGAGGCCCGGCTTCGGGCCCTGGAGGGATGGCGGGCGGAGAAAGTAGGTGTTGAGAAGAGGATCTCAACGATCAGCGCCGGCGCCGGCGGGGTCGTGGGCAGGGTGGTGGCGGTGAGGGTGAGGGTGCTGGGTGGGGGATAGGGGTGCAGTGGACGCCAGGAGAGTGTGGATTCCGCAATCCTTCTCCGGCCTGACGACCGGGGACGTCCCCCGGGGTCCGGGTTTGAACCCGCGTTTGAACTCTTCCAAGCGGGCGAGATGACCACCCGAAGACGTCGGTCAGTATTATCATCACAAAGGGAGATGCTATTCTATCGGTGAGATCATGAGGACGTTCACGGCAGTGCTCTACAGGGAAGAGGATATGTACATCGCGGAGTGCCCGGAGGTCGGCACCGTCAGCCAGGGCCGGACGGTGGAGGAGGCGGTAGCCAACCTCAAAGAGGCTACGGAGCTGTACTTAGAAGAATTCCTGCTGGAAGACGGGAGAAGGCTGATCATCACGACGTTTGAGGTGACCGAGGGTGCCCGGGCTTAAGCCGGTATCTGGCGAGACAGTGATAAAGATACTCTCAAAACAGTATGGATTCGCCGTCAGCGGGCAGACCGGGAGCCATGTGCGCATGTCAAAGGCGACGCCCGGCGATAAGGTTGGGACAGTCGTCCCGTTGCACGACGAGCTGAAGATAGGCACGCTCCGCGGGGTTCTGAAGCTGGCGAAGATTGATCCCGACGATTTTGCCCGGTATCTCTGAAGAGGATGCGGGATGATCCCGGAGAAATGCACGTTCTGCAAAGGGACACTGCAGGAAGGAAAGACCGAATTTATTGGACCGGGTTGGGGACGAGATCATCGTCATCAGGGATGTTCCGGCACTCGTCTGCGACCGTTTCGACGAGGCGTATTACACCGCGGAGGTCTCCCGGAAGATCGATGCCGTGATGAAGGATGTCCACAGCGGCAGGCGAGGTTGAACTCACCAGGTGAGGGCGACAGGTCCGCCAGGACGGATACTAGTACCATCTGGACCGGCGGCAACACTCTACGACCGGTTTCGACCGGATAAGCGTTTTTTCAACGAGGTTTCTGCATCCAGCCCTTACGGTCAGCCATTTTCTCTTCCCCGTCCGCCTCTCCTCCGGGGGGTTCCCAGGATGAACGGGGAAAAGACCACCCGGGAGCCCGGATGACCGCTCCCTTCTTCACCCCCCGCGCCCACTCTCCACTATGCCCAACGACCCCGAGATCATCAGGGCGGCCATCCGAAAGGCGCATGAACTCGGCGCAGACATAGCGGGCACCGTCCCGGCAAAGAGGCTCGTCGACTGCCCCTCGGCCATCGCTGAAAAACGCCCGGGCTCGCAGGACCGCGGCACCTACATCGTCCTCGGCCTCTCCCACGACCCGGAGCACCCCGAGCTCGACCTCTGGGAGCCGGGCCGGGGGACGCCCGGCGACCGGATCCTCGCGAGGATCGGTAAAGACCTCGCCCGCTGGCTGCAGGAAGAGTACGGAGTCCGCGCCCGCCTCATCCCCTACCGGCTCGAGGACGGCGGGATCTATCTCAAAGACGCAGCCTGCATGGCGGGGATCGGGCGGATGGGAAGAAACAACCTCGTCCTCGTCCCCGGCTACGGGCCGCGGATCCGGTTCCGGGCGGTATGGGCAGACCTGGACTGCCCCGAAGAACCATCACCGGAGGGAGAAGACCCCTGCGCCTGCCCGATGGACGCCTTCTCCACCGGAAAGTACAGCCGGGAACAGTGCCTGGCGCGAATGAACGCCGATAAGAAGTCCGGGCGGGAACGGATCGACCACTGCCGGGCCTGCGAACTCGCCTGCCCCGGCGGGGACGAAGCGTAGATAATCCGGCAATGCTCCAGGGACCGCTGAAGAGGAGGGCCTGATCCGGGTTGAGCCGGACGCAGCAGGAGATACCATGAACGTGCTCGTGAGGACCCCAGACGGGGTCGAAGAGATCAGGGAGGTCGATTCCGAATGGGTCATCCCCGGCGACGTCCTGGACGACGGCTCGGTCGTCCTCGAACTCTGGGACGACGACTACCTGGCGATCGGCCTGTACGACTGAGCGGTGCCGCCGTGCCCGTGGTGCGGCTCGTTCACAGCATATGAGTTCATCTCAAAACGATCTCCGAGCCATCGGTATACCCTGATCGGATCCCTTACTTCTCGGGTATCCGCCATCTGAGCCTCATCCTGAGAGCCAGGAGGGTGAAACGGCTTTCCGTTGGATATCGCCACCCGGGGGAGGGTCCGGGAGGGGGTGTCCCCTTCCTGGGAACAGCGTTTTTGGACAACCCTCTATCTCTTTCGGATTCGCGGAGAGACCGCGCCGCCGTCAAAAACTCTCCTCTTCGATCCCCCTGACCGCACGGGCGATCTCGGCGAAGACCAGCTCCTCGTCCACCTCGATCTCCACCCAGCGGTCGGCATCGACGAAGTAGAGGTAGGGCGTGACCGGAGCCCCGAGGATCTGGGCGGCGGCGCGGCGGTAGATCGCCATCTGGATCGCATATTCCCCGGCGTCCCCCGGCGTCCCGGTCTTGTAGTCGATGAGCATCCAGGTGCCGTTCTGCCGCTGCACCAGCCGGTCGATGACACCCCTGAATGCGATTCCGTTCACCCGCACCGAAAACGGCACCTCGCGGTGGTCGCGAACAATCCCCTGCATCAGGGGGGACGCGAGGAACCGGGCGTAGAGTTCCTGGAACTCCGCAGCCCGGGCAGGGTCAAGCCCGTACTGCCGCAGCACCGCGACGGGATCCCGGCCGCGGAAGACCTCGTGGACGACCAAACCGCGGGTCACCGCGTCATCTTTGGTCGTTCCGGCGGAGGCCGGGCCGCGGAGGTACGCCTCAACCTCGCTTGCCGAGTAGGCACGTTCCCTCTTCCCGTTGGAAGGGATGCACGCCGGAACCTCCGGCGCGGGGATGTCGTCGGGAACCGGCAGGCAGACCGGGGCGATCTCCTGCACGTCGACCGGGATTGCCGCGGGGTCAAGGGTGAGCGGGATGCGGAGCGTCTCGATGACGGCTTCGCCCCGGGCGTAGACCTCGTCGCATAGCCCGAGGCAGTGCGCGAGCCAGGCCATCCGGGTCTTCCCGTCCGCGAGGCTCTCCGGGGCCGCGTCCGGCATCTCCCCGCAGAGGATGAGGTGATCTTTTGCCCGGGTGACCGCAACGTAGAAGAGCCGTTTACGCTCCGCCTCCTCCTTCTGCCGGTACTCGTCCTTGAGGAGACGGAGGATGGGCGTCTCCTCGCGCTCGTGATCGTTTGCCGGGTTCGGTATCGAGACCCCGAGCAGCAACCCCTCCTCCACCATGATCGTGCCCCCGCCGGACCGGGGTGTCTCTGCGAGGTCGGGAACGACGACGACCGGGAACTCAAGCCCTTTCGCGGCGTGCACCGTCATGATCGAGACCGCGTCCGTGGAGGCGAAGTCGAGAGGAGCATCCCCCTCCCGTTGTGCGTCGTGGATACAACGGCCAAGTTCTGCGACAAACTCTGGAAGTGTGGAGAATTCGGCATCCCTTGCAAGGGCGATCAGTTTCTCAACGTTCGCCGCGGCCTGCTCGCCCCCAGCCGTCCCGCCGAAGACGACGAAGATCCCCGACTCGTCGACGATCCGGCGGAGGAGGCGGGCGGGCGGAAGCCTGCGGGAGAGCGAGAGCCAGCCCCGGAGGGTCGCCGCCGCAGGCTCCGCCGCGGCCTGCAGCCGCTCCCAGAGAGAATTCCCCGGCAACCGGGCGATATGGAAGAGCCGGGCGTCGGAGAACCCGAAGTAGGGTGAGCGCAGCACGCCGTAGAGCGCCGCGTCGTCCAGGTTGTTTGCGAGGAACCGGAGGATGTTGTAGAGGTCGTAGACCTCCTGGCGGTCGTAGAACCCGAGACCGGCATGGACGTGGTAGGGGACGCCGTAGCGGGCGAGCGCCCACTCGTAGTAGGCGAGGTTCGTCCGCCGCTCGAGCAGGACGGCGACGTCGCCGTAGCCTGCCGGCCGGACCTCCCCGTCGTGGGAAATCCGCTTCTCCCCCCGCTCGACGAGAGAACGGATCTTCCTTGCCGCCATCTCCGCCTCGGCCCGGCGGCCGGCCGCCCGGTCTTTGATCTTCTGGCTGAGGAGGAGTTCGACCGAACCGGCATCGTTTCGGCGGAACGCATGCAGCGGTTCGTAGAGGAACTCCCAGGGCCGGCCGGCCTCCGCCATCAGGGTGGAAAAGACGGTGTTCGTGAACCCAACGACCTCAGGCGTGCTCCGGAAGTTGACGTCGAGCGCGACCGTCTCCCCCCCGAGGTCCCGCTCGATCAGGTCCCGGGTATGCGAAAACTGCGTAACGTCGGCCTCCCGGAAGAGGTAGATGGACTGTTTCGGGTCGCCGACGACGAACAGGTTCGCGGAATCGCCGAGGAGGGTGTGGATGATGGCGATCTGGACGGGATCGGTATCCTGGAACTCGTCGACCAGGATAAACCGGAACCGGCTCCTAAAATGCGCCGCAACAATATCTTCCCGGTCGCGAAAGAGCCGGTGGGTGCGGTTCACCAGGTCATCGAAGTCGAGGGCGTTCATCCGCCGCTTCTCCGCCTCGACCGAGTCAAGGAAGGCCTTAAAGACCACCCCGAGGTCGCGGAGGAAGTCGAGCGTCGCCCGGGTGAAAGGGTCGGTCGCATCAAGGGTGAGCGAGCAGGCATCCCCGTGGTCTTTGAGGCACCGCCTGAGGATGCCGTAGGCCTCCCGGAGGTTTTTGAGGTCGTCCCCCTCCCAGTTCTTCTTCTGCCCCATGTTCCTGCGGAAGCGCGACTCGTTGTGAACATCGGCAAGTTCGGCGACCGCAACCTCGCCGGCGAGGCAGGGCTCGACCGCCCGGAGGTAGGCCCCGGCCGGGTCGCGCTCGCCCGGGTAGCGGGCGGCAAGGTCACGAAGCGTCTCGATAGAGGGGGCGGCACGGTCAAAGAAGGCCGCAACTGCCGCCTCCCGGTGCCGCTCCAGGGCCGTCCGCCAGGCGTCGAGCACCTCCTCTTCGCTCTCCACGAGGGCGGCAAAGAACGCTTCCGCAGCCCCACGGCGGGAGTACAGCGCCTCGAGGTAGTTCTTCAGTTCATAGGCCCCGATCGCCCGGAGAGCGCCGATCACCGCGTCCCGGCACTCCGCGGGCGGATCGCCGTGGATTAGATCGTCGATCGCCTCCTCACGGAGCCAGAACGCCTCCCGCTCGTCGAGGACGGAAAAAGACGGCCCCACACCCGCCTCGATGGAGAACTCACGGAGAACGGAGGCGCAGAAGGAGTGGAAGGTCGATACCTTCGCCCACAAAAATTCGTCGCGGATCGAGTCCCACCGCTCGCCCTCCTTCTCCGCGATCGCCTGGCGGACCCGGACTTTCATCTCGCCGGCCGCCTTCTCGGTGAAGGTCAGCGCAAGGATGTTGCCGACGCCGACACCGGATTCAAGCAGGCTGAGGTACTTCTGCACCAGGACGTGCGTCTTCCCCGTTCCCGCACCGGCAGTGACGCACTTGCTCACCGAGTGGTCGAGCGCGGCCCGCGCCTGGCGTTCAGTCAGTTTCATCGGGCATAACCTCCGCGTCAAGCAGTCGCAGGGCGTCGAACCGGCAGATGGTCTTGAACCCGCAGTAGGGCGGGCAGGGACCCGCATCCGACCGGGGCGGAAAGCACCCGGCGCGTATCCCGGAAAGATACCGCTGCGTCCAGTCTAAAGCGGTCTTGATTACCTCCCGGACGTCCTCGACCCTGCTCCGCTGCGAGCCGGGGAAGCAGGCAAAACAGTCCTGCAGTTCTGCGTCCCAGAAGACCGGCTTGTTTTTGACCTCGCCGCGCCGGAGGGTGTAGTAGGTGCCCGCGACTCCCTCCATCCCAGTCAGTCTCTCGACCGCCAGGAGGTAGAGGGGGAGCTGGAGCGCTCTCCCGGCCTCGATATCCCTGAGCCGGGGATGCGACGATCCGGTCTTGTAGTCGGTGATCATGAACCGCCCGTCAGCCAGCACGTCGACCCGGTCGACCCTGCCCCGCAGGCGGATAGTCTCCTCGCCGAGCGGGATCGCAACCGCATCAGGCGTCGATACCGCGTCGACCTCCCCCGGCACCACCGGGAGGCCGAACGAGACCTCGAAGGCGTACGGGACGAAGCGGGAGGCCGCGACCTCGGCCTCGTGCCGGAGGAACCGCTCAAGCACCCCCTTGCCCGCCGCAGGCGACCCGAGGAGGTGCTCTTTATCCGCGATCCACGCAGGGGTCTCGAACGTGAACCGGTCCATCTCCTCCCGGGCGGTATCGAGGATCCGCCGGAGGGCGTCCGCGTAGCACGCGTCGGTGACCGCTCCGTTGCCGTCGCACTTCCAGCCTGAGTAGAACCGGTAGGCGATCCGGTGGACGAGGGCACCCCGCTCCTGCGCCGTCAGGTCGGGATCGGCCTCGGGCAGCGGCGCAAGACCGAGAACCCGCTCCAGGTAGAACCGGAACGGGCAGTCGGCGTAGGTCTCGAGCGCCGTCGGGGAGAAGACTGCCCCCTCGCCGAACCGTTCGGCGAGCGCCGCGAGGATCGCCGGATCGTCCCCAAGCATGCCGTCGTAGGAGGAGTCGTAGCCGGCTCTCCGGTGGTAGTTCTCTATGTTGAGCCGGTGGACGGCCTCGCGGACGGGGATGGGGCACGGTATTCCGACCGGCACCTCCCCCCGGGCGAGGAGGGCCCCGGCCCGCCGGGCTGCGGCGAGCCCGGAGTCCGGGAGATCATCGTTCCCCCACGCCTCCGGGGAGAACGCCTCGCGAACGGCGTCCACGAACCCGGAGCGGACCAGCGGGGTTGCTCCGTCGCTCGCGGGGTAGCTCAGGTAGACCCTGGAGCGGGCGGAAAGCAGGGCGGCGGTGAAGTAGTAGCGCTCCTCCCGGAGGATATCCTCTTTCGACCGCGTCCCGAGGCGCCGGGTCTCGGCGTCGGTGGTGAGCGGGAGCCGGGTGGTCAGCCGCGGCATCACGCCCTCGACGAGGTTGCCGATGAAGAGGTAGGGGACGGCGAGGTGCGCAACCTCCCGGACGCCGACCACACTGACGCCGCCGCTGCTCCGCCGACGGGCGGTCCGCGTTCCGGCGGCACCCTGCGCGAGCAGGGAGGAGAACTCCGCAAGGGAGATCTTCTCTTCCGGCAGCAACCGGGAAAGGCGTTCGAACGTCGCGAGGACATCGTTGAATCCCCTGAGAACCTGTGCTTCTTCCTCGAGGAGATCGGGATCGCCCTCCTCCGGCATAACCGGAGCCTGCCACCGCTCAAGGAGAGCGCGATAGGCGGCGATATGGCCGCCAATCGTCTTCGTCCCTTCGAGCGTCGCGAGATCGGCGAAGAGTTCCCGGACGGTCTTGCGTGCCGACTCGATGGCGGCGACCTTTTCGGCGAGCCGGGATTTTGCCGATTCCGGGGTGTCCGGCCGTTCTCGCTCCTCACCGGCGGCGCGGGCGAGCGCGGCGAGACGTTCGTCCCAATTCCCGGCGGTTATCCGGGCCTCCCGGGAGAAGATGTCGAGTTCGCAGCCGCCGGTGAACGGCAGGTAGGGGGAGGTCGCGAGAGCGACGACGTCCTCCCGCCGGTAACCGCGGGCGGGAACCATAGCGACGTCGAGCAGCGCCCGGACAAGCGGCGATGCGGAGAGCGCCCGGCCATCGGACGCGGTGTACGGAACCCCGAAGTCGGGGAAGACCTCCTCCACGCAGGGAAGCGCTGATGCGAAGTCGGGGAACGCGACCGCGATCTCGTCCGGCCGCACGCCGGCGGCGACCAGATCGCGGATCTCCTGCGCGATCGCCCGGACCTCGCCCTCCCGGTCACGCCGCTCTGCGAGACGGACGAACCCGCAGCAGTCAACGGGCTCGGATCGGGAGAAGAGGGCGGCGAGGCGTGAGCGGCGGGTGTCCGGCGCATCCCCGGAGATGACCGTATCCTGGAGCAGCCACTCACCGTCGTCGGAAAAGACCGCCGGATTTTTGCCATAGGGAATCGAGTAATGAAACTCCTCCGCAGACTCCCGCAGAGAGAAAAGGAGGTCGCGTTCGAGCGGCATCGGCTCGAAGAGGCCGTAGATATAGATCATCCGGAACCACCCCGTCTCGGAGAGCATCCGGGTCACCCGGGCAAAGAGCGTATTCTCGTCGACAAGACCGTGCTCGTCGAGGAACCGGAGGTAGGCGTCGAAGAGGGCGGCGATCTCGGCGCTTTTGGCGCTCGCAAGGTCGCCGAGGGCG
>Ga0208564_1003861_pt1 | contig 10647 bp, 13 predicted proteins | sample AD_UKC073_MetaG_FD_184439 | JGI IMG/M metagenome (GOLD analysis project Ga0208564, IMG submission 184439) | Active sludge microbial communities of municipal wastewater-treating anaerobic digesters from USA - AD_UKC073_MetaG (SPAdes) (version 2) | ecosystem: Engineered > Bioreactor > Anaerobic >... | reverse complement strand
GCCGTAGCCGGAAAAGAAGGGAACCCTTTTTTAAATTTTAATGCCACTATTTTTATCTTCTCGACAAAAATACTATCATTAAAGTTTTGTATACTTTTCTCTGCTCTCTTGCAAACAAAATATCTCATCGGATATTTCAACTACAAAAATAACACATATGCTTTTAATATGCAAATTTTTTCGATAGATTTTTTCGAGTTTAACATTTCTCTTAACGTTTGTTTGTTCTGCTTATCCATTCATCTGCTATCGCAGCATCGTAGCCCAACTCTTTTGCTTTTTCGAAATCGGCTCTAGCAGCCACTTTATCGTATTGCATCAACCGAACCCTGCCACGCAGGAAATAAAAATATGGATTTTGTTTCTCCTTGGGCTCGGCAATTCGCAAATCGGCCGACGCCTTAAACAGCTGTTCCGTGTTCACGTAACACTCTGCACGATTCATATATAATGCCGAGGAAACGTTTTCGCTCTCGTCGATAAGCAGCGTATATACTTTTTCGGCAGCCTCCCAATTATCGTCGAGTTTATAAATCAACGCTTTGCTGAGAAGGGAATACATATCGTTAGGATCAATTTGCTGCGCTTTCTTGAAATCGACTTCTGCTTTTTCTCTGTTTTTCTCTTCCAGATAAAGCAACCCACGTCGGTAATACGCCTCAATATCGTTGGGATCGCGCTGTAAAATGGCATTATAATCGGTCATGGCCTCATCAAACTTTTCCATATCGCACAAAAGCGAAGCCCTGTTATGCAAAACCACATTAGGCTCTGCATACGATGCTAATGCCGCAGTAAACGAAACATACGCATCATTTAGCCTACCGAGCTCACGCTGGATAACTCCCATACTCATAAGCAGCAAGGCATTATCTTTGTTTGCCGGGTCCATCTGCATCGCTTTTTTTAGCGCATACTCGGCGCTGTCGAGACGGTTTCGTTCGAGATGATCAATCGATTTATTGATCCACTGTTCGTAACTCTGTGCCTCAACCGACAAAAACCCGACCACACCCAACAGAAAAAAACTCAAGAAAAACTTTTTCATCTCACAAATTATCCTTTTATTTACAACAAATTTAGTACAATTTTGTCTACTTTTGCTGTCTCAACTTATTAAAAAAGTAAAAACGATGGACATCAATTTCGAAGAATTAGTAAACAAATTCGTCGCCGGCGGCATCAACTTCGCAGGTAAACTATTGCTTGGCCTTCTCATCTTTTTCGTTGGTAAGTGGCTGATCAAAAAAATCATCCAAACCCTCGACAAACTCATGACGAAGCGGCAAATAGACATTGCATTGAAAAGTTTTTTGAAAAACGTATTTAATATTCTCTGTTACGCTTTTCTGTTCATTATCATCATCAATGTAGTGGGCAAACAAACCGTTTCGCTGGCCGCAATAATCGGGTCGGTCGGATTAGCCGTTGGTTTGGCAGTAAAAGACAATCTGGCCAATTTTGCCGGTGGCATTGTGCTCCTTTTGAATAAACCATTTAAGGGGGGCGACTTCATCGAAGCGCAAAATCTTTCCGGAACCATAAAAAGCGTCGGCATTTTATATAGCACTCTAACTACCGCCGACAACAAAACCGTTTACATTCCCAACGGTCCGCTCTCAACGGGCAATATTATCAATTACACCACTCAAGGAACAAGAAGAATCGACATAATAGTTGGCGTAGAATACGGTACGGATATCGAAAAGGTAAAAACCACACTCCTCGACCTGGCCCGAAATCATCCAAAAGTCTTGCCCGAACCCGAACCATTGTGCCGCATGACAAAAATAAACGAAAGTTCTCTTGATTTTGTATTGCGTGTATGGGTAAAATCGGAAGATTTCTGGCCAACAACCTTCGATCTGAACGAAGGAATTTATCGTCAACTCACCCTTAACGGCGTCAAAATTCCCTTCCCGCAACTGACCGTTCATCTGGCCAAATAACGCTCGACAAAATAAAACACAATGCGGATACAAATAGCAAAATAGGTTATATTTGCACACTTCACGGTTGTAAAATAAATTTTCGTTATTTTCTAATTTAAGCGGGAGAATGAGATTCAAAATAACTTTAACTATCGATAAACACCCTTTTGGCAATCGGTTACCTTTCAATTACCCATATGAACTGTCGGCGGTGATTTACAAGATTCTTGGCCATGCCGACCGCGAATTTTCCCAATGGCTTCACGATAACGGCTTTGCGGCAGACAAAAAGGTATTCAAGCTGTTCGCTTTCTCGCGACTGCAAATTCCGAAATTTCGGATTGAAGGCAATTTTCTAGAAATTCTCTCCGACTCGGCCACCTGGTACCTTTCTTTTTTGCCCGAACGCAGTACGCAGGAATTCATTCAAGGCATATTTAAAGAGCAGGAATTTGAATTGGGAAACAGGCAAGCCCGTATCCGGTGCAGGGTACAAAGCATCGAACGGATACCCCCTCCCATCTTTAAAGAAAACATGATGTTTGAAACGCTGTCGCCGATGTGCCTGACGCTGAAGCGCGAAAACGGAACCGACGAATACGTTGCTCCCACCCACCCGATGGCAAAGGAACTGATCCTGCAAAATTTGCTCGACAAATACAAAGCTTTCACCGGCAACGATTTTCCCGAAAAAAATGTTGCTTTCGATTTCGAGGTTACCGGCAAGCCTCGTTCGTCGTTGATAACCATCAAAGCCGACACTCCACAAGAAAGCAAAATTCGCGGCTTTTCGTGTCAATTTACGATGACCGCTCCGGAAGAAATAATGCAAATAGCCTACGATGGCGGCATCGGAGGCAAAAACAGCCTGGGCTTCGGCATGATCAGAGAAGTGGAAAATGGAAAATGAAAAATAGTTTGAACTAAAACCTTAAATTTTTTATCAAACTCTCAAGGAGTTTAAAAATAAAATCCTAAATTTGAAGCAATGTAATAAATCAAGTTTTCATAAACAACGTTGTGAAACTTGACAAACAACTAAAAATTCAATCGTATGACTTTTCAATTTAAAATTCAATTACAAAACGTTACCAAACCGCCGGTTTGGCGACGAGTGCTTGTGCCGTCGGAAATTACCTTCGAACAGTTTCATTACATCATTCAAGATGCCTTCGGATGGGAGAATGCACACCTGTATGCTTTCTCTCCTTCGGGTTATGGCTCAAGTCCGCGCATCGAGATTAACCCGGAAAACAATGCAAATGATTTTTCTTCTTTTCTTTCGAGAAATCCAACTCAATCGATGGACGCCGCAAAAACCAAACTTTCGAGTATTTTCAACAGAGAAGGACAATCCTTTACCTACATCTACGATTTTGGTGACGATTGGGTTCACATGATCACATTGGAAAAAATCGACGAAACCGACAACTCTTCATCGGCAACCTTGTTGAATGGCAAAGGAGCCTGTCCGCCCGAAGACTGCGGCGGACCGTGGGGATATGAAGAATTGAAAGCGGCTATGTCCGACAAATCGAATTCAAATCGATCGGAAATATTAGAATGGCTGGGCTTAGATCCCGATGAAGAATGGGACCCCCGAGAATATAATTTTGCCGAAGAAGCTGCAGATTTTAATTGGAGGTATGAAAATATGTTGAAGAAAAAATAACCGATACACCGTTCATTTATACTTTTGAAATCAAAAGAGTACTAAAGGATATTTGTAAATAGATACTATTAGCGACTAGTGGAGTTACTAACTTGCTAGGACAAAAAGTTAAGCATAAAAAGCCTACATTTGTCAAGGTATGAAAAAACAAAGAACACATTACGACAAGGCATTTAAAGAAAATGCTGTCAAACTAAGTCTCGAGCGGAAAAATGTTTCCGATCTCGCACACGAATTAGGCATTTCACCAGCGCTGTTGTATCGCTGGCGCAAAGAGTACCGGGAACGAGGGGAAAGCAGTTTCCCCGGCAATGGGGTCCGTTCCAGTGAAGGAGAGGCCGGCAGGGTTGCAGAGCTGGAAAAACGCCTCAAAGATGCTGAAACAGAACGCGACATATTAAAAAAAGCTTTAGGCATCATCTCCACGAGCGATCGTTGATCTTTCAATTTATCAAGGATTACAACTCGAGGGAGTGGACGATTGGGATGATGTGTAGAGTATTGAATGTATCTCGTAGCAGTTATTACCGCTGGCTTAAAGACCCGGTGGGTAAACGTAAAAGGAAGTCTATGAAACTTAGCCGGGAAATTAAAGATGCATATTTCAAAGCCAAGGGACGCAATGGCAGCCCCAGGTTGGCTAAAGATTTGCAAGCATCGGGAGTCAATGTTTCCAGAACAACCGTGGCTCGACATATGAAAAAGATGGGTTTGCGCAGCAAGCTCTCGAAGAAGTTTAGGGTAACCACTGATGCATCCCACAACTGTAAGGTGGCGCCTAACTTGTTGAACCGTGATTTCAAACAAGATGAACCTATGAAGGCATGTGTGTCCGACATTACTTACATCTCCTGTAAGGATGGATTCCTTTATCTTACATGCGTGATTGATCTTTTCGACCGCAAACTCATTGGGTGGTCTATCAGCGATAACTTGACTGCTTCCTGCACTGTCATACCGGCTATCAGGATGGCCAATCGTAGCAGACCGTTTAAAGAAGGGATGATCTTTCACTCTGACAGGGGCATCCAATATGCCTGTAAACAAACCGTTAATTTGTTGCAGTACTATAAGGTAGATCAAAGTATGAGCAGGAAAGGCAACTGTTGGGATAACGCGGTGGCTGAAAGCTTTTTCAAAACTTTCAAATCGGAATTGGTCTATGGTACCAAACTCAAAACAAGAGAGCAAATGCGCTTGGATGTATTTGAATATATTGAGACCTGGTATAATCATAAAAGAAGATTCTCAGCATTGGGTAACTTAACCATTGATGAATTCTGGGAACAGTATAATATTAAAAAACAATCAATTAAAAATGTCGCTTAACTTTTTGTCTCAAATAAGTTTGCAAGTCCACACTACAACATACGAGATTAGTGGTTCTCTTATAAAAGAAATATTGAAATATGAGGATAATTATGCTCTTGTTATTAATAATCACCTTAGTATTAATATATCAGACGGTGTCTATATGTCAGACGGTAGCTATTTGTCTAATTTATTTATAGTATCAAACGGGAATGAATCTCTTATAGATATTAAATCAACGAACCCCAATATTATTTTACTTGAATGGTTTGAAAATTCATTTTTGTTATCCTATCCTAATACTCTTACCTCTTGGCCATATTACCAATGCTATTCTTATTCAGGAGATTTGTTATATGAAACACAATCATTGTCACATAACATAGGAGATCTTCTGAATCGTAACATTTGTTTACCATTAAATTTTGATGAATGTTTATTTTATACCGGTAACTCTTTTGAGCGCTATAACCTAAAAGAAAATAAAGAAATTTGGAAAAGCAAGGAGCCAATAACATTACCTCCAAACGTCCGTATTGATTTTCAAGGGTTTGAGATTATTGATAAAGACTTTACAAAATACACAATTAAGTATACCACATACGAAGGGGATAAAAAGGCAATTGCTTTTAAGATTAATAATAATACGGGGGAATATGTCCAACTTTAAAATAAAATTCGATTAAGGGAATAGGCGGCGATGTTTATCCCCTTTGTCTTTTCACTTCTTAAGGAACGGTTATGATTCAGATAAAAAAATACGTTGCAAGTGCCTTGTTATCAGTGTGACTCCGACAGGATTCAAACCTGTAACCTCCTGACCCGTAGTCAACTTCACTTGCAATATACTCTTAATCGCACCAGAAGGAGTTGAAGTGAAATAATTTATAACTTTACATAGTTGGCGATGCGGATAAGAAGTTGCCAATAGCCTGCGGCGGAGAGAGCTCGTAATTACACAGAGGGGTGTGTTTTAAGTGGAGATGAATTTAGGCTTGTTCTGTTTTTCAGGTGTTGTAGTTGTAGCGCTTGAACGAATCGGGGCGTGTCGAAAAGCGCAGGAAGTGCAGGAAGTACAAGAAGTTACCTGCGGCTTTTGGACACGAAACGGAGGCTGCCGACCAGCAAAACGAGCAGGGCGAGGCGTCCGCACCATAGCTGAAAGTGCTGAAAACCGGTGAGGGGAGCTTTTACCGTTTTGACAACTTCCACGGGATAGGCGATGCGGATGGTGTCGTTGATGAAGACAGAATCGGTGACGAGGTTGTTTTTGTACACGTACCTGTACCGCTCGAGAAGGAGGGTATCGGCTTTTTGACAGACGAAAACGGAATCGTAGCGGAATACGGAATCGCGTACAAGGTGGTCGCGATGATGAGTTTTTACGGTTTCTGCGGGAATATATTGTACCGATTTGCAGGATGGGCAAAAGACCGGCAGACACACAAGGACAGCTATCATGATTTGATTTTTCATCGGAAGGGTGAGTTTGCGTGCGCCTTAACGGCAGTTTCGGCGCAAGTGTTTTCTATAAATTTTGACGGGTATTTCCCGGTTTATATTGAAAGGCAAATGACCTGATCTATCCCATCGTATTGCAACTAAAACGTATTTCCCAGTTTATGTTGAAGGGCAAAACCGGCTTTGATTTGACGGATGTCGGCGGGTATGCCGTTTTCTACCCGACTCATTGCGGCGACGATGCGTTGGTAGGCTGCACCATCGGCGGCGGTGAGCGGTTGGTTTCGCGGGATACCCGACCATTTTTCGACATTCGCAATGTAGTGTTCCGTGTTGTTTTCGGCGGGCGGTGCCCAACGGGTTATGATTTTTTCGATGGTGTTGCACCCTTGCGAAAGATAGGTTGCAAGGATGACAAAAGCGGCGCGGTATCCGTAAGATATGGACGAGAAAGTTTTGAAACCGGTGTCGTTTCCCTCGATTTCACCCTGAAAGCGGTCGGCGCTGTGCCGGATATTTAACGGGTTGTTGTTGCGAAGTCCTCTCGGTTTCATAGGGTTTCCTCCCGATTTTTTCGATGTGTGTGAGTCTGCGCATTTTCCCGCGTCTCGCAACCTGTACGAGTCGCCAACCCTGGCTCATTGTCGAAATTCGATTCCGTTTCTGCACTTGCACCGTTGCATGATGTTGCCTGTGTTTGTGTATTTTTCCGCGTAGTTGAACTTGCTTGATTCTTTGAACTTGCCCGATTTTGTAATGTTTCCCCGGTTTGTGCATTGAGAAAAGCAACGAGGGTTTGGATTTCTTCCTTGTTTTCGAAAAATGTCAAGAGCAACCGTTGCACTTCGGCAATGTTTTTTTCCTGCTGTTTCAGGTTTTCGAACACGGATTTGGCTTCGACCAATACGATTCCGATGGCACCGGCAACCGAAAAATAGGGCATTTTGAACACGACGCTTGCCACAACGTCGGTTATGGAAAACATCATCATGAGGCCGAAATAACCGGTAAGCTTGGTGATGGTGCGCCGATAGCCGTAACTGGTACGCATTATTTTTAATTTCCGGGCACGCCGCACGCCGAAAAACAAATCCACGATTACCGACAGGAAAACGCAGGTATAGAGCACAGCCAAAACGGCGAAGAGCCTATCCAAATGGGTCCATTCCTCAGTTATTGCAGAAGAAAGTAAAAGCAATTTCATTTTTTATCGATTTTTAAAGAAGTATGCTAAAAGACTATACTAAAAAGACTATACCAACAAATGCAGTAAAAAATTGTCCGAAAAATTGTATCGAACAGGACGCAATGAATGGGATGTTGCGCAAACAGGTTGCCGGATAGATAAGAAAACACATAGGATGTTGACTTTATCTGAAGACAAATTTACAACGTAAAATAGGGGTTGGTAATGGTTTAGTGTTTTCTGCGTTTGTTTACATTGTCTTGCTGTCCGCCACGTTTACTTCTTGTTCCGATGAAATCGGAATCATTCGGACATGAAATCGAAATCATTTCGAAGTTCAGCTTGGAAGTGCTACTTTCCCGCGTAAGTTCAACTTAAAAGTCCAACTTTCCCGGAAATTTTATCCTTTCGATATTTGTTCGTAATTTTGCAACCAACAAACGCAATATATCAATCGCTATTCGCTATTTTATGAAAAAAAATATTAAATCTATTGTCAAAGATAAATATACGATAATTGCCCGGCAATCGAAAGCAGAGAACGAAACATCGTGTTGCGGAGTGGGCGGCTGCTGTTCAACCGTAGACTATGTTGTTTTCAGCGAAAACTACAGTAAACTGAAAGGTTATCACGAGGAAGCCGATTTGGGTTTGGGATGTGGCATTCCCACACAATTTGCCTCCATCAAAGAAGGCGACAGTGTGCTCGATTTGGGTAGTGGGGCAGGTAACGACTGTTTCGTTGCCCGAGCCATTGTTGGGGAAACCGGCTACGTGGCGGGGCTTGATTTTACCGATGCCATGTTGGAAAAAGCACGGAAGAATAATGCCAAACTCGGTTATGAAAATGTGGAATTCATTAAAGGGGACATCGAAAACATGCCCCTGGAAGACAACCGGTTTGACGTGGTGATTTCCAATTGCGTGCTCAACCTGGTGCCCGACAAACGCCAAGCTTTTGCCGAAATAAAACGGGTGTTGAAACCCGGCGGGCATTTTTGTGTTTCGGACGTGGTAACCAAAGGCAATCTTCCCGAAAAATTGAAAAACGATGCCGAAATGTATGCGGGTTGCGTGTCGGGAGCCATCGACTTGCAGGAATATTTGGATATTATCGGCGAAACGGGATTTCAAAAGATTACGGTTCACAAACAGAAGGAAGTGCTACTGCCGGACAAAATTTTAAGAAAATATCTCGACGAGGAAGAAATCCAACGGTTTAAGGAGAAAGAAATCGGCATTTTCAGCATTACCGTTTCGGCCGAAAAATAAACCGTTTTTTATTACGAATTCTATCCGGCGGGTAAGTCGGCATCCTTGCGCAGGAGGATTATATATCTTCCTGCGGTATGGAAACATCGATTGCATCATGCACGCGGAACCATTTAGTTGCGGCTTAATTGCGGCTTAGTTGCGGTGGGGGCGGGTATCAAAAAATTTTGCGGTAGTTGTCGTAGCCGCCATGCACCAGCCGGTGCAATTTGCAAAAGTTGCGGATGTACTTTTCGGCTGTCTTGGGTTTGATATCCAATCGCGAAGCCGTGGCCAAATAGGTTTGCCGATCGAATTCGAACGGAAGATTTTCGAAATACTCCCGACAGAGAGGCGATTGTTTCCACCTCCTGCTTGCCCCATTGTCGGCGTCGAAATCCGCATCGAAAGTAAAAAATTTGAGATACACCGCCCGCATATGCTGCACAATCACTTCCGCCATACGGATCACCGTTTGAAAATCGGTATCGGAACAAACGAGAAGCGTTTTCAAATCGCCGTCATCCATGATGCGCAACGTAGTCATTATCATTGCCATACGAAAAGTCATCAGTCCCAGTCGACGGATAGACGAAACAAAATCCCCGCCGTAAAGCGTGTAATACTCCCGGTGCATCCGATCGAAAAACGCCGAAAACACCTTCTCCTGGTTCCCCGTAAAACAAAAACGAACGGGCTCGGTTTCGCGCTCCAACGACCGGTACAGATCGTAAAAACGTTCGCCGATCTGCTCGAAATAATCGTCCAGCGTTTCATCTTCCACCTCCGCGAAAACGTTTTTCCACTCCGGCGATATCTCCAGGTTGTAAAACAAAAAACGACTGAACAAGCCGTTTTCCACGTCGGGAATCAAATGCTTGATCTGCTTCGGAGTTCCCGAAAGCACCGCCGAAAGACACGGTTTTTCGATCTCCACATACTCCCGATCCTTCCGCCGGTTATACGCAATGGTTTCGTGCTGAAACGCCTTTCGGAAACTGTCGGAGTAGTTGCCGTATTCCTGCCTGAACGCCTGGGCAAGCGTATCGCCTTCGGTCTCAAACATCAACCCCCGCCCCTCGTTCTCGTTCAACAACTGCAACATCCCCGTTGCACTGGTATTGGCCGGGATAAACAACAGGCGCAAAGGAGGCTCGGTGGGTTTATCCGCCTCGCTCTTGTTTTTCTCCAGGGCATATTCGGCCAGGGCGCACTGATATTCGGCATACTCCGCTTCCGCCATCTTACGCAGCTGCCGGTGCACCGGCTCAACGATACGCCTGCAAAGCGTCAGTCGGCCTTTACCCGCCGAAGCCTGTGCCGCAACAAACAGAAACAGATTGGGAAAAACCTCCCGCTTGTCGTACACACCATACACCTTGGGCAAACATGCCGAAATGGAGGCAAGCGAACCCAGCAACAGCAGATCGGCATCCTGCGGCGAATCGGCTTTTGCCGCCACATCCCGAAGCAAACGGGGAAGATGATCGTAAACGGATTGCGGAAAAACAGGCAAAAAATCTGACGCCGCCACCCTTTCTTCCGCTTCTTCTGCTTCTCCCGCTTCTCCTGCTTCTCCTGCTTCTCCCGCTTCTCCCGCCGTCTCGCCGGACGATAGCAACGTCCTGTCTGCATCTGCACCCGCCGGGCCCATAGCAACACCCGCCGGGCACACGTCCACACCCGCCTGCGAAGCCAAATGAAAAAACGTTTTTAGGGTGATTCCGCTACCACGCGAACGAAGACACTTATCAAACTGCATGTCCGCCTCCTCGGCACGATAATCCGCATAAAACCGACTCAGTCGGTGGTAATACCCGCGCCCCCCTTCACCC
>Ga0208564_1003859_pt1 | contig 10649 bp, 10 predicted proteins | sample AD_UKC073_MetaG_FD_184439 | JGI IMG/M metagenome (GOLD analysis project Ga0208564, IMG submission 184439) | Active sludge microbial communities of municipal wastewater-treating anaerobic digesters from USA - AD_UKC073_MetaG (SPAdes) (version 2) | ecosystem: Engineered > Bioreactor > Anaerobic >... | reverse complement strand
CCTGGAAGCACCCCAGAAAGGACTCAAATACCCCCATCAGAGGAATGGAGAGGGAAATCAGGCGCAGGAAGTAAGTGCCCTGCTCAAGTACGATCGGCTCACTGGAAAAAATCCCAACTACATATGGGGCAATGAAGAACATGGCAATTCCCCCAATGCTAAGCATGATCACAGAGGTTCGCATACTTTCCCACACCGCCTTTGCCGCCCGCTGGGGCTGGTCGGCACCCAGGTTCTGCCCTACCACGGTGGCCAGGGCGGCGCCGATTCCCATTGCCGGCATTAGAATCAAAGAATTAATGGTGTTGCCGATGCCAAAGGCCGCAACGGTAAAATCACCAAAGCTGAGGACAAAGGCGCTGAGAATCATAAACCCTATGCCCTCCACAGATTGCCCGAAACCGGCCGGGAAGCCGATCCTGACAATATCCCGCAATACCTTGCCGTTGAAACGCAAGTCCCTGAATTGAGGAGAAATGCCCTCCTTCTTAAAAAAGAGCAAGTACAAACCGGCAACAGCAGTAATGGCCCTGGCCAGGACAGTTGCCCAGGCCGCTCCGGCCATGCCCATGTCAAAGACAAACATGAGCAGGGGGTCCAGGAAAATGTTCAAAACAACGGATATCCCCGACAGAATCATGGGAGTGACAGTGTCCCCCTGTCCCTGCTTAATAGACTGAAAGGCAAAAAAGACAAACATGGTGGGCATCCCCAGGAAAATAGCCTCAATATATTCCCAGCCATAATTGAAAATCAGTCCCTCGGCACCCAGTAATGTCATCAATGGCCTGCCTGCCAACAGTCCGACTACGGCCAGCAACAAAGAAAAGACAAAGGAAAAGCTCACCAGTTGCCCGGCTACCATTGTCGCCTCTTTTTCCTTGTTTTGCCCGATGAATTGGGATATCAGGCTGGTACCGGCGATATTCATGCCGATGCCAAAGGCCATGGTGACAAAGATCATGGGCCAGACAAAGTTTATTGCCGCCACAGCGATATCGCCATCAGCCAGGCGGCTCACCCAATAGGTGTCCACCACCTGGTAGATGGTCTGAATTGCATTGCCCAGAATAACAGGCAAAGCCAGGGAAATCAGGACCTTGCGGATATTGCCAGTGAGAATTCTGTCGCGAGTCATGCTGCTTTTCATTGCAAGCCCCCCTAATACATAGCCTAATTATTTTACCACTAATAGAGAAAAAATGCTTCTGTTATTTCTATGAAATTCAGCCCAGCACGATTTCCTCCAGATGCATAGGGGCTATTCAAAATTGCGCACGTAAAAAAGAGCTAATTGCGTTCTGTCCCGCAGATTCAACTTTTCCAACAGGGAAGTTACATAATTGCGGACAGTGCCTTCACTGAGGAAGAGGTCTTGGGCAATCTCGCGATTTGACAGGCCCCGCCCCACTGCCGACATGATCTCCAGTTCCCGCTCTGTAAGGTTCAGCCCTTCCCGGCCCTTTTTCTTATCCTCCCGGAGCATTGAGGAAAGGCTGGTGGCAACATCCCGCTCCAGGACAATATTGCCCTTGGCCACTGCCCGCAGGCTGTCGATAATGCTGTCCGCAGGCTGACTTTTCAGGATATAGCCGGCGGCACCGTTCTTGAGGGCTTCTTTTATGTACTCATCATCCCGGAAGGTGGTAAGAATAACCACCTGAACCTGAGGGTAGAGGGCCTTTATCCGCTTTGTTCCCATAACGCCGTCCATGACGGGCATGCGAATGTCCATCAGCACCAGGTCCGGCAAGTCCCGCCGGCAAAAATCCAGGGCCTCCTGGCCATTGCCGGCAAGCCCCAGGACTTCAAAATCCCCTTCCAGCTCCAACAGCATTTTCAGGCTGTCTCTAATCAGGGCGTCGTCATCCACGATGAGCACTCGCACTTAAGGCACCTCCTGATTCTTCCCGGGGCAGGACACATACAATCATAAAGCCGTTGGCAGGGCTGATGGTAATGGTCCCCCCGGCATTGTGCACCCTTTCCCGCATGCCGCTAATCCCCATTCCCTCCTGAAAGCAGGCACAACCCACGCCATTATCCCTGATATAGAGGCGAATGATATTTTTTCGCACCTCCAGTTGCACTTCTATCTGGGTGGCCTGGGAATGGCGGGAGGCATTAGTCAAGGCCTCCTTAAGAATGGCAGAGAGAATTTGCACCTGGTTGGCGGACAGGGAGGAAAGATCGCCCTTATGCCTGAAGTCCACCGGGCAAAATTGATATTCTTCGATGATTCCCTGAAAGTACTCCAGGCCGAGTTTCTCATGGGGCCGGATATTGTAAACAGTATCCCGCAGCAGGTTGACAGCTTCCGCCAGGCCTTTGACTGAGACCTGGAACAGCTCCCGGGCCCGGGCATCATCTTTATCCAGGGCCTTGACAGCTGCCTGGAGCTGGAGAAGAATTCCCGCCAGACTGTGGCCAAGGGAATCGTGGATTTCCCGGGCAATGCGGTTGCGCTCCTGAATTTCCGCCAGGTGAGCCGCCTCCCGGGCAGAGTTCAGCAAGCGGGCCTTGGCTTCTTCCAGGGCATAGCGATTGCGCCGCTCCCGGTCGTAGATTTCACGAAAGGACAGCTCCTTTTTGTCCAGAGTGTGACGCAAATACCCGCACAGAGCAAACAGAGCCAGCAAGATAAAATAGAAAATGAGGTTCTCCCCTCGGAGAAAACAGATGCCCCCGGGGAGCAGAAGGAGCAGCAGCCAATATTGCCCCCTGGCTGCAACATCAAAGGCCAACACCCCGTTGAGCAGTAATGCAGCGGGATGAATATGGGCCTGTGCTATTATTACTGCTTCCTCTACCGCCAGCAGGGCCCAATGATAATAGTATTTCTCCCGGAATATCCATAGGGCTGCAAGGAAGACCAGGCCCATGACCCCCAGGGGGGTGACGGCATCACCCGCAACCTGGAAGCCAATGAGCAACAACATCAATACTGCCTTAATAAGGTAGCCCATCTTCATCACCCACAGCCTGTTTCTTCCATTATAGTGCTCCTGCCCTCCAGTGCCAAGTCTTACTTGGCGACATCTGCCCGGCGCCAGGTGCCCAGGAGGAAGAAGACTGCTATAAAGCCCAGGAGAATAGATAATTCCAGGCTAACACTGCGTAGCGGTTTTCCCAGCATTACCTTGTGGGCAGCTTCTATCGCCCAGGTGGGGGGAAGGTATCTGCCAATGGTCTGCAAAAAGTCCGGCATAATCCACCGCGGCCACAACAGCCCGCTCAGCATGCTGATAGGGGTTATAACCAAAGAAGAAATAGTGCTGGCCTGACGTACACTGCGGGCAGCAGTGGCCAGGGCAATTCCCATGGCTACGCAGAGCAAGGCGAAAACTGCCATAACCAGGAACAGTTTCAGCACCGCTGGGCCCAAGTACATGTTGAAAATATACCGTACTGACAGAAACATCACCCCTACCTGGCAAAGCAGGACAGAGAAAAAGACCAGGACATTCTGGAGCATGTAATTCCTCAGGGAGCAAGGAGAGGCCATTACCCGGTAAAAGGTGCGGTTTTCCCGCTCCTTTATGAGGTTGATGGCAGTAAAGGTGGAGAGAAACATCATGGCCATGGCCAGCTGTCCGAGCCCACTTAAGGCAGCTTCGACACTTCTCCCGTTAGTGCTGTACAGCCCAGTGCTGACGGTAAAATTGCCCTGCAGAAAAGAATTCATACCTGCGTAAAAGGCGTCTTCATCTCCTCCCGCTGTCTCTGCTATGCCCTGAGCCGCGCCCAGGAATCCCTCGACCTTCAAGATCACCTGATTTGCAATATTGGTCTCCTGAATGCTGTAGCTGCGGAGCTTCGGGGCCCCTCCGCCGATGAGCTCTTCGCTAAAACCTGCATCGGCGACCAGGACATAGTCTACCTTACTTCGGGCCAGGGAGATGCGAATTTCTTCTTCCTCCAGCTCATGAACCGGTGAAGAGTCTGCAATTGCATCCCTCAACATTCCCGTCAGGGGAGTTCCGTCCAGATCCACCCAGCCTACATTTACGCCGTTGCGGTCAAAATTCCCCATACTAAAGGTAAGGGCGATGAAGAGAGGGGTGAGCAGAAAAATAGTAAACAGGTTGAGCTTGTTGCGCAGCAGTCGTTTCAGAGCATATTTGAATACTGTCACTGCCCGGACCTCCTTTCTGCCGCAATGCCGATAATACCGGAAAGAAGAATGATGCCAATCATGGCCGCTAACATCAGCAAGGTTTGGCTGAAGGGGCCTCCATAGATGGTGTTAAAGAGGGCGGTCTGGACCAGGAAGCTGGGGGAAAAGTACTGAATCCAGCTGAAGGCGGAAGGCAAAGTTATCTTAAAGTATCCCCCGGCCAGGAAGGTCCAGGCTATTACCAGGAGATTGATCAACACCGAAGCCCGTTTCTCATCTCTCATCACCGCTATCGCCATGCTGCCGAGGCCAACGGCAAGAATGACATGTAAGAAGGTGATGAGTAAAATAAGGAAGAGGTTGTCCCCCCAGTTTACTCCATAGGCAAAATGGGAAAAGGCAATAATGACTAAAGAGCTGACAAAGATTGTCGCTACATTGCCGATAGTCGTACCAATATATTGTTCACCTGGCCGCACTGGTGAAGCTTTCACCCTTCGCCCCACCGGATACAGATTGTTAGCAGCCATGCCATAGGCTCCATACATGGTTCCGTACATTACGATCATCACCAACATGGTAACGGCGTAATAATCCATGGCGTCGGGCATCAGGCCAGAGACCGAGAAGGGCTGGTCCTCAATGCTTCCCTGGGCGGGACGATATTCAGGCTGGGGATTGCCCATGGCCAGCATGGCCTGAGTGGCATTGCTTCCGCAGATAAAGCTCTCCATTACCGTTTCCACCAGGGCACCCCGAAAAGTACGCCCCGGAAGGACAGTGATAACGATTTCAGCCTCTTGACCGGCTATCACCTTGGTGCTGTAGTCCCCAGGGATATGGATGAGGGCAGTAATGTCCATATCCTGCAATAAATTGTTTCCTTGGGTAACCGAATCCACTGGACGGACATCCAGAAGGTCCTTGACTTCCGGCATATTCATAAATTCATCTGCCAGCCTCCCCATAGGCCCGGAGTCTTCATTGAGATAGCCCACCACTGTGGGATCAACATTGCCCACATCGTACATCGGGGCCAGGGCGTTGCCCAGAATGAAGATGAGGAGGATGGGGAAGATCAGCATCTGGCCAAGGGCATTGCCGGTATCCCTAAGGTTCTGGACTATTGTCCGCCTAGCAATTGTAATAATCCGGCTCATCTTCTCCCTCCTAATCCCTCAAGGTTTTTCCCGTCAGTGTTAAAAAGACGCTTTCCAAAGTAGGTTTCTCTGCACTGAGGCTTATCACCTCTGCTCCCGCAGAAGTAATAGCATCTACAATGGAGCTGATTAGCGAAGGCCTTTTTGAGGCAAGAACAGTCAGAGTGCTGTCAGTGAGGATGCAATCCTTTACCCCGCTGATTTTCCTGACCTCATCCACCACTGTGTAGTTAACCCCCGCCAGCTCCACCACAATTCTTTCTTCGGAAGAAACCAGTTCTTTTAGTTCTTCCTTGCTTCCCAGGGCAATGACCCGCCCCTGGTCCATGATGGCAATGCGGGTACACAACTCCTCCACTTCTTCCATGTAATGAGAGGTGTAGATAATGGTAGAGCCCTGTTGATGCAAGTCCTCCACCGAACTGAGTATGTGATTGCGAGATTGAGGGTCGATGCCCACAGTGGGCTCATCCATAATAATTAATCGCGGCCGGTGCATCAGGGCACAGGCAATGTTCAGGCGCCGCTTCATTCCCCCGGAGAACTTTTTGGGAAACTCCTTTCTCTTATCGCTCAAGCCAGTAAAGGCCAAGGCCTCGGCAACCCTTTGCTGGAGCAATTTGCCCTTGAGGCCATAAAGCCGCCCAAAGAAGGCAACATTCTCGGCAGCTGTCAAGTCCTCATAAATGGCCAGTTCCTGGGGAACGATGCCGATGTGTTTGCTTACATCCTCCCGGTTGCCGTTGACCCTCTTCCCGAAGATGATGATCTCCCCGCCATCGACCTTGGTAAGGCCCAGCAGCATGTTGATGATGGTGGTCTTGCCGGCGCCATTGGGCCCCAGAAGGCCAAAGACTTCGCCCTCAGCAATTTCTAAATTCACATTGTCCACCGCCAGGTTGTTGCCATAGCGTTTGACCAGGTTTTTCATTTCTACCAGCATGACAATCCCCCTTTAGAATCCTATGCTTCAATTTTAGCTCCTGGCAAATACCGGCAACAGTGCAGGGAATAACATCCTGTTATGACATTTGTCAGAAAAAACCACCTTCCAAGGGGAAGATGGTTCTTACTTATTACCAGGGATCGCTCTTTCCTCCACCCCGGACATAGTCCTTGTAGTGAACGCTGCCCGGCTTTATCCTGGCCTTAGCGACCTTTTTGTCCAGGAGGATTTGCCTGGCCTTGTACATGCCTTCCTCCCGCTTCATCTTTTGGTAGCTCTCCAGGCGTTTCCGGTCAAGAACCCCGGATTCAATTGCCCGCTGCACTGCACAGCCCGGTTCATTTATATGGAGGCAATCCCGGAATTTGCAACCTGCAGCCAATTCCTCAATATCCCGGAAAGTACCACCCAGACCATCAAAGTCAAACAAGGCCAGCTCGCGCATCCCAGGGGTGTCAATGTACAATGAGCCATTGGGCAGTCGAAACAACCGCCGGACTGTAGTGGTATGGCGTCCCCGTTGGTTATTCGGCTGCCTTAAAATTATATATGGGCTTTATGGTCTCGATAATTTCCACCGTATCCTGGACATTGGCAATGATCTCTTCCATTGGCTTGTAAGCCAGGGGGCATTCATCCAAGGTGTCTCTGTTCACCGAAGTGGTAAAGATCCCCTCCATGGTTTCCCGGTACTGGCCCATGGTCAGGGTATTGCGGGCCTGAGTGCGGCTCATAATCCGACCTGCGCCGTGGGGAGCAGAATAATTCCACTCGGGATTGCCCTTGCCGATGCAAATCAGGCTGCCATCCCGCATATTGATGGGGATGAGCAGCTTTTCCCCTTTCCGGGCTGAGACTGCTCCCTTGCGCAGTACCATTGCCTCGGTATCGATATAATTGTGGATGGTAGTGAACTGTTCTGCCACTTCCAGTTTCATCCCCCGGACTATTTGCCGCACCATGGCCCTGCGGTTCAAATGGGCATAGGCCTGGATAATCTTCATGTCGTGAATATAGTCCATAAAGAGCTGGCCAGAGACATAGGCCAAGGACTTAGGAATCCCGGGCCCGATTTGCCGGCAGGCCTCCTCCTGGTAGTACTTTGCCACTTGCAGCCCCAGATTGCGGCTGCCGGAGTGAATGACCAGGTAGAGATTGCCCTTACTGTCCTTGTTGACCTCAATGAAATGGTTGCCGCCCCCCAGGGTGCCTATGCTGCGCCTGGCCCGCTTCATATTTACCGCTTTCACACAGCGCAGCTGGTTTAAGTCAATATCCTCCACAAAGCTGTGTTCTTTGTCCCTGATAGCAAAGCCGCTGGGAATCTGCTCCCGGATAAGTTTGTCCAGCTTGTTTAGTTCCAGATGCCTCTGGGCTAATTTGCTGACCTCAATACCACAGCCGATGTCCACCCCCACTAAATTGGGGACCACCTTATCGGTAATAGTCATGGTGGTGCCTATGGTACAACCAACTCCGGTGTGGACATCGGGCATTATGCGAATAGAGCTGCCCTGGACGAATTCCTGGTTGCACAGCTCTTGAATCTGTTGGGCAGCACTTGTTTCAATGTTATTAGTAAATACTATGGCGGTATTATACTTGCCTTTGATCTCAATCATTCGCCTCCCTCCCTGTTACTATCTCTATTCGAGGCCTCAGCTTATTTACCTGCAAAAAAACTGCCCCACAGGGGCAGGTATTATTACTCGAATCTCGCCGTTTCGATAATGGTTTGGTAATCTTGCACCATGGTTTCGGCGTCTTTGGCAAAACAAGAGAAAGTAAAGAGATAAATTTCACCCTCAATATCGACGTAGGTCTGTTTCAAAAGCATTTCAAGGTTTGCGACAGGATAGGTGAAATTTAGCTCAATGGCGTCGTGGCCATCTACCTGCAGACTTCTGTCGTCATCCCACTGGGCATTGTCGAATGTCTCGACCAGGGCAGCTTTAGCCTTTTCAACATGTTCCTCCAGACTTGCCCCCACACGCCTGCCGCTGGTGACATTGAGATTGGCACCGTTACTAAGGTTCTTGACCTCAACATCCATATTGGTAGGAGTCGGCTCAGTGAGGGTCCAGCCCTCAGGAATGTCAAAAGTAACCGTCAGATCCTTGGGCTCCTCATTTTGGTTGCCCGGCTGAGGATCATTTTCATCATCATTCTCATCTCCACCCTGGGGATCGGGATCTGGATCCGGATCGGGATCGGTTTGTCCGCCGCAGGCAATTACCGACGTCATTATTAGCAGTACACAAAAAATAATCCCAATAAGCCTAAGAGTCTTCAATTCCACATCTCCTTAGCGGGTAGTATTCGGGGAAAACAACCCCGCCTTTATTGTAATTGCTGTCAGCCTCTCAGTTCTTTACCGGGATTGCTATACACTATAACTTTATTGCTATTATTGCCTGTCCTTGCACTATCCCCGGTCCCGCATGAGGCTGCCAGCAATTTTGGCCACCAATCTTCGGGGAGCGACTCTGCCCGCCGCAGTCATAACCTTCTCCTTGATTCCTGGCACCACTACTGTCTTGCCCCCCAACATGCCCCGGTAGCCAATTTCGGCAACTGCCCGGGAACTGATAAGTTTTCCCTGAGCCGCCCGGGTATCCTCCATCCCTGCCCGCCGAATAAAATCAGTCTTGGTGACTCCGGGACAAAGTGCAGTGACGGTGACCCCTTTAGGCTTCAATTCTTCGGCAAGGGCCTGGGAAAAGGATAGAACGTATGCCTTTGTGGCCGCATAGACGGCGAAATAAGGTACGGGCTGAAAAGCTGCCTGGGAAGAGGTGTTGAGTATTTTACCCTTATTGGCCACCAGTTCCGGAATAAAAATTTGCGTTAACCTGGTCAGAGCCACGGTATTGGTCAGGATCATCTCCAGGTTGGAAACGCTGTTGCTCTTGGAAAAAGGCCCCTGGCAGCCGAAACCAGCGTTATTTACCAGTATATGTATGGGAAGATTTAGTTCCTTAATTCGCGCCGCAATCTGGTCGCCGGCCATGGCATCGGACAGATTCTGGGCCAGTACATAGGCCTTAATATTGAACTCCGCTTCCAGCTCTCTTGCAACCTGGCCAAGCAATTCTTCATTGCGGGCAATGAGAATTAAATTATACCCGTCCCGGGCCAGCAACCGGCTCAGTTCATAGCCAATACCCCTGGACGCACCGGTAACTACAGCAGTCTTGTTGTTTGTCATATTATCACCCTATTCTGTTGGTCACTCTGAGCATAGTCTTGTTTCAATAACCTTTTTTTCTCCTTCAACCCGGGGTTTTCCTCCATCTGACTAGCCAAGAGGTACCCGTTTACTCACAGTTACTTGCCAAATTCAGCATTTGCCGCCAAAAGCAGAGAGGCTGCATTGTGTCACTAATCCGCGACAAGCATAAGGTCACAGTAAGGGCTGGAAATACTTCGGCCCGTTACCATTAAACATATATACTATCACCTAACTATGGAATATGCAACCAGATAATTTTCTGGTTGTATAAGCTTTTTAATTTTGGTAAAGTTTATGTAGAAGATGCTTCCAGCATTTAGTCAGACTCTAATATCTTTAACTATTAGTCCCGAGTTTTCCACTGGACTCATTCCATTTAAAGGTCAGATTCTCATTAAGGTACGACATATTTGTTTATTTACTATCAATTTAGTGGGGACACAATTTTAGAAAAAGGGGGGATGCCCAACTTAGTATTGTTGCTGCCGGATTATATTGAAAGGAGATGGTAAGAATTAAAAAAATTGTTAGGTTGGTATTGGTTATCCTTATGGCGATCTCCTTAGTATTACCTCTTAACAATACTGCTACTGCCGCGACAATAGCCGAACTTGAGGCTTATGGGTTTTCCGTCCCTGCAAGCGGTTATAGTTACAGAGACTGGTTTGCAGAGGCAAACGTCATAACGGTAAAAGCGAATAACAAAATTATTGGACAAGCTGTCACCGTTGCGGCAATGGCGAGGTCGACCACTACAGACAGTTACGGTTATTATTACGACATTTTTCTCATCCGAACACAAATGGAGCCAAAGATTGCATCCTATGCTGGCTCCACTACGCGTGGGTTAAACTATAAAGCCAGGGCAAGATGCACTCTTGGTGGTGTTCGGGAATATGTAAACTTTGCTCCAAAGGCAACAATGCCAGAATCGTCCTCTACCTGGAATGTGTCTTTCAGTGGGAGCGCCAGCGATAAATTTGGCTTTACCTTAGGAACCGGTTACTCCAGTACAATCAAAGATAATTGCTACACTGTAATGACCCAGTGTTCTTCAACAGATAAATCTGTTTTTGGCAAGTTAAATTTTCATAGTTTGGCAATTAACTTTTTAATAGTGGCATAGCATCCCATTAGTCGTACATCAGTTCGCCTACTTCTTCATCAGAGCTTGCTTGTAGCGGTAGCTCTCGC
>Ga0208564_1003842_pt1 | contig 10688 bp, 19 predicted proteins | sample AD_UKC073_MetaG_FD_184439 | JGI IMG/M metagenome (GOLD analysis project Ga0208564, IMG submission 184439) | Active sludge microbial communities of municipal wastewater-treating anaerobic digesters from USA - AD_UKC073_MetaG (SPAdes) (version 2) | ecosystem: Engineered > Bioreactor > Anaerobic >... | reverse complement strand
GGAAAATAAAAAGTAGAAACTGTTGAACCTGCTGGAATTTCAACTTCAATTACTTCCTGCCTAAACACTGGCATTGTTGTATTTGACATAAATAACAAATTTTAATAAATGAATAAAAACAAAGGCGGCGTTAATAGCCGCCTTTCTTAATTTAAACGCAAATCACAACCTATCTTACAGAAGTAACATTTTGTAATAAAATGCCTCTGAAAATAGTTACTATTCTTGAATTAGATAGCACACTACTTATTGCTGCTGGTAAATTCAAATTAATATTGAATTTGTTTGCACCGCTCAACACAAAAGATGGTGCAACTGGATAAAATCCGTCAACGCTACCGTTGAAGCTATCAACTAAATTAACGCCACTTGAAGTGTAACCAGCATTAGCCGCCTGTTGTGTTGCTGGAGCTTTGTAATGTCTCCACAAATCCCAAGCTGGAACAACTTGAATATTATTGTTAATAATAGTCATGTTACCACTCCACAAGGTTTGTAATGCAGCAGCAGATCCACCTGTAAAAATACTTGTATTAGGATAAGTATAGAGAATATTTGCAGGAGCTGTAGCATTTGCTGGAGCTGCAACAAATAAACCAAATTCTAAAGGCACAAATACGTCCTGCAAATTCAAACGCTTTTCCGAAACGTAAGCGGTTGCTCCATTGGTTGTATCATTCGTAAGAATTGGAACGTAATAATTTTGAGTAGTGGTACTCAATGCCATTTCCGAACGCAGATAAGATTGCGTCGGGTTTGCTTGTGCAGTGTTATAACCCATTTGGTTAAGTAGCTCAATTGCCACTTCCGCACCAAAACGACTGTTACCAGTCGATAACTGTAAACCAGCCATATTATTGTTTTTTAATTAAAAAATTTTGTTTACATCATTGATACCGCAAAAGCCTTTGAACCTGCAATTTTTGGAGCTCTTGGAGTTCCTGCACCGTTCAAATAATTTCTTTGGCTAATTGCTGCAATTCGTGGGGTAAAGTCAATTGCTCCGATAGATGGAACTAATGTTCCAATCAAATTAGCCGCTCCACTTGCTGCCATACCTAAACCTAGATAGTTCATTTTACTATCTTTTTTACCCAACGTCATTGATAACGCAACACCACCCACCACAGGGATAGCTTGCTTTATCATTGCATCGGTTTTAGTATTGGAGCTTAACGTTTGTGAAGCCAAAAATTTGCCTACAAATTTACCAGCCACCGCACCTATTGCGGCGAACATTAAAGGGTCTAAATTCATACCAGCTCCACCAACACGACGACGGCGAACGGTGGAGCGTTTTGTTTTTTTTCTTTTTGCCATTTTTTAAAAATTGAAATATGAATAATAAAAATTACACGTTAAATAAGGCTGCAACGGTTCCCTCATAACTTGCTTCCTTTAAAATGTACGATTGTCCACCTATTCCATCTATTACCACAAATGTTTTAGGCACTCCGCTTTTATCATTGAATGGCTGCTCTCTTACACATACCACATTTTCACCGTAAATGGTCATTGTTGTTCCACCATCTTCAAAATATGCAGCAGGATTATTAACGAAGTCAGGCGGGTAAACAGTAACGTTTGCAACGCCTGTAACTATTATTTCAGGCATACGCTAAAATTGTAAAAGTTTTTCAATACATCTTCTTTACTGTCAGGGCTAAACATTACTTGCCCATTTGACAAGATAACGACAGTTACTGTTCGTTTATCGTACTCTTTTTCCTTTACAATCATTACATGATTTGCATTTACCGCCGTTTCTTCAATAGGCGTATCTTTTGTAATTGCTTCAATTGAAGCTGATTGAAAAAACTTAACCATGATTTTTATTTTAAAAGTGAAGTAATTAATTTATTTTGATTTCTTAAAGCCACCTGTAAACCTTTTACATGTTTAATGTATATTCTATAAAAAGCCTTTACCTTAGTTTTACTCATTCCATTTTGAACACCAACTCCAGTATATACCTTCCATTGATTAGCCCATTCAATAGCCTTTTTTAAATCCTTTTCCATCAAATCCCTAACTCTATACATATTACCCTCTGCACTATATCCTGAAACCTTTACAACTTTTTTTGTAGTACCTCTATTAGTTGTTACTGTAGTTGTAACACCTTTTTTAGCAGCTCCAACTTTCTTTCTAACAGGTTTACTTACCGAACCTTTTTTAAGCTCTCTAGCGGCTTGTTTTACGCAATCCGTCCACTTTTTATTCGGATGAGCTTTACGAATTTTTTTTGCTAAAGCTGTTTGCTTTTGTAAATAAGTGTTTGCCATTATTTTTTCAATAAAAAGTAAAGTAATGCAGCACCGCCAACATACAACAAAGTGTTATTTTTTTCTTTTTGTGGAGCTCCCGAACCTGTATCACTTGAACCACCCGAACCACCTGAACCGCTTGAACCGCTTGAAAAATAATTATTAAACTGCTGTTGCAATTTGTCCGCTTGCTCATTCATTCCAGCACGCCTCAATTTTGCAATTAAGGCAATTACATAATCCTTTTGAGTTACACCTCCAGCCTGCACAACAACACCCATACCATGTTCACGGATATAGTTCATCACATTGCGTGCCTCGCTACCTACATCGTCGCCGTCGGTTATCGTCCAGCCGTACGCTTCATGTGGCTGCCAACCCTGATAATGTGTTTCTTTTCCACCTCCAAAGATGTTAGAAAAAAGGTTTTGAAAAAATACTAATACTTCACTATCAATAGTAAAACTACCATCGTTTTCGTCGCCTGCAATTTTTGGACTTCTCAACCCTGAAACTTTATAAATTGACATAGGTTTAAATGTATAATCTTCATAAAAGTAGGGAATTTTTCTCTCATCCAAATAATTTAAACAAGCATCCACCCAAATTTCACCTTTGGTATCAGGATATAAAACAACAAATACATGAGTTACATTCTCCGCTCCATAGCTTGCGAACCTGTAACTAAATGGAATTTCTGCACCTTGCCGATTAAGTGCATCAATTACTCCAGCAATGAAATTACTGTATCCTTTACAATCAGCATTTGGCATAGCTAACAAAGCTGCTGGACTCCTTAACGTTTGTTCCTTTTCGCTTTCTTCTTTGTATGGGATATTTAGCTTTATAAATTGAAAAATTTTTTGTGCTATTGAGTGCGAGGTTTCAGCATCAAAAAGATTGCAAATTTTATCGTATTCACTTTCCCATGATATATGATTTTCTAAAACGCCGTCCACAATATTTTTTGTTGATTGCGTTTTTTTAACCAATACTTTACTATTGTTATAAGGGCTTAATAATGCTAGCAATTTTTGTTTTTTCATATTAACTCGTTTACTATATCTAAACCAAAATTAATTCCATCAGCTTTACCATTACCAACAAAATGAATTGCAATTTTTTTCTTTCCTACATATTCCGCAATTGTTTTTACAATAGACAAATTAGTACCTGTTAATTTTATTGGAATGATTGATTTTTGATTAGCTTCTAACAAAACAGGTTGCAATAAATTAACTGAACCAATTACTAAATTATTGTTTGCAAATGTTACTACTCCTTTTAAATCTTGCAATGTTGCAATGCCATTGCTTTTGTTTTCAAAAACAAAATTTAGTAAAATTTCAGGTTGCAATAAAGAACCGCCAATGGAAAAATTTTTCAATGATATATCAAAATTTTTTGCTAATGATATTTTACTAACAACATACTTAACGGCTAAAATTGCAGCCGTCCAAAAGAAAATTTTTTTCATAAAAACCTATTAACTTCGTTAATACAATTGAATTAGTTACCAGCACGCTCTGCACGCCTAATTTGGCATTTTTTTCCGCAAAACAAATTGCCAATAAACATTGCCACGCCAAAAACAATTCGACCTCCCTCAATAAAATTTGAAATTGTATTGGCAACACTCCACACATCGGATAGTTCGCCACCTCTATCATCATGTAATCGATACGCAACTTTTTGTGTTTTGGCTACATTCATAAATTTCAAAATGATTGCAGAAATATTTGGTGCTACAGTATCAAAACTTTTTTGTAAAGCTGGTGTAATTTCTTCACCTGCATTGAGTGAATTAAAATATTTTGCAACAATTGCCCTATCTGTTTCATTGAGCTTGTTTATCTGTTCCTTTATCAATACTGCATCGGAATTATTTAAAACAATATCGTTATCACTTACCGTACTCATAACGCTTGCTAACACATCGTTTGCATCTACAGGAACTAAAGGCGTTTGCACTTCTTTATTTTTTTTACTTAAAAAATATAATCCAAGCAATGCAACTGGAATGATTATTTTTTTCATGCTTTTTTTTTATGAAGATAAAAAAAACCCAACAAATATAAATTTGTCGGGTCGCTTGTGTGTTCACGTTCACTTTAGGGGGTTGCACATTATTTGCTATATAGAAACATAATCCGTTGTAAATTCAGACTCAACCGCCTGCAATGAATATTCTTTAATTAATTTTTCGGCTTGCATTTTACCTACTAAGATAATTTTAATTTTTTTCTTTTTATCTGCACTCTCAATCGCCATTCTGTAATCATCTGACAATTTATTATAGTACAAATTTAAAATTTTCAAATTTAATTCGTTCATGGTTTTAATTTATTTTTATTTATAACTTCTTTTTTTGTATAATACTTATTAATTCCGTTACCTCTTAACAAATAGCTTCTTCGTTTTGCCCTAAGTGTTTTGCTGATTAAACTATTCTCAACTTTAGTTTTAATTATTGAAAAAATAACTAATTACTTTTGGTTTTTAAACCTTTTGTTTATTATTATTTCCATGATAATAAATGTTTAGCGTTAAGAACAATAGCGTTACCATGTGCAACTATTATTTGCAATTCTGGAAATTCCCTAAACATGAAGTTTTCAAAATCTTCTGTTGTGAACTTTTGGCACTTGTTTTTATCATATTGCTTAAAAAGTTCGTTTACTAATTTGTTCAAAATTTGCTCATTCATAAGTGTTTATTTTTAAGTGTTAAAATGGTAGATTATCCTTTACATCAACTTTAAAAAAGTTTTTCATTGCTCTTTTTGTTGATTGATTTTTTTGCTTTTCAATCATTTGCTCATAATCTTCCAAAGCTTTATTCAAAAGCTTTGGAACATCAAAATTGTTATTTTCAACTTTAATTTAAATTTTAACATTACAAACTCTAGTCAAACCTTTTCTTACATCGTAATAATAAAATTTGAAAATTGCGTAATAATCAAAAACGTTGATTTTCTCTTTTGGATTTCTCATTTTGTTTTTTATTTAAGTGTTTGTTAAAAAATTATATTTGTCAAAAGCTCTTTGATGTTTTCCGACGGTGTGAAATTTGTTAATGCTTCGCCGTCGTTTGTAATCCAGTCTTCACCGTTCCAACTCCAAGTCAATGTTTGGTATCTCAAATGGGCAAATCTTTCAGCTTCCAAATCATTTATTTCGTCGCTTACAGCTCTTATACCTATTGGCTCATAAACTCTTTTTTTATACATGGCTTTAAAAATTGTATCAATAGCAGGAATAATAATTCCAAACCTTTCACGCTTCACCGTTTCTGTAGCAATACTGTTTTCAATCCTCTTTGTTATATACTCAAATTCGTTTGTTTTGGTTGCAATTTTAGTGAAGTACTTAAATAATTCTTTGCATCCATTTTTGCCATATACTTGTTTTAAATCCTGTGCTATTGGATTAATTTTAATACCATCTTGACGAACCATATTTATCCAATTTGTACGTACAAATTCGGAAACTATTTTGTTGTAAAAGATAAAATGATAATGGGGATGGTAAGTATCTTCTTTCACATTATAGGTACACTCTAGTTTCTTTACTCCTTTGAAAATATTTACATCGTTGTAAATCTTTTTTTCCTTTTTGGATGCAAATTTTTTGTAAGTAATCTTGTGAATATTTCGCCAAGTCTGCTGCATATATTTTAGCATTAAATCCAATCCATCGTTATGAACATTTGGTAAAGTGAGCGTAAGAAAATGAGCATCAGGAAAAGAATTTAATTGCTCTATATATCCGTTGATTAATTTACCAGTTCTAATACGATTGCATACAGTACACCAACGTTGTTTGCAATAGTGAGCCGAAATTTTATTTCCATTTTGGAAAAGTTCGCCAGCACATGCTAAAGTTTTTTTATAGCTATCATTTAGTGGGCTATCATAATCGACTAAATGTTTTACATAATTGGTTGTAAAATGTTTTGCAGCTGCTTTTTTTAATAGCTTTTTTTTATCCTCGGCAATATCTTGTGTAGTTGTTATTTCTCCGTGAGCTTCGGTAAGGAAAAGATATTTTGCATCCTTTGCATTTTGCTGCTGGAAAAATTTATTTACATCTATTCTGTTTACAAAATCTTGCTGTATTTCTTTGCTTTCGATTAAAAAATCAGATGCAAAAGCAATGTTTTTGCAGTTTTTTGCAATATCCCAACAAAGTTTCTTTGTTTTTTTAATTATTCCGCTTGAGCTGGTGTAAAAAATCGGTGTGAAATTCTCAATTTTTGCGTAGCATTTTCCTTTGTATTGCTTTCGTGGTAATGCTTTCAGCGAAATTGGGGGCAATTGTGCTAACTTATTAAAGATTATATCGTCGCAAATGCAAATCGAACATCTTTTATCCGAATAAGTAGCAGTATAATCCCACGCCGTAGTGTGTTTTTTTCGGCGTTTATGAATTTTTTTTGGTGATTTAACTAAAATATTTAGTTTTGCTGCCATAAGTGTAAATTACTTCTCTAAGTGTTTGGGCTGCTAGCGGATGGGCTAGCAGTTTTTTTTTTACTTTAGAACTCCGATTAGGCGGCTTTAATTTAAAATATGTCTATTTAAGCAGGAAAAGGGGTAAATTTCGACGATAATAATAAAAAAAGGGGATAACACTAAAAAAGTGTAACACCCCTTTAAATCGGCTTAAACGTCTATTTGTCGTTTGTCGCTCTTTGCATCGGGTTGCTCCCCAGCATTGCCCGAATTATTTAAACTGCAATCATTTTTGCAGTAATAATAAAATTGATCAGCATAACACCAGCTATGACTTTTTTCCCTTTTGTGCATTTCAGAAATATATTTTCTCTTACCACACTTGTAACATCTTTTTCTCTCTTGTCCAGTTTTAGCTGGTATAACATTTAAAGAACCTTTGCGACGTGCCATAGTTAAAATATTTTTGTCTTTTTACTTCAGCTATTGGACAAATTTATTTTAACTAAATCAAACTACCAAAAATATTTTTGTCCAAATATTATCTGGACATTTATGGACAAAAAAAAGCTTTGGTTTTTTAATGGCCCGGGTTATACATTTCGGGACCTGGACTTAAATCTTTTAACTAGATAAGTAAAAGCTGCAAAAGCTAATGCAGAAACAATAAACAAACCATTATTAGTTCCAGCTCCTTTGTCTTTTACAGGTGGTAAAGAATATTTATTGAGTGCTACATTATAGCCTTTTAGATAATCTTCATTTGGTATCTTATCGGCGTTAATAGCTCCCACTTCCATTGCCACTATAGCATTGGCAAACTTTGTTAGTGTTGCAGTATTTAAAGGGATTGTTTGGTTTTCTTTTAAACCTGTTTCAGCAGATAGAAATTTTCTGTAAGCAGCTTCGTTATTTCCGTCGCTAGATGGAGCGTAAACGCTAACAAATTTTGAAATAGTATCTAACTTTGGTGTACGTTCCGAAATCTTGTAAATTAAATCTTTTAACATGTATTCTAAGCCGTCGCTCATATCGGCAAAAATTGCATGCCCCGCACTATCCAAACCAATTTGTTTTTGGTACAACATTTTAGCTGGTCGTAAATTACCAGCATTATTGTTTCGCATACCTCGAACATTACTTTTGTTTCTAAAATCCATACTAAGGAGCTTTCATCTTATACAAAGGAATACAATAATAATTTGTTCCATCAAAAGCAAAGAACCAATTGTTTGGTTTAGCTAACAAAGAATTATTATCAGCTCCAAAACCACACACTTTATACAATGTTCCAGTCAACAATGTTTCAGTTACACCACCATCTAAGATAGGTATATTATTGGTTGCTGGATCTGGATTAATACCTATGCAAGTATTATCTGCACTTCCGCCAATTTTTGTTACTGGATTGTTCATTTTTATATCACTACTAAATCCATTTGCAGGATTTGAATATGCAATTAAAGCATCGTTTGAATTTTGCAGGATTTGCAAAGGAACATCGTTTTCTGCTCCAAAATTCATTAAATCAACTACATTTTGCCCTCCCAACTCAACAAAATTACCTGTTACTGCTGGAGGTATATTTACTATAATACCCATTGTTATAATTAATTTTAACTTGTGTAAACTCTTTTTATTACATCCACTTGATTTTCCCCTATAGGAGCTGACATAATCAAATTGATGGGTTTTTTTATTATCTCACCAAAATTACCAGTAAAACCTATTGTTTCACCAACCCTTAAAGTATAATTATTTATTTTAACTGCTAATGTACCTCTATTAATAAATGTTATATCTATGCAGTTGGTACTAATATTTTTACTTTCCTGATAAGTTTCAAAGACGAAATAATATTCTTGCCTTTCCATACATTAATTTTTTTTGGGTTTTTGGGCAAAGTAGCTCAAAACTCTAAATAGTTGTTGGTATTTGCTTTGATGCTGGATTGCTTCCAATTTTTTTATAAAAGCCATTTACTTTTCTAGAAAACTCCATTGCATCACCTTCCACTACTTCGCTTCTTACCATACCACCCGAACCACTTGGCAATTTGATTGGATTATGATTATCGTCTAAATATTCGCCCTCATCTAAAGGGTCAACAATAACGCTGCCTTTTTTTGTTTTTCTAAATGCTAATAAAAGCAATGCTATAACTACAATCGTTGTAGTTGTATTGTTTTTTGACATAACTAATTGTTTGGTAGTTTTGAAACGTAGTTGTTAATTTTCGCTAAATTTTCGTCATTAAATCCGTCGCCTATCCATCCATCACCATTTGCCAAAAAGGTTTGTAAATCCAAATTATATTCATAATTAAAAACGTCCACTAAGAAAGAAATTTCAGCTTTTGTTTTGAATTGTTTAATTGTATTAAATGCCTTTGAAAAATCATCACTCCACACTCCAAATACATCATTCTTTAAAACTTTAGCTGCTGGCAATGCTATGTTGTAAATTTGGTTTTCTTTGGATTGACTCCAATTAAATTGTTGCCAAAAATTACCGCTCCAAGCCCTGCCTGTTACCGTTGTAACATCGCCCGCCTGTTCATTGATAACATCATCTTGACTTTTTAATACTCCAAATTTTTGAAGTAATTTATATCCACCCAAACCAAGTGCTACTAATCCAATAATTTTAGCAGTATTACCAAAATTTACATCTTTCATAGTTACATTTTTCTAAGCTGATTAATTAAAAAGTTAAACGTTCCTGCATCTTGTTCGGCTAAATCTGCCAACTTTTCTAAATCACTATCCAAACTACTATCAACTTTTTTTAGTCGCTCAATTGCTGCAACAATTCTTGCATTATCATTTGTTCCATTTATAGAAGCTGCTGGAGCTTCGTTATTGCCAAAGAATTTATCTATAGCTAAGTCTAATAATCCCATAACTTTTGGATGTTGTAATAGTGTTTGTAATCCTCCAACTGCTTCCTCTTCCTCTTCCTCTTCCTCCTCTTCGTTTAACCTTTGTAATATTTGTGCATTAAACTCCTGTTGTTGTTTCATTTGTTGCTGCATTTGATGCAACATTGTTTCAAGTGTAGAACTTGCAGTATATCCAGCAACGGCATTACCGTGTTGGTAAGGTATGTTTATTTCGCTGCTGTTTAGTTGGAATGTAACATTCACAAAGTCAATTGGCTTTGCTCCTGATTTTGCAGCTTTACGAACTTTTTTAATTACCTGCAAAAGGTATTGATTTGTATTTTGAGTATTTGTTTTTAAAGCTAACAAAATATTGTACAATTGCTCTCTACCTAACTCCTTGTTTTCTTCAAAAAATTCATACCTACAATATGGTGCATCTGCTTTGTTACCTGCAAAAATTCTAAACATTGCCTCTTCGTGTGTATCGTAAAATTCTAACACACTTTCCAAACTAAACAACTCACTTTTGAACGCTGCCATAACTTTATTTTAAAGGTTATTACCTAAACTTAACGCTGCTAATTCTGCATCGGTTGCAATGTCATAATAAATAATTAAAGGAACTACAAAACCCGTTGAGGTTAATTCGCCTTTAAATTCAATAAAACATTTTGTCCATGATATAACCATCCCCCCAAACATCTGTTGCATATTTGTATAAGGCGACGCTGAATCGCTATCAATAACTCTATTCATAAAGTTTAAAGGAAAATACTTTACTCTTTGCAAATCGCCCTGATACAAATTAACAACCGCTTTTTTTGCCATTACATTATCAATGATTGTTTTACCAGTTTGAGGGCTAACACTCATCACGCTTAACGAACAAAAATCTATACCAAAAATTTTGGCATTTCTTAAGTTTGGCATATCAGGAAAATAAAAAGTTGATACTGTAGAACCTGCTGGAATTTCAACTTCAATTACTTCCTGCCTAAACACTGGCATTGTTGTATTTGACATAAATAACAAATTTTAATAAATGAATAAAAACAAAGGCGGCGTTAATAGCCGCCTTTCTTAA
>Ga0208564_1003840_pt1 | contig 10690 bp, 9 predicted proteins | sample AD_UKC073_MetaG_FD_184439 | JGI IMG/M metagenome (GOLD analysis project Ga0208564, IMG submission 184439) | Active sludge microbial communities of municipal wastewater-treating anaerobic digesters from USA - AD_UKC073_MetaG (SPAdes) (version 2) | ecosystem: Engineered > Bioreactor > Anaerobic >... | reverse complement strand
TGCGTGTGCCCCGGTGGCGTCTCCTCGGTGGTCAACCGAACGATCTGGGCGACCTGCTCATCAGTGATCGTCGGCTTGCGACCACGCCCCTTGCGCACCTGCCCCAGCTTGGCCAGCCCATCCTCGCTGAATCGCTTACGCCAGTCGCGGACCGTCACCGGGGTCACGCCGACCTCCTCGGCAATCCGCGTGTTGGCCTCGCCATCGGCGGCCATCAACAACGCCTTCGCACGCAGCACCTGCCGGTGCGGCGCCACCTGAGACCGCGCCAGCGCCACCAAAGTCTCACGTTCACCCGCTGTCATCGGCAAAGCGGCCGCCGGCGATGCACTCACCCCTGAATAATACCGAACATGCAGTTAACTAATTGCGTGACACACCACTAGCTGACAGGATGAACCACCCTGATGCGGGGAAGTTCAACTACCTTTCCGTCTTGGCGATGGCGACATCAGCCTCGATGGGACGGGAGAAAGTTTGGGGGTTCGCAGTGGCACTTGAGGGGCGAGTAGCGGATGAAGCGACTGTGAATGCGCTGCCGACTGCGTTGAGGGAAGGGCGAATCGCTGATCTGCCGGTTCCTGGGGATTGCGATCTCCCGAGGTTCGGGGAGCGCGCCCTGGATCAGCTGATCTCCCGAAACGGGAGGCAAGGTGGCGCTAACCGCGCTAAAGAATTCGGGCTCTATTGCCATGGATGTGGGTCGGGTGGGTTGTGCTACGGCGTGGGGGTGTCGGGCAGATGGAGCGCACGGGCAGCCCCGTAGGTTCGAAAGCTCCTACACCTCGGACCAAGGAGCTTGCCCGTGCGCGCCACCACGTTACTCAACCGCGTCCTGATGTTGCCGAAGACCACGGTCCGCGCCGTGGAGATCGGCGAGGAGGTGACGGTTTGGGTGCGCCCGCAGCAGCGGATGATGTCCTGTCCGCATTGTGATTTCCGGACCCGGTGTCGCTATGACACGCGGGTGGTCGACTCGGCGTGGCGGCACCTCGACCTGGGCGGGCGGGTCTGCGTGCTCAAGCTGCGGCGGCGACGCTTGCGCTGTCCCGAGCACGGTGTGTTGGCCGAATCGGTGCCCTTCGCCCGTCCCGGGTCGGGGTTCAGCACCGACTTCGAGGACCTCGCGGTCTGGTTGGCCACCAAGTGTGACAAGAAGACCGTCTCGGTGTTCTGCCGCGTCGCCTGGCGCACGGTTGGGGCGATGTGCGCGCGGGTGGCGGCTGAGAAACTCGACCCCGACCGCCTCGCCGGACTGGTCGATATCGGCGTCGATGAGATTTCCTGGCGCAAGCACCACAAGTACCTGACGTTGGTCTCAGACCACGACACCGCCACCATCGTCTGGGGTGCGCCCGGTAAGACCGCAGCGACCCTGGATCGGTTCTTCACCGAGGCCCTGCCCGAGAGCGGCGCGGCCAGGATCGAGGCGGTGTCGATGGACCTGGGGCCGGCGTTCGTGAAATCCGTTCGGGCACATGCCCCGCAGGCGGTGATCTGTTTCGATCCGTTCCATGTGGTCAAGCTGGCCAACGACGCTCTCGATGACGTGCGCCGCCAGGTGTGGCAGTCCGCCCGCAAGCTGTCGAACAAGCAGATCGCGAAAACCTACAAGGGCGCCCGGTGGGCGCTGCTGAAAAACCCCGAATCCCTCACCGCGACGCAGAAAGCCACCCTCGCCCAGCTCAAACGCGAGGGCGGGGCGCTGGTGCGGGCCTACGAGCTCAAGGAATCGTTGCGGGCCGTGTTCGCCGGCGATCTCGACACCGCGTCGGTCACCCACATGCTCGGCAAGTGGTGTTCCTGGGCGCAGCGATGCCGGATCCCCCAGTTCGTCAAGGTCGGCACCACCATCAAAAAACACCTCGAGGGCATCCGGGCCGCCGTCGACCGCGGCCTGGCCAACGGCCGCCACGAAGGACTCAACAACAAGATCCGGCTCATCATCCGCCGCGCCTACGGCTTCCACACCCCCGAGAACGCCCTCGCCATGATCATGCTGGTCTGCGGACCCGTCACCCTCGAACTCCCGTACCACACATGAAGCCATCCACATTCATGGCAGTAGAGCCGAAAATCCTGCGTTGACGCGGCTTTCTTTCCCGCAGAACGCCGTGACCGGCGGATTGGCGCGGGTCGGGTGCGATTCCGAAAGTTCCTCTTCGAATAGCTTTGCGCTCAGTATTTTCTCAGGTAACCTCAAACGGTCAGGATCGACCACATACCGGAGGACTCCGAAATGCAACTCTCACTTCGTTCGCAGATGATTGCGGGCACGACCGCCCTCGTCGGCGCAGGTGCCATCGCTCTCACGCCGGTCGCTCCGGCCGTCAACCTGCCCGCACTGAAGGCGCCGTCGCTCGCCAACGTATCGCTGGCCGCGTTCGACAGCCCGATCACCGCGCTGCTGAACACCTCCGTGATGGCGACCAACTACCTGTTCAGCAACGCCAACCCGGCCGATGCCGCGCAGTGGCCCTTCGCCCAGTTCGGCACCTTCTGGGGCGTCCCGCCCACCAACTACCCGGTGCTGCCCGCCGCGCTGGGCAATGCGGCGCTCGGTGGCTACTCCTCGGTCGGCCTGATCCCGCAGGTCATCGATGACGCACTGCCGATCATCAGCCAGCTGGGTTACAACGGCACCGACTACCTGCAGGTCGCCTCTTCGAGCCTCTACGGTGCCGCCTTCTCGATCAGCGAGGGAGTCTGGAACTTCCCCGCCGAGGTCATCACCGCGGTGGGCGAACTGCTGGGCGGCGATCCCGCGGCGGCAGTGCAGACCTTGATCGGCGCGGTTGTTGAGCCGATCTTCGCGGCGGGCAGCTTCCTGCTGGCCGGCGGCAGCTACATCACCTCCGGCGTGATCGCGCGGGCCGGGGCGCTGCTGGCCACCATTCCGGAGATTCTGGTCGGTCTGGTGACCACCACGGTGGGTATCCCCTCCGCCCTGATCGGTAAGACCGTCGAAATCGTCGGCGACGTCGTGGGCAGCATTCTGGCCTTCGACATCGAGGGCGCGTGGAACGGGGTCGTCAACGGTCTCCTCGGCCCCGAGGGTCTGCCGGGCACGATCCTCAACCTGACCATCGGAGCCGGCGTCCAGACCGGTCCGATCCCGGGTCTCACTCCCGAGGACATCGCGGCCAACTTCGCGCCGAGCATCCGCACCGCGGTGCAGTCGGTCGTGAAGACCGTGGCGGGTGCGCTGGCCACCCCGGTTCCGGCCAGCACGGCCGCGGTGTCGGCGGCGGAAGCCCGCACCGCGGTCGCCGCTCCGGCCGCCGCGGCGGTCGAGGCGGCCCCGGCTGCCGAGGTCACCGCTGGTGAGGCCGAGAGCGCGCCGAGCGCGGCCGGTGCTCGGGCGGCCACCGTGGAGGTCACCGCGCCCGCGGCGACCGAGACCGCTGCCGCCGAGAGCACCGCCGCTGACAGCACCCCGGCCGCGGACGATTCCGCCCCGGCCAAGGGCAAGGGCGCCGCGAAGAAGGGCGGCCGCGGCTAACCCACCGGCAGGAAGCTCGGATGCCCCCTCCCTCCTCGCGAGGGAGGGGGCATCGTGCCTTCGTAGCTGAATTGCTCTCAGTTTTCTCTCAGGTGTGGTAGGGTCGAAGTCTCAGGAACGAAAGGCGGCGAATTGTGCGCGGGGCAATTGGTCCGATACTGACGACTGGAGTCGCTCTTGCGGCCGCCGGCGTCGTCGTGGCCAACCCGATCGTCGCCCCCCGCGCCGACATTCAGATTCCCGCCGTCCAACTCTCCGCGGGTAGCGGCGACGCGGCCGCCATGCTTGATCAGGCCTTTCTCGACGCGATCGCGCCCTCTCCGCCGGAATCGACGAACCCGTTCTCGGTACTTCGGCAGCTGATCTCATCCCTGGCTGCCGATGCCAGCTACCTGGGCAAGAACGCGATCGTCGAAGCGTTCGTCGCCGGTGTCACCGCTGTCACCCAACCCGAACTGACCGCGTCCTCAACCCCGTACTATCCGTCGTTGGTCAACTCGCCCGAGCTCGCCGCATCAGTGCTCCCCGGACTTGACGTGGAGACCCTCAGTCCGCTGGTCGAGGCAGGCGCGGAGGCGTCCGGCGCGGTCACGATGGCGGCTGAAGCCGTTCCTCCCGCGGTTCAGACCCTGGTCGCCGGCGTGGTGAATGACGCTGGATTCGTCGGCGGTCAGATCGTCGTGGCCGCCTTCGCAGCCGGTGCTGTGGTCGCTGCCGAACCAGGCTTGATCGGTGATGCCTTGGTGGCGTTGATCAGTGGCGACTTCAACGGGGCACTGCAGACCGCGGTCAAGGCTGTGGCCGCTCCACTGGGTCCGGCCGTGATCATCCTCAACGCCCTGCGCGAGGTCGTCGAGAAGAATTTGGGCGCCGCCGCCGCGGTTCTGTCGGCGGTCGCGCCCGCACTGAGCGCAACGGCGGGACAGCCTGACACCGCCGCGTCGATTCCCGCCGCGCCCCAACAGCCCGCCGCGGCCGTCACCACAGCCCCGTCGCCGGCGGTCGCCGCGACACCGGGCGACGCCTCCACCAGGACGGCGCGCAACGCTGCCACCTCGGCACTGGCCAAGTCTGAAGCCACCGAATCTACGTCGGCCGAGCCGACCCGGCTCACAGGCGCCGTCGAGCAGGACTCGGCCGCCGCACTCACGGCAGCCGCAACCCGATCCCAGTTGGGGGGTGGCGCCGACACCGACGCGGCACCCGGCCCCACCGTCGGCAGCGACACCGACCCGACGCCCGCCGAGCCCACCTCACCCCTGCGCGGAGCGGTGAACACCGTCCAGCAGCAGGTGGGAGCCGCGTTGAGCGCGCTCGGAACGGCGGCCGGTGCCGGATCGGATACCACCGGTGCGGCGACTGAGGGCGGCAACCGCTCCCGGGCCGGGAGGGCGAACAGCGCGGGCAGCTAGCCCGCCCGCATCACCGTCGCACTGCGGCACGATGGCAGAATCCGCGGCATGCGGATGTCGGCAAAGGCTGAGTACGCCGTCCGCGCCATGATCCAACTGGCGTCCGCACCCCCGGGGGTCGTCGTCAAGACCGAGGATTTGGCCAACGCCCAGGGCATCCCCGCGCAGTTCTTGGTGGACATCCTGGCGGACCTGCGTGCCGACCATCTGGTGCGCAGCCATCGCGGCCGGGAGGGCGGCTACGAACTGGCGCGGCCTGCCGAGCGGATCAGCATCGCCGATGTCCTGCGGTGTATCGACGGCCCATTGGCCAGCGTCCGCGACATCGGCTTGGGCGATCTGGACTACACCGGTCCGACCACCGCGCTGGCCGACGTGTGGCGGGCTCTGCGGGCGAGCATGCGCGCCGTCCTGGAACAGACCAGCCTGGCCGACGTCGCCGCTGGGGCGCTGCCCGACCACGTCCGTGCTCTGGCGTGTGACTACCTGGCTCAGGAGGGAAAGCGGGGGCGTCCCGGCGACTGATGCCCGAACAAGCCGGCGACTGATGCCCGAACAAGGGGCGGGGAGCCGTATCGTCTCCGGTTTATGAGTCCAGAACGTACGACAGTCCCGGAACGTACGCGAGGGGAAGTCCTCGGCAACCTCGGACCGAACTGGTTCGCCTCGGTGATGGGCACCGGCATCGTCGCAACGGCCGGCGCGACCCTGCCGTTGCACGTTCCCGGTATGCGGGGCTTCGCCCATGTCATCTGGGTGGTCGCCGCGCTTCTGTTGGCGGTGCTGCTGGTGCTGGTGGGCGGACACTGGCTGCGTCATCCGACGGTGGCCCGCGACCATGCGCGCAACCCCCAGATGGCGCACTTCTACGGGGCGGCCCCGATGGCCCTGCTGACCGTGGCAACCGGAGCGCTGGTCACCGGCAAGGACCTCATCGGTGAACACCCGGCGGTGGTGCTGGCCTGGGTGCTCTGGATTGCCGGCACCGCCGGGGGACTGTTCACCGCGGTGAGCATTCCCTTCCTGATGTTCACCCAGTTCGACGTCCGCCCCGACGCCGCGTTCGGTGGCTGGCTCATGCCGGTTGTGCCTCCGATGGTGTCAGCGGCCAGCGGCGCGCTGCTGATCCCGCACACCCCGGCTGGAGTGTGGCGGTCTACCCTGCTTTACGGCTGCTACGCCATGTTCGGAATGTCGCTGATGGCCGCGCTGATCATCATCGCGATGATCTGGAGCAGACTGGCGCACTTCGGCACCTCGGGCACCGCGCGGGTTCCGACGCTGTGGATCGTGTTGGGGCCGTTGGGTCAATCCATCACCGCCGCTGGACTTCTGGGCCTCAACGCCGCGCTGGCGGTGGATCCCGAACTGGCCGAGGTGATGAACTCCTTCGCCATCCTGTTCGGCGTTCCGGTATGGGGTTTCGCGGTGCTGTGGATCGCGCTGGCGGCATCGCTGACGGTGCGGACCGTGCGGCGCGGGATGCCGTTCGCCCTGACCTGGTGGAGTCTCACCTTCCCGGTCGGAACGTTCGTGACGGGCACCACCCAGTTGGCGGTCCACACCGGCCTGCCGGCGTTCCAGGTCGCCGCGGTCATCGCCTACTGCGGATTGCTGGCCACCTGGCTGTTGGTCGGGATCCGCACGGCACGCGGCAGCGTGCGGGGCCCGCTGCTGACCACCCCGCCGGCGAGCGCGCCAGTCGAGGCCCGCAAGGACATCCGGTAACCGGGTTGCCCGACGTGCCAGAATCGCGGTCGTGCAGATAGGCATGACCATGCCGGTGATGGAGCCCGATCTCAACGCCGGTGTGCTCAAGAACTGGGCGCGCGCCATCGACGAAGGCCCGTTCTCGTCGTTGTGCTTTGGGGAGAGGATCGCATTCGGCAATCCCGAGGCCCTGACACTGCTCGGTGCGCTCGCGGCTTGGACCGACCGGGTGCCGCTGATCACCACCGTGGTGGTGCCGCAACTGCATGACCCGGTTCTGTTGGCCAAATCGCTGGCCACCGGCGACATGCTCTGCGGTGGACGACTGACCGTCGGTATCGGTATCGGTGGCCGTCGGGAGGACTACCTCGCCGTAGGGGCGGATCCGGCCCGGCAGACGATGGGCGAGATGGCTCGGCGAGTGGCCACCATGCGTCAGGTGTGGGCGGGGGAGCGGATCACCGACTCGGTTCTCCCGGTGGGCCCGCGGCCCGCTCAGGACGGCGGCCCCAGGCTGCTGGTCGGCACCATCGGACCCAGGACACTCCGTCACGCGGCAGGATGGGCCGATGGGCTGGCCGGGATCACCCTCGACCTCGACACCGCCAAGCAGGATGAGCTGTTCGAGGTCGGGCGTTCCGCCTGGGCCGCGGCCGGCAAGCCCGAACCGCACCTGGCCACCTCGTTCTGGTTCGCTCTCGGGGAGCCGGAGGACGCGCGTCACCAGATTCACCAGCACCTGCGGCACTACATGAACTGGATTCCCTCGGAGTTCGTGGATGCCATGGCACCCACGACCGGCTGGGCCGGTAGCGAGGATCAGCTGGCCGAGACGCTGCGGGCGTTCGCCGCGATCGGCACCACTGAGGTCCACCTGATTCCGACCAGTTCCGACCTCGACCAAGTGCACCGCGTCGCCGACGTCGTCGCCGACCTGAACCGGGAGATGGCCCCATGACCCAGCCGTACGGCAACTACCAGATCGAGATCTACTTTCAGGGTCTGGCCGGAATCCTGCCCAGCCTGCCGATGTCCTTCGACGACCTGGCCGCCCGCGCCGAGCAGGCGATGTCACCGTCCATCTGGTCCTACGTGGCCGGCGGGGCCGGTGACGAACTGACCCAGCGCGGCAACGCCGAAGCGTTCGCGAACTGGGGGTTGATCCCGCGGATGCTGGTCGGCGCCACCGAGCGGGACCTGTCGGTGGAACTGTGGGGCCGTCGCTGGCCCGCGCCGGTGTTCATGGCTCCCATCGGGGTGATCGGGTTGTGCACCACCGACCGGCACGGCGATCTCGCCGCCGCCCGCGCCGCGGCCGCGACCGGTGTGCCGATGTGCGTATCCACCCTGACGATGGACCCGCTGGAGGATGTGGCGGCCGAATTCGGCGACACCCCGGGGCTTTTCCAGCTCTACACCCCCACCGACCGGGAACTGGCCGAGAGCCTGGTGCACCGCGCTGAGGCGGCCGGATACGCCGGGATCGTCGTCACCCTGGACACCTGGGTCCCCGGCTGGCGACCGCGGGACCTCGCCACCGCGAACTTCCCGCAGTTGCGCGGGCTGTGCCTGGCCAACTACATCAGCGATCCGGTGTTCCGGGCGAAAGCCGGCACCGATCTGTCCGATCCCCGCAATGCGGTCATGCACTGGGTCAGCGTTTTTGGAAACTCCCTGACCTGGAACGACTTGGACTGGCTGCGCTCGATCACGTCGCTTCCGCTCATCCTCAAGGGGATCTGCCACCCCGACGACGCCCGGCGCGCGATCGACGCCGGGGCGGACGGCATCTACTGCTCCAACCACGGCGGACGGCAGGCCAACGGCGGGTTGCCGGCCATCGACTGCCTGCCCGACGTGGTGGCCGCCTGCGGGGACGTTCCGGTGCTGTTCGACTCCGGGATCCGGTCAGGGGCAGATGTGGTCAAGGCGCTGGCGCTGGGCGCATCCGCGGTCGGCATCGGCAGGCCGTATGCCTACGGAGCGGCACTGGCCGGCACTGACGGGATCGTCCACGTGCTGCGATCGGTGTTGGCCGAGGCCGATCTCATCATGGCGATCGACGGCTACCCGAGCCTCGCGGACCTGAATCCGGAGGCGTTGCGCCGGGTCCGCTGATCGACGGGCGGCGAACCCGCGGGTGTGAAAGCCTGTGCCGGTGACCGTTCCGACGACGGACGTGACCCGGCTGAGGGAACGTCAAAGTACCGACCGCGCTGATCTCGACGCGCTGCTGTCCGCCACCCCGCTGGCCACCGTCGCCTTCGTCCGGGGCGGGCACCCGGTCGCGCTGCCGATCGGCTTCGCCCGCATCGGCGACGAAGTGGTGATCCACGGATCCTCCGGTTCGCCCTGGCTCCGAGAACTCGCCGAGGGGGTGCAGGCCGCGGTCTCGGTGACCACTCTTGAGGGAGTTGTGTTGGCTCGCAGTGGATTTGAGTCGTCATTCCACTACCGCAGCGCGGTGCTGTTCGGCAGCTTCACCGCTATCGCGAAGGATCGCAAGGACGACTACCTGCGGGCTCTGACGGACGTCTTCATCCCCGGTCGGGTCGCCGAAATCCGGCCGAGCACCAACAAGGAACTGGCCGCCACCCTCGTCCTAGCGATGCCGATCGAGACCTGGTCGTTCAAGGCCAGTTTCGACTGGCCGGAGGACCCGGAGGACGACGTGGCCGCCGGCGGTTGGGCGGGTGTGGTCCCGATCATCACCGGCTACGGAACGCCCGTACCGGCGCCGGACTGCGATCCGGCGATCCCGGTGCCGCAGTCGGTGCGGACGATGCTCGGCTCCGACGGCGGCTGAACGGGCGGGGATCGTCTAGCGCTGCGCCAAGCCGCCATGACGGGCCGCAGCGGCCCGTGCCGAGCGCACGGGTGCGGATTCGATCGCATCCGTGGCGGAATCCGGCGATGACTGGGCCCTGGCATGGCTGCCGACCGACTGTGTTTCGGGGTCGGATGCGGCCGCGGCCGCACGAGGCGGACCGGCAGCCCGGTCTCGGCCCGGACGGTGGACCTGAGTTCGCGGTGCCGGGCTGAGGGCAACCTGGGCTACCTGATCCTGGTCGACCGCCGGTTCGGCGGTGTGGGCGTCCGGATGTGCAGTCTGGGCCAGGGGCCGGCGGCCGTCAGACGTTGCCGAGGCGGGGGAGGGCGGTGCCGTCGCGGTGGGCGTCGGGAACAAGTAATCCGACGCGTTGAGCGGGAAGTCCATCCAGACGACCATGTAGTGCAGGCTGTGCAGGATGCCGGTGATTCCGGAGAAATCCAGGCCGGTCGGGGGCGGGGTGATGGAGTTGACGTACGCCGCCGCCACGAAGAATGTGACCGGGGCCGCCAGGTACCAGAGCGGAGCCAGCAGCGGACCCGCCACGTCGACCGCGGCGCGGCCGATGGTCTCGAGTGCCGGGGCGACACCGGCCCACAGGTCGGTCGTTGCATCAGCGACAGCCTTCGGGGCCGCGGGGCTGGAATCGGCCCACGCGGGGTCCGGGGTCACGGTTCCCACGGCCGCGCTTGCGGCGACGGCCTGGAGTTGAACCTGATGAAACTCGATCTGCGGGAGGGCGGTCGATGGGACTTCCATCGGGACGATCAACAGACCCACCGCTACCGCGGCAGCAGTTGCCAAAGACCCGCATGCCCCACGACCGCGCCGGATCGCACTGGATTTCATCTCGGCCCCCTGTTCATTCGACCCGGTTCGGGGCCGAACTCTGTTCAGGACCATAACCGGCAGTCCCGACAACCGGCTGACTCGGAAGACACGGGGCGGCGTGACACCACAATCAGCGGAAGACCATCACCGCTGGTCAGATTGTGCCCCCGGCAGGATTCGAACCTGCGGCCTTCTGCTCCGGAGGCAGACGCTCTATCCCCTGAGCTACGGGGGCGCAGGGAGAACGTGCTCCCACGCCATGGGCGATGGAAGCGTAACGCATGGCTCATCCGCCACCCAACCCGCCGACGTGCCTCACGTAGTTTGAGCGCGTAGTCGACGGTGGTGCCTCACGTACTTTGAGCGCGTGGCTGGGAAGGCTTGCCCGGTGTGGAAGGCAAGATC
>Ga0208564_1003839_pt1 | contig 10695 bp, 7 predicted proteins | sample AD_UKC073_MetaG_FD_184439 | JGI IMG/M metagenome (GOLD analysis project Ga0208564, IMG submission 184439) | Active sludge microbial communities of municipal wastewater-treating anaerobic digesters from USA - AD_UKC073_MetaG (SPAdes) (version 2) | ecosystem: Engineered > Bioreactor > Anaerobic >... | reverse complement strand
ACGTCCATCGAAGGCTGGTCAACGAAAGTCGCTGACCAGCGCAATCGCGGATGCCACGGGAGGGTTGGCACGTCAGCTTCGGTGCGGTTGGCACAGGTGGGTGGACGGCTGACGGGTGGCGTGCCGAGACGCGCCGTTCAATCAGTCCGCAGACCAGGTTTCGTCGAACCAGTCGAGGAAGGCGGCGACGGATCCCACCTGGGCGATACGCGAATGGATTGCCCGCTGGTCGTGCCCCGGCAGGAACAGCGACTTCGTCTCAGCCCCGCAGCCACACCGGCAAGCGCCCATGTCGAAGGTGGAGTCCTCATACCGAATCGGATTCCGAGTGCCTTCGGCGTGCTTCCCAACGTAGGCATCGTAGACGGGGTGGCCGATCTTCAGCGGCTTACCCACGAGGCGGTAGCGGTCGTCCGTGCTCGGGCTCGCGGACTGCCCGGCGATTGCAACGCCGAGGACTTCGATGGCCATGACCACCTTCCCGTCGTGGACGGCATAGGCAAACCGCTCGCGTTTCGCCCGCTCCGGGCTGAGGACCCAGTCGCCAGCCATACGGTCAAAGAGGGCCCTTTGGCCCAGGGACGCCACGGGCTTGTCGCCGTCGCGGTCAGTGAGGGTGATCTTCAGCATTGACCTCTCCGTATACATTTGGTAACCGGGAGTATGAAGTATTGCATGTAGAGACCTATACTTGCTACTCCCGGTGACCAGGAGTAAATCAGTCGCTCAATCAGGCCCCGCCCGTCTTGAACGTCTGGCAACGCCCCCACGGGAGCCGCACCGGTCAGGGCTCGACGACGCCCCACTCATCCACAGACGTGCTCGTCGGTGATGCCGCCGGCGCCTACTTCTCCCGGCTCTTGGAGGCAGCTACGGCCATGACACCGATGCCGATGGCGGCAGTGCCGGCCATCGATGCCTTCTGTCCTACCTCGATGCCTGCGGTCTTGAGCTGCTCCCGATCCCTCAATGCCTCGGTCCAGGCCTTGAGTAGAACTTCTTCCCGGTCGAGGGTGACTCCCAGCGGCGCGTGGAAGTCAGCGATCGTTTCCGCCGTTCGATTGAGCGAGCCGACGATGGAGCGGGCCGATCGGGCGTGCAGGAGGACATTTGCCGCGGCGACCTCCCCCGCCGCGTCGAGGCGCCCCATGATCCGACTGGTTCGCTCGAGTACGTCGTCGCGGCGCTGCTGCCGGGCTGCCTCGACACCTTGACGGTGTCCCGCGAGCGTCTTCGGAGCCGTCGCGTGGACATGGTCCAACTCGACGACGCGGAACTCGTCCTGCAACTCGAAGCACCGGGCAAGGATCGACAGCTGTAGACCGATGTCACCCTCGATCTCTCGTGCCACCTTCTTGAGCTCACCGGTCTTGGTCTTGCCCTCCACCTTGTCCGCCAGCGCTCCGAGCGCTCGGAGGGTGTATCGCTGCACCTCGTGAATGGCACTCGACTCGCCTTGCACCTTGTCCCATAAGGTCTCCGGATCCCCGCCATGCGCTCGTATCGTCATGGCCTCCTTGATCGCTTCAGCCGCCGCGTCCAACTTGGCAAGCACTTCGTCGCGCTGGGCCCGGCGCAGGTCGTCGAGCTTCTCGCCCATCCGCACGAGCAGCGCCTTGAGCTCCTGAGCCTCAGCCTGCTGGGCAAACTGGCTCATCACTCCACCGAGTCCGGCCAGAACCGCGGGGTTGGTCAGCAGTGCAGCGGCGCCGTCCTCCACCTGAAGCCACGAGCTGACGTCTCCCGGCTTGCCGAGCATGGCGTAGCTGATGCCGTCCTTCTTCGTCGGCATGAGGCCACCTGCATCCTTGAGCTTCTGCGCGGACTCCGGCGTCAGCTTCAGATAGCGAGTCGAGTGCTCGGCCACTTGCCCAGCGCTGATTGCAAGGTCGCCCGCGGTGCGCAGCCACGTGGACAGACTGCCGGGGGGGTACTCAAGCGCCGCGCCGAGCCAGTCGTGCTCTGCCAGGAACCGCTCGACCGCCGCGGCCTCTCCGGCAATGACCACGCCCTCGCCGTCACTGATCAACTCGATCTCGTCGCCCATTCGCACCCCTCAACGTCTCTCGGTCCACACCGTAGTCGGCCGGGTGAGCTACACCGGCCTCGGACGGCGGACTCACCCGACGCGCCGGGATGATGCGAGCCGGCGCCTTGGGCTCCCGATGGAGAACGAGCCCGAGCTTCCGTCCAGCCGTGAGGTGCCCGCGCCGACGTAGCGAAGGTGTGAGTCAAGTCCCGGCTGCTACAGGAGTCTGACGAGTTCAGCCGCGCTCTGGGGGCGCTGAGACTTCACCGAGATCGCCGCCTTGATCGCGTCACGCAGCGGACCCTTGGTCGTGAACCGGTTCACGGCGACCTTGCCCATCGTGTTGTCCTGCAGTTCTCCGGATGCAAGGGTGGCCATGAGAAGCCCGACCTGAAACACGTCATCCGCAGGCCGCCAGAAGGCCTGGAGATCGTTGGGGGCGAAGGCCCAGTTTGCTACGTCGGCGCGAACGCCCGAACGGATCAGCCCAGTCTTCGCGATGCCGAAGTCGCCCAACTTGAGAGCCTTTCGGTTTCCGACGAACACGTTCATGGGGGTGATGTCTCGGTGGCTCACACCCCTCTCATGTAACAGATCGAGGGTCCTCAGCAGCACCTTGGTCTTCCTGAGGACTTGCTCCTCGCCCCATGGCTCAGCGCCGAGCCCGAAGTGGTCGGCGACGCTGCCGCCGGGGATGTACTCCATGACGATCGCGAAACCTAGACGCTGCCCACCGCGCACGGGAATGAAGGTTGGGAAGGCGTCGAGCTGTCGAACTACGCTGGTGGAGCCCTTCAGAAGTCCGGCGTAGAAGGCCTCGCCATGCCAGACATCTGCATCTAGGCCCACCTTCACGCAGAAGGGGACGCCGTCGTGAAGGGGACGGCCGTCGGCCGGCGATGCGGCGAAAATCGTGCCGAATCCTCCCTGTCCGATTGTCGCTTCGAGTCTGTAGTTGTCGCCGGTGGTCATGTTGGTGAGCACGGTGCCGACTGGAATAGCCAAGGCCATGATCATTCCCTCCGTAGTAGTCCCGATGCGTGAAGCATGCTGCCCGCAATGCTGCCGATCTCCGATGACTCGAGCTATGACGTCACGACGGCCCTTCAAGGCCATGGACCTGTCGGACTGGACAGCAAGCCCGGCGGATCCGTGGCGCTTTCCCGTCCCTCCTGTCGGCGATCATAAGAGGGGTTAGATTTCGTTAAGAACCAGACACTCTGTGCGGGATGCCACCGTCACGCGACCGTCTGGGTAACGACGGCGCGGGCGCGGACCTGGTCGAGGACGACCACCAGCCGATCCACATCGCTGTCGTTGAAGAGGAAGTCCGGTCCCGTCGGGGAATGGTCGGTGAAGGGCGGTTCGTAGAGGCGCTTGGCCTCCAGCACCCCGTTGGCCGTCAGGTGCTCGACGATCAGCTGGATGAACCGGATCTCCGCGACGCTGAACCGTGAGTCGGTGAGGAACTCGGAGAAGGCATCGGTCGCTGCTTCACGATCCAGGCCGACGAGCGAGCGGATGAAGACGCCGAGCCCTTGGGACTCCTCGCGCGCTCGGCTGATGTCCTCGGCTCCGCCGGCGCCGGACGCAACAAGCATCTCTTCCAAGGCGGACAGATCGGTGTCGGTCATCTGCTTGTTCCGACGCAGTTTCTGCAAGGCGACGTGGTCCTCGTGGTCCTTCAGGTAGGCACGCGCCTTGGCCTTGAACCGTTCCCAGTTGGTGCCGACGGCAACTCCGGGCAGGGTGACGATCGACCCGTCGCCGATCTCATCCTCGAAGTTGGTGTAGACGATCGGGCGCTTGGTCTTCTCGAGGAACCTGACCAGGCCACGAATCCGTCGGCGCGCTAACTCGAGCATCGGCAGGGTGACGTCCACCCACCACTCATCCTCGGAGACCTCCGCCAGCAGCGCTTGCTGTTCGGCGATGGCAGGGATGGCGCTTTGGTTGAGCAGTGATGACGTGATCTGTTGGACCTGCTGGCGCAGGCGATCCGCGGTCAACTCATCGCCGTCGAGCTTGGCGAGCTGGATTTTGAGGATCACCAGGTCGAACCGCTTGGCGTCCTCGTCGTCGTCCCGTACGGCAGACGGGAGACCAGCCAGGTGAGTGGCGATGTCGCCGGCCGCCTGCGCCGATAGAGACGTCCATGGCTCCCACTCCGCGTACCTCTGGACCCATTCCCGCTCGGGACGCACCACGAAGTTGTCGAGGTTCATACCGACAACGACCTTGTGCAACTGCTTGGCCGTGTCATCACGCAGCGCTCCGACCTCGTCGGCGAGGTCAGCGTGATCGAGTGCCGCTACGAGTCCTAGGCGCGCCTCGAAGAGTCGCTGCCCGAGCGACTTCTGCACCGACCCCTCGGACCCGGCACCGGGCTGGTTGAAGTACTCGAGGTTCATGCAGAAGTCGAAGACGTAGAAATTGGCCTTGTGGTCACCGGGCCCGTAGAGGTCCTCGCAGAGCCGGGTGCCACGGCCGATCATCTGCCAGAACTTCGACACCGACCGCACGAGCTTGAAGAAGACGAGGTTGACGACCTCGGGCACGTCGATGCCGGTGTCGAGCATGTCGACGCTAATCGCGATGTGCGGCGCCTTCTCCTTCACGGAGAAGTCGTCGATGAGGCTCTGGGCGTACTCGGTCTTGTACGTCACGACCCGCGCGAAGTGACCCGCATACTCGGGGTATGCCGCGTCGAAGCGTTCGCGGATGAACTCGGCGTGGGCGTTGTTCTTCGCGAAGATGATCGTCTTGCCCAGTCGGTCACCGCCGGCAACCTTGTGCCCGTACTCCATGAGGTGCTTGAGCGCCTTGTCGACCGTGTCGGCGTTGAAGAGCCACTTGTTCAGCTCTTCGGGGTTGACATCGGTCGGGACCTGATCGTCCTCGCCCCAGTCGAGGGAATCCCACTCGTCCTTCTCGGCCTCGGAGAGCTGGTCGTAGTGGATCCCAGCCCGCATGAACTTCAACGGCACCGACACCGACACCGGCGGCACCAGGTATCCCTCGGCCACCGCCTCGTCGAGGCTGTAGACATCGGTTGGCACCCCCGCTTCCAGTCCGAACAGGGAGTAGGTGTTGCGGTCGATCTCGTCCTTCGGCGTCGCGGTCAAGCCCACGAGCATCGCGTCGAACCAGTCGAAGATCGCCTTGTACTTGGCGTACACCGATCGGTGGGCCTCGTCGATGACGATCAGGTCGAAGTAGCCCGGCCCGAACCGGCGGCCACCGACACCATCGGTTGAGTTGATGAGCCCCATCATCGTCGGGTAGGTCGAGACGAACACGCGCCCATCGGGGACCTTCTCGTCCACCAGGTTGATCGTCGCCACCGTTGGCAGGTGCGTCTTGAACGCCCCCACGGCCTGGTTGACCAACGCGACACGGTCGGCGAGGAAGAGCGCTCGTTTCACCCAGCCCCGCTTCATCAGCTGGTCGACAAGAGCAATGACCGTGCGGGTCTTGCCCGACCCGGTCGCCATGACGAGCAGCGCCTCGCGTCGATGGGCTTCGAACGACTCACCAACAGACCGGATGGCCCGGGTCTGGTAGTGCCGCTCGACGATCGCCCTGTCGATGACCGCGTCCTTGAGTGGCAGCCGCGTGTGGCGCCGCTGGACCATGAGCTCGAGCTCGTCCCTGGTGAGGAATCCGGCGATCCGCCGGGGTGGGTAGCCGGCGGCGTCGTCCCAGATCCAGTGCTGGTAGCCGTTGGACCAGAAGATGACCGGTCGCCGCCCCGTCATCGACCCGAGGCAGTCGGCATACAGCTTGGCCTGCTGCTGCCCGACCGCCGGGTCCTTCGGTGAACGCTTGGCCTCGATGACGGCCAGGGGAAGGCCGTCGTCACCCCACAGCACATAGTCGACGAACCCATCGCCGCTCTGGTTCGGCATGCCGGTGACTGGGAACTCCCGATCCCGGCCGGCGGTCAGCGCCCAACCCGCCTCCAACAGGTCGGCGTCGATGAACAACTCCCGCGTCGAGGCTTCATCCCAGTCGAACGCTGTTGCCCGAGGGGCCTTGGCCGCCTGCGCCGTGGCCACCTCCGCCCGCGCCTTCTCGAGCTCGGCCTGAAGGGCTGCACTGGTCTCCTTCGCCTCCGCCAGCGCGGCCTCCTTGGCCTCGAACGTGGCCAGCAGCTGGTTCAGCTCCGCGGTCGACAACGGCGGCTGGGCGCCGCTGCTCGCGGGTTCCGGAATGGAGGCGGGGTCGTATGCCGCGCTCGTCGGCACGGTGTCCGGTGCCGTCGAGTAGGTGTACGCCGCCCACTTGAGCACGTCGTGCAACTGCCGGAGGACGTTGAGCGCCGTCTGCGGGGTGATCTGCCGGTTCTCGTGGACGGCAACGTTCCCGACCTTGCGGATGGCGTCCATCTTGGCCGCGATGTCGGCGCCGACAGCCGACCGGAACCCGCTGTCGCCGATCCGGGCCGCCAAGTCCGGCTTGTACGGGGCGGCGAGACGCTCGAGGTCAAAGATCCGGACCACCACCTGCTCGACCACGCGACGTGCATAGAACACACAGGACCTGGGGTCGGTGCGCCCATAGGTCTCCGCCCGCACCGCGTCGGAGCGCGTCTCTCCCCAGCCGGCGGGAACGAAGTCGAAGTTCGACGTCACGTCGCCCCCTGGTCACTCGCCGAGGGGTCAAGGGTCCACACCCGGATGGTCCCGTGCGGTGACTCTCCGTCGAGGACCTCCCGCTTGCGGGCGCGGATCTCGTCGACCCGCTCATCGTCGACCTGGGGACTGCGCCACTGTCCCGGTCGGGAGCCGATGACGGTCGCCAACGCGTCGATGGTCGGCTTGATCAGGTTGTCCAGGTCCCAGCCGGGGTGGCCGCCTGGCCGGGTCGGCAGAACGAAGTCGAGACCGATCCCCAGGCGCCCCTCAAACGAGGCTTGGCCCGTGACGCCGATCGCGGCAGCGGCCTCAACCTCCGCCCGCCAGGGCTTCTCCCCTGCGGTCGCGAAGGTTGCCGGCGTCGCGGACACGCGGAAGGCCACTTCGCGTCGACCATCGATCACGTCCCCCACCAGCACTCACTCCCCCTCGTCGCCGTCGAGGTCGAAGTGCTGCGCGAGCCGCTCGAGCGTGAACTCTTGGCGGAGCTTGCAGGCGCTGTTCTGGTTGGCGAACATCCCCTTCTCCCAGTACGCCTGCTCGGCCGGCACCGACGTGAACCACCGGACCGGCACGACCCACTCCCCCATCTCGTCGGTCTCTCCCTCTCCATCTCGACCACGCAGATATGTGCCGACCAAGGTTTGGCTCGCAAGTGGGACCTCGACACCGTCGACACTGATCTGCGCGCGGTCGAAGCGTTCCGCAGGCCCGATGACCTCGCCGATCGCCACGTAGCCGCGCGACGGGATGTGCACATTGATGCGCGCCCCGAGAGGCAGGTTGCGCAGGCTGCGTGAGTACCAGACGTCACCGCCAGCACTGACGAAGCCGTACTTCTCCCCGTCCACCCACGACCGACCAACGGGATCGTCGCCGAAGGACACGAACCAGTCACGTCCATTCCACTCGGCACGCTTGCCCTTCTTGGTCTTTGGGTATGCCGTGCCACCGGGTTCGCTCTCGTCCTCCCGCGCCAACCACGAGCGGGCGAGGTAGCGGCGACCGTCGTCCTCGAGGTAAGAGAAGAAGACCGCATTGACCGGGACGCCGAAGGTCCGCAGGTAGGTGACGATCCGCTCGGAGCCGGGGTCGAGGTCGGTGGCGACGATGGTCAGCTGCAGCGCGGCGTTGAGCTCGTCGGGTGCGGAGGTGCCGAAGACTTCCTCGAAGGCGGACTCGAAGGGCACGTCGAGGTGGTGGTTGGCGAGGTCGATGATCGAGTCACGGTCGAGGGTGCTCACCCACGAGCCGTAGTCGAGCACCTGAGCGACAACATCGCGTGGGGTCTTGTCCCGCTTGAGCTCCAAGACGTGGAGATTGCCCTCGCCGTCCATGGCGAGCAGGTCGATCAGCTTGCCGTGCGGCGTCTTCACCTGCCGGCCGATAACGAGGAGTCGCTCCCCGAGCAGCGAGGGGTCCTTCTCGAGGTACTGCTCCAACGTCGCCTCGGACGGCAGCATCGCTGAGGTTAGACGCTTCGGAGTGTCCCCGTCGATCCGCCACATCCCCATCTCCACCGGCATGTGTCACAGCCTCCCCGAAAATGCCCGGCCCTGCAGCGCTGCGAAGAATGCGGCCAGTTCGTCCCCCTGCCGCTGCATTCGATCCTGAACCGACTGCACCCCTTTCAAGCGATGAACGAACTCGCGCTGTGCATCGAGTGCGGGGATCCGGACCAGAAGACCCTTCAGCTTCGCCACGTTCAGCCCAGGCATGACCGCGCCTGAGCTTTGGCGCGCCAATTGGCCTGCTACGGCGGGACTGTGATGAAGCTGATGAGAGAGGAACTCCGGTAGCACACGATCGGTGTCAACCCGGATGCGGAGAAGATCTGAATGCATGATTCCCGGCTTCTCATGTTCTGGGTAGACAGCGCAGTTCCCAACGGTCCCCTTGCGCGTCATCACGATGTCTCCCGGCACGATGTCGTACGAGCGCAATCGCTGGGCCGTTGATTCATCGAGGAACTCATGGGTCGGGATACCGAAAGCACGGTTGACTTGCTTGATACCCCACAACGGGACCCCCGTCGACCGGAACTCAGATCTCTTCAGCTGGGTCCCGAAGGGGCCGCACTTGATGTCATCCGGGCTGTGGCAGAGGTCGGCAAGCGCAACCTTGGGGGCGTCGGTCGATGCAACCCTTTGGGCATAGACAGCCTGGACCAATGTGGCCGCTCCCTTCCGTGCCTCATTGTTTGAGGACATCAACCGGGCCGCCTGGTCGAGGATGGCGGCGATGCGGCGCTGCTCCTCGATCGGCGGCAGTGGAACCTCGAGGCCGCTCACGAATCCAGCGGGCACACGGCGTTGCCCGCCGCTGCCTGTCATACGCAACTCGCCTGCCTGACGGATCCAGGCTTGCCTGAGGAAGTGCAGCGCGTATCGGGGGTCTAGTCGATCAGCGTTGGGGCGGACAACATGAAACTCGGTCGATCCGACCCCGATCGGTCGACTCAGCTGAGCCTGTCCAATCTTGCCGTTCTCGAAACACGGAGTGATCTTCGCGACGAGCAGATCTTGGTCCCGAAAGATCGTGTAGCCCTTGGACACGTCCTCGAAGGGACGGACAGTACCGGGGCCAGCCACACCGATCTCGGCCGACAGATCGGCCATGCCAACGAAAGACACCTCCTCGTGGACGGACGGCCTGTCGCCGCGAGGGTTGATATCAGCCACGTCGCCCAGCGCAACCGTTGTCACTTGAGCATGGCTTTCAGATCGGTGAGCCCTTGCTGTATCTCGGCTTCGAGAGCTTCGAGGTCGGCGATGATGTCAAGCGGGTCGCGGTGCTCGACCTCCTCGTGGACGACCTCCTTGTATCGGTTGAGCGACAGGTCATACCCCTGCGCGACGATGTCCGCCTTCGGGACCAAGAACGACTGCTCGGTCCGCGCTCGCCCCGATTCGGTTGCGCGAGAACCCCACCGGGCGAGCACGTCGGGGAGGTTGTTGCGAAGGTGCTCGTCGTCGGAAAGGGGAGCGGACGACAGACAGCCGAGCTTGTCCTCGGCCAGCAACGGAGTCCGCTTGTCGTCGAGACTCCACCCATCCGCTTGGATGTCGTAGAACCACACGTCGTCCGTGCCGCCCGAGTCGGTGCGGGTGAAGAAGAGGATGGCGGTGGAGACACCGGCATACGGGCGGAACGCTCCCGAGGGAAGCTTGACGACAGCGTCGAGCTTCTGGTCCTCGACGAGTCGCTTGCGCAGCGTCTTGTGAGCGGTGCTCGACCCGAAGAGGACACCGTCCGGGACGATGACCGCCGCGCGTCCGCCGGGCTTGAGGAGGCGGAGGAAGAGGGCGAGGAAGAGCAGCTCGGTCTTCTTCGTCTTCACGTCCTTGAGCAGGGCCTTGGACGTCGACTCGTAGTCGAGGCTGCCGGCAAAGGGCGGGTTCGCGAGGACGAGCGAGTAGCGGCCCTCGTCGGACGCGGCGCCCTCGGAGAGGCTGTCGCGGTAGCGGATGTCCGGGGCCTCGACGCCATGGAGCAACATGTTCATGCTGCCGATGCGGAGCATGGTGTTGTCGAAGTCGTACCCGTGGAACATCGAGTGGTTGAAGTGCTTCCGCTGGGCAGTGTCCGTCATCACCGTCGGGTGGGTCTCGCGGAGGTGCTCGGACGCGGCGACGAGGAAGCCCGCGGTGCCGCAGGCTGGATCGACGATCTCGTCCGTCGGGGTGGGCGCGGTCATCGCCACCATGAGCTGGATGATGTGTCGCGGGGTGCGGAACTGGCCGTTCTGGCCGGCGGTGGCGATCTTGCCGAGCATGTACTCGTAGAGGTCGCCGTTGGTGTCGCGGTCGGTCATCGGCACGTCGTCGAGCATGTCGACGACCTTGGAGAGCAGCGCCGGGGTGGGGATCGTGAAGCGCGCGTCCTTCATGTGGTCGGAGTAGGTCGACTCCTCGCCGCCGAGCTGACGGAGGAAGGGAAAGACCTCCTCGCCGACGACCTTGAACATGACGGCGGGGTCGTCGTTCTTGAACCGGCTCCAGCGGAGATGGTCCTGGCCGGGGAGGAAGG
>Ga0208564_1003838_pt1 | contig 10695 bp, 8 predicted proteins | sample AD_UKC073_MetaG_FD_184439 | JGI IMG/M metagenome (GOLD analysis project Ga0208564, IMG submission 184439) | Active sludge microbial communities of municipal wastewater-treating anaerobic digesters from USA - AD_UKC073_MetaG (SPAdes) (version 2) | ecosystem: Engineered > Bioreactor > Anaerobic >... | reverse complement strand
AAGAGCCCGGTCAGCGCCAGCTGACACCCCGGTGCTGCCTTGTCCGGCAGCGCCTTCGGGCACCCACCTCTTAACCCCCCTCACGCCGCCCCGGCATTGGCCTGGCGGCTTTTTCCCATCAGGAGACTTTTCAATGGCACTCACCACCACCCCCTCCGGCCTGCAATTCGAAGACACCACCACGGGCGACGGCGCCGAGGCCCGCAAGGGCCAGAACGTGACGGTGCACTACACCGGCTGGCTCTACAAGGACGGCCAGCAAGGCGCGAAGTTCGACTCCAGCAAGGACCGCAACGACCCCTTCGTGTTCGCCCTGGGCGCCGGCATGGTCATCCGCGGCTGGGACGAAGGTGTGCAGGGCATGAAGATCGGCGGCAAGCGCACGCTCATCATTCCGGCCGAGCTGGGTTATGGTGCCCGTGGCGCCGGCGGTGTGATTCCCCCCAATGCCACCCTGAAGTTCGACGTGGAGCTGCTGGCCGTCGCAGGCTGAAGCCAGCCCCTGCCCTGGCGCCTTAGATCGTAAACACGTTCTTAGCCGTTCAGGGCCTTGTCCAGGCTGGCGTACTTCTCGGGCCCCACCGCATCGCGGATCTTCGGGGCCAGTTCCAGCAGCTTCTCGAAGCTCCCCGCCCCCTCCACCGCCAGGTTCAGCCGGAAGCCGCGCAGGCCCAGGCCGGCGGTGGGCTGGGTCGCGATCGGGTAAGCATCCTGGTAGCGCTGCTGGGCGCTGCGGCCACTGGTGGCGGCAGGCGCAGGGGCTACCGCAGCACCATCGGCGGCAGGTTGAGGCGCCGTCGTGGTGGCCGCTGCCGCAAGCGGCGTGGAGGCCGCCGAGGGCCGGGGCACCAGCAGGCCCTGGTCGGCCATGTACTGGACATCCTCGCGGGTCACACCCAGGCCTGCCGTGGCCGCCAGCACGTTGTCCACACTGCGTTTGCCATCAAACAGGATGAAAGCCGAACGCTGGCGTGGGCTCAGGGGCACCGAGCGGTCCTTGATGACCTGCTGGCCCGTTTCCGATTTGGTGTAGATCATGTGTTTTCTCCCATTTCGCAGCCGATCCTGGCACAAGGCATCACGCGCCCCACGCTCATAGGTTACACATTGTGACCACCATGAAATACACCACCAACCCTGCAAACCCCAACTACGCCGCTTTTTTTGCAGTCCATAAACTGACCAGCCACGTCACCAGCAGGCCTGCCGGCACACCGAACACACCGGCCGAATTCGGCTGGATGCTCCACCACAGTCCGCCCTCTGCGACCAGCCCGAGGGCCGAGCGCAGGGTGTCGGTGTTAACCAGCATGTAGTACACCACCACCCCCAGGCCCGCCAGCATGCCCGCCACCACACCGGCTCGGGTGGCACCCCGCCAGAACAGGCCCAGCAGCATGCCGGGCACCAGGCCCGCCGCCGCCAGCGAAAAAGAGGCGGTCACCATGGGCAGGATGCCGGCCGGCCGCAGCGCCGCCACCGTAGCGGCCAGCATGGCCACCGACAGCAGGGCGAACTTGCTCAGGATCACCCGCTGCTGTGGCAGAGCGCGGCGCATCCGCTGTGCGTAGTACATGTCACGCACCAGTGCGTTGCTGATGGTCAGCAGCAGGCCGTCCGCAGTGGACAGGGCCGCAGCCAGCCCACCCGCCGCCACCAGGCCCGATACCACATAGGGCAAGCCACCCAGCTCCGGCGTGGCCAGCATGACCAGGTCGGCCCCCATGCGGATTTCGCCGAGCTGCAGCAGGCCATCGCCGTTGACGTCGGAAAACGACAGCAAGGATGCATCCACCTTGCTCCACTGCACCATCCAGGTGGGCAGCGCGTCGAAGCGACTGCCCACCAGGTGGTTGAGCACCTCGAACTTCACCATCAGCGCCAGCGCCGGCACACTCAGGTAGAGCAAGGCGATGAAGAACAGTGACCAGGCCACCGAGGTGCGCGCCTCGGCCACGCTGGGCACGGTGAAGTAGCGGGTCAGCAAGTGCGGCAGCCCGGCCGTACCCACCATCAGGCAGAACATCAGCGCCAGAAAGTTGCGCCGCGACTCCTGGAAGATGGCCTGCTCCTGCGCCGTGCCATGCGGGTCACCCGCAAAGGCCTGGCTGTGTGGCGGCAGCCCACCCAGCGGACGGGAGCGCTCCAGCGCGTCCTGGCGGGCACGGGTCCAGCGCTCGCGGGCCGTGGCCGCATCCTTGGGCAGCGCGGCCAGTTCGCGGCTGGCGGCCATGATCAGAGCCACATCGGCATTCTGGGCACGCAACTGATGGATGCGCGCCTGGGCACGGGCCCGCTCCTGCTCCAGAGCAGAAGGCACGTCCTGCAAACGCTCTGCGTAGATGCGGGCCCGGCGCTGGAATTCCGCAGCCACCTCCTGTTCGGCCGGGTCCTGGCGCAGCTTGTCCTCCAGCGACGTCACCTCTTCGATGAGTTGCCCGTAGACGATAGGGGCCATCGGGTTGCCCAGCTGTTTGTAGGCCAGCCAGGACACGGGAATCAGAAAAGCCAGCAACAGCACTACATATTGCGCCACCTGCGTCCAGGTGATGGCCTTCATGCCGCCCAGGAAAGAACACAGCAGCACCCCGCCCAGGCCGAGCATGATGCCGATCTCGAACTGCACGCCGGTCAGGCGCGAGGCGATCAAGCCCACGCCGTAGATCTGCGCCACCACATAAATGAACGAACACACCACGGTGGCCAGCGCGGCAATCTGGCGCGGCCAGTAGCCGCCGAAGCGCAGCTGGAAGAACTCGGGCACGGTATACAGGCCCAGCGCACGCAGCTGCGGCGCAATCAGCATGGCCACCAGGCAGAACCCACCCGTCCAGCCCAGCAGGTAGGCCAGCCCGCCCGGTTGCCCGTCGGTGCCCGAAAAACCCTGCAAATACAGCGCCCCGGCCAGGCTGATGAACGAGGCGGCACTCATCCAGTCTGCCGCCGTGGCCATGCCGTTGTACATGGCGGGAATGCTGCGGCCGGCCACGTAGTAATCGTCGGCATCGGCCGTGCGGCCGTAGATGCCGATACCGGCATAAACCATCACGGTGGAGAACAGGAAGATCGGACCTATCCACTGCCGCGAGAGGCCCTGTTGCTCAGCCCAGGCCAGCAGCACCAAGAATAGCACCACGCCCAGCACATAACCCAGGAAGATGCGGTGCAGCCGCCACGAAGAAGTGCTCCGCGGGCTCCGCTCGCTGCCTGCACTGTTGCCCCGCCCCGTCGGCTCAGACATCCCGCCCTGCCCCAGCCCGCCGCTCTACGCGGTTCATCACCCAGGCGTGCACCACCACGATCAGCAGAAAAACCAGCACCGAGCCCTGCGCCGCCATCCAGAAACCAAAAGGCCAGTCGACCACCATGAACTGGAGGTCACGGGCGAAATAACAGGCGCCAAACGAGGCCGCCGCCCAGATGGCGAGCAGGAACAGCTTCAGAGGCCAGCGCTGGGAGCGCAGCGGCAGCGCGGGAATGTCTTCGGGGACAGGGATCTGCATGGCGCGATCATCGCATCCCGCAAGCCTGTTCCACCCCAGTAGTTACGGCAAGTCCGCAGCAGGGAGGCGCCGCCCGCAGCGCCACCAACTCAGGCGGCCGCAGAGCAGGTCATGCAAGGGCACCCGCGGAACTGGCTTTCCAGGCCGCTGGGTGCGCCCCCCTCGCGCAGCAGAGGGGGCATGGGGGGGTGTTATTCCAAGTCCGCGAGGCGCTGCCAAGTCTCGATCACGCTGTCGGGGTTCAGCGAGATGGACTCGATGCCCTGCTCTGCCAGCCATTGCGCGAAGTCAGGGTGGTCGCTGGGGCCCTGACCGCAGATACCCACGTATTTGCCCTGCGCCTTGCAGGCCGCAATAGCGCGGCTCAGCAGGGCCTTGACGGCCGGGTCGCGCTCATCGAAGTCGGCGGCCAGCAGTTCCAGACCGGAGTCGCGGTCCAGGCCCAGCGTGAGCTGGGTCAGATCGTTCGAGCCGATCGAGAAACCGTCGAAGAACTGCAGGAACTCATCCGCCAGGATGGCGTTGCTGGGCACCTCGCACATCATGATGATCTTGAGCTCGTTCTCGCCGCGCTGCAGGCCATGGGCCGCCAGCAGCTGGGTGACACGGTCGGCCTGGCCCAGCGTGCGCACGAAGGGCACCATCACCTGCACGTTGGTCAGGCCCATGTCGTTGCGCACACGCTTGAGTGCCTCGCACTCCATGGCAAAGGCCGGGCCGAAGTCGTCGCTGATGTAGCGTGCCGCACCCCGGAAACCCAGCATGGGGTTTTCTTCCTCGGGCTCGTAGCGGCTGCCGCCGATCAGCTTGCGGTACTCGTTGCTCTTGAAGTCGGACAGGCGCACGATCACCGGCTTGGGCCAGAAAGCGGCGGCAATGGTCGCCACACCTTCAGCGACCTTGTCCACATAGAAGGCCTTGGGCGACGCATGGCCGCGGGCCACCGACTCCACCGCCTTCTTCAGGTCGGCGTCGATGTTGGGGTAATCCAGGATGGCCTTGGGGTGCACCCCGATGTTGTTGTTGATGATGAACTCCAGCCGCGCCAGGCCCACGCCCTGGTTGGGCAGCTGGCAGAAGTCGAAAGCCAGTTGCGGATTGCCCACGTTCATCATGATCTTGGTCTTGATTTCGGGCATCACGCCGCGCTGGACCTCGGTCACCTCGGTCTCGATCAGGCCGTCGTAGATGAAGCCGGTGTCACCCTGGGCGCAACTCACCGTCACCAGCGTGCCTTCCTTGAGCTTGTCGGTGGCGTTGCCACAGCCCACCACGGCGGGAATGCCCAGTTCACGCGCGATGATGGCAGCGTGGCAGGTACGGCCGCCCCGGTTGGTCACGATGGCGCTGGCGCGCTTCATCACTGGCTCCCAGTTGGGGTCCGTCATGTCGGTCACCAGGATGTCGCCGGGCTGTACCTTGTCCATCTCGCGGATGTCATGCACGAGGCGCACCGGGCCGGTGCCGATCTTTTGGCCGATGGCACGGCCTTCGGCCAGCACCGTGCTGGATCCCTTGAGCTTGTAGCGCAGCTCGGCCTTGCCCTGCTGCTGGCTCTTCACTGTCTCGGGACGGGCCTGCAGGATGTAGAGCTGGCCGTCGGTGCCGTCCTTGCCCCATTCGATGTCCATCGGGCGACCATAGTGCTCCTCGATGACCAGCGCGTAGCGGGCCAGTTGCTCGACATCAGCGTCGGTCAGCGAGTAGCGGTTGCGCTGTTCGGTGGGCACGTCGGTGGTCTTGATGAGCTTGCCGGTCTGGGCCTTTTCCTCGGACGTGGCAAACACCATCTGGATCAGCTTGGAGCCCAGGTTGCGGCGGATGACGGCGCGCTTGCCCGCCTTGAGCATGGGCTTGTGCACATAGAACTCGTCGGGGTTCACGGCGCCCTGCACCACCGTCTCGCCCAGGCCGTAGCTGCTGGTGATGAACACCACGTCCTCAAAGCCGGATTCGGTGTCGATGGTGAACATCACACCGGCCGCGCCCAGATCGGAGCGCACCATGCGCTGCACACCAGCGGACAGGGCCACCACGTCGTGGGCAAAACCCTTGTGCACGCGGTAGCTGATGGCGCGGTCGTTGTAGAGGGAGGCAAACACCTCCTTCATCTTGTGCAGCACGTCGTCGACCCCCACCACGTTCAGGAAAGTCTCCTGCTGGCCGGCGAAAGACGCGTCAGGCAGGTCTTCGGCCGTGGCGGAGGAACGCACCGCGAAGCTGGCCTGTGCATTGCCTGCGGACAGCGTGGTGAAGGCGTCGCGCACGCCTTTTTCCAGATCAGCCGGGAAAGGCTGGGCTTCGATCCAGCCGCGGATCTCGGCGCCGGCCACCGCCAGGGCACGCACGTCCTCGATGTCCAGCGTGGCCAGGCGCTGGCTGATGCGCTGGCCCAAACCCTCGTACGCCAGGAACTCGCGGAAGGCGTAGGCGGTGGTGGCAAAACCCGTGGGCACACGCACCCCACTGGGTAGCTGGGAGATCATCTCGCCGAGGGAGGCGTTTTTGCCGCCGACCGCCTCGACATCACTCATTCTCAGGTTTTCAAACGGTACGACCAGGGCGGTCGGGCTGAAAAGTGCAGACATGGGAAAGCTCCAGAAGTTAAAACCGGGTCTGCGCGCCTGAGCCCACTTTGCGAGGGGGCGCTGCACATGCCAGCCACTGTACGACGGTGTTGTTCTTGGTCGAGGTCGAAGCGGGACATGGAAATGGGGGTGAACGGATGCGCGTGCGCGAAAGTTCGAATAGCGTGATTGTAAGGAACTTGTAGCGCAGGTCGTTGGCTCAACGCCGTGCCCGCGCACGCCGTGCCGCCGGCTTGCCCTCGGGCGACGCCAGCTTCTGCTGCGCCTGGTCCAGCCACAGCAGGGCATCGGCGTGCTCCAGGAAGCGGCGCAGGTAGTCGGGCGAGAGGCTGCGCATCAGCGCCAGCGAGCGCAGCACCAGCCGGTGCGAATTCAGCGGGCCGGCATTCTCGGGCCCTTGCACGATGGCCCGGCTGACCTGCTGGTCGGCGGCGATGTGCGACCACACCTCGCGGAAGCGCTGCACACTTTTCATGTCGGGTGCGGCGCCGGGCATCGGGGCCGAGACCGTGCCCGCCGTGCTGCCCTGCGCGAGGCTGCGGATGTGCTGGTTCAGCGCAGCCAGTGGGGACGGCGCGGGTGGCGGCGCAACGGGTGCTGGCGCACGGCGTGTTGCCGGCGTACCCTGCTTCGGGGTTGTGCCTTGCACTGTGTCCAAGCTGGCGCGGCAATCCGCCACGGCCTGCTGTAGCCGGGCCGCCAGCAGCCGCTGCACACCGGCCGGGGCCGCCTGGGTGCGCTGCCACAATGCCTCCATGTAGTGGAAGCGCACGGGGTCCAGCCGAGGCGCACCGGCCTCGCGCAGGGCGGCCAGCGCCGCCGGCAGCGCAGCCATGTCGTCTGGCAGGCCTGCGTTGTCCATCACGAGCCCGTGGAAGCTGCGCTGTCGGGTGGGCTGGAAGGTGCCCGCGGCACCGGAGCCATTTCCACCCGGCGGTTCTGGGCGCGGCCCTTCTCGTCGGCGTTGGAAGCCACCGGCTGCTGCGCACCAAAGGCGGCGGCAAACACGCGGGACGCGGGCATGCCCTCCTCCATCAGCGCGCGGGTCACCGTCATGGCGCGCTGGGCCGACAGCTCCAGGTTGTCGGCATACCGCTGGGTACCGGCCTGTACCTGGCGGTCGTCGGTGAAGCCACTCACCATCAGCATGTCGTCTCGCTCGGTCAGGTAGAGCTTGAGCGGCGGCACCAGGCTCTTCAGCAGTTGCCGGCCCTCAGGGCGCAGCTGGTCCGAGCCCAGCGGAAACAGCACGTTGCCGCTGATGCCGATACGCCCGTTGTTCAGCGTGACGCGGCCGGTCTGCAGCGGGATGGCCAGGGCTTTTTCCAGCGTCATGCGGCGCTGCTCTTCGGCCTGGCGTTTAGCCACTTCGGTCTGCAGGCTGGTGACCAGGTCCATCTGCACCACCAGCACCCCCACCAGCACCAGCACGAAGGCGCCCAATAGGCCGGCCATCAGGTCGCCGAAGACGGCCCAGACCGGGGCGGTCTGTTCCATGCCGCCATCCAGGTCGTCCCGTTCGTCGAGCCCCGTCATGGCAAAGCCCCCACGCTTGCCGCTGCGTGTGCTGCGCTGCCCCCCGAGGGGGCGCGAGCTTGCTTGGGGCGGCCCGGCGCGGCGCTCATGCATTCTCCCCAGCCAGCGCCAGCTGTTGGCCATGCAGACGGCGCAGGTCTTCCACGATGCCTTGCTGCGCGCTGATGCTCAGGTCGATCACCTCACGCGCCTGGCCCACGTAGTAGGCCAACTGCTCGTCGCTGCGCGCCATGGACTGGCCGATGGCGCCTTCCATGCGCTGCAGGCTGTCCACCAGTTGCTGGTTGCTGCTGCTGAACAGCTGCACACCGTGGTGGAAGGCCTCGCCCAGGCTGGCCAGCTCGGCGGCGCTGGCGCCCACCTGGGCGGCCACCTCCTGCGACTGGCCGGCCTGTGCACCCAGCGTCTGGGCGAACTGCTGGCCGGTCTGGTCGAGCACGGCGGTGGCCGATGCCACCAGGGCTTCGATGGCCGCGCGCTGCTCGCCGGTGGCCTGGTGCACGCCCTGCAGCAAGGTGTTGATCTGCTCCACCAGGGCGGTGCGCTCCTGCAGGGCCTGGGTGTCGCGCTCGGCCAGCTGGCTCATCTGCTGGCGCAGCTGCAGCACCATGTCGGCGGCGGCGCGCGGCGCTTCGGATGCGGTTTCCAGCAGACGCGTCATGGGCGCCTCCAGCGCGGTGCCCAGCGTGGCCAGGTGCGTGGACAAGGCGGCTTGCAGCTCACCCAGGCGCTGCACAGCGGCTTCGCCCCGCGCGCCCTCTTCGCTGCGCAGCGCGGCAAGTTCGCTGCGCCAGTGGGTGGAGAGTTCGTCCATGCGCTGCTGGTGTTGTGCACTCCAGCGCGCTTCGGCCTCGGTGTGGCTGCGCACCAGGGCGCCGGACTGCTCCAGCAGGCGGCCCATCGGGCCTTCCAGGGCGGAGCCCAGGCTGCCCAGGTGCTGGGTGACTTCGGCCTGCAGCGCAGCCAGCCGCTGCACCGCCGCTTCGCCCCGGGCGGCTTCTTCGCTGCGTAATGCGGCCAGCTCGGTGCGCCAGTGGGTGGAGAGTTCGTCCAGACGCTGCTGGTGCTGCTGGCTGCGGCGCGCTTCGGCTTCGGTGTGGCTGTGCACCAGCGTGCCGGACTGTTCCAGCAGCCGGCCCATCGGGCCTTCCAGTGCCGAACCCAGGCCGCCCAGATGCTGCGTCACTTCGGCCTGCAGCGCGCTCAGGCGTTGCACGGCGGCTTCGCCACGGGCGGCTTCGTCCTGGCGCAGCGCGGCCAGCTCGATGCGCCACTGGGCGGCGATCTGGTCCATACGTTCGCCCTGCTGCGCGGCCCAGCGGGCTTCGGCGGCGGTGCGTTCCTGCAGCATCGCTTCACTCTGCGCCAGCAGCTTCGCCATGCCGTCGATGGCCTGGGTGGATTGTTCGGTGGTGCGTTCGGTGAAGCGGCCCAGGTTCTGCTCCAGCGTCTGGCCGATGGCCTGCTGCTGCGCCAGGGTCTGCGCGCCCAGCGTGCGCCATTCCTGCTGCAGGCTGGCGGCGCTGGCCTGCAGCGCATCCAGCCAGGCGGCGCGCTGCTGTGCGTCGGCCTGGGCCTGGGCGGCATGCGACTGGCCCAGCGCCTGCTGCACCTCGGCCAGCAAGGCACCCGAGCGCTGCTCGAACTGGCCGGTGAAAGCGCCTAGCGCCTGGCCCAGACCGTCTACCAGCTGGGTCTGGGTGTGAGCCTGCTGCGCCAGCGCGGCAGTCCAGGTGTCGACCACGGTGTGGGCGGTGCCGCTGAACTGGGTAGCCAGGCCACTCAGCTGGGTTTGTACGGTGTCGCCCACGCGCTCGTGCAGGCGCAGCGATTCCTGGGCGATGGAGGCCATGGCCGACTCGACCACGGGCCGCAGGCTGTCGCTGGCGGCACGGGCGCTGGCGGCCAGGCTGTCTTGCAGCGAACTGGCAACCGACGTGGCCAGCCCGGTATACGCCGCGCTGGCTTCGCGGTGGAACTGGTTCTGGCGCTCCAGCAGCTGCGCGTCGAGCTGCTGGCCGCGGCGCTCCACCTGCTCAGCCAGGGCCTGCAGCTGGTCCACCACGGCGGGCAATGCGCCGGCCTGCTGCTGCAGGGCCTTGAAGGTTTCTTGCCGCTGGTGGGCCAGCGAGAAGGGCCGCAGCACGGTGGCAATGCGGCTGTCGAGCTGGCGCGCGGCATCGGCGCGCTCGCGCCGGCTCAGCGCCGACAGCAGGCCCAGCATGGCCGACGCCGCCACCCCGGCCACCGAGGTGCCGAAAGACAGGCCCAGGCCCTTGATGGGTGCGGCCAGCGCGCTGCGGATCGCGGCCAGGTCGGTAGAGCCTTCCAGCGCAAACACGGCGCCCTTGAAGGTGATGACCATGCCCAGGAAGGTGCCCAGCATGCCCAGCATGACCAGCAGGCCCACCAGGTAGGGGGTAAGCGCGGGGCCGGGCAGGCCGACACGTTCCCCCTCCACCCGCAGGCGCACCGGGTTGCGCAGCGACGCGTGTACCCGGGCCAGCCAGGGCTCGACCTCGGCCAGGGGCTGCTGCAGGTCGTCCAGCGCGCTGGTCAGCGTGGCCGTGGCGGCACGGAACTGGCGCAGCTCGAACGCGCCGAGCAGGTAGACGGCGGCGATCACCAGCGTCATCCAGAAGGCCAGCCAGCTGCTGCCCACAAAACCCCAGCCCACCCAGGCCACGACGGCGAGGCCGAGAGCAAAGGCCACTGCAAAAACAATGCGGTTCTTCATGCGTAGTTCTTCTTCACTTAGGACTTACGCAAACAAGGATGCACCAAGGCGGCTGGCTGTGTGCCATCACTTTGCTTGCGCATGTTTTGCGTAAGTCGTTTCACTTCTGTGCTGAATGTTTCGATCAGGCCAAGCACCGGCTGCAGCCGCGCCTCCAGCTCGGCAAGCTGGGTCTGCTGCATCTCGCGGCCAAAGTCGTCGAGCCAGGTGTCGGGCTCGGCCCCGCCCTGGCGCAGTTGCTCGAAGCGCCGCGCCATCAGCTGCGGGCCGGCCAGCCACAGCCGCGAGGCCCGGGCCGACAGCATCTGGTCGAGTGCGGCGTCAAGCGTGG
>Ga0208564_1003835_pt1 | contig 10701 bp, 7 predicted proteins | sample AD_UKC073_MetaG_FD_184439 | JGI IMG/M metagenome (GOLD analysis project Ga0208564, IMG submission 184439) | Active sludge microbial communities of municipal wastewater-treating anaerobic digesters from USA - AD_UKC073_MetaG (SPAdes) (version 2) | ecosystem: Engineered > Bioreactor > Anaerobic >... | reverse complement strand
GAAAGACAATTGGAAGACAGCACTTCAAAATCAAAAAGGCATTTACTTATTGACAGACATACCAAATGGTAAAATGTATGTTGGTGCAGCGTATGGTGAAACCATGATATTAGGTCGTTGGAGAGCATACGTTAAAACAGGACACGGTGGAAACGTTGGACTCAAGCGATTAACCTTTGACCACATAAAAAAGAATTTTAAGTATTCGATTCTTGACATTTATAAATCAACAACCGACGATCAAATCATAATTGAAAAAGAAAATTGGTGGAAAGATGTTTTACAAACCGGAAAATTTGGATACAATGAAAATTAACAACGAAACACCCCCACAAGGCTACAAAATGACTGAACTTGGAGTACTGCCCGAAAAATGGAAAGTGGTGAAATAAAAAAATAAAAAAGTAAAGGAGAAGTTAATTATGAAAATTGAAAAAATTGAACAAATAAAATCTCTAGGTTTGTACAAACATTTTGAATGGGATAAGCAATGCAGTGAATTCAATAAATATAACTTTTTATATGGGTGGAACTATTCTGGAAAAACAACCTTGTCTCGTTTATTTAAGTGCTTAGAAGATAAAAAGTGTCATCCTGATTATCCAGAAATGGAATTTAGGATTACAACTGATAATGGTAATCTAACTCAAAAAGACATTGGGAATGATTATTCCATTAGAGTTTTTAATGAAGATTTTATTGAAGATAATTTTGAATGGAAGAATGAAAATAAAGAGATAGAGCCAATCCTGATATTGGGCAAAAAATCCAAAGAACTTGAAGGTAAATTGGAAAAAACAATGAAAAATAAAAAAGAAAAAGAAGGTACAAAAGAAACGAAAGAAAAGGAAAAATCAAAGAAGTATAAAGATCTTCAACAATCGCTTACGGATAAAGCTACTGAAATACGAAATATACTAAGTATAACAAATCCAAAAGAATTTGATAAAACCAAATTAGTAAACGAAATTGATGCAATAAATGACAATTACGATCAATCTATTTTAAATGAAAGTGATTTTTCAAAAGAAAAAGAAATACTAAATGAAGAAGCAAGAGAGCCAATACAAGTAAGTTTTCCAGAATTCGATTTAAAAAAATATATTCAGAAAATTAATGATATTTTGCAAAAAAGAATTTCTGTTCAGAAAATCATTGAAAAACTTAAAGAAAATCAAAAGTTAAGTGAGTGGGTACGACAGGGCATTGATTTACACCAGAATGAAGAAAATTGCCAGTTTTGTGGAAATCCAATACCGGGAAATAGATTAGAAGAGCTTCAACAACATTTTTCAAAAGAATTTGACAATCTAATGCAAGAAACTAATAATTTAGAAAAAGATATTAATAATTATTTTGAAAAAATTGAAAAGGTCATCTTACCTGATTCAGCAAGATTTTTTAGGGGATTTCAATCTAAATACCAATGTTTAGTGCAAGAATTTAACGACGCAAAAAATAATTTCATCGATTTGAAGCCTATACTATTAAATGAACTTAAGAAAAAGCGAGAGAAACCTTTTGAAGTTTTAAGTTTAAATATTGATAATCAATTTCAAAGCTCTACTGATAAATTAAACAATAAAATAAAGGATATACAATCAATTATTGTCAAGCATAATAATAAAGTAAATTCATTAGAAACAAAAAAAAGCGAGGCAAAAGAGAATATTATTAAACATCTTACTGCTCAGTTTATTAAGGATAAAAGTTATTTTGATAACAAACAAAAAATTAAAAATTTAGATAAAGAAATTAATGATCTAAAAAATGAAATCAAAGCCCTTGATATTGAAATAAATATAATAAAGCAGGAAATTAATCAATCAGCAATTGGCGCTCAAAAATTAAATGAATATTTAATGGCTTTTTTCTTTGATGATAAATTAAAAATTGAACCCACAGAAAATGGCAAGTATAAATTATACCGTGTTGATAAAATTGCCAGAAATTTAAGCACCGGCGAACGAAATATCATATCGTTAATCTATTTTTTTGCAAAACTTGAAGAAACCGGTTTTGATAAACAAAATGCTATTGTTTTTATCGATGACCCAGTTTCAAGTTTAGATTCAAATCACATTCATAGAGTTAATTCATTGCTTGCAAATAAATTACCAGAATTTGGGCAAGTCTTTATTACAACACATAATTTTGATTTTTTTAATTTATTGAAAGATACTCATAAGTATGATTTTAAAAATCAAGGAGGAAATTTCTATTTGATAAAAAAAGTTAAAGAAAATGGTGACTATAAGTCAATTATAGAAAATTTGCCAAATATAATACTCAAATTTAAAAGTGAATACAATTATCTTTTTTCATTACTTAAAGAGTTTCAAGATTCAAGTCCAAAAAATAATTTTGATCAGCTTTTTCTTATACCCAATATCCTTCGAAGGTTCTTTGAAATGTATCTTTTTATAAGATATCCCGATGGTAAAAAATACAAAGATAAAGTCGATAACTTTTTTAATAATAATGAGTTACAAGAAAAACATATAGCATTAAAGATTATGGACGAATACTCACACGAAGAAAATCTAGATCACGCAACAAAATTTCCTGATATTCAGGAATTAGAAAAAGCCGTAAAATTTATTTTAGATGAAATAAAAAATAAAGATAAATCCCATTATGATGCACTTTGTGAAAGTATATCAGCAAATTGATGAACTGTATGAAATAATCCTTGCAAAGAAAAAGGAAAATCCGCGGGAATATAAAATATAAAGAATTAAAAAGATAAAAAACAAATATGAAGCATCCCATCATTATGAACACACCCAACAACAACATACTACCACAAGGCTACAAAATGACAGAACTCGGAGCGATACCAGAAGAATGGGAAGTTGTAAGGTTGGGTGAGGTGGCAAATGTTGTAATGGGTCAATCTCCACCAGGTAGCAGCTATAATGAAAAAGGCGAAGGTCTGCCTTTTTTACAAGGTAAAGCAGAGTTTGGATCAATGCATCCAAAGCATATCAAATATACTACTGTCCCTATGAAAATAGCGCCGAAAAATAGTGTTTTATTGTCTGTTCGTGCACCTGTTGGTGATGTCAATATAGCTGATATTGAATATTGTATTGGAAGAGGTTTATCTTCAATTTCTTTAAAAAATGGAAATGACATATTTTTATTTTATATGCTTGACCATTTAAAAGGGGAATTTGAAAAAGAAGGAACAGGTTCAATATTTAAAGCAATAACAAAAGCAAAATTGATGAATTTACCTCTTCCCATCCCTCCTCTTCCCGAGCAGCAAAAAATTGCAGCAGTACTCTCTGCGGTTCAGGAAGCAAAGGAGAAAACCGAAGCGGTGATAAACGCTGCAAAAGAGCTCAAAAAGTCGATGATGAAACACCTCTTCACCTATGGAACGGTTTCCTTACAAGAAGCAGAAAAAATTTCCCTAAAAGAAACCGAAATCGGACTCGTGCCGGAAGATTGGGAAGTAGTGAAACTGGGAAAGGTAGCAGAAACCTATAGTGGGGGAACCCCAAATCGGAATCATAAAGAATATTTTGAAGGCGAAATCGGTTGGTTAAAATCTGGAGAGTTAGACAATAATTATGTTTATACAACTAAAGAATTTATAACGGAAGAAGCATTAAAAAAATCATCGGCCAAATATGTTGAAAACAATACGCTCTTAGTTGCTATGTATGGTGCTACTTCAGGAAAAGTTGGATTGGCGAAAACAAAACTTACTATTAATCAAGCAATATGTGCGATCAAACCTAACATTAAATTTTGTTCCGAATTTTATTTTTTCTACTTCCAAACAATTAGAGATAGGCTTTTATCTATGCGGTACGGAGGAGCTCAACCTAATTTAAACCAACAAATACTTCAAAATATCAAAATTCCTCTTCCTCCGCTTCACGTTCAGCAAAAAATTGCTTCGATATTATCGACCATAGACGAGAAAATTCAAGCGGAAGAGGCAAAGAAAAAAGCGCTGGAAGATTTGTTTCGTTCGTTGTTAAACAATTTGATGAGTGGAAAAATAAGGGTTAATCATTTAAATATTGCCTGATAAACAAAACAGAAAGAGAGGCCAAAGATGACTAAATTAGGAGGGGAACGGTATTCCGTTCAAAATCCCATTATTAATTATGCGCAGGATCCATCGGCAGAATATAGTTTGCCCGACGGCAAAAAAATTATTCTCAATCTCGACTGGGAATATGTGAATCCAAATGAAGCCTTGCGACTCAGGGGTGGAAAATCAGGGTTGGTATTCAAAGAAATTTTTATAGACCAGATACAACGACTTAATCCGGACTTCATGGATCATCTCTTGGCGGAAGAACTAATAAAAAAACTCGAGAGAATACCTCCCAATATCGAAGGGAATTTTATGGCCTGGGAATACTTGAAAGGACTTAAAACCGTATTCGTTCCCAACGACAAAAGAGAAAGAAATGTGACTTTTATCGATGCCGAAAATATCGACAGAAACACCTTTCATGTAACAGACGAATTTGAATTTACCAACGGTGTAAAAACCATCCGGCCGGATATTGTCTTTTTGATTAACGGCGTGCCGGTTTTACTTATCGAAACAAAAGCTGCACATAAAATAGAAGGAATAAGCGAAGCTTTGGAGCAAATGAAGCGCTATCACAGAGAATGCCCCGAATTGATGGTCATCTTGCAGGTTTATGCTCTTACACATATAGCAAAATATTATTACAGCGTTACCTGGAATATATCCGAAAAATTTCTCTTTAACTGGAAAGAAGAAATCGAAAGCAATTTCGAAACCTTGGTCAAAACTTTCCTGGATAGAAACAGAGTGGTTAAAATTCTTACCGACTTTATCGTATTTGCCAGAGAAGATGATGAATTGAAAAAAATAATATTGCGCCCTCACCAAATGCGAGCTGTGGATAAGGTGGTAACAAGGGCACAGGATGCCGAAAAACACAGGGGACTCGTTTGGCACACGCAAGGGTCGGGCAAAACCTATACCATGATAGTAGCCGCACAAAAAATAATCGAAAATCCTTTATTCGAGAATCCGACAATCATTATGCTGGTAGATAGAAACGAACTCGAAAGCCAACTCTTTAACAACATAAGGGCGCTTGATATCGGAAACGTGGAAGTTGCAGAGAGCAAAAAGGATTTGCAGAGAATGCTGCATGAAGATAAAAGGGGACTCATTTTAACCATGATCCACAAGTTTGAAGATATGCCGAAAAATATAAATCTTAGAAAGAATATTTTTGTGCTGGTGGATGAGGCTCATAGAACTACGGGTGGAAAACTTGGCAATTACTTAACGGGTGCACTTCCTAATGCAACGTACATCGGTTTTACAGGTACGCCAATCGATAAAACGAAATACGGTGAAGGTACATTTATTATATTCGGTAAAGATGATCCTCCTCATGGCTACCTCGACAAATACAGCATTGCAGAATCTATTGCAGATGGTACAACTGTTAAGTTGTATTATACCCTTGCCCCCAATGAATTGCGAGTGGAAAAGGAATTACTCGAAAAGGAATTCCTGAATTTGAAAGAAGCCGAGGGACTTAGTGACGTGGATGAACTCAACAAGGTGTTGGAAAGAGCAGTTACATTAAAGACCATGCTCAAAAACAAAGAAAGGATAGAAAAAGTTGCTCAATATATCGTGAACCATTACGAAGATTATGTTGAGCCGATGGGCTACAAAGCCTTCGTGGTTGCTGTGGACAGAGAAGCATGCGCACTATACAAAGAAGAACTGGATAAATATTTGCCGACCGAATATTCAGAAGTTGTTTACAGTTCATTTTATAACGATCCGGACGAACTGAAAAAATACATGCTTTCTAAAATAGAAGAAAAGGAGATAAGGAAAGCGTTTAGAAAACCCGACACGATGCCGAAAATATTGATCGTAACGGAAAAATTGCTTACCGGTTTCGATGCTCCCATTCTCTATTGCATGTATCTTGACAAGCCGATGCGCGACCATGTGCTGTTGCAGGCCATTGCTCGAGTAAATAGACCTTATGAAGATGACGAGGGAAGAAAAAAAGTATCGGGTTTTGTATTGGATTTTGTGGGCATTTTCGATAATCTGAAAAAAGCTCTCGCCTTCGATTCTCAAGATATTGAAGGAGTTATAAATGATATTGAAGTATTGAAGGAGAAATTCAAAGAAGAGATGGAAAGGGCAAAGAAAAATTACCTGACCATCATCAGCGGGAAAAAACAGGATAAAGCAGTAGAAGCCTTGTTGGAGCACTTTCGAGATGAGGAAAAAAGAGAAGAATATTATCAGTTTTTTAAAGAATTATCCTCCATTTATGAGATTATTTCACCCGATCGTTTCTTAAGGGATTATTTGGACGATTATGAAACTCTTTCGAGAATGTACAAAATTCTTAGAGGAAATTACGATCGCGGAATCGACATCAATAAAGAGTTTACCCGAAAGACCATTGAGCTTGTAAAAAAACATACAAAGAGCAGCACCATTAAACCCACTTTAGAAGTCTTCGAAATTAATGAATATACGCTACAAAAACTTGAAAAAAGCAAAGCTTCCGACACAGAGAAAGTATTCAATTTAATAAAAGGCATAGAACAGACCATAGCAAAAAAAGGTAAAGAATCACCCTATCTGATTTCCATTGCGAATAAAGCCGAAGAATTAGTGAAACAATATGAAAAACGACAAAAAAGCGCCCAAGAGACACTGGAAGAACTAAAAAAAATAATTGAAGAAATTAATTCTGCTTACCAAGAACAAATTGAAAAAAATATGCCTGCCGAGCTCTTTACCATTTACTGGATGCTGAAAGAAAATGGTCTTGAGAATGCCGAAGTTATGGCAAATGAAATGAGAAATGTATTAGAAAAATATCCTCATTGGCAAAAAAGCAACAAGCACGAAATAGAAATCAGATCAAAACTATATGAGGTGGTCATTCACTCAGGTATGAAAGATATGGGGCAAGTTTCGAAAATAGTTCAAAACATAATGAATATACTAAAAATGGATGTGTAAATGACAAAACGCGACGAGTTTAAAAAAGATGTACTGACACTGGCCAAAGAAGTTGGGGTTGAACCTAAAGAAATTCATATCCGGGCAATGAAAAGAAAATGGGCTAGTTGCTCAAACAAAGGTAGGCTGACTTTTGATGAAACATTACTTGATAAACCCAAGGAAATAAAATATAAAGTGATTTTGCACGAACTGTTGCATTTAAAATATCCCAATCACGGAAAAATGTTTAACTCGCTTCTGAAAACTTATTTTCAAAAAAGTATTTATCCCAAATAAGAACTATCCTCCCCATAAGAATTATATAAATTCTTCTCTAAATACACGTTTCGTGTAATAAAGCAAAGGAAATTCATCGGAGAAACGAATTTCTATGGGTCTTTGTGCAAATTGAAAATTATCATGTAAATTTGCACTTTTAAATGAAAAAGCAAAAGCTTGGTAATATGTATAGAAATAAAACGTGCGGAGAATTGAACCTGTTGAATGTAAATGAAGAAGTTACATTGGCAGGATGGGTACACAAAATTCGTAAAATGGGTGGAATAACGTTTATCGATCTGCGCGACCGATACGGGATTACCCAGTTATCATTTAATGAGGAAGTCAACCCCAATCTTTTTGAAAAAGCCAACAAACTGGGACGTGAATGGGTGGTGCAGGTTGTCGGTACGGTGACCGAGCGTTCCTCTAAAAATCCTCATATTCCTACCGGCGATATCGAAATTATCGTTTCGAAACTTAATGTCCTGAATCCTTCCGATATGCCTCCTTTTACCATTGAAGACGATACGGATGGAGGAGATGATTTGCGTATGAAATATCGCTACCTCGATTTACGCCGTAATGCGGTGCGTAAAAATCTGGAACTTCGTCACCAAATGGCACTCGAAACCCGCCGATATCTGAACGAAAGGCATTTTCTGGAAGTGGAAACACCGGCTCTCATTGCCTCGACGCCGGAAGGGGCGCGCGATTTTATTGTGCCTTCACGCATGAATCCGGGTGAATTTTATGCCCTTCCACAATCGCCACAGCTGCTCAAACAGCTGCTCATGGTAGCGGGATTCGACAGATACTTCCAAATTGTAAAATGTTTTCGTGACGAAGACCTTAGGGCAGACCGTCAACCCGAATTTACACAAATCGATTGCGAGATGTCTTTTGTTCATCGCGACGATGTTTTGAACATGTTTGAAGGGTTGACAAAACATTTGTTCAAAACCATTAAAAGTATCGACCTCCCCGATTTTCCGAGAATGAGTTACACCGATGCCATGAAATATTATGGATCGGATAAACCCGATATCCGTTTCGATATGAAACTCGTGGAAATTAAAGATTTGACGGAAGGGCACGGTTTTGGTATTTTCGACGCATCGGAATATGTGGGTGCCATCTGTGTTGAAGGTTGTGCGAATTACACACGCAAGCAGTTGGACGAACTGACCGATTTTGTGAAACGCCCGCAAATTGGAGCGAAGGGTCTGATTTATGTACGGTATAATGAAGACGGCACCATCAAATCGTCCGTTGATAAGTTTTACAATGAAGATGATCTGAAAAAATGGCTGGAACGGTGTCAGGCTAAACCCGGCGATTTGCTTCTTATTCTGGCAGGAGAAACAGAAAAAACACAAAAACAGTTGTCGGAACTTCGTTTGGAAATGGGCTCACGATTGGGATTAAGAAACAAATCGGATTATAAATGTTTGTGGGTTGTCGATTTTCCGTTATTGGAAAAAGATGAAGAGTTGAACCGTTACTTTGCCAGACATCACCCTTTTACTTCTCCCAAACCCGAAGATATTCCACTGCTCGATACCCATCCCGATGCCGTTCGTGCCAATGCATATGACATCGTGATCAATGGTGTGGAAGTTGGGGGTGGTTCTATCCGTATACACGACAGCCAATTGCAGAAAAAAATATTTTCCGTTCTCGGGTTCACTGAGGAACGAGCTGAAAAACAATTTGGGTTTCTTATGAATGCTTTTCGCTATGGTGCTCCACCTCATGGGGGTATAGCTTTCGGACTGGATCGACTCGTATCGTTGTTTGCCGGACTCGACAGCATACGCGACTGCATTGCCTTTCCCAAAAACAATATGGGGCGCGACGTTATGCTGAATGCTCCTGCTCCCGTTGAACAAGAACAATTGGATGAACTGGGAATCATGCTGAAACCGAAAAAATAACGGCCTTTATTTCAATCGCTCAAAATATTTTCTCAATTTCCAATAATGCAGCTGCTTCAATAAGCATACAACCGCTAAGCTGCGTAGGCAAATCGGTTACATTGCCGGGTTTGGTTTTCCAATATGTCCCATAGAGTAATCGTTGTTTGTCCGTTCCATACTCCCATAGGGTTTCTGCATTGAATTTCAAGAAGGTAACGTATCTTGTCCGATCTGCGCTGCTGATATCGGGATTCAATATCAGTTGAGTAAAATAACGAATGAATATACCTTTAAACAACCCACCATCTCCATTGCCTTCGTCTTTAAGCAAACCATCGTTGCTATTAATCAGGTTGTTCAACGTATAATCGGCAGCTTTCTTGGCATCGTTGAGATAACCCTTTTCTCCGGTTATTTTGTATAGTTCAAGAGCTGCTCCCAAAAATGTTCCTTGGTTATAAGTAAATATCCAATTTTTTTGAATTTTTCCCGTGCGGCTGTCGATATGGTCATAAACGGCACCATTGGTAGGATCGAAAAGGGTTTCCTTTTCCCATTCATAAATTTTTAGTGCCCATTCCTTATCGCTTTCGTTGCCGAATTGTTGATATAATCTTGACGCGAGAATGGAGGCAGGGCCGTTGGAACAGGCATTTTTACTGTATAGCTGATCTTTTTTCCAGGCAATTCCTCCTCCCGCATTTTCATTCCAACCCGTTTTTATATCGTCCCATACTTCTAAAGCAGCCGTTTTGAATTTTTCGTCTCCCGTTGCCTGATACGCTCTCAACATAGCCAGAGCATTCCATTCCATATCGTCATAAAAGATATTTAAAAAGGTGTTGCCATTTTTTCTTTTCACCCCATCATACCATTCATTAAGGATTGTTTTATAAAGGTTATTTCCTGTGCGGGAATAGGCATCAACCATCACATCAAGTGCATGCGCTTGCGGCCAATAATGAAAATCTTTCAACCCGAGATTATTGTAATTGAAATAATGCTCGTCAGCGTTCCAAAACAAATGGATTAGAGCGGAACTGCTGCTATCTGCTGCGACATTCCAGTTTATCTGATATTCTTGATTTGTTCCCGATGGCGTCTTGCCATCACTGCATGCCTGACAGCACAACGAATAAAAAAAGAAAAAAAGTAAGGGGTAATATTTTATCATAACTAGTAAAAAAATTGTTTATTTATCATTTTCGAAAACAAATTTATAAAAATTCTCTGCATTTCACACCCTTTTTCCAAAAGCAATGCGAAATGCACCTTTTTTGCCGTTAATCGAACGTTTAAGGGAAAAATAAAAAAGGAGGAATGACTCATAGGTGAGACACCCCTCCTTTCATGAATAAACGACTTTTACTGCTATATTTTATCTGAATTTTTATTCGACGAATGCGTGACGGTATCCCTGAACATCGTTCCAATGTCCTCGCGTGAAATCAGGTACCGCTACCGGTGCCGACCCGTTATCCAACGAAATTTCGCTCAACGAAC
>Ga0208564_1003833_pt1 | contig 10708 bp, 12 predicted proteins | sample AD_UKC073_MetaG_FD_184439 | JGI IMG/M metagenome (GOLD analysis project Ga0208564, IMG submission 184439) | Active sludge microbial communities of municipal wastewater-treating anaerobic digesters from USA - AD_UKC073_MetaG (SPAdes) (version 2) | ecosystem: Engineered > Bioreactor > Anaerobic >... | reverse complement strand
ATTATAATAGATATTAATGATGCCATTGCACCTACTTCAAATGCAGCGGCTAATATTATTGACATTGTCTTATTATTACTCATATTAAAAAATGACACTACATGTATCGTAGAAATAATAGATGTTATAATATACAATGATGATAATAAGACAACAATAAATATATGCCACTTACTTTTTTTCATTCTTATAGTTCTAAATTACAATGTCAATAAATGACAAGATAATTTTAGACGCTTCATTGGCTTCGTAACCTCTGCCTCTGCGTCCGTTAAGTCGCCTGAACTCCTGCGACCATATTCCAAAATATTCTGTGCTGCAAGTAAATCCCTTTGGTTAACAGCACCACAGGATTTACAAGTCCATTCTCGGTCAGATAGTTTCAAATCATCGTTTTTTGCTCCACACTTACAGGTTTTACTGCTTGCAAAAAACCTATCTACTTTTACAACCTCCTTTCCATACCAATTACACTTGTATTCAAGTATTGACACAAACTTACTCCAACTAACATCGCTTATAGCACCAGCCAAACAATGGTTTTTTAGCATACCATTGACATTTAGGTCTTCAATAAATATCCTATCGTAGTTATTTACTAAAAATGTGGTGTAATTGTGAAGAAACCAATCTCGTTGATTGGATATTTTCTGATGCAGGCGTGCTATTTTTAATCTACATCTTTCGTATCTGTGGCTGCCTTTTTGTTTTCTGGAAAGGTGTCGTTGCAATCTTTGTAACTTCGCTTGGCTTTTGCGAAGAAACTTAGGATTGTCAATTTCTATTTCATCAGATTGAGTACTAAATGTTTTTATTCCTAAATCAATTCCAATTTCTTTATTTGTTTTAGGTTTAAAATTAATTTCAGTTTCAATTAAAATAGATGCAAAATATTGTCCTGATGCGTTTTTACTAATTGTAACTGACATTAATTTCCCTGCTGGTAATTCTCTATCAACAACCATTTTTACCTTACCAATTTTTTCTAATTGTATTTTATTACCAATTATCTTGAACTTTTGATTAGGTAATCTAAATGATTGTTTATGTTTTTTCTTTTTAAATGATGGGAAACCTATTTTCTTTTTTCTTGACTTATTAAACAACTGCTTTTTATATTCCTTAAAATCTATTTCTTTTTGTTGAATTGCTGCTGCACTAACTTCTTTCATCCATTCAATTTCATTTCTTAATTCTGTACTTGTTTTAAAAACAGGGTTTGGATTAGTTTCTTTGTTATAAGAATTAAATGTTGCAACTTGCATATTCCAAAAATATCGTACACAACCAAATGTTTTATTTATTAATATTTGCTGTGTTTTATTTGGATATAAACGATATTTATATGCAACAAGTCTATTCATTTATTCATTAACAATTTGTTTTATAATTTTTTCTGTCAGTCGTTTACTTCTTCTTCTACCATAAAGTCTTGCTGTAAATGATGTAATTATTGAAACAAAATCTTGCATTAAATCGTCTTCGTCATTCGTTTGTGGATTGATTATTTCAATTTTTCTATTATCTAATTCTAATAACTTCTGAATATAGTTTAACCCAAATCTTGCAAGCCTATCTTTATGTTCAACTACAATAAGATTAATTGACCTATCAAGTAAAATTTTTTCAAGTTTTTTCCTTTCATCATTTAATCCTGAACCTATTTCGGCAACAACTTTTGAAACCTTATAACCTTTGGCATTACAATAAGAAATCAATCTTTCTTTTTGTCTTTCAAGATTATCCTTATTTTCAGAAGATGAAACCCTGGCATAAATACAAACATTCAGCTTATAAGGTTTTACGTCATCATTAATTTCAACAAAAATCCTACCTGTTTCTGAACGAACAATTGGCAAACTACCATCATTTATTCTCCTCCAAAGCGTCCTAACAGAAACACCCGTCATTTTTGCATATTTACTTAATTTAACTCTCATAAATTATAATTTATAAATATCGCTACAAATATAATGCCAATATCACTTAATTGTGTCTATTTGTCATTATTAAATATAGTTTTTAACTAATACTTTAATTTCATTAATGAATCTATTTCTCTTTGTATTTCTTTTTGTCTATTAACATCTAATATTTTTCTATCACTAGCCTGGATAGAACGCAATTCACTTTTTAAACCTTCTATGCGTAAATCAGTATAATCAGGCAATTTATTCATGTATTCATGAATATTATGTAATTCTATTGCAATACTATCTATTTGTTTGCTTACATTTTTTACACTACGATTTCGCGCGGTACGTAATTGCATCATTATCATTATTATTAATAACATTATAACAAATAAATACTTATTATTCATATTATAATTATTCTGTGTATTCATAATTTTTAATTATTTTATATACAACTTATATATATAAATTTTTTAATTTATATCATTATTAATATTTTCTGCCTTTTGTGCCGTTAAATTATCAATTTGTATTTGCAAATCATGATATTTATTATAGTCTTCATTAATTTCTCTTTGCACATTAGACATTAAATTTAATAATTCTAAATAACCATATGATTTATTATTAATGCCCTCCCCATCGTATCTACTTAAAAACAGCACAATATATTGTGCAACATTAAAAGGTACTTTAAATTCTAATTTTGGATTTTCTTTCGCTTTATTCAAAAAAGATTCAATATAATCAATTATAACAACGGCATATCCTATTTCAGTATACTGCCACTTTGCTGATTTCTTTATAAAATCTAGTATTTTATTAGCACTACTTACGCCACCTTCTATCAAATATTCCTTGGCATTTAAGTCATCATCCATCTTTTTTAAATCAAGAATTAATCCATTAATCAATGAATCATCAACTAATTCATTTTTTGTTTCTTTTGTTTTTTTTGTTTCCATAATATTATATTTTTTTTATGTGGTTTTTATATTTTTTAAAAAATTTTTTAGATAAACATCATATTCATGTTGATATAAATCTATTCGCTGACACCCATTAATAGTTGATATAAATATAGAAGCATTATCTATATCAATATCATATAATTCTTTAAAAGCATATTTATATGCTGCTATTTGAAATTTATATTTATGAAATTTTAATGAATCTTTTTTAATTAATCCACTTGCTGTTTTATAATCACCTAATGTTAATTTGCCATTTTTATCTATATATAAAATATCACAAGTGCCAGCATAATTATAATCCAATGAAAATAAAAAACTCTCAACTAACAAAGGAACTTTCATATCATCTTTTATCACATTTAAATACAAATTATAAAAAAGACGCCGCCCATTATTAATTGATTTCTCATTTATAGTATCACTAAATTTATATGATTTAACAGACTGTTGCGCATATAATAATGCATTATCGCTATCAAAATTATTTTTCTGCAATCCAATAGCATATTCTTCAAAATATTTATGCATAACATTACCTCTATTTATAGCATTCTGAGTAATTAAATTAAATTGTTCATCACCAACTTCATTTTTAAAATCTTTGTATTCATTTATAGTCTCATCTAATAAAATTTCTTTTAATATAGTAGTAACAGATTTTAAATTATATTTATTACCTAAATATTCAATCTCATATATACCATCATCATTTCTATATTTTTTTATATTATCAGCATAATATTTTGCTTTTGATAAAATATATTCTATTAACTCACTATTTGTCATCACAATCTTTATTTTTTGATATAAGATAATAATCAACAAGAAAATTTTTAACTTGATTCTTTATAGAATCATTATCATTAATATAATTAAAAATTTCATCAATAAATTTATCAGCATTATTATTAACAAAATCATCATCTAACATCTCAAAAAAGCCAGAATACGGTATATTAACACATAATTTAATATTAATATCTACATCAAGTTTTTTTGCATTTGATATCATTACTTTTATTAAATCATTACTATCATCAGCTTTATTTATATTAGTATGATTATCTTTATTAATAATATTATTAGATTTTATACTTGTAATATCACCAATAATATCATTATTATTTGATTTTATTACAACATCATTCTTTTTTAATTTATTAATATCATAATTTGTCATATCATACATGCCATTGACCTTAACTATTTTTAAATCATCCTCAGATGGATAATCTAACGGCTTCTTGATGATTATTTTATCATCGTTTAATATAAAATCGTCATATTTTGTTGTATTATCTTCCATAATATTAAATTTTTAAAATATCTAACGGATCATTAGAAAAATAACTAACTAATGGTATCATTTTTAATTTATTACTATTTATATATATAAATAATTCTGTAATATCTTTTATATCTTCAAATATATTCATATCTTTTAAATATTTACTCCACAAAAAAACATTTTCTTTATTTCTTATTTTTTTTATACTTTCTTTTTTGCCCGTAATATCATTGTCAAATAAATAATATATATTTGCTATATCAAATGGAATATTATTTGTAGCACCACTTAATGCTATTGCATTATTTAATAATAACGCATCAAATTCACCCTCAGTAGCTATAATATTTTTACTAATATCTATATTAAATAAATTAAATATCACAGATAAATTATTAACATAAATAAACTCATCAATATAATTATCATCTATTTTAATATTAAATAATTTATATAAATATTCTAAATTATATGTAATATACTTAGGTTTACTATTTAAATTACGAACTTTTATATTCATTATCATACCATCAAATAAATTAAATATAAATAATTGTTCTTTATATAAATTATATCCAAAATACTCATAATTATATTGTAATCTATCATTTAAATATTTTTTGCCACATATAGATTTACTATCATCAATTTCTAATAAATTAAATTTATTAAATATATCCTTTCTACTAAATCCATATTTTTTTATGATATCTTTATTATAAATATAATTAGCTATATTATTACTATGATTATTCAAACTTCTTAATGTATCTATGTGCACCTTTATATTTATATCCATATCTATATTAAAGTCTCTTAATAATTTATATAAAGATACATGCATACCACAATTATAACAATGAAAATAAAAACTATTTAAATATAAATTTCCTCTTTTCTTTACAGAACTAACTCTACTATCACCACAATAAGGACATGAAAAATTTATCCTATTGTCTCTAATATATATTTTACGCTTTTCATGATCACTATTAGAAAAAACATTATTAACAATAGACTGTAAAGAATTAGAAATAAAATCTAAATATTCATTTTCCATAAAAACATTTTTAATATATTACATATACAATTGACGCTCACACAGGGCAAGCCCTGTGGATTCTTGGGTAGTAGTCTCTATTGAGACTAAATTTACCAAGCTATCCCCGTACGTCCTACGGTTCTTTGCCTTTCATCCACGTGGCAAGCCATCGTGGTTTTCAGGCAAAGTCAGCATAACTAAAGTTCAAATTCTTTTAAACTCAATTTCCATTTTATACTAAAAAATAATTTATCTAATGTTGCAACACTCTCTTTTAAAAAATTTACATGATTAAATAATATATCTTTTAATCTAATATCATCAATCAAATCAGAATCAATAAATGTTTCCCTTTGTGATTTATCTAATCTTAAATCATAATCTTGCATATAATATATATACCTATCCTTCCTTTTTACCTTTAATAAAGTATCTATCTCTACAATATTAGCATTTATATTACTTATATACTCAATTAAAATCTGCCTCTCAGATAATAATAATACCATAACATCAGAACAATTAGATATATCTTTACTATCATTAATATATGAAATTATCTTTGAATTTATATCCTCACGGTCATTATCAAATTTATTTATAATATTATATATATTATTATCCATAATTAATTTTATTAAATTGACGCTCACACAGGGCAAGCCCTGTGGATTCTTGGGTAGTAGTCTCTATTGAGACTAAATTTACCAAGCTATCCCCGTACGTCCTACGGTTCTTTGCCTTTCATCCACGTGGCAAGCCATCGTGGTTTTCAGGCAAAATCAAAATAACTTATTATTTTCATTATCATTAACATCAATAATATCAAATGATTTTTTGCTTAAATGATCTGACTTTTTTATATTATTGATATCTATTTTTAGTGTTACTAATTTTATATTATCAAAATCTATATTAAAAGTCAGATCATCAACATACATCTTACCAACCAATTCTAAATATTTAATATCATCCATAAAAATCATTATAAACTATAATATAATTTATAAATCACTATATATATCATCTATATCATTATCTGTGTCATCAAAAATATTACCCATATCAATATTAATATCATCTAAATCAGCATTAACATCATCTAATATAGACGATGTCTTTTTATTACTAATATTTAATTTACTTATATCATCAGTACTATTATGTATCTTACTATCTGTTTTATTAGTACTATTATTTGACTTATTTAATATATTGCCTATTATTCTACCATCAGGAAATAAATTTTGTAATACCGAATTAATAAAATTCTCAGTATCTTCATCCCATGGCTTATATGTATATTTTAATAAATTAGGTGAATTTTCTTTTAAATACATATATGCTTTTTTCAACCCTTCATTACTTTTTTCAATTGGTTTACCATTTATTTTTAGTGGCATTGGCTCATCTAAAAATTTAGAATTATCATAATTGTTATATCCACCTACTTTATTAACAACCAAAAATAATGGCTTACCCGTATATAAATCAAAAGGTATATGTGGCTTACCAATTTCAGGATTTATTTCAGCCATGATTTTATTAAAAATCTTCACACCATATTTAAAAACCATTATCTTACCAACCAAATCTGGATCATTATCATCTTTTATAATCTGCACCAAAGAATAAAATGTTTTTTTTCTTGATAAAAATTCCCTTGCTAATTTTTGATCAGCAATTGATTCTGATTTTATTAATGTATAATATGTACTTGCTAATATAGATTTTTCACCAATACTACTTGGACAATCTACATACCTTGCAGCCCCAGTAACAGGATTCTTTGCCCAAACTACCCATTTAGAAATATAATTATATTCCTTTCCGCCCCACCAAGGCAAAAATCTAATAACAGATTTATAAGAACCTTCTTTACCCTTTTCTGGAGTAGGTGAATACAATTCACTATTTCGTTGCCTTTCCTGTTGAACAAAATCTTCTGGTGTAAAATTAAATAATTCTTCAAAATTTACATCTTCCATTTGATTGAAATCTTCACTAAAATTTTCTTTACTTTCCATAATTTTTATATTTTTTTATTGTTTATATATATTATACTGTAAAATCCAAAAAGTGATATTTTTAATATTTCACCAAAATAAAATATTTTTTGTCTGTTAAGTTATTAATTTCATTCTTTAAATCATCAATTTTTTTAATATCATCATCTGATAAATTTTTTTTGTTTTTATAACCATTTAATTCTTTATTTAATTTCTCAATATCACCATCATATTTTTTAATTAAATTTTTTTCTTTGTCTGATAATTTTTCTGTTTTATCTTTGTTTTCCTTTTCTTTACATAGTATCACTTCCTTACCATTCTTCTTAACAAATTTAATATCATAATCACCTTCAGGCACCTTATCGACTTCTTTGAATCCCATTTTTTTATAATTATTAATTAATTCATTTTGTTTATCTTTCATTATATTTTCCACTTCACCATCAGTTTTCTCAATTCTACTTTTTCTCACTTTTATCTTATCTTCTAATTCTTTTATTTTAGATTCAGAAAAAATATCTTTATCTATATTTTTTTCAATATATTCTAATGCTTGTAGTTCGGCCTTATTAACTAAATTATTTTTTATTTTTTCTAATGTATTTGTTTTTGCAATATCATCTAATTTATCTTTTATATTTTTTATTTTTTCTTGTATTATCTTACCTTTTTTATCATATTTATTAGAATATATACCCCTTTGATATTTATCCATATTATCCCATTTTTCTGTATTTTTAAGATTTTCAAATTCTATTTCATTCATGTAATAATCAATAGTTGCATGATATAATTTTTGCACATTATTTTTTATATTATTGTAACCAAGCATAAAAGTAATAGGAGATAATAAATTAAATTTAGACTTCGAACCACCATATCCACCCTTTTCATTTATCATACTATCATGCAAATAAAAATACAAAGATTCTTTAATCAAAACACAAAATTTTTTTATATAAATTTAATTTTTTCACAAATCATCATTATCATAATCTATATCTAAATTCAATAAAGCATAATTAAATGTAGACTCATAATCCTCTATTTTTTTATCTATTTCATGTAATTTTTTAAGATAATCTTCTTTTATTTTCTTTTTCATAGATAAATCATTTTCTTGTTTTATATCATTATAATATTTTTTAATAATATCTTGCTTTGCTAATAATAATGATTGATAGTCAGACATTATTTTATTAAAGTTTTTAGATATTCTAATAGTAGACTTTTCCGAAATAATATTATCATTTATAAAATTATATTTTTCATTATGAACTATACTATTCTTTATATTATCTATAAATATTTTCTCAATAGCATCAATATCATTACTAATTTCTTCTATATCTTTTGCATATTTTTTCTTTACTGCTTCTCTTTCTTTATCACTTGATGCTTTTTCTATATCATTAATATAAATATTAATAATCATATTACGTTTTGCTAATAAAGTACGATAATATGATATCATTTTATTAAAATCACCAAGTTTCTTGATTGTTTTAGTCTCATTAACAATTTCATCATCATTTACTTCTGTTTTATCATCATATACATCGTCAATATTTTCATCAAAATATTCAATCCATTCATCTAATATTTTATTATTGTAATCTATAAAATCTATTATTGCATTATCAATTTTATCAAAATCATCTAATTCTCTTTTAAAAAATGTGTCTTTTATAGGATCAGATATTATTTTAAAATTTAATCCATCTATTATATTATTACTATCTGTTTTATATTTAATATAAATTAAATTATTCTTTTGCGGATTACTTAAAAATTTATATACCAATGATTTAAAATCATTATTATTACTATTAAAAATATCATTTATATTAATATTATCAGGTAAATTAACATTCCAACTTAATATATAATAATTTTCTGCATTCTTATATAATTTACTTCTATAATCTTTTATTAATCCCTTTTCTTTACATCTACGCAAAAAATCATCTAATTTGTCATTTAACTTAATCAAATGTTTTTTAATATTATCCTTTTCCGTTTTACCTTTATTAATTTTTTTGCTTTCTACTACATTTTTATCATCTTCCAATTCACTATCATCTTCATCATCAATTTTATTAATACTATTCCCTTGCACACTTTTTGTTATTTCAATAAACTCATCAAAATTTAAAAATTCTATTTTACCATGTTTTTTAGTTTTACTCGGTATATATGAAGATGTCTCATTGCCCCACTTATCACCACTACCAGTACCGCTATTAGTAATATAAGGATTACCCATTCCCGGTATATTATGTAACGTCTGCTGAGGATATGATGGAGTAAATGATGTATCAATATTATTTGAATCACTTGCATTATCTTTATCAGATGTATCATCAATATTTGTATCATCTAATTCTTCATTTGTAATATCAATATCTTCATAACTTTCAGATAATCTTGTCTTTTCTAATATTCTCGCCCCCATTTTTGATAATACAAAATAATAATTATCATTTTCTTTTATCTTTTTAAATAAATGTTGATTTTTATAAAACCAATCCATTGTGGGCTTTTTGCCATCAGACTCCTTTAATTGAAATATAAAATTCTTTATATCTTCATATGATACTTTGCCTTTACTATCAACAAATTCTAATATTTTACGACGAACAGGCGTTAATGTATAAATATTCTTTGCTGGATACTTTTCAGTATATTTACGTTTTATCGTTACTTTTTTTTCATTTAAAAAAAATTCATCTGGAAATGATATCATAATTTTTTATTTTTCTGTATATATAAATTTTTTTATAAATCATCAAAATAACCAGAATATAAAGATATACCAACATCTACATTACCTTGCTTATAAGTAAGCCCAACACTCTCTTTACCAATTTCAATCAAATGTTCTTTAAACATAGTATCCCCATTTCTTATACCGAATGAATTATTATTATTTTTAGTCATATAACTACAATTATAATAAAAAATCATATTACCATTAGACCTACATAAAATATAATTATCAGTTTTTTTATCTATATTTATAAAATAAAAAGTAAATCTATTTACCAAATCATTTGATACCCATTCTTTAATTTTTTCAACTAATATATCATCATCAACATTTTCAAATCTATTACCAAGCATATTATAAACAACTACATTTAAATAATCATCTAATATATCTAAAAGTATTTGATGAAATTCTTTTGCACTTTTTAAAGGATCAATATTATAAGGTTCATAAACTTTCTCTATATATATCTTTTCTTTTTCTAATTTATCAATAATCGGTGACTTATATTTATCTTTATAAAAAATACGAATCTGCCGTTCAAGTTTATTACCAAAATCCACTATTCCTGTTAATATCTTTTCTATTTCAACATTTGTCATCGATACTGCTATATCTAGCCAATCTAATTCATTAGATTGATTTGATTTCTCATTTAATTTTTTAAAATACGTTTTCATAATATTTGTTTTTATATATATATATA
>Ga0208564_1003822_pt1 | contig 10722 bp, 7 predicted proteins | sample AD_UKC073_MetaG_FD_184439 | JGI IMG/M metagenome (GOLD analysis project Ga0208564, IMG submission 184439) | Active sludge microbial communities of municipal wastewater-treating anaerobic digesters from USA - AD_UKC073_MetaG (SPAdes) (version 2) | ecosystem: Engineered > Bioreactor > Anaerobic >... | reverse complement strand
ATGCCGCCGCTAAGCTGGCCGGGCAGCATATCCTGCCACCCCCCCAGGCCTACCGCTTCTAGTGCCTGCTGAGCCTTTTTCTCCCGTTCTTCCCGGGGGATCCCCTTGACTGCCAGGCCGTATTCCACGTTATTTTGCACGCTCATATGCGTAAACAGCCCGAAATGTTGAAATACCATGGCCATTTTGTTTTGGCGGAGGCGGCGAAGCTCTTCCCGGGAGTATTCCAGAATATTTTCTCCATCCACAAAAACCTTACCCGCTGTCGGTTTGGTTAGCAGGTTCAGGCAGCGGATCAACGTCGATTTGCCGCTCCCGGACAAACCCATAATTACAAAAACCTCACCTTTATTTACTTTGAAGGAAACGTTATTTACCCCAACCGTACAGCCGGTTCTCTTGAGTATTTCATCCTTGGCCACACCTTCTTTTAACATGCGCCACACTTGTTTGGACGGACGGCCAAAGACCTTGGTCAAATTTTCAGTCTGCAGTTTCGTAGTCATCTTCATACCTTCTCCCTACTGCAATTTAACTCAGGTTTGCATTAAAACGATCGCCTAGGCCCTGGGTGAGCCGGTCGATAATAATTGCCAGAAACACAACCGCCAGCCCGCTTTCGGTTCCGCCAGCAATATCAATGCGATTAATCGATGTAACAACCACATGGCCGATACCGCCGGCACCAATCATCGCGGCAATCACTACCATGGCCAGGGCCATCATTGTTGTCTGGTTAACCCCCGTCATTATTGTCGGCAGCGCCTGAGGCAGTTTAATGCGAAACAACAGTTGCCAAGACGATGAACCAAATGACTGAGCCGCCTCCACCATCTCTTGAGACACCCGCCGCAGGCCCAGGTTGGTCAGCCGGATAATCGGCGGCAGGGCATAAATCATAGTCGCAAATACGCCGGGAACTTTACCCATGTTAAAAAGAATAACAGCCGGGATTAGATAGACAAAACTAGGCAAAGTTTGCATCGCATCCAGTATTGGTTTTAACACCAGGGCGACACTGTCGCGGCTACTCATGTAAATGCCCAGGGGAATCCCTATCAGCAGCGAAAAAAACACAGCGGTCAGGACTATCGCCAGGGTAGACATTGTTGGCTCCCAGAGCCCAAAGGCGCCGATAATAAAGAGCATTACTGCAAAAACAACCCCGGAAAGAAGCGATTTCAGTCGCCAGCCTAAAATAAACACCAGGGCAATTAAGAACCACCAGGGCATCAGCAACAACATCCATTCAATGTTTAACAGTAACCAACGTACACCATTACAGATAACATCAAAAACCATGCCATAATTGTTATTTAACCAGTAGATAAAATCGTTAACATATTTGCCTAATTCTAAAGTAATCTGTTCTGGAAACATTCTCTCATCCTCCGCTTTTCAAAAAAAGATGACGGTTAAAAGCCAGACTAGAAGTTGTGTCTGTAACCGTCATCGTTTATAGGCTAAGGCCCGGCCTACTGAGCAAGGGCCTCCCTGACTTTACCGGCAATCTCTTCCGGCACCCACTCGCTCCAGAGCTCTTCGTATTCCCTCAGGAACCAGAGCGCAGCCTCATCGGTGCCAGCATCGTGCTCATGCATATAGGAAAGGGCATAGTTGGTCAGCGCAGTACTAGTCTGGTAATTCTCCAGAAAAGCAACTACATCAGGCGCTTTCTCCGGTAGTTCCGCGTTAACAACAACCGTCACGGGCATGGCCGGCGTGATACAGGTATATCCATCGGCCCATTTCCCCTGATCAAACCCGTCCTCCTCCAGGAAGGTAAAATCATACATTCCCATCACCCAGGATGGCTCCCAGTGATAAGCCACAATGGGCTCCCCCTTCTCATAGGCGCCGACTAAAGCAGTGGCCAGGGCTGTGTCTGACCCGGGGCTGAAATAATTGTAATGCTCCTCCAACCCGTAGCCCTCTACTTTACCTTTCATAATTAGATCTACTTCCCAACCTGGCGGTGAACCGACAATGCGGCCACGGCCGGGATCTTCAGGATCCTCAAACAGTTCCCAGTAATCATGAAGCTGATCAACCCGGCGCAGATCCGGGGCCATCGGCTCAATCCCCCGCTCCGGATCGCCCTCAATAACAAAGGTGGGCACATAATACCCTTGCCGGGAATCATCGTAATTAACGGACAGCTCAAGGATATCGCCGCTTTCAATCCCTTCATCATAGCTGTCTTTAAGGTTCCCCTGCCAGGTTTCCATATAGATGTCGATGCTGCCTTCCCGCAGGGAGGTAAATGTCATGGCCGTGGAACCGGACAGGACCCTGGTTTCATAACCGTAGCCGTTCTCAATAATAAAAGAAGCGATACCGTTATGAATTTGTATGCTGTCCCACCCGGCATCGGCAAGCACCAGCTCATCTCCGCCCATCGGTGCACAGCTCACAGTCATTAGCATTGCTGCGACTATAAGCACAATCAGTATCTTTTTGTTAAACATCTTATAACCTCCAGGTTTGTGCAACTGCTTTTGATCCTATCATTACCACCGTTAATTAGCAAAATCAACGCAGGCATCTCCGGGTATTCCGCAAATGCTTCTAACCGATGGCTCCAAGAAGGACAGGCTTAACCCTTGAGGCCCGGGGAAGGAAGATTAAGTTTCAAAGAAACAGGATTGGCCGATAAATTCGCGCAGAAGGGAATTGGAGGGCACCCCGGATGGCTCCAGGGGTAGGAAAAAGGATAGAAAAGAGAGCAGTCGCCTGGCATCAATATATTCCGGCTGCGAGCGGTCAATCTGGTTAAGTAAAAATTCAGCCTGCTCCTTGATCACCGCCAGCTCATAAACCAGGGCGGAGTTAAACATAATATCGGCCTCCTCCTGGAGGCGGAAAATATCACGCTCCTCGCCGCGCCTGACCGAAGGCCAGCAGCGAATGGTTTCCAGAGCGCTGTTACCACGAAACTGGGCATCGCGCACGATGCGCCGCAGCAAGCGCGTATCGGTAGTGTGGATACGGGTATGGCGGTCAATGTTCAGCGCTGTCAGGGCAGAGATATAAATCTTGAATTTATTACGGCGGGGGATAGCACGGGTTAAAGTTTCGTTTAATCCATGAATACCTTCAATAATTAACGGTTGATTTTCATCCAACCGCATGATCTGACCACGGTATTCCCGCTTTCCCGTGGTAAAGTTATAAATGGGGATCTCCACCTCTTTCCCCTCGATCAGGCGCAAGAGATGCTCATTGAAGAGGGGCAGATCGATGGCTTCAATATGCTCAAAATCGGGGTTACTGGATTCATCCAGAGGGGTATGCTCGCGATCGACAAAATAATTGTCGATGGAGATAGGCAGAGGTCGCAGCCCGTTGACCAAAAGCTGAGTCCGCAAGCGCTGGGCAAAAGTAGTTTTACCCGAAGATGAAGGCCCGGCCACCAGGATGACCCGGATTTCGGAGCCGCTGGCGCTGATCAGATCGGCGATCTGGGCGATCTTTTTTTCATGCAGCGCTTCAGCTATGCGAATTACCTCCGAACCCTCTCCTTCCTCGATCAGCCTGTTCATCGCCCCCACGGTGTCAAAACCGAGGATGGCTCCCCACCGCTCTGCTTCGCGGAAAATTTCAAACAGCTTCTTCTGCTCTACAAAAGGAGCGACCCGGGAAGGATCCTCTTCGTCGGGAAATCTTAAAATCAGTCCTGGTGGATAGTGTTTCAGTTCAAATATATCGAGCAGCCCGGTGCGCGGGACATGGTAACCATACAAAGTATCTTCCATCCCGTCAATACGATAAAGGTTCAGGTAATCTTTAGGCCAGTTTTTCAGCAGAGCCAGTTTGTCTTCGAATCCCTGGCGACGGAAAATCTGCGCTGCTTCGGAAAGCGGAACCCGCCTTTTTTTTATGGGCAGGTCCATTTTCACCAGTTGCCGCATGCGCCGCTCAATGGCGGTAACATCGGCAGTGCTTAGCTCCGGGCTTTTTTTAATTTCACAGTAAAGCCCCTTTCCCAGGGAATGTTCAACTGTAACTACTGCTTCTGGAAAAAGCTCGTAAGCTGCGGCAATGAGTAAAAAGGTAAGGCTGCGACGATAGATGCGCTGCCCTTCCTGGTCGGTTAAATCCAGGAACTGCACCGTTGCCGGGGTCTTCACTGTAGCGGTAAGCTCGTAAAGCTCGTTTTCCACTATCGCAGCGACAATGGGGGCAGCATAGTACAGCTGAACCTCTGCACCAACTTCCTGCAGGCTGCGGCCGCCGGCCACAGGTAAGGTTTCGCCTGTCGGCAGTAAAACATGAACCCTCTCTGGTAGCGGTTTGTTGATCATTCAATCCCTCTCGTAAGTTTAAATTGGGGAGCTCTACATATTGCCTGTTGGTATCTTATGCCCAATCATATCTAAAGAGCGCCAAATATTCAACCAGTAACAAGTAAAACCCAGCAACTAGATCACACCGTAGTCCGCTCACGGCAGAACAGTAACAATAGGATCGGTTTAAGCAGGGAGAAATCTATTTTAATAAGAGGGTTCATCCCCAGAATCGAACTGCTCTACTCTCTCGACGAGGCCGATCCGGATTTCGCGGCGGGACCAGTCGCTGCGGCGGTACCAGGCCAGCAAGATGAGCAGCTCCGCCAGCACGGAAATGCTGATCGACCACCAGACGCCATCTGTCCCCAGGTTTAACGGCAGGGCAAGGAGATAGGCAAGAGGCATCTTGATCAACCAGTTAGCCACCAAGGCACTGACCATCGGAGGAACCGTGTATCCGGAGCCCTTGAAGACGGCATCAAGAATATGAAACGGCCCCATCAGAATCATGCATGTTGAAATTATCTTCAGGTAACTGACCCCCAGCTGAATGGCCACGGGATCGCGGGAAAAGAGCCCGACAATTAACGGCGCCGCAAAGAAACAGAGGACGGTCATAGCGGCCTGTACGGCTAAGCTAAGCACCATCGCTTTACGGATAATCTCCGATGTCAGAGAGTGTAGCTCAGCTCCGAGGCTCTGGCCAATCATGGTGGAGGTGCCCACCGTCAAGCCCGAGAGCAGGATAAAGGCAAACCCCAGTATCCTCTGCCCGATACCGAAGGCGGCAATCGCCTCCAGGCCAAAAAGGGCGACCAGCCACATCATAATCAGCCCGGTCAGGGGCCGGGTCAGCGTTTGCATGAAAGCAGGCAGGCCGATCTCAAATATTTTTTTGAAATAAGCGAGCTGAAACTGCAGTTTGAAAAGACCCGGTACTTTTAGCTTACTAGGAGAGATTTTCCCGCTGAGAACAATATAGAGCATCGCCAGGAAGCCGAAGACCCGGGCCAACAGAGTAGCCAGAGCCGCTCCCAGAATGCCCAATTCAGGCGCTCCGATCAATCCGAAGATTAAGATGGGATCAAGGATGATGTTGATGATATTGGTTATGACCAGGATAACCATGGGAGTGCGGGTATCGCCGACCCCTTGCAAAGTTGCTCCCAGGGCCATGCCGGTATAAGCAAAGAGCATGCTGACCCCAATGATCTTCAGATAGAGCACGGCCATATCGTGTACTTCCGTCTCGACCCCGTAAAGAGAAATAAAGGTATCACTAAAACCTACAATCAGTATGGTCACCGCCACCGAGATAAAGGTGGCCAGCCAAAAGCTGTGCCGGGCCACGACAGCAACATTTTCGGTATCCCCGGCACCGCGGTAGCGGGCGGTTAAAGCCAGGGTCGAAATGGTAATTATGTCCGAAAAGGTGAACAACATCCAGAAAAGGCTATTGGCCAGAGAAAGGGCCGCTACGGCGGCGGTACCCAGGTAACCTACCCAGTAGAGATCGACCAGCTCCAGGGTGGTCTGGAAGACCATGAAGATCATCACCGGCCACGAGAGGCGCCACAGGTCCTGGTAGATTTTCCCTCTCTCTAGGGAGACAAGTTTTTCCACGGGCATTAGATCCTTTCGTCAGGAAAATTATATCTTAAGGTGTAAAGGTTTTCAATTTCAGGGTTGCTGTTCACCGGTAATCACCTCCCCCGCCAGGGCCTGGCTGGCCGGTAATAGTAACAGGAGCTCTCTCCGACGGATCTAGATGCAGTAAACCTGAGCATTGGGAGCAGATGTTTCTAAAAATAAAAAGGTGTCAAAAGACCTTTGACACCCTTTGTCACCCGTGGTGGGCGAAGCAGGATTTGAACCTACGACCCCCTGCTTGTAAGGCAGGTGCTCTCCCACTGAGCTATTCGCCCTAAAAAAATGGTGACCCCTAGGGGATTTGAACCCCTGCTGCCAGCTTGAAAGGCTGGTGTCCTCACCGATTAGACGAAGGGGCCTTGATTGGTGGGCCCACCAGGGCTCGAACCTGGGACCAACCGGTTATGAGCCGGCCGCTCTTCCAGCTGAGCTATGGGCCCTCTTGCTCCAACTTTGTTTATAGACAAAAAAAGCAACCTGCGCTAACACGTTTTACCGTGTCCAAAAAGCAGTTTAGCATAACCGGTGACATCTTGTCAAGAAATTTCGGCAGCAAAAAAGAGAATCCTATGGTGGATGGATCCGCCTCTACCCCGGAAACGATCCGTGCTATCCGGCGGATAGAATTAATACGGCTGAAACCATCTTGGCGGGTAAATTTTGAGGGGACGGCCCGCCTTGTGGCCGCCCCCTCAAAAGCACTTCTGGTTTAACTGCTCTGCTCTTTCTTTTGTTTGGCTAGCTCTTCCTCAACCAGCGTCCGGCGCAAGATCTTGCCCACCATGGTCTTCGGAAGCTCGTCCCGGAATTCGACAATTTTAGGCACTTTATACTTGGTTAAATTTTCAGCACAGTAGTCGATAACCTCTTTTTCGGTCATGGTAACTCCGTCTTTAAGGACAATATAGGCCTTGATAGTTTCGCCACGATACTCATGAGGGACCCCGGCTACACAGGCCTCCTTGATCTTTTCATGGGCGTAGAGGACCTCTTCGATCTCCCGGGGGAATATATTATAGCCGCCGGCAATAACCATATCTTTTTGCCGGTCAACAATATAAAAGTAGCCGTCCTCATCCATTATGGCAATATCGCCGGTGAGGATAAATCCATTATGAAATATATTTTTATTATCTTCGTCCCGGTTGAGATACCCCTGCATTACCTGCGGCCCCTTGACCGCCAGCTGTCCCCTTTCGCCCACAGGCATCTCTTTAGACGGATCCTCCAGATCGACAATTTTTGCCACTACCCCGGGGAAAGGCAGCCCGATACTTCCGGTCCTGTTTTCTCCGAAGATCGGGTTACAATGTGTCACCGGTGATGCTTCGGTCAGTCCGTAACCTTCCCGCAAACGCCCGCCTTTAGTAATTTTTTCAAACTGCTTTTGCACCTCTACCGGCAGTGGCGCAGCTCCGCTGATGCAAACCTTGATGGAGCTGAGATCATATTTTTCTACATCCGGGGCATTGTTTACCGCCACGTACATCGTCGGAACACCGGGGAAAAGAGTGGGCCTCTCTTTGTGAATCAGCTCCAGGATCTCATTTATCTTAAACTGGGGCACCGTGATCAGGGTCGCTTTGGTAACCAGGGCCAGGTTTAAAGCGATGGACATACCGTAGCTATGAAAGAACGGCAGAGCCCCGAGAAGAATCTCTTTCCCTTCCTCGTAATCTGACAACCAGGCTCTTGCCTGTAGTGCATTGGCCAGGATATTGCCGTGGCTTAAAACTGCTCCCTTGGGCATCCCCGTGGTCCCGCCGGTATACATATAGCAAGCCGGCTTCTGCAGATCGTCTTCTACTTTATGAAGTGGATGAGAACGATAGCGTTTCATAAGGTCGAACATCCAAAGATCGCCGGATTGCAGCTTCACCCGGTCGCCCTCTTTTTTCTCTTTAAACAGGGTATAAAGAATTTTTAGTGATCCTGGTAGATAATCTTTAATATTGCTCACGATCACCGCTTTTAAATTCGTTTTATGTTTTACATCTCTAACTAGGGCTTCCTGCGCAAGCCGGAAAGCCTTTAAAATAAGGACTTTTTGCCCTTTTTATGATATAATAAGTGCAAGGAAAACCATAGAAATCCCTCCAAAACCTTGCACTTGAGGTGATGCAATTGTACCGAAAAAAAGACAACCAGCAAACCATAGAAGACTTCATCTTACCCTTTGACGGCGCCTTGGCGGCCGACAACCGCTGGGTGATCAAGGCTCAAATGATTCCCTGGGACGACATTGAAGGCGACTACTCCGATCTTTTCCCGAGTGACACCGGCAATGTGGCCAAACCGGCTAGAGTGGCCTTCGGCGCTCTGATAATCAAAGAAACCTTAGGCGTGAGTGACGAAGAAACCGTCGCGCAGATCCAGGAGAACCCTTACCTACAGTATTTTTTAGGCTTCAAACAATACACCAACAAAAAGCCTTTCGACCCATCTCTGATGACCCGTTTCCGCCAGCGTTTCAGCTTAGAGCAGCTAAACTCCATCAATGAAACCATCTGCAAGCAGGATAAAAAAGATGATGACGATACGCCCGCTGCAGGTGGGGGCCATACGGACCGGGACAGTTCCGGCGAAAAACCGAAAAACAAGGGCAAGCTGGTCATGGACGCCACCTGCGTCCCGGCCGACATCCGCTATCCCACCGACTTAAGCCTGCTGAACGAAGCTCGTGAGAAAACTGAAAGCTTCATTGATATCCTCTATGAGCCTTTAAAAGGCAGGATCGACAAACCCCGCACCTACCGCAAGCGGGCGCGGCAAGATTACCTGGCAACAGCGAAGATGCGCAAACCGCGCAAGAACCAGTTGCGTAAGGCGCTTCGCAAGCAGCTCGGCTACGTGTGCCGCAACTTAAAAAGCATTGAGCGGCTGGAAGAGTATTACATAGAAAGCCCGCTCACCATCGCTCAGGGATTAGAGCTTGAGACCATCAAAGAGCTCTACCGCCAGCAAAAGTACATGTATGACCATAAAACCCACAGTGTGGAGAACCGTATTGTCAGCATCAGCCAGCCCCATGTGCGACCGATTGTGCGGGGCAAGGCCAGGGCAAGCGTCGAGTTCGGGGCCAAGCTGGCGATTAGCGTGGTAGACGGTTTCGTCTACATGGAAAAACTCTCCTGGGACAATTTCAACGAAGGAATGACCCTCAAAGAAGCCATTGAAAGATACAAGCTCCGCCACGGTTACTACCCGGAATCGGTTCATGTGGACAAGATTTATCGCACCCGTGATAATATCCGCTACTGCCGTGAAAAAGGCATCCGCATTAGTGGCCCGAGGCTTGGCCGGCCGCCGAAAGAACCGGATCCGGCGGCCAGAAAGCAGGCTCATCAGGACGCGCTCGACCGCATCTGCAGCGAAGGCAAATTCGGTGAAGGAAAACGACGATACGGGTTAGACTTGATTAAGGAGAAGCTGCAAGAAACCAGTGAAACGACAATCATGATCAACCTGATAGTGATGAACTTGGCCCACTTGTACCGGGGTCTTTTTGTCTTTTTTTCAAAGAACGTTTTTCGCGCTTTCAAAGCGAAATTTTTACTGCCGGCGAGCCGGTTTTTGCCAGTCGCAGCTTAGTTTTTTAATACAAGGGCTTGTGCAGGAAGCCCTAACTAAAGGATAAAACCGGCTCAGGGTAACGATCGCTTCTGCCCCGGAGTCGTTAAGCTGGTGTACCAGCTCTCTTTCGACGTAAAGCGGGTTACAAGGGGTGACAATACAGCCGGCCCTCAGGGCCCCGTAAAATGCGATGACATATTGGGGGCAGTTCGGCATATGTAAAGCCACCGTGCTACCCGGTTTTAATCCCAGGCCCGCTAGAACTCTGGCAAAAGAGTCAACCTCTTCGTTCAATTTTTTGAAGGTCAGCCGGCCGCTCATAAATTGTACCCCTATATTATTGGGATACTCTTCCGCTGCTTCCTCCAGAAAACGGGGGAGTGTTTTTGGCGGCAGCTCAATGTCGTGCGGCACGCCGGGATCATAGCTTTTGTACCAAGGTCTTTCCATAAGAATCCTCCTAACTATAAATTCATGGTTCTGTTTGCCCGAGTAGTTTCGGTAACTTTTCTATACCCGGATCATTCTTTCTTTACATTCGACTTTGGCCGGGTAATATCCTCTTATTTTTTAAAATAATAACTATATTTTTATTCGTCTGCATAATTGCAATAAAAATTTACTGTAAGAAACAGTTCAAGTAGTTTTGGGTAAAAAAACACGTTAACAAAGCTCTTTAAAAAAACAACTTTTAATAGTAACATTCCAGGCTAAATCTTCGAATTCCCGACAGTTACTTCTCTTTTATGGGCAGGAACAAATTCCTTGCCCTTTAAGAGCAATCTGTACCAAGGTAAGTTTATTATTAGATGGATTGTAGAACCGCAGCTGCCTGCTTTTAGGGAAGTATAAATACAGCAGTAAGCTTATTATGGTCGGGGCTGGTCTCTTATAATTATTTACGATGGTAAATTTTTGGGCATAAAAATTGGCTCCCCAGGCAGGACTCGAACCTGCAACCTACCGGTTAACAGCCGGTCGCTCTGCCATTGAGCTACTGAGGAACCTGGCAAAAACTATTATAACGGATGGTTCTATTTTCGTCAAGGGTTAACGTTTTTTTTGGAGTAGACCTTTTCTTTAAGGCTAGTTGACAAAGTAAATGCAACCGGGCACCTAGTGAAGGGTTGCAATAACTCCTACAAACCAGACAGTTGCAGTTAGACCTACAAATGGGGTGACCTAGCCCCTCTCCCCCATGGGGGAGAGA
>Ga0208564_1003813_pt1 | contig 10736 bp, 11 predicted proteins | sample AD_UKC073_MetaG_FD_184439 | JGI IMG/M metagenome (GOLD analysis project Ga0208564, IMG submission 184439) | Active sludge microbial communities of municipal wastewater-treating anaerobic digesters from USA - AD_UKC073_MetaG (SPAdes) (version 2) | ecosystem: Engineered > Bioreactor > Anaerobic >... | reverse complement strand
GAGCAACTGGGCATCAGCTACGGGCTGGCGGTGCGGCTCAGCCTGCTCTCCGCCGGTCTCTGGTGGGGCCTCTTCACGATCATCCCGGTCTTTGGCCTGCGCAGGCTTCCCCGCGAAGTGTCGACTCCGGTGGCTCGCCGGAATCCGTTCAGCCAGTTGATGGCCACTTTCGCGAGCATGCGCAACTATCCGCAGACGATGCTCTTCCTGCTCGCGTTCCTGTTCTTCAACGACGGCATCCAGACGGTGATCGTCTCGTCCAGCCTGTACGCGTCCTCCGAGCTGGGCATGGCGACCAGCCAGGTGATGATGACTTTCCTGGTCACCCAGTTCGTGGCGTTCGGCGGTGCGCTGCTGTTCGGCCGGGTTGCCGCGCGGATCGGTGCGAAGCGGACGGTGCTTGGCGGGATCGCGATCTGGTTGGCCGTGGTGCTTTCCGCTTTCCTGCTGCCGGCCGGCAACTTCGGTGCGCTGATCGGCCTCGGTGCAGCGATCGGGCTGGTGATGGGCGGCACCCAGGCGCTGTCACGCTCGATGTATAGCCAGCTGATCCCGCTCGGACGGGAGGCGGAGTACTTCAGCTTCTACCAGGCGATGGAGCGCGGCACGAGCTGGCTCGGAACCCTAACGTTCGCGCTGGTGTTCCAGTTCTCGCATTCGTACCGGCTGGCTCTGGTCGCGCTGGTGGTTTTCTTCGTCGTCGGCGGGGTACTGCTCACCCGCGTGGACATGCGCAAGGGAATCACGGACGCCGGCAACGCGTTACCAAAGGTGATCTAGATGGCCGCCGTCACCTGCGTCGGTCGACCCGGCTACGGTGGAAGGCGGAGGTAACGAGATGGCTGATCGAGCATTGCGCGGGTTCGGACTCGGTGCGAAGAGTCACGCCGACCCGAGCGGGGTCGAACTCGCACCCCGCCAGGAGATCGGTTTCGAGTGCCCGAAGGGCCACCAGTTCAACGTCGTGTTCGCCGAAGAGGCGGAACTTCCGACCGAGTGGGAGTGCCCGCGGTGCGGCGCCACTTCGCGTCGTTCGGACGGGGTGGAGCCGGAGGCCAAGGAGACCAAGGCGCCGCGAACCCACTGGGACATGCTGCGCGAGCGTCGCTCGATCGAGGAGCTCGAAGACCTGCTCGCCGAGCGCCTCGAGGAGATCCGCGGCGACGGCCAGTAGGGCGGCGCCGAAGCCGTTGCCGGACTTGTGCGGACGACCCTTCGACAGGCTCAGGGATCGTCGGCCGGGGCGACCGGATCGTTAGGCGGGCCGACCGCCAGGTTCGATTTCGCCCTCAATCACGACGCTGGTTCCCGCGTCCGTTGCCGGCGACGGCACATCGTCCGCGGTCTCGCCGCGAATCACCGTGCCTGGGCCATACTTGGCCTTGATCACCCCGAAGTCCACTCCTGACTTCGCCGCCTGTCGAGCGATCAGGAAGCCTAGTGACTTCCGCACCAGCGGACGGGTGAGCGGCAGCAGGAAGAACACTCCGATGAAGTCGGTGAAGAAGCCCGGCAGCATCAGCATGATGCCGCCGATCAGCACCAGGGCCGCGTCCGCCAACTGACCGGTGGGCATGCGTCCGGTGTTGATTGCCTGGGTGAGTGCCGTCCAGGCCTTGCTGCCTTCACGACGCAGCAGCCAAGCCCCGACCAGCGCCTCGGCGAGAAGGATCCCAAGGGTCGGCAGTGCTCCGATCCGTGAGCCGACGAAGGTCAGCAGCCAGACCTCGGCTACCGCGACCAGGATGAACCCGACCACCAGCGCCGGCAGCACCCAACGGCCGGCGAACAGATTGCGGTTCATGTCGTGCCTCCCTGGCCGCGCTGCTGCCACCACTTGGTGACCTGACCACGCAGGCGGCCCACCTTGCGTCCTGCCTCCTGAGCAGCCTGGCCAGCCGCAGCACCCAGCCTCTCGGTGCCGTCCTTCACCTGGCCGAGCCGGTAGCGCAAGCCCCACTGGGCGGTCAGCAGCATCGCCTCCGCGACGATCTGGCCACTCATCTTCGAATCGCCGTACTCGCGCTCGATGAACTCGATCGGAACCTCGGCCACCTCGAAACCGTTTCGCAGAGCACGCCAGGCCAGGTCGACCTGGAAGCCATAGCCGGCAGCCTCGACGCCATCCAGGTCGATACCGCGCAGAGTGGCGGCCCGCCATGCGGTGAAGCCACCGGTGGCGTCCTTGACCTTGAGGCCGAGCATCAGCCGGGTCCACAGGTTGCCGCCGCGGGAGAGCAGTTCGCGGTGCAACGGCCAACCTTTGGTCGAGCCGCCCTTGATGTACCGGGAGCCCTTGACCGCGTCCGCGGTCTCCAGGCGCTTGAGCATGGCGGGCAGGTACTCGGGCTGGTGGGAGCCGTCCGCATCGTGTTCCACCAGCACGTCATAGCCCTCAGCCAGTCCCCAGCGGAAGCCGGCGACGTAGGCCGCGCCGAGCCCCTCTTTGCCCGTTCGGTGGAGCACATGCAGGTGGTCGTCGGCCGCAGCCAGTTCGTCGGCGAGGGCGCCGGTGCCGTCCGGTGAGTTGTCGTCAGCTATCAGGATGTGCGCGGACGGAACCGCTGCGCGGATGCGACTGGTGATCGGTCGAAGGTTTTCGGCTTCGTTGTAGGTGGGGATGATGACGAGCACACGCTCAAGACCTGCCGGGTAGGCCATTCGCTTCTCCAAGTTGGGTAACTTCCACATCCATTCTGCCGTACCGCAGTGACAGCCCGAGTCCGACGACTGCGAGCAGGGTGATGGTGAGCTCGATCCAGGACGCCCCCCAGGCCGCCGGCGTGACCCCTTCGCGGGTCGGCAACTCGACCACGCCGGACGCGCTGACGTGATCCGGTTCGGTGAAGGCGACGCTCCCGTCCGGATTGATCAGGCCGCTCACCCCGCTGGTGGTCACCACGAGCATCTCGCGGCGAAGCTCCCGCGCGCGCACCCGAGTGATGGCGAACTGCTGCTCGATCTGGCCGGTGCCCTGGTACATGGCGTTGCTGGACTGCACGATCTGCACCTGACCGCCAGCACGGACGGTGTCGTAGGCGAAATCGTCGTACACCAGGTCGTAGCAGACCAGGATGCCCAGCTTCAGGGCGGTGCCGTCCGCGAGGGTGACCGGCAGTACCCCCGGCGCAGTGCCAGGGATGGACTGCGCGCCCACGTACTGCAGTTCGGGGATCAGCGGCAGCAGGATCGAGCGGAACGGCACCCATTCGCCGAAGGGAACAATGCCCCGCTTGATGTAAGTTCCCTGGACCCCTGCCTCCGGGTCCCACCACAGCGAGGCGGTCCGGCGCTCGTCTTTTCCAGGACCTTCCAGAATTGCCCCGACCAGGATTGGCACGCCAGCGCGATCCAGCGCGGCCTGAACCAGTCTATTGGTTTCCGCATCGAGGAACGGGTCCATGTCGGTGCCGTTCTCGGGCCACACAATGAACGCTGGCGGTGGGCGGGTTCCCGTGTCCACGTCGTCGGCGAGGCGGTCGGTTTCTGACATCTGGTCGGCGAACCGGGCGGTCTCCGCGGCTTGATTGCGGGTGATCGTCCGCGCCTCTCCGAGACCGTAGACGCCCCCGCCGGGCGCGCCGCCCTGCACGTAGCCGACTGAGGTGGTGCCGGTCTGCAGTCCGGCCGGAACGAGTAGGCCGCCGAGGGCGAGGACGGCAATGCCGGCGACCCCTGACGCGACCAACGCGGTTCGTTGCTTGGACGGCGACAGCACGAGCCAGGCGAGCAGCTGGCCCGCCATGGCCGTCGAGAAGCCGAGCGTGGCCACGCCGACCAGGGGCAGCATGGCGGCGAGCGGTGAGTCGACCATGGCGTAGCCGAGACGCATCCAGCCGAAGCCGCTGAACGGGAACCTGGAATAGGCGAACTCGATGCCCGTCCAGCAGGCGGCGGCCAGCAGCGGCCACCAGGCGGTACGGCTGGCCAGCTTGATCGCTGCGCCGAGGACCGCGTAGAACAGGGCTTCCACCAGGACCAATCCGAGCATGGCCTGCAGGAAGATCACCTGCATCCAGCCGACGCCCAGCAGCAGGAAGCCAACACCGAAGGCGAACCCGAGACCGGCCGCGCCACGCAACCGGCGGGCGGCGAGCACGGCGAGCGTCAGCCCGGCTACACCGGGAATCACCAATGGCCAGGCTCCGAACGGCTCGAAGCCGAGTGCCGTCAGTACGCCGGCGAGGATCGCCAGGGCGGCCCGCACACCCCAGTGCCGGTTCGCCAGCCAGTGGGAGAAGGTCGGAGCGCGAGTGGCCGAAGCTGACCCGACCGGTTGGTCGAGCTCATCGAGACCCGGCTGTCCCGGTCGATCCGCAAACACATGCGCAGCCTAGTGGGGCGACGGTAGCGGCCCCGAACTGGCAGCATGGGGCGATGGCTGACCGATTGCTGGCATTCGATACCGCTTCGCTCTATTTCCGTGCGTTCTTCGGGCTGCCGTCGACGTTACGGGCCGCGGACGGGCGTCCGGTGAACGCGGTGCGTGGGTTGCTGGACTTCTTGGCGCGGTTCATCACCGACTACTCCCCCACCCAGGTCGCCTGCGGCTGGGACAACAACTGGCGGCCGACCTGGCGGGTGGACCTGGTGCCGTCGTACAAGGCGCATCGGGTGGCCTACGGAGTCGTCGAAGAGGTGCCGGCCGACCTGGTGGGCCAGGTGCCGCTGATCCTTGAGGTCCTGGCTGCGCTGGGGTTGTCGGTGATCGGCGCGGACGACCACGAGGCGGACGACGTGCTCGGCACCTTCGCCACCGTTGCCGGCGTGCCGACCGATGTGGTCACCGGTGACCGCGACCTCTTCCAATTGGTGGACGACGAGCGCGAGGTGCGCGTGCTGTACTGCGGACGCGGCGTCGCCAACCACGATCGGGTGGACGCGGCCTGGCTGCTGGCCAAGTACGGCATCGACGGCGCGGGATATGTCGACTTCGCTGTGCTGCGCGGTGATCCCTCCGACGGCCTTCCTGGGGTGCCCGGGATCGGTGAGCGGACCGCGGCGCGGCTGGTGGCCGACTACGGCGATCTGGAGGGCATCGTGGCGGCAGCGGTGTCCGGCCGGCTCTCCCCCACCCTGACCGCACGGCTGAAGGCCGCCGTCGACTATCTGGGTGCGGCGCGCGAGGTGGTCGCGGTTCGCCGTGACCTTGATCTCGCCCCCGTCGACCTGACGTTGCGCGCCGCGCCAGCGGATCCCGTCCGCTTCGCCGAGCTGGCTGAAGAGCTGAACCTCGGCGGTTCCGCCGAGCGAATCCTAGCGGCCATGAACCTTCGAGGCGCCGGCCCTTCGTGACGGTCGCAGCGCGACCTCCTCAGGGATCATTTTGCTCGGCCTAGAGAGGGCTCAATCCGTGTGGTTCGAGCGCAGCGCGTAGACCGCGGAGCCGGCGACCACATTGGCGAAGCGATTGCCGCTGGGCAGCGGCGTCCCTGCTGGGCTGAGCACGATTCGCCGTTCGACGGTCAGTCCCAGGCGGTCGAACAGTTCTTCGAGTTCCACCAGGGTGGTGTGCCGCAGGTTGGGCGTGTCGTACCAGGCATGCGGAATCTCCCGCGACATCGGCATGCGGCCGCGCAGCAGGCGCAGGCGGTGCCGCCAGTAGCCGAAGTTGGGGACGGAGACGATCAGCCGGTCGGCGATGCGACCCATCTCCTGAAGCACTTCGAACGGGCGATGGATCGTCTGGATCGTGCGCGACAAGACCACCACGTCGTAGGAGTGATCGGCGAAGTCGTGAAGTTCGGAGTCGATGTCGAGTTCGATCACTGGAACTCCGGCCGCGATGGCCGCCAGCACTGCGTCCGGGTCGATCTCCACGCCGGTGCCGCGGCAGTTCTTCGCAGCCATCAGGTGGGCCAGCAGCGCACCAGAGCTGCACCCCAGGTCGAGCACCCGGCTCTGGGCGGGAATCAGGCCGGCCAGCAGTTCCAGATCGGGACGCAGGTTCACGCCGTCACCTCCGCCAACGCGCGATCAAAGAATGCTCGCAAGGTCTGGTGGTACGGCTCCACCTCGAGCAGGAACGAATCGTGCCCCCACGCGGACGGGATCTCGCGGAACGTCACCGGCTGCCCGGCGTGCTCCAGGTTGCGGACGATCCGGCGGGAATGGTCCGTGCCGAACCGCCAGTCACTCGCGAACGAGAGCACCAGCCAGTTCACCGGATGGACGCTGATCTTCGCGAGCGCGTCCGGCGAGGCGAAGGCGTCGAAATAGTCCATCACTCGGGTCAGGTAGAGATAGCTCAAGGCATCGAAGCGTTCCAGGAACACCTGGCCCTGATGGTCAAGGTAGCTCTCCACCGCGAAGTCGACGCCGAACCCGGGATGACTGCGGCTGGGGTGCGGCTTGCGACCGAACTTCTCAGTGAGTGCGTCCTCACTGAGGTAGGTGATGTGGGCCATCATCCGGGCGATCGACAGCCCCGTGTCGGGGTTCACGCCGGCTTCGGCGTACCGTCCGTCCGCGAAGTTGGGGTCGGTCATGATGGCTCGCCGGGCGACGGCCGAGAACGCGATGTTCTGCGCGGTCAGGCGGCTCGAAGCAGCGATGACCAGGGCGTTTGCGATCTCGTCCGGGTGGTCCAGGCCCCACTGCAGCACCTGCATGCCACCCAGTGAGCCGCCAAGCGCGGCCAGCAGTCGCGAGATGCCGAGGTGCCGCATGAGCGCGCGATGCACGTTGACCAGGTCGCTCATCATCAGCACCGGGAAGTCCAGGCCGTAGGCGCTGCCCGTGGCCGGGTTGGTCGAGGACGGTCCGGTGGAGCCTTGGCAGCCGCCGATCAGGTTGGCGCTGACCACGAAGAAGCGGTCGGTGTCCAGCGGCTTGCCTGGCCCGATCAGGTTGTCCCACCAGCCCGGCCGTTTTGCACCTTCGTGGAACCCGGCCGCGTGGGCGTCCCCGGTGAGCGCGTGGCAAACGAACACCGCATTGTCGGCGGCAGGGCTCAGCGTCCCGTAGGTCTCATAGGCCACGTCCACCGGCCCGAGCGTGCCGCCCTGGGCGAGTTCGAGGGGTACATCGGCGCCGAACAGGCGGACGGTCTGGGTGTTCACGAGACCGACCGAGCCGGCCTGCGTGCTTCCCGCCATCTGTTCTCCTCGTCCGCCGGTGGGGGCCAAAGCATACCGTCGGCCCGGTGTCGGCAGGGCGTGGGACAATCGCTGGCGAGACGATCGAGAGGACCGGGAATGAGCGAGCTTAAGGACAAGATCAACGCCGACAAGGTGGCCGCGATGAAGGCCAAGGACGAGATGGCGCTGTCCACTTTGCGGATGGCGCTCGCCGCGATCCAGACCGAGGAGGTCGCGGGCAAGGTGGCCCGCGAACTGTCGGACGCCGACGTGCTCGCCGTCCTGAACCGCGAAGTGGCCAAGCGCAGGGATTCCGCCGAGGCGTACACCACGGGGAATCGCCCGGAGTTGGCGGCAAAGGAGCTCGCCGAGGTGGAGGTGCTGCAGCGCTACCTGCCGGCCGCGCTCTCGGACGAGGAGTTGGACGCGATCGTCACCGCCGCTCTGGCCGCCGCTGCCGCCGAACTGGGCGCCGCGCCGACGCTGCGACAGATGGGCCAGGTGATCAAGGCCGTCAACGCCGAGGTGGCCGGACGCGCCGAGGGCGCGCAGGTCGCCGCCAAGGTGAAGGCCGCGCTCGCCTGATCAAACTGGCGCGACGAACAGCCGAGACCCCCTGCGGTGACCTCGTGTCGATCAGCCGGAAACCGACTTCGGCACGTACCGCCAGAACGCGGGCACGGCCATTGTCACCAGGATGGTGAACAGGATCACCAGGAGTCCGCCGCCACCGGTGGCCCAGGCAGTACCGATGCCGCCGGCCGCGTAGCCATGCAGCACGTCGGCGATCCGCGGGCCCCCGGCCACCACCACGATGAACACGCCCTGCAACCGCCCGCGCACGGCATCATCGGCTGCTGACTGAAGCATGGCCTGGCGGAAGGCGGCCGAAGCCATGTCGGCTGCGCCGCCGACCGCCAGGCAAACGAGCGCGGCCACCAGCATCGGCGTCCGCCAGGCTCCGGCAAGCCCGACGGCCAAACCCAACAGTGCCATCGCCGCACCCCAGATCAGGATGCTGACCACGACGGCACGTCCCTGTCGGGTGACCTTGGAGATCCAGCCGGAGAGCACCCCGCCCAGCACCGCGCCGAGCGGCATGGCCGCCATCAGCAGCGCGAACTCCGTCCCGCCTTCAATCGGTCCGCCGAACGACTGGTGCGCGATCTGGGGCGCCAGGGCCCGCGGCATGCCGAAGATCATTGCGATCAGGTCCACGACGAACGACATCAGCAGGATCGGGTGGCCCTTGAGGTAGCTGATCCCGTCCACCACGGACTTCAGCCCCGGCGACCCGGTGCGGTTCTCGACCGACAGGCTCGGCAGCAACCACACGGCCCGCAGCGTGGCGAACAGGAAGACCGTGTCGATCAGGTAGAGCCAGGCGTAGCCCAGCACCGGGATCAGGGCGCCACCGATCATCGGTCCGGCGATCGCTCCGGCCATCATTACGGTCATGTTCAGCGAGTTGGCAGCCGGCAGTTGGGCTTCGGGCAGCAGCCTCGGCAGCACCGCGCTGCGCGCCGGCTGGTTCACCCCGAAGAAGGCCTGCTGCAGGGCGAACAGGCCGAGCAGAAGCCACACATTGTTGATCCCCAGCGCGGACTGCACCGCGAACAGCCCGCTGGTGACGATCAACCCGACGGTGGTCACCTGCAACAGCCGGCGGCGGTCGAAGTGGTCGGCCAGCGCACCACCCCAAAGCCCGAAGACGATCAGTGGAACCAGTCCGAACAGGCCGGTGAGACCCACGTAGCCCGAGTCCTGAGTCATCGCGTAGATCTGGGCGGGGACGGCGACCACGGTCAGCTGGGCGCCGATCACGGTGATGATGTTGGCCTGCCACAGCCGGCGGAAATGCGGGTTGCGCAAGGGTGTGGTGTCTGCGAACACCTCTCGGACGGCGGCCATGGAGCGAGAGCCTAAGCCTGCTCAGTTCGCGAGGTCGAACTCGGCCAGGCTCTGGTAGCCGGCACCGCCGGGCAGCGACTGCGAACGGATCAGGCTGAAGCGCTCCACCGCCCAGGTCTGCGCCGGGATGGTGTTGAACACCTCCAGCCAGCCGGTGCCGGAGATGCCGTTGGCTCGTGCGATCGTCAGGTGTGGACGCAACCTGCCGCCCTCAACTTCAACGCCACTACGGGTGACGGCAGTACGGGAGCGCTTGGCCAACTGGGCGAGTTCGGTCCCGCCAGCACTCACACCCAACCAGAATGCCCGCGCGTGATCGGGGTCGGGGAAAGCGCCGGCGCCTTCGATCGTGACCGCGAACGGGCGCGTCCGCGCGGCTACCTCGGCGAGCGCCGCTTCCAGGTCGGGGACGGCGGACGGGTGGACGTCGGCCATGAAGGCGCAGGTCAGGTGCCAACTCTCCGGCAATGTCCAGCGCAGGTTCAGGGCGTTGGTGCGGCGCGGTTCGAGGAACGTGTCCAGGGCTTCGCGGACCGACGCCGAGGGCAGGACCGCGACGAAGAGCCGTTCAGCCATCGACGCGCAGCACCTTCAGTTCGTCGTGGAAGCGGCGTACCTGAACTGCGCCGAAGATCAGCACTGCGCCGGCGATCAGGGCGAAGATGCCGATCGTGATCGCCAGCACCGCCACACCCGTGTCGGGGTTGACCAGGAAGTAGATTCCGAGGAAGGCGGTGACCAGCCCGGACACCAGCACCCACAGCCAATGCCCGCCGTTGGCGCGCAGCCGGAACGCGAGCACGATCTGGAACAGGCCGATCACCAGTGCCCAGATGGCGAAGATCACCACGACGATGGCAGCGACGGTCTGCGGATAGCGCAGCACGAGAAGGCCGATCACGATGCCGGCGATGCCCTGAAACACCGAGCTTCCCCAGACCGTCCGCGGGGCGAAGATGCCAATGCCCAGCGCCACGATGCCGTCCGCGAGCGTGAAGACGCCGAAGAGCATGAAGAGTGCAGAGACCGTCCAGCCCGGCACGAACAGCGCGAACAGGCCGAGTGCGATGGCGAAGATGCCGCGGGTGAGGGTGAGCCACCACAGCCGCTTCACGAGCTCTTCGGGCGCTACGGACACGGGTTCGATCAGGCTCACGGTCAACTCCTGGCGTGGCTGGTGCTTCTCATCTGGGCTTGACGCTACTCCGTCCGGCCCGGCTGGTCATAGGCTGCGTCCATGGAGCCAGATCAAACCGCCGCCGACGCGTCCGAAACCGAACTGTCGACAGCGATGCTGGCGGAGCCGGACGCGACCAACCCAACGCCGAGTGGAAAGCGGCAGCTGCGGGTGCTCGCCGATCTCGGCCACCCGTTCGCCTGGGGGTTCCTAGCGGCTGCCGGCTTGCTGGTCGCGACTTCGCTGGGCGGCGCGCTGAGTGCGCTCTCCACGGTCGCGGTCTCGATCGGCGTGGCACTGTTCATCGCGCTTGCGCTCGAACCGCTGGTGCGTTGGCTGGGTAAGCACGGCATGTCGCGCGGCATGAGCATCGCGGTGGTGTTCGTGGGTTTCGCGGTATTCCTCGGGGGCGTGCTCGCGATCGTGATTCCGATGGTCGCGGTGCAGATCACCCAGTTCGCGCAGGCCATTCCCGGCTACATCACCAACCTGCAGAACGCCGAATGGTTCCAGAACCTGCTCGCTGCCAGCGGTTCGAGTGACCTCTACGAGAACCTGCTGAACCAGGA
>Ga0208564_1003806_pt1 | contig 10751 bp, 15 predicted proteins | sample AD_UKC073_MetaG_FD_184439 | JGI IMG/M metagenome (GOLD analysis project Ga0208564, IMG submission 184439) | Active sludge microbial communities of municipal wastewater-treating anaerobic digesters from USA - AD_UKC073_MetaG (SPAdes) (version 2) | ecosystem: Engineered > Bioreactor > Anaerobic >... | reverse complement strand
TGGCTATAATAATTAACCAAAACCACCCTTTTTTCCAGAATGGACTTTTCTGTTTCTCTTGATCTTCAACCTTTTCCCTATGTTGAAACTCCCAAATCCATTTATGAAAGTAATTTATAACTAAAGCTACTATCGCTGAGAAAGAAATTAAAGTAAAAAACATTCCAAATATCTCCCTTACTGAAGCCTCATTTTCATTTAGGTTTGCAATAATAACTATAACCGTTATTAAAACACTAATAATAGCAAAAACAGCAAATTTAATTAAAAAACCTCTTTTAAAATTAAACTTAATATTAGATTTTTGTGTTGGTTCTTTTCCCATAATTTTTAATTTCTCACTTGGTTTTGAATTAAATTAAACCCGCTGCGCCAGGCCTATGTTGTCTTTTTTAAATCTTCTTATTTAATTTTCTTCAGATAATTCTTTGTTCTTTGACTCTTTTGGATTTGGGCCATATTTGTTTTCACCAGGTTGACTATCTTGTACTAAAAAACATATTAAAATAATGCCTCCAATCAATGGAATTAAGCCAATAAGTAGCCACCAACCGCTACGGTTAGTATCATGTAGTCTTCTTACGGACACTGCTAATCCAGGAATAAAAGTTCCCAAAGAATAAATTCCGAACAATATTCCCTCACTAATAAGTGCAAGAACAATGCTAATAAGAAAATCAAACAAATAGAAATACCAACACTCTGCCCTCCTTGCTCTTCCGCTAAATACTGCATATTTTTTTAATACTTCAATATAATAATTAAAAGGGTTCATAAGTTTTTCTTTACTTTATATCAATATTAATATTCATCAACCTTTATTTACTTGATTTTGAATTAAATTAGAGACCAGTTGCGCCAGGTACTTATATTTTTTAATTTTATCACAATTTCTTTGAAATCTCAAATCAAAAACAAAAACAGGATTTTTGAATCTTGTTTTTTGGTGGCTCTAGCTATAGAATCACCTACCCTACCAAGAAAATCGGCAATAAGAGCATAAATATCTACCACCCCATTAACAGAGAAACGAGTAAAAAAATTGAATAAGCAATAATTTCAAAAGCCGAAAAAATATTAAACCCTAACCCTTAAATTTAACAATAAAAAAGCAATGAAATGTTAGACATTGTAATTTTACAAATTCCAATAAATTATTCAGCTATAATTGACCATAGTCAGTTAGACAAAAGAAGAAAAAATAAAAATTTTTGCTTGACTTATAAATTGTAAAGTATTATAAGAATATAAAGGTCCAAATTATTTTATTGCTTTAAAATAAAAATACTATGCAAAAAGAATTCAAAGGACGTAATGGATTTTTAATACTTACTGACAATAATGTAATTATAAAACGAGGCGTAAGAGGTGTATTGCTGGGAGGAGGTATGTTGCGAGGAGACAAAACAATTCCCTACAGCAGTATTGTTGCTGTTCAATTAAAAAAAGCCGGTCTTACTCCCGGCTATATTCAATTAACATTGAAAGGAGGTTCAGAAACGAAAAGCGGGTTATTTGAATCAATAAAAGATGAAAACAGTATTAATTTTCGCAACGGACAAAATAAAAATTTTGAGGAAGCAAAACGTTTAATTGAAGAAAAAATAAATAATGTCTCTGTCTCAGAAAATAACAATTTAAATGAGCTGGAAAAACTTGCCGAATTGAAAGAAAAAGGGATTATAACTGAAGAAGAGTTTAATGCCAAAAAAAAGCAAATTCTTGGTCTATAGGCTTCCAAGTTATGAAAATGCCAAAAGAATTTTACACAGCTTAAGGAATTAGCTGAGAAATTAAGAGTCAACATAATGACAATTTACCGCTATATAAAAGCAGGAAAGATTAAGGCTTATAAGATAGGCAAGGAGTATTACTAAGGATATGTTTAATAAAAAATTAAAAGAGTATAAGGAAAAACAATCAGAATTGAATGAAGAAATGCAAAGATATACTGATGCTGATAAAAACTATTATATAACAGCAAATACGGTGCTAAATCTGGCTAAAAAAACTTATGAAATCTTTCAAATTTCTGAAGTGGAAGAAAAAAGGCAACTTCTCAATTTCTTACTTCAGAACCTGCAATTAAATGGTGAGAGGCTAATGTTTAAAATGAAAACACCGTTTGATACGGTGCTTCGAGTCTCAAACAAAGTGTTCTACAGTGCTCCGCAATGGGACAATTTCAGGTTACTAAAATTAGCAGATTGAATACAATGTCCTGAAATAATGATGAAACAAATACAAGAATTATTGCAAGTTGTTTAAGTTTTAGTATACCCCACCCTTCAACTCACTATTGTTTTTTAAAAAGAACCCCCCCACTGGGAGTTCTTTTAAAAAATAGCAAATTAATAAAGGGTGAGTAAGATTTCGTCACTTACTCAATCCCTGTTCGCTCCCCTGACGTCTTAGGTCAGGACTCTTGGTATGCCCGTAAGCCAATGTTGCTTTTTAGGTTCAATAGATATTCCCCACCCTTAAGTTTGTAAGATGATAACATCTTGAGTTGACAAAGGGATAAGTTTTAACCTTTCATAAACTCCTTAAGTGGAGCATATCATATGAACCCACTACAGGGTTTTGACTTCTGCAAAAAAATTGTCAGAATAAAACATTAAAATAATTAACAAATTATTAAGTGAAATTCCGGAATCTAAAAAAGCAGTGATGAGTTTTATACGAGAAGAAGATTATAAAAGAGTTTTGGACAATCCGAAAGATGATTATTTACCTTGTATTACAACCATAGAAATAGAAACGCCCGGTAAGTCTTATAAAGAGATGTTAAGAGTTTGTAAAAAATTGACAGATAATTCTCTTTATGGGCATGATGTAGCTTGTCTCGCCAGGAATCCTATTATTTTTTTTAACAGTCCTTGACTACGCTTATTCCTTACAAAGTAAAGGTATTTTCCCTAAAATAATTTTTGGATCTTTAATGGAAAGTGATAACTTATATCATTCTTCTTTAACCACGACTAGATTACTAAATTTAGTGATGTGTCATATAACTGGCGATTGGACATTTAAATTTACTTCAATTCCCATAGAAAAAGAATTAGGAAATTGCTATGATAAAGATTTTTATGTAAAATATTGTGTAGAAAGAGGCGTCCCTCTTGAATATACGAGAAGCTATGTTTCTGCGGATGAAATACAGTGCGGTATTTGTCCTGCTTGTTGGGACAGAAGGAATGCGTTCAGAAAAAATAATTTAGAAGATAAAACAGTTTATCAGCATCCATTTTCTGAAATACCACCATATCCAATCGTTGATTAAATTTTTTTATTTATACAAATGCAAAAAGAAATAGAAATTAAAATTCAATTAAAAGATAAGGAAAATATTGCTAAAAAGTTAAAAGAATTAGGAGGCAAAAAAGGAAAATCATATACCCAAATTACTTATGGTTTCTTTTCCAATGATTCAATAGAAAAAGGAATCTTTCCAAGGATAAGGCAGGAAGATAATTCATTAGTTCTTACAGTAAAATTAAGAAAAGATAAAAAGACTAAATATTTTGAAAGAGAAGAGTATTCAATAAAGATTGATAATCTCAAAGATGCTATAAAAATTCTTCAGCTTTTTGGATATGATAGAATAAGAGAATTCACAAAATTCAGAGAAGAGTGGAGCTTTAAAGGACCAGTTAAGGTTAATGTTGATAAATTAAATTTCGGCAGGTTTATAGAAATAGAAGGACCAAAAAAAGAAATAGAAAGAATGGTAGATGATTTAGGTTTTCAAGACAGGGAAAGATTTGCCAAGGCTTATTTATCCTTAGAAAATGATTTTAATTCAAAAAATAAAATAAGAAAAAATAAGAAATAATAAAAGAGGCTTTTAAAATGATTATATATGTAGATGGTGTTTCTGGAACAGGGAAAACACTCCTTATAAAGCAAACATTAGATAGGCTTGAAAAGGAAGGTATTAAAATTGAACTCACAAGGGGGCTTGAAATATTTTGTAAATTAGTTGGAGTAAAGACGGTTGAAGAACTTAGATTTGTGTTAGAAGAAACAAAGACTAAATTCCGTCCGCAAATGTATAAACAGATATATAAAATAGACAGAAAAGATATTACTACTATAATAATTTCAGATGGGCATTTTTGTTTTTTTGACCAGAAAACAAAACAGTATATTCCACGTGAGACACGACCAGAGGAAAAAGAGAAAATATTGTTTTTTTGCCTCAAGGTGTTCTACAGTGCTCCCGCAATGGGACAATTTCAGATTACTAAAATGGGCAGATTCAATACAATGTCCTGAGATAATGATGAAACAAATACAAGAACTATTGCAAGTTGTTTAAGTTTAGTATACCCCACCCTTCAACTCACTATTTCTCAGGTGGGGGTGGGAGGTAAAGTTGAGGTTCTTTGAGAAAGTGTATATGGTACTCGTACGCAATTTTTGAAAAATGACATGAGGGTTTGCCCTATTCCTCAACTCACTATTGTTTAAAAGAATCTAATATTTTACTTCTTCCCAATCTGTAATTAAAAGACAATCTTCTATACAATCTTTTTTAGTCTGATATTCTCCCTTAACACGTAGCATAGTGCATGAGTATATATTAGTTGTTCTTTTCATTTCCCAGCCACCCTTATCACAACTAATACACTCGTCTTTACAATAATTAACTTTTGCAGTATGGTCAAAAAATATAAAAAAACTTATTAAAATAATAATTAACAAAATAATAATTAACCAAAACCACCATTTCTTCCAAATTGATTTCTTTGGTTTTTCTTGAGGTTGTGATTGGTTTTCCATAATTTAAATTATCATTTTATTTTATTTTCGACCTTTATTTATTCACTTGATTTTGAATTAAATTAGTCCAGTTGTGCCAGGCATCAGTAGTCTCAAGCTTATTCCACCCCTCTTGGGCATTTAAATTTATATTATTTTTTTCTATTGTGGTTTGGAGATCGTTGTAATAGTTAGAGATTGTTTCAAAACTTTGAACAAGGGTTTTCTCTTCTGGGGTTAATTTATCTTTGTCTTGCGGATAGTATCTTTGAACTAATGACCAGGACTGAGCAGTGGTAGCATAGGCAGTACTCTCAAGTTCTAAAATACTGTTTTGCCAGTGTTCTTTTGGGGTGTTTTTGTATTGAGTGTTGCGTTCCCATTTATGAGTAAGTTCATGATATAAGATAGGTAGCCAGATTTCACTTTTAATATTCAAGTATGGGTTGATATATAAAACATCATTTACCATATCATATTGAGCAGGATATTTCTCGGGATCTGTTTTTGCTTCTGGAACTATCTCTGTGATATTTCCTACAGGAATTTGTCCTTTTTTAAGTTCTTCTAACACATAGTTATGAACTTCCAATAACCCTGAGGGGATCTCTGGAGCATCATCTACCATATTTACTGCTTCATTCAATCTCTCAAGTGCAATCTTTTGATTAGTTTTCTTTGAACCTCCTAAAAGAAAACCTACAAAGAAAAGGATAATAATAACTACAATCGCAACAGAGGTAAAGATTTTTAAGGTTCTGGATTTCATTGTTATTATGTAAAACAAAATACTATTTTACTATTTTTTAAAATCTTTTTTGCAATGAGTAAAAAAGGCATGAGCTTAAGAAACTTTTAAAATTAGCCTATCTGCACTAATTTATATTTGATTTTTGAACCAGATCATCAACAAAATCTTTAGCTTCTTGAAGTTTTTGTTTACTTAATGTCTTTTTACTTCTTGATTGGATATACAAATCTACTATTTCTTTTTCTTTTTTTTTATCAATCATCGGAATTTCTAACCCTTTTATAGTTGGTAAGTCAGTATTTGTCCTGACGGTTGCTGTAGTCATTGCTTGCTGGATTTGTTGTTTTCCAAAATCCGAATTAATAACCAAAGCCAACCATTCTGGGAAAACATCTTTATTGGGTCTAACTCGGATGAGAAAAGAACCGAAAAACCAACCTTCTTGCTTCTTGCCCATAACTGCGGCATTGCCAACAGTACCCATCTGGGTTATAAGCACATCACCCGCCTTAATTGCCTTATCCTTTATGCTTTGTGTGGTGTCAGTATAAAGATAATCAAGTTTTTCTAAAACCAACTCGTTTGGCTGGATATTTTTACCAGTTAAGTAGGGTATCCCAAGTTCTGGCGGTGCGTCTGGGCTGGTTGGAACAGTGCCGTAATCTATTAAAGAAGCCAGTTTTTCTAACTCAGTTGTCTTCATTTTTGCTCTACGGGTTTGCATTTCTTGGAAATATCTTTGGTAATAATTCGGGTCAATTCTTGCGACAATATCAACTTCATCACTCCATCGCCAAAAAGTCAGCTCTTGTTTTTTCTCAACACCAGATAAGCCGAGCGCTTCATTAAGCAACTGTTGAGATTTTTGGTAATCGGTTTCCGCCTCTTTTTTAAGTTGCAATGCCTCTTTGACAATTTGTTCTACTTTTTGCTGGTCTTGAAGCGGTGGGACGAAAACTTTAAGGTTATAAAGCGTCGGATAATCCAAAGCTATACGAGTTGTGCCATAAGCCACTCGCTCGTGTTGTAATTTAGCATATTTTGTAAGTAGATAAGTTGAAAGATAATATGGCAACAATTTATTTCTATCTCTTATTCTCATTCTGACAATATGCTGATTTATGTTGCCCGTCTTCATTTCATCTGGCACTACCGCAACACTACCAATTCTGCCCGTAATGGTGAAAAGAACATCTCCAACTTTTAATTGAGAACGTTTGAGTAATCCTTCGTGCGTAGCTTCGGAAATATAAACTACTTCATCTAAAATAAGCTCGTTTTCGCCGATATTTTGTATCCTCAAAAATGGTATACCATGCTCAACATAATTAGAACCGAGTGGTGTAGCCCCACCCTTTAATTCAACCCAATCTGTTAGCTTTGAAAATTTAGAAACCGCATTTTCATTTTCCAAGAAAATTGGCAACCAGTATTGAGTATCACCTCTTTTTTGAAAATCTATATCATTACTCCAAAGCCAAAAGATATTTTGATTTTTTGTTTGTGTTTCTACCATAGATAGCTTTTAAATTCCTTTTTGAACTTTGTCCATTCTGCCAAAACCTTTGGAATGTCAGTATCCAAAGCTCCCTTTAATTCAATAAGTTTTGGGTCTTGTTTGATTTTGTTGCCTTTGCGGTCAGTAAGATAATCAATTACTCGTCCCTCGTCATCAATCACTTCGCCTTTTTCGTTTCGCTTATAAATTTTTCTACCCCTGATGTCGTAGCCAATCTTTTGCAAATTAGCGAAGAAAATCGGGTAGCGTTCTGGCGGTTTCCCGTTTGGTTTTTTTAGAAAAAGAACGCTTGATTTTACGCCAGCTCCAAATGGCACAAATGTTTCCTGCGGTAAACTAATTACCGCTACAATCTGGGCTTTATTTTTTAGCCACGCTCTTACAAATTCAGTTTTCTGATTAGTTAAATCACCATCGGGCAGAACTATACCCATACGCCCGCCTTTTTTAAGCAAAGAAAGGCAACGCTCAATAAATAGAATATCGGGCACTTGTCCGCCACCTTTTTTGCCCGCCAAAAGTTTGTCTTTTTGAAACTTGCTCGTCTTTTTATCTTTTTTCCACGCATAACCAAAATCATATTCAGATAAGATATTCTGGTCTTGCACTTTTCCTTTTGAGCCAAATGGTGGATTGGTCATTATAATGTCGACACTTTCTGGAGTAATTGTGCCTCTTGTATTTTTCATCAACTCATCAAACGGAATAAGCGAGTTGGAAGTCCAAATACCAGTATGTCCATCATCAACCATCACCATATACATTTTAGCAACCTTTGTAAGGTCATTATCAAAATCAATGCCTTTAATATGGGTGTTAGCGTACTCTTTAATTTTCCCTCTCAAAATTTCTCTTTGGTCTGGCGTTAAATCAATATCGTTAAGCGGGTTGCCTTTTTCATCAACCCAGTCCTTTTGTTTTTTAATAAAATCTCGGTAGTGGTTAATTGCAAAAACTAAAAAACCAGACGAACCGCAGGCAGGGTCTAATATCACTTCGTCTGGCTCTGGCTCTAACATTTCCACAATAATTTTTTTTATCGGGTCGGGAGTAAAAAATTGCCCGGCGTCTCCCCTAAATTGACCGCTGATAAATGCTTGGAACGCCTCGCCTTTAGCGTCGGTATTTAAAATAGCTATATTCTCAAATTCACTAACAACATTGGCGATTTGTCTTATGGGTATTTCTATTTTTTCCGTGCCGTCAAAAATATCATTAAATTCTGGACGGTTTTTTGCTTGCTCAAACAAATCAAAAATTCTTTTCTCAAATGTTTTACTTGTTCCTTTATCTCTTATTTCGTCCCACTCTCGGTCATAGATAACGAACTCGCACTCTGGATTATAACTTTTCTCGTCTTGAATTTTTGCAAACAAAAGATAAATTACTTGGTAAAAAACCTTTGTTTTATTTCCAGCTTTATAATTAGCGTATATGTCGTTATGTATGCGGTCAAACTTTGATTGAAGATTGCTTGCTGGGCGAAGTTCTTTTTTAAATATCTTTTTATCGCCGTATTCTTGCCCATATTTAGGCAAATATCCTTTTTCTTCGTAGCGGTCTGGCTCTTTAAGTCGTTTCCAATATCTAAATTCAGTACCATTAGTCCAAACACCAATTTGTGTAGTGGTGGCATTAATATAACCCTTAAGTTCTTTTTCGCCGTCAGGAAATTTAATATCTGGCTCTTTACATTCAACAATAATGTAATGATTTTCTCGTTTCTCTCGGTCTTGCCGTGAACGATAAATAACAATATCTGCTCTTTTTGTTTCACTAACACCCATTTTTATAGGCACTTCAACATCAATAAACTCTTTAGGATAGCCGTATTCTTCAACGAGACGGCGGGCATATTCCTGCCTAACTTTTTCTTCGGGCGTCTCAACAATTTCAACGCCACGAATATAGCAAATTATTTTGTTGGTCATGTTTGTCGCAGTGGATTTTAGATTGGAGTAAACAGAAAAAGCCACCCGTTACTCCCGACAATTCCTTTCGGAACTGTCCGATAACTCTTTCAAGTTATCGACCACTGCGACATGATGGAAGACGGATGGCCGTCTCTATGTCGCAGTGGATTTTGTGCCATATCCCCGAAGGGACTTAGGCAACTAATTTTTTAAGCTACACTTTTAAAATACCATAATTCACATAAAAAATAAATACCTAAGATGATCTCAGGCAAAGTTAGGGGTTGCTCTTTACACATAATAAATGTTAAAATATAGGTAAATTAAGATGACAATTAATATATGGAAGATGATAATATAATTAAACAAATAGAAATAAAAAAACTCTTGAAAGAATATAAAAACCTTTTAAAAGTAATAGAAATTATAAAAAAGAATATAACAGAAGATATTATTGATGACATAAAAATAGAATCTGTAGTCATTACAGAGAACGATCTTGAACTAGCTGGGCTTCGTAAATACGAACAAGAATTAGCATTTGAAACGTTGGAAAAAGAAGAACTTTTAGGGGGAGGAGGTTGGTACGAAACAGACTCTTCCGATATCCAAGAAATAAGTAATGGAAGTACGGTTTTTTATGATTCTTACGTACGGAAAGAAGAGTTATACAAATTTTCTAAAGAAATAAAAGAAGAATATGAAGCTTTAAAGATGGCTTATAAAGATTTAAAGATGGCTGCAAAAAGAAACAAAAATCAAAATCTAAAACGAATATCTCCTGAGTTGATTGAAAATCCACCTAAAATAGTTTGGGGAAATGTAGAAATACTCCTCCCTGTTGGCTCTAAGCAATTTGATGTATGTAAATCTTTATTTCAAAGAGAAAAGGGTGAAATTGTGTGTTGGGATGAAATAGCAGAGGAAATGGATGATTTAGATATTAAATGGCGAACAATTTATGATGCTGTAAGAAAAGTAAATAAAAAAGTAGAAGAGAAAACAGAATTAAAATTGTTTTGTGTAAAAGGCAGAACATTTTATAGAAAATATTAAGTTGACTTTGTTGACTCTCAATTGAATCAACTATCTATTTTATAAAATAGACTCATAAAAAAGAGTCTATTTTTTATTTATTAAAAAATTAAATAACTATGAACAAAAATGAGTTTTCAACATCTGATTTAGGACTTGCTACAGTGCTGGTAACACTCAACTATGAATTACTGGAATTAAATAGATCTAATCCGAAAAAGATTAAGTTTGTGTTCAAAGGAGGAGAGAATACTGAAAAAGTGGTTAATGATTATTTCAATGACAGGATTAAGTTGCCGGCGCTAACACTTTTTAATAATCAAAAGAATCTGAAGAGCCGAATATACTCAGGAGAATAAACTTGCTTTTTTATGATAAGTGAAACACTTTTACAAGAATTACAGCAGATTGTGAGAGATGATTATGGGAAAAATCTTGGAAAAGAGGAGTTAACTGAAATCGCAAACACACTTGTGAAAACTTTTGACTTATTGGCAAAGATCGAATCAAGAAATAAAAAATCCAACATATTGGACACAAAGAAAAATGAGATCAATTGAAAGAGTTTTTAATAAAGTCAGAAAAGAAAATCCCTATTTGAGTGATTACATCTGTTTTGCAGAAGCAGTGGAGGGCAGAAATTTCTCAAGGCAAACTATTGCTCGCTACTTCAACAAACTGGTTGATAAAGACGATTATGATTCAAAAGATAAAAAAGAACTCCTTCAGCAACTTTTTGAGTTATCTCAAGGTAGTGAGAAAAGTAGCT
>Ga0208564_1003805_pt1 | contig 10756 bp, 10 predicted proteins | sample AD_UKC073_MetaG_FD_184439 | JGI IMG/M metagenome (GOLD analysis project Ga0208564, IMG submission 184439) | Active sludge microbial communities of municipal wastewater-treating anaerobic digesters from USA - AD_UKC073_MetaG (SPAdes) (version 2) | ecosystem: Engineered > Bioreactor > Anaerobic >... | reverse complement strand
AGGAGCCAAGTAACGCGAGCTGCTTTCCACTGCAATGGTTCCCAGCCCGGGTAATTTGGTTCCCAGGACGGGAGCGATCAGGGAGGCAGCAATGGGGCCATGCGCAATTCGCTGCTTAAAAGGAGTGATCTTAGCATATTCTTCATTCATATGCATTGGGTTAAAGTCACCTGTGATTCCTGCAAACAAATAGACATCAGTCTCACTGATAGTTTTAGAAAAACTGGCCGAATCACCGATTTGAATTTCTTTAATGGTCTTGCCTATTTCCAAAAGTTACCACCCTTTCCTGTGCAGTATATGGGGATGGGATTCAGATTCATCCCTCCTTTCGTAGCTTTTACCTGTTATAAAGCAAGCTTTATGCCAGCCTGGGATAGCCGCATATGCTGGGAAATAGGTGACAGACACCGGTTTTTTTAACCGGTGCCCAAGACATGAAAGTCACAAATAAAGACAGGGGATGCATAAGGCAATATTAAAACGTGTGCGAAAGAGGTTGACAGCTTTGCCACAGATTTGCCATAGGTGGCACGCAGACAGGTAGGGGGCGACGACTCTGTCGCCCCGCAACGATTACCAATCCAATTCCTTTTCCAGCATGATAAGCACTGTCCACAGGGTCCCGCCGAACCCTGATGCCAGGGCATGCTTTACCTCTTTTTTTATCTGGTGGGGGCCGGCGTTGCCCCTGATCTGGAGAGCTGCTTCAGCTACTCTGGCTAAAGCAGTAGCGCCAATGGGATTGGCAGAAGTTACCCCTCCCGAAGGGTTTATAGGCATACGGCCATCTATGTTCAATTCCCCATTCTCGAGCATTTTTACATGCTCATCACCTTCCAGCAGGAAGAACTCGCGTATCCATTCAACTCCCCACCAGGAGGAAGGGTCATACATTTCAAAGACATCAAAGTATTCGAGAGGGTTAGTGATACCATTGCGCTCAAACAGTATTCGGGCGGCGCGACGATGGCTGGTCTCTGGTAGTTCCCAGGCAAAGTTATTGGAGACCGTTTCTTCCTTGTGTACCGCGATGTGATCCCTTACCCATACCGGAGTAGAACTTACGGCTTTGGCTTTTTCCTCACAGGCAAAGATAATGACACAGGCACCATCGCTCTGGGAGCACATATGGATAAGTCTAAGCTCTCCCACCAGAGGAGGAGAAGTGTTCATCAGGTGGTCCAGTTGTTCGTATTCCAGCCCGAATCTTCGATGAGCTCTGGGGTTCAGGGCTGCATTTTTGTCCATCATGATACGGTAGGTCATCGCTGCTCTCCGGGCACGGTCTGCCCCGAATTCCTCTATAATATTATTGGCTGGCGCTCCCAGCAATGCGCCGGTCTGAAAATGACGCATCCATAAAGCGTCGGCCATATTGGTAATACCCGCAGTGGTACTGCCGGCTTCCTGCAGTTTCTCAAATCCGATGGCCATAACTACATCATACATTCCCGAAGCTACCAGATTATCGGCGGCGCAGACGAGAGTGGCGCCGGTAGTACCGCCGGTGGTGATTCGAAATTGGGATTTGCCAAAGGCTCCTGTGCCCAGCACATGCCATAGGTCAGGCTGGTGTATGCTTTCGAACAGTTCCATATTGCCGTGCACAATGCAATCTACATCATCCAGTGTCAAGTTAGCGTCTCGCAGGGCGGCGCGAACAGCTTCATTTATCATTTCCGGTTGGTTTTGATGCTCTTTGTGGCTGGAGTATTCGGTCTGACCTATACCTACTATACCTACATTTCTCGATTTCCGACCCATGAATATTCCTCCCTTATATGAAAAACAAACTAGAGAACAGGGTGTTCTTATCCTATGCTTGTTTGGTGTTATCCCCTGGCATAACCGCAGGTGAATTCCCCCTGCTTGATTTGTCTTATTATTGTGTCCTTGTCGCGGCAGCAGTCTAATTCTATCCAGGTTCTTCCGCAGGACAGCCTGTCATGAGAGTCGTCACTGGCTATCCTGGGATAGTTTAGCCGGGGGTCATTGAATTCCGGAGTAAGAAATCCCATATGGGTGTTCTCAATAGCGTCAACAGGATACTGTTGTAATACATCAGCAATGCACTCTAGGATTTGCTTTACGGATAATCCATAGGCAGCCGGATGGTTAAATACATACAGCTTCTCATGATCACCTTCGATCTGGTTGATATGCACGTACCCCCAGCGGGTGCTTACTGTCAATTCTATGCCTACAAACACTAGCAGGTCGGTTTTTACTGCCGCCAGCTCTTTTCTATAATTAGGTTTGAGGAGGTGATCATGGTCTGTGTAAGCTATAAAATCAAAACCTAAGCCGGTATATATGTCAGCTGCCTGCTGGGGGCTAAGGTTCCCATCTGAAGCAGTGGTATGAATGTGCAGCTGCCCTTTCAGATGAACACCTCCTTTAAGTAGCTTTACGCCTGGATGATTCTCCTAAAAACCGTCTTCGGGAACACTCAGCGCAGAGTCGTCGCCTTCCTCCATAACCAGTTGGAGGGTAAGAATCTTGGGAACTATATTCATGATGTAGAATTTGGCACTGCTGATTTTGCCTTGGTAGAAAGGGATGTCATAGTGGTCAGGTTCCAGCTTTTCCAGTTGGGCAGCAGCAACCAGTGCCTGGCTTAACAGCAGTGAACCGCAGTATAGCATTGATGTTGCGTGCAAAATCCTGGTGGAATAAAGGGGCATCATGGCTATTTTGCCGGAAGTCAGATATCCCTGGAGAGCTGCCAGTATCTGTTGATAAGCATGAAAAGCCCGGGAAAGCATAGCCAATTCTTTGGTGAACTTTCCATTGTCTTTGTGTTCTTCAATAAACAGTTTGATTTCCTTTAACCACTTTCTAAAGGGTTTGCCCTGGCCCATCAAAAATTTTCGGCCTACCAGATCCATGGACTGAATATAGTTTGTGCCCTCCCAAAGGGAATGAATTTTACAGTCGCGGGCAATCTGAGCAACCGGGTATTCCTCAATAAATCCGTAGCCTCCATACACCTGGATGGCTTCGGCTACCATTTTCCAAACCATGTCTGATGCATAGGCCTTGCACAGGGGTGTATTGATCTGTACCATTATATCGGCAAATTCCCGCTGGGCAGGATCAGGACTGTCGTGGGAAAGGTCTATATAATAATATGTTTTAACTATAAGTGCCCGGAGAGCTTCCACTACTGATTTCTGATATAGCAGCATGCGGCGAATATCTTCGTGCTGGATAAGCTTCACCCGGGGTCCTTTAAGATCAGTTATCAGCCGGCCCTGCACTCTTTCCTTAGCATATTGGAGCGAGTTTTCATAAGCCTGATATGCATTGGCCAGAGCCATAATGCTCACCCCCAGGCGTTCCTCGTTCATCATATTAAACATTTGTTTCATACCTTGACCCCGGCCATCCTCTCCTGGAGGATCTCCCAGGAGAATTCCCCGGCAGTTGTCGTTTTCTCCATAAGATAAAACACAGGTAGCCGATCCCTTGACTCCCATTTTGTTTTCAATGCTCACGGTTTGAACATCATTAGGAGCATCTATACTGCCGTCATCATTTACCCAGTATTTGGGTACCATAAATAGAGAGATGCCGGCGGTGCCTTCCCTGGCTCCGTCTATACGGGCTAGGACCAAATGAATTATGTTTTCCACCAAATCGTGGTCACCGGCAGTAATAAACTGTTTGGTCCCCTTGATCTTATAGATGCCGGGAACATCAGTAGGATAAGCTTTGGTCAAAATGTCGCCTACATCAGAGCCGGCTCCAGGCTCAGTTAAATTCATGGTGCCGCCCCACTGCCCGCTGAACATTTTGGGCAGAAACAGGTTTTGGTATTTTGAGTCAGCATATTTTTGAATGACTCCGGCAGCTCCAGCGGTCAGGCCCCAGTAAATGACCAGTGCCATGTTTGCTGCCATCAAGGTTTCGGCAATAGAACAGTTCACACTGAGCGGTATTTTGCCTTCGGTTTGCCGATCTGCGGATTGAGGGCCTAAGCCAGCTTCCATTACTTTTAGATAAGCAGGCTTGAAAGACGGCGGAGTTTTTACTTGTCCATCCACCAACTGTGCATGGAGCTGATCACCATCATCGTTGGTAGGAGCTAAAACTTCTTTGGCCAGCTTATATGCTAAGTCCAAATAGATGTCGATATCATCCAGAGTATAGTAGTCTTTGTAAGCATCAAGGGAAAGCAGCTTTTCCATGTCCAGCCATTCTTTATAAATGAATTGGTGGTCCCTATGGTTGAATAGGTAATTAGTGGCCATTATAATCCCCCCTATGACTTGATTGTCCGAATGAACTCTGAGCCTCCTCTATGGAATGATATTTATTATGACAAAGCAACATTTATGCCATTAAACCCAGGCCGATATAATCACCATTAAAGGACTAGTCTTTAGAAGCGGCAGTTTGACGTGTGACAATGATTGCATAGATTAGGCTGCATCTGCTTAAGAATTGAGTCCCGGGTGTACTGTTCAAAGTGACATAATTGACAGCAGAGGTGTAACAAATGTCATAGATGTGAAAATAATCATCGCTGTATGGTTGCGGGACCATGAAGGTATCGTCCTCTACAGGGAATAAACTGTCAGGGAAAGGAAAATCAGATGGCTGCGGCGTATTAAAAACTAAGAACTATTTTGCTATATCTAAGGTGAAAGAGGGTATAGTGCCTTTTGTAAATATTCAGGGTACCGCCAAGGAGGTCTTGTATTATGCCAGAACTGCGTCAGGATGTATTTAAAAACAGTTGGGTGGTAATTGCTACCGACGTAGAGCTGAAACCCCGTGACTTTCCCATTAACCGCTCAGGAGGCCAGCATGTTATTGCCAACTCATTTTGTCCATTTTGTGAGGGACAGGAGAGCACGACTCCTCCAGAGTTAGCCTCTTACCGTCGGGATGGTACAGAACCCAACACGCCCGGTTGGCAGGTTCGGACTGTTCCCAACAAATACTCCGCGTTTAATCCGGAAGGAACCTTTTATTCACAGAGTGAGGGTATGTTTACTAGGGCCAGTGGTTTTGGGCAGCATGAAGTTATTGTGGAGACACCCAGCCACGACCTGGAATTCCATGAACTACCTGTAGAACAGTTGGAGCTGGTCTTTAAGATGCTACGCCAGCGCTACAATGCCCTGGCCGAGGATAAGCGCATGAAATACCTGCAGATCTATAAAAACCGGGGACTTTTCGCAGGAGCCTCTCTGAGTCACAGCCATAGCCAGATGGTGGGTCTACCTATGGTTCCGGAAAGCTGTCGGGTTATGCCTCGTTATTATGAAGAAAACCATATCTGCCTGATGTGTAAGGTGTTGGAGGAAGAACTTGCACTGGGCAAGCGCATAGTCTGGGAAAGTGAGCATTTTGTGATACTATGTCCTTATGCTTCCCGGTTTTCTTACGAAACCTGGATAGTACCGCGCCGCCACACCGAGCACTACGGAGAAGTAACTGACCTGGAAATTAGTGAGCTGGCTAAAGCAGTTAAACGGCTGCTTACTACTCTACTGGACAAGTTGGAGAACACTTCGTATAATATAGTATTCAATACTGCTCCTGTAAATGTTGATTATCAGCCAGGCCATCATTGGAATATGGAGATTACTCCCCGTTTAATAGTCACCAATGGCATTGAAATGGGTACAGGATATCATATTAATCCGGTCAGTCCGGAAATAGCCGCCCGGGTAATCCGTGAAAAGATGGGAGACTAACTATTGCGCAGCCAAAGTAAACGCAGGAAAAATATTCTCTATCCGGATCTTTACGTTGACTCTCTGTTGGATATCCCCTTAGATCAGCTGAAGGACAATAATATCAAAGCCTTTATCCTGGACTTGGACAATACTATTACTGAGTGGAACAGTAATTATATTCGTGAGGAAGTTGGTGCTTGGTTTTCAGCCATTATCAGCCAAGGTTTTAAGGCCTGCATATTATCAAATAATGGCCAGGAAAGAGTAGTTCGGGTAGCGGAAAGCCTGGGGATCCCCTTCATATGCCGGGCGCAAAAACCTCGCCGGGGAGCTTTCCACCAGGCAGTGTCGCTAATGGGGGTTAAAGCGGAGGAAACGGCGGTTATAGGCGATCAAATTTTTACTGATGTTTTGGGAGGCAACCGGGCCGGTCTTTTTACCATACTGGTGGTCCCCATCGCCCGCCGGGAATTTGTGGGTACCAAATTTTCCCGGGCTATGGAATTTTTTGTGCGGCGCCGTTTGCATAAGCATAAATTCCAAAAAGAATAGCAAAATACCAAAAAAAGTAAGTCTTTAGTTGAATTGGCACCGGGAAAGTGCCATAATTTGAAATGTCAGGCGAATGCAAAGGCATTCGCTTTCAGCTATACGGGGGTAGATAACTTATGGCGAATAAGGATACAATTTATTTAGGGCTTTTGGGTAATCCGGTAGCCCACAGTTATTCGCCGTTAATGCACAATGCTGTTTTTAATAAACTCAATATTAAAGGCTTCTACCTTCCTTTTAAGGTGTCCTCTGAGCAACTTCATAATGCGATTTTGGGGTTGCAGGCCTTGGGGTTTAAAGGGGTTAATGTCACTGTTCCTCATAAGGAAGCGGTTATCCCTTTTTTAGATAAATTATCGCCGGAGGCCCAACTTTATCAAGCCGTAAATGTAGTGTCATTTACAGACGATAATATAATAGGATATAACACTGACGGTCCTGGTTTTATAGCCGCTCTACAGGCAGCGGGTGTAGACCAATGGGAGCATTGTCTATTGCTGGGTGCCGGAGGAGCAGCTCGTTCTATAAGCCTGGCTCTGGCCCAAAAGGGAGCTGGGAAAATAACCATTCTGGATATTGATGAAGCTAAAGCTGGCAGTCTGGCTGAGCACATTTCTCAAAACACATCTGTGTTCAGTGTGGGGAAAGCGTCTAGCGCAAAAAGCTGGACCGAAGCCGCCCGTGAGGCTGATCTAATAGTGAATTGCACGCCGTTAGGTATGTATCCCCGGATAGAAGAAAGTCCTGTAGAGTCACTGGAAGAGATATCAGACAAGGCAATAGTATGCGACATTATTTATAATCCATTGGATACCAAATTTTTAACTTTAGCCCGACAAAGAGGCTTGACCACCGTAAACGGGCTGGATATGTTTGTTTACCAGGGAGCCCTTACCTTGAATATTTTGCTGGGCATCGATGCTCCAGTTCAATTTATGAAGGAAGTGGTCAGAGGTGAGCTGCAACAGCAGGGGAGTAACCCTAATTGAACTGCTGTTGGTTATGGCGTTGATAGGCGCAATTATGGTGATCGCTTATCCGTCCATGCAACCGGTGTTGAGCAAACGAACTCTGGAAAGTGATGCTAATAAGTTAGCCTGGACATTGCGTAACGCCAGGCAAAAGGCCATAACTACAGGAAAGCCGCAGATGGTAAAGTTTTATCCTCATAGCAATATGTATTATTATGATGGAGAATTAATTAAACTAAGTGATAATATTCGATATATTGGCGCTACTACTTTTAGCAAGACAGCATCGGGAGACAGATTATGCTCTTTTTCCAGTCAAGGCCGCCCTTCCCATGGGGGAACGGTTACCCTAGGAGATGACCATCAGCATAGGATGTATATTATAGTAAATCCAGTAGGGGGGAGAGTACGAGTATCTACTGAACCACCTAAATAATAATCAAATAATAGTAAGGAGCAGTAAAAGATATGATACTGGAATTATTGTTTATATTTTTTGCTCGAATTATAGATGTGTCCCTAGGAACAATACGTATGATTCTGGTAATTCGTGGGGATAAGTTACCGGCGGCGCTTATCGGTTTTTTTGAAATCATGGTGTATACCGTGGCATTAGGTTTAGTGGTAGGTTCTTTGGATGATCCGGTGAAGTTGATCGTGTTCTGCACCGGCTTTGCACTGGGTATTTTGGTGGGAAGCGTTATTGAGGAGAAACTGGCTCTGGGTTACCGGGGCATTCAGGTAATAGTAGACCGGGATCATTGTGACCTGGTAGATGATCTGCGTGAGGCAGGGTATCCGGTAACCTGCTGGGAAGCAACGGGCAAGGCTGGTCCCAAAACCGTTTTACACATGGTGGTAAAGCGCAATATGATTCAAACAGTGTCTGAATATATCTACGAGCGGGATCCGGGAGCTTTTGTGGTACTGATGGAACCCAAGCAATTCCGGGGAGGATATATTAAAAAGAAGTAGGAGGATTTGATGCTGCGTTTTTCAACAGCAGGAGAATCACATGGACCAGGCCTGGTAGGTATTATCGAGGGGCTTCCGGCAGGGCTGCCGATCAGCACGGCAGATATAAACCGGGAACTGAGCAGGCGCCAGCAGGGATATGGCCGGGGCGGCCGTATGAAAATAGAACAGGATGAAGTGGTTATACTATCGGGAGTACGCAATGAAGTTACCCTGGGCAGCCCGGTCAGCTTTGTGATCTGGAACCGGGATTATGAAAACTGGTCTGATATTATGGGACCCGGCCCCTGTTCCCGGGTGAATGATCGCAGGGTAACCAGACCCCGGCCTGGCCATGCTGACCTGGCCGGCGGGATGAAATATCATCACAGTGACCTGCGCAATGTGCTGGAAAGAGCCAGTGCCAGGGAAACAGCCGCTCTGGTAGCAGCCGGCGCTTTTTTTAAGAAATTCTTGGAGGCTTTTGACATATATATCTATAGTCAGGTTCTTGAAATAGGCGGGGTAGCTGCACCACCAGTTCACATTACCGAATATAATAGGATGGAAGTAATAAAACGCATAGAAAACTCGCCGGTGGGCTGCTATGACTCTAGAATTGAACAGCTAATGATGGATAGAATTGACCAGGCCAAAAGTGAGGGTGAATCCCTGGGTGGCATGTTTGAGACAGGAGCTATTGGAGTCCCTCCTGGATTAGGCAGTCATACGTCCTGGGACCGGCGACTGGATGGCAGGATTGCCGCATTAATGATGAGTATACCGGCTATTAAGGCCGTGGAAATTGGAGAGGGAATTGCTAATTCCCGTTTACCTGGTTCCCAGGTGCATGATGCCATATATTTGAACGGTACAGGCGGAATAGAACGGAAGACCAACCGGGCCGGAGGGTTGGAAGGAGGGATCAGCAACGGAGAAACCATCCTGATCCGAGCATATATGAAACCAATCCCCACTTTGTATAAACCGTTAACCAGTGTAAACACCGCAACCTGGCAGGAAGAAAAGGCTGAGGTGGAACGTTCGGATATTTGTGCTGTGCCGGCGGCGGCGGTAGTGGGCGAAGCCATGATGGCATACGGCCTGGCACAGGCATTCAGTGAGAAATTTGCGGGCGATCATATGGAGGAGTTGCAGACAGCTTTCCGGGAATACCGGAGCTATTTGAAAAAGGTGTGGAAATGGGCAAAAACATAATTTTGACGGGATTTATGGGTACCGGAAAAAGTTCAATAGGGACTAAACTAGCGGAACGTCTCAATCGCGAATTTGTGGACATGGACCGGGAAATTGAAAAACTGACCGGGATGACCATCAGCCAGTTGTTTAGACGTTATGGAGAAGTTCGCTTCCGTTCCGAAGAAAAGCTGATGGCTAAAAAGTTAGCCGGTAAAAGGGATTTGGTTGTTGCCACCGGCGGAGGGGTAGTCTTGGATCAAGAGAATATACAGGTGCTGAGAGAAAACGGCATTGTGGTATGCCTGGTGGCTGATCCCGAAGAGATATTCCAGAGAGTTAGCCGCAAAAAAGGTACCCGTCCGTTGCTGAAAAAGAATCTGACCGTTGACGATATTATTGCCATGCTGGAGGAGCGCAAGCCTTTTTATGAAAATGCTGACTATGTGGTGGAAACCAGCGGGCGCAGCATTGACAGTGTGGTAGATGATATCATAAACCGGCTCAGCCAGGAATCAGGAGTGTTATAGGTTTGTCAGAAGTAATTGCCATGCAGGAACTGACCGTGCCCTTGCAGGACAGATCTTATCCGATTCGTATTGGCACTGGTTTACTGCCTCATTGCGGTCGGTGGACGGCCCAAATAACCAGCAGCCGGGTCTTACTGGTCAGCAATCCCACGGTTTTCAACCTCTACGGTGCAGCGGTGGAAGAGGCGCTACAGAAGGCAGGTCTGGAGGTACACTGCGCTTTAATCCCCGATGGTGAAGAATATAAAAACATGGAAGAAACCATGCAGGTGGTTGATCGTGCTCTGCAGCTGCAGCTGGACCGCAGCAGTGTTGTGGTGGCTTTAGGAGGAGGAGTAGTGGGGGATTTGGCCGGTTTTGCCGCGGCTATTTACCAGCGAGGTATTTCCTTTATCCAAATACCTACCACCCTGCTGGCTCAGGTGGACAGCAGTGTAGGGGGCAAGGTGGGAGTGAATCACCCCCGGGGTAAAAACATGATCGGAGCTTTTCACCAGCCGCGCCTGGTGATAGCAGATTTAAGCACCTTGGATACCTTGGAAGAGCGGGATTATCTAAGCGGTCTGGGGGAAGTTGCTAAGTACGGGATAGCCTGGGACAAGAACCTTTTCAATTACCTGGAGGAACACGCCGGCCAGCTCAGCCAACGTGACAAGGCCTGCCTGCAGCATGTTGTTTATGAATGCTGCCGTATCAAAAGCGAGATTGTAGGACAGGATGAGCGGGAAAAGGGTTTAAGAGCTGTGTTGAACCTGGGGCACACCTTCGGGCATTCCCTGGAAAAACTGGGTAATTACCGGGATCATCGCCATGGTGAAGCGGTAGCCATGGGGATGATAATGGCCGCTTATCTGGCTGA
>Ga0208564_1003795_pt1 | contig 10779 bp, 8 predicted proteins | sample AD_UKC073_MetaG_FD_184439 | JGI IMG/M metagenome (GOLD analysis project Ga0208564, IMG submission 184439) | Active sludge microbial communities of municipal wastewater-treating anaerobic digesters from USA - AD_UKC073_MetaG (SPAdes) (version 2) | ecosystem: Engineered > Bioreactor > Anaerobic >... | reverse complement strand
CACCTCCTCAACTGTTGCACCGTCTTCAGGAAACTGTAAATCCGCTCCAATTTCCGCCAACGGTACAAGGACGAACAACCTTTGCCGCAGGTGGGGATGAGGGATCGTCAAATGCGGATCATCCATGACCTCATTCCCATAAAGTAAAATGTCCAGATCTATTATCCGTGGGCCCCATTTTTCTTTACGCTGGCGGCCCATTTTGATTTCAATATTTTGCAATTCCCGCAGTAGCTCGGCGGGCTGTAAACTGGTTTCAACGGCTATAACCTGATTCAGGAAATTATCCTGATCGGTTTTTCCCCAAGGTTCTGTCTCATATAGAGAAGAACTTTTAATAATTTTAACTCCAGGTAAGGCAGCAATCAATTGAATTGCCCGGGCTATATTATCGCGTTTACGGCCCAGGTTCGAACCCAGAGCAATATAAGCTGTTTTGTCCATAAAAGGGTTCCCCTCTAAATTAGCATATACCCTTTACCTGGGCAAGAAATTTATTGCCGAAAACGGTGGATTTCTACCGCGAAATACCTAAAATTTCCCTCTACCGGTGCCTGGGGTTTGTAAACCGTTATTTTCACTTCCTGAACTGGGAACTTTTTTAATAGTTCTTGGGCTAACCGTTCGGCCAGAGCTTCGATAAGCTGGTAATGCTCCTCTTCCACAATTTTCTGCACCGTGTGAAAAACTTCAGCATAGCTTATAGTCAGGCTCAGGTCATCCCTCTGCCCGGCAGCCGATAAGTCCAAGTAGAGTTCAAAATCCACTTCAAAAGGCTGAGGTTTGATTTTTTCTTCTTCTAAAACTCCGTGACATCCGAAAAAGCGCAGACCGCGCCCTATGATTTTATCCATTTTCCATCCTTATGGCATCGGCCATCCGTACGGCGCGAACGGTAGCTAAAACATCGTGAACTCTCACCATATCTGCTCCGTTTAAGGCTCCGGCCACAGCCACCGCCAAACTGCCTTCCAAACGTTGCTCTACTTCTAGGCCTAAAGTCGCACCGATAAACCTCTTGCGCGAAGCCGCCAGCAGCACCGGTAAGCCTAGGCTGCGAAATTCCTTTAAGTGTTTGACAATATAGCGGTTTTCAGCGGGGTTTTTGCCAAACCCCAGTCCAGGGTCAATCATTATACTCTGGCGCGGCAGGCCTGCCTCCACAGCTTGTTCAACTGATTGGCTCAGTTCATCTATAATGTCGCTGACCAGGTCTTCATAAGGTTGTCCATGATTCATCTGCAACCGGTTATGCATAAGAATTACCCCGGCTTGAAATTCTACCAGAACCGGCAGCAGTTCATCATCCATCTGCAGCCGGCCGATGTCATTGATAAGATGGGCTCCCGCCTGGATGGTCTCCCGGGCTACCCGAGCTCGAAAGGTATCTACTGATATCAAGACTCCTCGTCTAGCCAAACCTTCCACCACCGGCACTACTCGCTGTAGCTCTTCTTCTTCCGAGGCAATTTCCGCCTGGGGCCGGGATGAGGCACCGCCTACATCAATGATGTCAGCCCCCTCTTCCACCATTTCCAGGCCGCGTTCCACGGCTCGCTGGGTATCGAAATAGCGTCCCCCGTCGGAAAAAGAATCCGGGGTAACGTTTAAGATGCCCATAACCAGGGTGCGTTCCCCTAAAGGCAAAATTTTACCATGAGCCATTAGCAACTGACTGCTGGCAATATTGTCGCTACCTAATATAGTTTCCAAATCAGCGGCAATTTTTTTTAGGCCAAAGGGCTGCCGCTTAATTTTTTTTATAAACCGGCCATAATGCTTTAGGGTGCCCATAAGCAGAACGTCGGTATTCCCCTGCCCCAATATGGTCTGCCGGTTAACAGCTGCATCCCCTCCGGCGGCTAACATTTCCTGTTTCATTATGTTGGCGGCGGGGGCCTTGATATTCTTTAGCAGTACACAACGAAACAGGGCCTTGGGAATCAAATAAAGATGAGCTCCCTTATCAGTGCCCAATTTCTCCAAACAGAGCTTTACTTCTTCTTTATTTTGCAAAACAACTATGTGGTGTCCGGGCATAGTTTTTTTTGGCTCCTTTTTAGATTCAGTCAGTAGGTTCACCACGCGCACCTGTTCCGTCGTCACGATATAGTTAACGGCTTGATGTGCGACTCAGGGGGTACCGGGCTAAACAAAACATCCTGTTTTGTAGCCCTCTCGGGACATCCTGTCCCTCGCCTCCCCTTTGTCCGCCCATCTTCACCGACTATATCGGACTCCTACACCAAGGTGCTCATGGCAAACCTACTGCCATGAGGACAACTGTAAGAGGCATTTTCACAGCGATGACACAGTCATAACCATTTATACAGCTGCCGCTCACTTAGCAATTAATAATCCAAAGTAGACACAGTTAGTTCCCGGCAGTGGTGCTTAGGACATTCCTCGGCATATTCACAATTAAAACATATCCGGGCTAGATTCTCAGCCCGGTGCAAGCGTTCCCCTAAGAAAGACATGTTAGAACTTATGTTACTGTGTTCATAAATGGCTCGGGCTATCAGTTCAACCTCACTGGGATTAAAAAAGGCTCGGGGTAAAATTTCCCGGGCCAGTTTGGCTCCGAACGAAGCGTGATCTATGCCTGTCTTATATTCCTGCCATTTGCCAATATCATGAAGGAGGCCAGCAGCATAAATAACTTCCTTGGCCGCCAGTCGACCAGACAGGTTATGCTCCTTTATGAAGTAATTCAAGTCGTTATGCTCTAAAACTAAAATATAGGTTATTCGGGCTACATCCATATGATGGCGAAAATCATTTTGACAAGCTTGGGGGCCTTCCTCTTCTTTGTTGCGCTGCAGGTACTGGTTATAGAGAGTATCATTTACTAGGATCTCCACCCGCTTCATTACAAATTCACCTCATGTATCGGATTTTTTAAGATAACAGGGTTGTAACTATTATATTAAACGGCCCAAATAAAAATCCTGCCTAATATGAAGGAGACAGGGGGACGTTTAAGGAGACAGGGGGACGTTTAAGGAGACAGGGGGACGTTTAACTCGTCTTCTCCGGGACCCCAAAAAGGCAAGGAAAAAGCAAAAGAAGACAAGGTGTGCGTCCCCTTGTCTTCTTTATGGGTTAATGTATTTCGGAAGAATCGAAAAACAGTTTGATTTCACGCTGGGCTGATTCCTCTGAATCAGAACCGTGAATGATGTTGAAATTTATATCGCAGCCATAATCCCCGCGTATAGTGCCCGGGGCAGCTTCCAGGGGATTGGTTTTCCCCATCATAGTGCGTATGGCGGCCACCACGCTCTGACCTTCCCACACCATAGCCACCACCGGGCCTGAGGTAATAAAGTTTACTAAATCATCAAAAAAAGGTTTTTCCCGGTGTTCGGCATAATGTAGCTCTGCCTTAGCCCGGTCTAGCTTAAGCATTTTCAAGGCCACCAGGCGAAAACCTTTTCGCTCAATACGCCGTATTATTTCCCCTACTAAGGCTCTTTTTACTCCATCTGGTTTAACCATAACCAAGGTTCGCTGCATCAATTATCTCCTCCTGCTGGTACGTCAGACGGATGAGAAGCATCCTCTGTGACGGGTGAGTCTTCCCCGTCAATTGGCTGGCCAGTCATTATAGCTTCAAACTCATCCGCCTCTAAAGTTTCTTTCTCCATTAATCGTTCCGCAATTTGATGAAGTTTATCCATGTTGTCCGTGAGTATTTTCTCAGCTTTTTGATAGCAGCTCTCCATATATTGACTGGCTTCCTTATCTATAGCGAAGGCTATGGCGTCAGAATAGTTACGATCTCTGGAAATATCCCGGCCCAAAAACACTTCTTCACTTTTGTGACCGAAGGTCAAGGGTCCCAGTTCCTCGGACATCCCGTATTCGGTTATCATTTTCCGCACAATGCCCGAAGCCCGTTCCAGATCGTTTTGCGCTCCTGTGCTGATATCATTTAACACCAGGGCTTCGGCTACCCGGCCTCCCAACAAAGTGGTTACTTCGTCCAATAAATATGATTTAGTAATATAATTGCGGTCCTCCTCGGGCAGCAAAAGAGTATAACCCCCAGCCCTTCCCCGGGGAATAATGGAAATCTTATGGAGTTTATCGGTATTGGGCAAGAAATAGCTGACCAGAGCATGACCGGCTTCGTGGTAAGCCACCAGTTTTTTCTCTTTTTCCGAAATAACCCGGGATTTTTTCTCCGGTCCGGCTATAACTCTCTCGATTGATTCCTCCATTTCTGCCATGCCGATATGAGTCTTATTTCTGCGCGCTGTGAGCAGGGCTGCTTCATTGACCATATTGGCCAGGTCAGCACCGGTGAATCCCGGGGTACGCTTGGCCAGTACCTCCAGATTTATATCATCACCCAGAGGCTTATCCTTTATATGCACTTTGAGAATGGCTTCCCGTCCCTTAACATCAGGGCGATCTATCAAAATGTGGCGGTCAAAACGGCCTGGCCTGAGCAGAGCCGGGTCTAAAATGTCAGGACGGTTGGTAGAGGCCATTACAATAATGCCTTCATTGGTGCTGAAGCCGTCCATCTCCACCAACAACTGGTTTAAGGTCTGCTCGCGTTCATCATGCCCTCCGCCTAGACCAGCACCGCGCTGGCGGCCTACGGCATCGATTTCATCAATAAATACGATACAGGGGGCATTCTTTTTGGCCTGTTCAAACAAATCCCGCACCCGGGCAGCACCCACACCTACAAACATCTCTACAAAATCAGAGCCGCTGATGGAAAAGAAGGGCACTCCAGCTTCCCCGGCTACCGCTTTGGCCATCAGGGTTTTACCGGTGCCGGGTGCTCCAAACAAGAGTACTCCCTTAGGTATTTTGGCGCCAATTTCAATAAACTTCTGAGGATTTTTGAGGAATTCGACTACTTCCTCCATTTCCTCTTTGGCCTCATCTGCGCCGGCTACATCCTTAAAGGTTATTTTCACGTCCTCACCGGTCATCAACCTAGCCCGGCTGCGGCCAAATTGCATGACCCGGTTGCCGCCTCCCTGGCTCTGATTCATGATGAAGATCAGAAAGGCAATGAGTATTAATATGGGAAACAGGGTGGACAAAAGCGACATCCACCAAGGGGGTGGCTTTACTTCCTCTGTATTGTAAGCCACCTTTTTGTCCCGCAGGAACTGTATCACATTGCTCTCTTTGGAAACCGTGGTAGCATATTGGGTGCCATCGGTTAATTCTCCGGTTATATTGTAGACTAGCTCATCGACCTCTACCTGAGCATTTTTCACATGACCTTGTTCGATCTTTGTAAAAAATTCGGGTTCAGTCAACTCAGTAATCTGAATCTCTTCATTAGAGGTCAGTTTGATGGCAAATAAAGCTAACAGGACAATAAGGACATATATAGCAATATTTTTAAGGGCTCTATCCAAAATTTTTCCTCCCCTTCAAGCTGCAGTGAATTTCCGTCATATTGTAGCATAACCGCCTACCCTTTACAATCTAGACCATTTTCGTGAACTTGTCCGCCTAAGGTAGTTTTCACATCTGAACTAGCTTTTATCACAAGAATTCTCTGGGTGGACTCAGTAATAGCAGCAGGCTGGGTTACCATAAATCCCAGTACCGCATAAATTTCCTCCTCGTTGGCTAGCAGAGGAATCAGGTTGCGCTGGCGAGCCGGTATTTTTTGCTCCATAAAGTATTTTTTCAGGCTTTTGCGTCCCTTAAAACCCAAGGGGCGCAAGCGATCTCCTGCCCGGCGGGACCGCACCCACAATGGGCCTGGCATACGGTCTAGATCCAGACCGATCAAGCCAGGAGCGGGCTGCCACTCCTGGGCCGGTACAATGTCAAAAGAATAGGTTATGCCTAGTTCGTGAATATTTACCTGTCCCGGAACGGTCACCGGATAACAGAAGGAAGGGCTATCCAAAAGTTCCTTACTAAAAACCAGTTTTTCATAAACCTTGCCTACCCGGATACCTCCTGCTAAATGCAGCCTAAGGTTTGACCCCGGCTTATTAAGTATGTCTCTGATGCGCAACAGGTCTTCCTGGGACCAATCCCCCTGACCTGACACCTCCTGAAGTGCCCGCAGGATCAGGCGGCTCTGCAGGGCAGAAGGTTCCTGAGTAAGCTGCTGGATATCCAACTCTATTGCTGTTTCCTGCCAACGGGATATCTGGGGCCATTGGCGAAGAGCAATCTCATCCAAAGCTGCGTTTTCCTCCTGGGCAATGACTGCCAGGCGGTTGAGCGCTTCCACAATACGGGGATTAAAATGCTCCTGCAAATAAGGAATTAACTGCAAGCGAATACGATTGCGCACAAAAGCCGGGTCATCATTGGTTAGATCTTGGCAGAAGGGTAACTGGTTCTCCTGTATATAGTTTTCAATATCCTGACGGGTGACACATAACAGAGGTCGAATGAGCTGCCCATTAACAGGTCTTATGCCCTGTAATCCACGAATTCCGCTGCCCCGCAACAAATGCAGCAAGACACTTTCCGCCTGGTCATTCTGATGGTGGGCGGTGGCAATACGGTCGAATTTAAGCTGGTCCGCCAGTTCCCGGAAAAACTGGTAACGGCAATCCCGCCCTGCTTCTTCCAGGGACTTTTTATTTTGGGCAGCCAGGGCGGCCACGTTCTCTTTTTTCGTGTAACAGGGGATATCCCAGCGAAGACAGATTTCTTTAACCAGTTGTTCATCCTGGTCTGCTTGGCTGCGCAAGCCGTGGTTTAAGTGGGCAGCCGCCAGCTGGCCACCGTTGTCGGCGCACCACTGCTTTAAAATATGCAGCAGGGCTATGGAGTCAGCCCCCCCTGAAACCCCTACCAGTATTTTATTACCGGGGCCTGCCATGTGTTGGTCCCGTATATATCGTACCACAGTTTGATACATCAGGATGTCCTTGCCCTTATTTATTAGTTTCCTTATATTATATATGCTACCCGCAAATGGCCCCCTGTCAAACCTGTGGACAAAAAGCAGGGGGCCAGAATGTTTCTCAATGGTTGTCATGGCATAGATACTGCCACGCGCTGCGCGCTCACAATATTCACCTGAAGACCAGGCCACGATAAATGAAAACATGGCTGGTCTGCCTAAGCAGGATGTTTTGTTAGCCCGGTACCCCCTAAGTCGCACATCGAGCCGTTACTATATGGTGGCGACGGAACAGGTGCGAATGGTGAACCTACTGGCTACTTCGCTGTGGAAATACCTCTTACCCGATAGCAGTGTGGCGATGTGGGCATCGCCCCCTACGCCACATCTAAGAGGATGTTTTCATTCATCGTGACCTTATGTTCAGGTGCGACATTTTAATTAGGATAGTTAACCTCCACGATTACGCAGATGACGGTCATGTCATCGCGGGGTTTGCCCCGGCACAGACCTAGAGCCTTCTGCATTATCAAATCAGCATTGGTCTGGGCATCCTTCTCACTTACTGAAGACAGGAACTCAGGAATCCATTCCTCTCCTGATATGCTCCGGGAGGCCTCAAACACCCCATCACTGACTAAAACCAACATATCTCCTGGGCACAGGGAGCGCTTTTCCGTACCGATATCGAAGTTATCGAGTATGCCCATAGGAAGCGAATTGGAAGTAACCATACCCACGCGCCTTCCCCGCTTAATGAATGAGGGCACAGTTCCTATTTTTATAAAATCCACTTGGGCGGTGAACAAATCAATTATCACCATATCCAGGGTAGCAAAAGTATCGGCACTGGACTTCAACTGCAAGACGGAGTTAATGGTCCTCAAGGCAGTTTCCCTATCGAAGCCACTGTTTAATAAATTCTCCAAAAGCCGAACGGCTACCTGGCTTTCGTTTAAAGCCCTCTGCCCGATTCCCATTCCATCACTTAGAGCTATCAGCTGCTGCCCCTCTTTAAGCGTCGCAATGGTAAAACTATCCCCGCAGATAGCTTCCTTTCCTACCTGGGCAGCTCCAGTAGTGACCCGGTAGGTGAAGGAGCGGCACACGGTAAACTGGCACAATCCTTTGCCTCGCAGCCGGGGACAAGTTTTCTCGCAAACTTCGTATTTTTCTCCTAAGTAGGATGACAAGGCTACCGCCGTCTCTTTTTCACAGCGGTCCCCACTAGCACAGGCTTCCATATTAATAGTGATGAATCTCTGCTGATCACCTGCTTTGACTGGGGTAAGGTCTTTTATGCCCTGACCGGAAGCCTTGAGTTCCGTCAGCAATCGCTGGCGCAGATCAAAATCCACCATGGTCTGTACGTCAATTTGGCTGGCCAATTCCCGGATTACCTTCCCCACTCCTTGCAGCTGCCGGGAAACTAAGTCCCGGGATTCACCCAGCCTCTCGGTCCAGTAATCGTTTAGACGCAGGTTGTCAAACAAATAGTTGACAGTACTGACCAATTCCCGTCCATAGATACAGCGGCGGCGGAATTCCTCGGGGCAGTCTTGATATTCCACTTGGCCATTCATTTCCGCCTGAGCAAATATCTCCATAACCTCTTGGGAGGTACGGTAACAGTCTTTTTCCCAACAAGTTTCACGCCGGGAGCAGCTTTTACAGAATCCATGGGCTATTTCATCATATAAATAGTCCAGATAGCCCCGGTTGTTCTGTTCCTGATGACTAGGGCTTTCCTTGATAAAAGCACGGCTTAACTCATCGAAAACCCGAGCCAAGTTTTCTATCCGGTGGCGGGCGGCTTCTTTGAGGCGCGTGTCAATTATCTGCACTTCATTTTCTTTTAAACTAGAAATAGGCCCCAGAGATTGGATGGGCACCCGCTCGGTAAGATTGTCAGGCAGGAGAAAAAAGAGCAGACAGGCAACCGCGCTCTCCCACATCCCCAAAATGGTAGCTTGGGTTTCATTGATAAATAGGGAAAGGGCAAGAGTGCCCATCATAAACCCGATCATAACCCCTAGCCTTCCAAAGTTTCGGAATAACCCGGCTAGAAGCCCGGCCACGGCGTAAAGGGCTAAACTCTGAGCAAAAATACTGGAAGTCACTGAGGGAATCAAACCTGTCATTACCCCCACCATGGTACCTCCGCCGGCTCCCCATACCAGGGCTGCCACTAGTATTCCCAGACGGCATATGATACTGCTTACTTGCAAGCCCCCAATGTCGATTTGCTGCAGACCCATCACCAGGCCTAATCCTAACACCAGAAAGGCGGCTACGTCTTCAAAAGTAAAATGGGCCAGTGGCCGTGACTCTTTTATGGCTACTGTGCATACCATGAAGACGAAGGCTAATATTCCCGCAATCATGGCTTCAAAAACTACCACCATTTCCCCATAAAAGGTGAATGAAGTGAATATGAGAAAGGTTGTTTTAACTACCAGCAATATAGCAGTAGTCAACAGCGGCAATCCCCACCACAGTTTATCCTCCGGTATGCGAACTCCACTCAAAGCGGCCATCAGCAGCAAGGCGGTGATGATATTGCTGGCCAGGCTAGCTCCAGACAGAACACTTATAAACCCCAGCATTCCAAACAGAACGATCCCCACTGCTCGGGTGCGTTCCCGGTAACCGAAGGCGGCTAAATAAGCAAATATAAAAGGAAGCAGTTCGCCCAGCACAAAAGCTCGGGCCATAAGAACTGCTCCCGCACCAATGATTAATTGATCTATGGTGAATAAGGCCTGCAGCGAAGGCAACAGGCTTCCTAACCGGCTGATGGGTATAAGACTTAAGGGTAGTCGCCGTCCCAATTTCCGCTTGTTTACCCTGGGTTCTACTACACGCTGATAAGGGTAAACTTCCGTTTTGTCAAGCATCTGAGCCCCTCCTTTTGACGGTTTGTCCACCAATTATAGCAGGGACCCCTAGTAAAATTTGTAATTACCCGTCAGGGTAAGCCCGTTTCTTCCAACAATTTTCCAGGCCTGAACTGTATTGCCCACACTTTCCCCGGTTGTTCGATGCAAGAGGGGACGGTTCTTTCTGTCATTTTATAAAAAAATCAATGGCCAAAAGCAAAGTTAAAATGAAATGACAGAAAGAACCGTCCCCTCTTGCATCGTCCCCTCTTGCATCTATCCGGATAGCTGGGCTATTACTCCATCAAGAATGTCGGATTCACTTATCAGCATTTCCTCATAGCCAAGCTGGTCCATTATCAAGGCCAGGATACGAATACCCGGCACTATAATATCAGCCCGCTGGGGCTGCAGTCCGATTACCTTTTGCCGCTCTTCCAGTGACATGGATGCTAAATGGTCGCGCCAGTATTGGATCTGGTCTATGGTTAAGCTTTGCCCATGTATCAACCGGGAATCATATACGGAAAGTCTTAGTTGCATAGCAGCCAGAGTAGTGGCTGTTCCTCCCACCACCACCAGAGGATAGTCCGGTGTAATGCTCTTCTGCTCCAAAGGTGCCAGCAGGGATAGAATTTGGGTATCGCTCCAGTCGGCTTCCGCCGTACGCACCGCCCCTAGGGGCAGAGAAATATACCAGGGAAAGGGGTTTTCCATCATAAATTCGGTACTACCCCCACCTATGTCCACTACTAGGGGAGGCTTGTCCAAAAGTAATCCGCTTCTCACTCCCAGGTAGCTAAGCTGAGCCTCTTCTTCTCCACTGATAATATCTACTTGCCAGTTGAGTTCCTGGCCTACCCGTTTGACAAATTCCTCCCGGTTAGCGGCCTCCCTAAGGGCACTGGTACCGACTACGCGCATTTTTTCCACTTGAAAACGGGTGATCAACTCCTGAAGTTCTTTCAGTCCTTTTATGGTTCTCTCCACGGCGGCGGGGCTGATCTCACCCTGAGAATCTACTCCTTCTCCAATGCGGGTAGTAAT
>Ga0208564_1003794_pt1 | contig 10781 bp, 9 predicted proteins | sample AD_UKC073_MetaG_FD_184439 | JGI IMG/M metagenome (GOLD analysis project Ga0208564, IMG submission 184439) | Active sludge microbial communities of municipal wastewater-treating anaerobic digesters from USA - AD_UKC073_MetaG (SPAdes) (version 2) | ecosystem: Engineered > Bioreactor > Anaerobic >... | reverse complement strand
CGGCCGAGCAGGTGGCGGGAGATGACGAGCTTGGAGACCTGAGCGGTGCCGTCACCGATCTCGAGGCCGATGACATCGCGCAGCCGCTGGCCGATGGGGGAGTCGCTGGAGTAGGCGACGTGGCCGACGGTGAGCAGGCATTGGTGGATGACCTCGGTGGCGAGTTTGGGGGCCCAGAACTTCGCCATCGCCGCCTCGGCGCTGTGGTCGAGGCCAGAGTCCTTGCGCCACAACGCTTCCAGGCAGATGTGCCGCGCGCCCTTGAGATAGGTGGCGCACTCGGCCAGGGGGAAGGCCACCCCTTGGAAGGTTCCGATCGGCTGGCCGAAGGCGATCCGGTCGCGCGACCACTGCAGCGCCTCGTCGAGCGACGCCTCGGCCGCGCCGATGCACCCCAGGCCGATGATGGCCCGGGAGTAGTCGAAGCCCTGCATGACCGACACAAAGCCGCCGCCCTCGGCGCCAATGAGGTCGTCGTCGCCCACCGGGGTGCCGTCGAAGTGCAGTGCGGCGCGCCCGATCGCCCGGCTGCCGAGGTCGTCGAAGGGCGAGCGGGTGACTGTCGGGTCGTGCAGGTCGACCCAGAAGGCGCTGACGCCGCGCGCTCCGGAGCCGCCGGTGCGGGCCAGGACGACCGCGCGGTCGGAGGCCATGCCGAGGGTGATCGAGGTCTTCTCGCCGTGCAACGTCCACCCGGTCGCAGTGCGAATCGCCTTGAGCTCCAGGCTTGCTGCGTCGGTGCCGTGGCCGGGCTCGGTGATGCAGATGCACGGGACCGTGGTGCCGGCCGCGATCCCGGGCAGCCACGCGGCCTGCTGGTCGGGCGTCGCGTTGCGGACGATGATGTCGCTGACGAGCGCCGTGTTGATGATGACGTAGGTCGCGTTGAAGTCGGCCCGCCCGACCTCCTCGGTGGCGATGCCGGCGATGACGGCGCTCGCGTCCTGGCCGCCGTAAGCCTCCGGGATGCGCAGGCCGGTCAGCCCCATGGCCGCCAGGTCGAGGGCCTGCTCGCGGCGGAAGGTCGCCGTCTTGTCGTCCCGCTGGTAGTGGGGAGCGAGTGCCTTGGTCGCGAACTGGCGGACCGCCTGTCGGAAGTCCTCCTGCTCGCTGTCGAGCCCGTAGTCCATCTGCGCCTCAGTGCCAGTTGACGTGCTGGTTGAAGTCGGGGGTGCGCTTTTCGGCGAATGCGGCGGCACCTTCGAGCCCCTCGGGGGAGGCGGTGAACAGATCGAGCGCCGACATGGCGAGGTTGGACAGGCCCGCCTGGTGGTCGGTGTCGGCATTGAACGACTGTTTGAGGAAGCGGATCGCCGTCGGGCTCTTGGTCGCCACCTCGTCAGCCCACGCCTTTGCCTCCGCCATGACCTCGCCGGGAGGCACGACTTTGTTGACGAGGTTCATCGCTAGGGCCTCCTGGGCGGAGTACATCCGGCACCAGAACCAGATCTCGCGCGCCTTCTTCTCGCCCACGACGCGCGCGAGGTATGCCGTGCCGAACCCCGCGTCGAAGGACCCCACCCGGGGGCCGGCCTGGCCGAAGCGGGCGGTCTCGCTGGCGATCGACACGTCGCACAGGACGTGCAGGACGTGCCCGCCGCCGACGGCCACGCCGTTGACCGCGGCGATGACCGGCTTGGGGATGTCGCGAATCACCTTGTGCAGTGCGCCAATCTCGAACATCCCCGACTCGCTCGGGCCGTAGTCGCCGGTCTCGGCGCGTTGCTTGACGTCGCCGCCGGTGCAGAACGCCTTGTCCCCGGCGCCGGTGAGGATGACCGACTGGACCTGATGGTCGGCCCAGGCCAGCCGGAATGCCTTGATGAGTTCTTCGACGGTCTGGGCGCGGAAGGCGTTGTAGCGCTCCGGGCGGTTGATCGTCACGATCGCCGCCGAGTCCTGCACGACGTAGGTGATGTCCTCGAACGGCGTCATCGTCGGTTCTCCTGGCTCCGTGCTGAACGGCTATTCATTGAATGGTCGTTCAATCACAGGTATGCTGTCAAGGGTGAGCTCAGCGGACCCGTCCCGCGAGGCCCGGGCCGAGGCTCGGGTCGAGACCCGTCGGCGGCAGATCCTGCAGTCGGCGACCCGGATCATGATCCGCACCGGCTATCACGAGATGTCGATGCAGGCCGTGGCCGACGACGCCGGGATGAGCGTGGGGCTGATCTATCAGTACTTCGGCGGCAAGCAGGAGGTGTTGCGGGCCGTCATCGTCGACATCCTCGACACCTTCCGGGCCGAGGTGCCGGCGGCCATGGCGGCGGCCGGCGCTGATCCGGAGGCTCAACTGGCAGCCGGGTTCGCCAGCTTCTGCCGGGTCATCGACGCCAAGCGGGCCGGGACGATGCTGGCCTATCGCGAGAGCCAGACCCTCGATGCCGCCGGGCAGGCCGAGATCATCCGGCTGGAGCAGGAGACCATCGACCCGTTCCGGGTCGCCGTCGAGGCGGGCATCGCTGCAGGGGTGTTCCGGCCGGTCCCTGCCGAGTTGGTCGCCCACAACCTCAAACTCGCCGCCCACGGCTGGGCCCTCAAACACTGGGATGTGGGCACGCGACTGGACCTCACGGCATACATCGATGCGGAGTTAGACCTCCTGCTCGCCGCCATCCGCGCCTGACCCGGCGGGGGAGGGGCAAGCAGCGACCCGGCTACTCGTCGCGCCAGGAGCGCCAGAGGGCGGCATACGCTCCACCGGCGGCGATGAGCTCGTCATGCGAGCCGATCTCGGTCACCAACCCGCCATCGACGACAGCCACCCGGTCGGCGTCGTGAGCCGTGTGCAGCCGGTGGGCGATCGCCACAACAGTGCGCCCGGTAACGACCGCGGCCAGCGAGCGCTCCAGATGCCGCGCCGCCCGAGGGTCTAGCAGCGAGGTCGCCTCGTCGAGCACCAACGTGTGCGGGTCGGCGAGCACCAGCCGAGCCAGCGCCAACTGCTGCGACTGGGCCGTCGTCAACGAGTGAGCACCGGACCCGACCCGGGTGTCCAGCCCGTCGGCCAGCCCTAACGCCCACTCGCGCCCGTCGACGGCGGTCAACGCGTCCAACAACTCGTCGCGACTAGCCGAGGGCCGGGCCAGCAGCAGGTTGTCGGCCAGCGTCCCGACGAACACGTGGTGCTCTTGCGTCACCAAGGCCACCTCACCCCGCAACCGGTCGAGGTCGAGATCGACCAACCTCACCCCGCCGACATCGACCCGACCGAGCCGCGGCCCGTCGATCCCCGCCATGAGCCGCCCGAGCGTCGACTTGCCGGCCCCCGACGGCCCGACGATCGCCAGTCGCTCCCCGGGCGCCAGATCCAGCGACACTCCGCGCAGCACGTCGCGCCCGGCGCGATAGGCGTAGGACACGTCGTCGACGACCAGGTGCGCATCCACCGGCGTCTCACCGGTCGCCTCACGGTCCGGCGGGACGTCGGCGATCCCGATGACCCGGGCGAGCGACGTCGCCCCAACCTGGATCTCGTCCAGCCACATGAGCAGGTCGTCCAGGGGGTTGGCCAGTTGGTGGACATAGAGCGCCACCGTCGTCACGGCCCCGATGCTCGCGTGCCCCTGCGAGACCAGCCAACCGCCCCAGACCAGGGTCGCCGCCACCGGCAACAGATAGGCGAACTCGACCTGGGGGAACCAGAGCAACCGCAGCCGCAGGGTGTACATCTCGGCTTCGAACGATGCTCGCAACGCCTCGTCCATCCGGCGCCGACGCCGGGCCGACAACCCGAGCGCATCGACGGTCCGAGCGCCATCGACAGTCTCGGTGACGACGCCGTTCATCACGGCATACGTCGCGCGCTCGCGCAGATAACCGTCGGGGGCAAAGCGCAGATAGCGCCGGGTCGAGAGCCAGATGATCGGCACGCCGACGACGACGGGCAGCGCGACGAGCCACCCGGTGGCCACCGCGGCCGCGACAGTGATCGCCAGCGTGACCACCGCGACGAAGATCGACGGGATGCCGAACCGGACGACGTGGCTGAGCGCCTCGACGTCGTTGGTCGTCCGCGATACGAGGTCACCGGTGCCCGCCCGCTCGACGGTCGAGAGCGGCAGCGCCATCACCCGCGTCATGAACTGCTCACGCAACTGGGCGAAGACCCGCTCGCCGAGCCGGAACGACGACCGCCGCGCAGCCCACACAAGCACTGTCTGGGCGAGGATCGCACCGGCCAGCCACAGGGCCTGCCGGTCGACGCTCTCGTATGCCGTGCCCGCAGTGACCTCGTCGACGAGCCGCCCCACGACGAACGGCGCCGCCAGCCCTGCGACCGCGGCTATGGCATGCAGCCCGACGACCTCGATGAGCGCGCCGCGGTGCTCGCGCAACAGCGCCGCCGTCTGGGCACGCACCGAGGCCAGCGTGGCCACGGGCAGGGTGCGTCGGGCGCTCGGGACTCCGGCGGAGACGGACATCAGCGGGTCTCCTCCTCGTCGGCGCCGCGCACGACCACCGCACGGTATGCCGCGCTCGCACCGTCGCGTCGGTGCATGAGCTCGTGGTGGGTCCCCTCAGCGAGGATGGCGTCGTCCTGCAGCAGCAGAACGCGGTCGGCCCGATCGAGGACGAGCGGGCTGGCGGTCATGACGACCGTCGTCCGCCCGGCCCGGAAGGTCGCCAGCCGGTCGGCGATGCGGGCCTCGGTGTGGGCGTCGACGGCACTGGTCGGCTCGACGAGCACGAGGATCGGCGCGTTGGCCAGTAGCGCCCGGGTCAGCGCCAGGCGTTGGCGTTGGCCGCCGGAGAACGACCGGCCGCGCTCTTCGACCTCGCTGTCCAGGCCGTCAGCGAGCGCCTCCAGGACGTCCTCGCCGCTGGCGATCGTCAGGGCCGCGAGGACCTCCTCGTCGGAGTGGGCGCCCCACGGGTCGAGCTCGTCGCGCAGCACCCCGGTGAACAGGCGCGGGTCGGTCTCGCTCACGAGGATCCGGCGCCGCACCGTCGCGAGCGGCAAGTGAGTGAGGGGTATGCCGCCCAGCGTCACCCCCTCGACGTCGGTTCCGAAGCGCCCCAACCGGTCGGCGAGCGCGGCCGACTCCTCGGGGCGTCCGCTGACCACCGCGAGGAACTGTCCGGGCTCGACGACGACGCCGCTGCGTTCGTCGCGCAGGGCGGAGTCGGCGGGAGGCTCGGTGACGCCCGGAGCCACGACATCGGCGTGATCGACGTGATCAGGCTCGACCTTCAGCACGCGGATGATCTTGCGGGCGCCGATGTGGGCGCGGGTCAACCGGTCGACGAACTCGGTCGCGGTGCGCAGCGGGGTGACGAGGAAGGCCGAGTAGCCGTAGAACGCAACCAACTGACCGGGCGTGATCCGGCCGTCGATGGCGAACCGAGCCCCAAGCCACGTGACGAGGACAACAAAGATGCCCGGCAGGAGCACCTGGGCCGCATCGAGGGCAGCCTGGACGCCGGCCACCCGATAGCCGACCTCGCGCACCTGCTGGCTCTGGGCGGCATACCGGGCAAGGAACGTCGTCTCGCCCCCGATGCCGCGCAGCACCCGCAACCCAGCCACGGTGTCGGCCCCGAGGCCGATCAGCCGACCGGACTCCTCGCGCTGCTGGGCCTGGCGGCGCTGCAGCGGCCGGACGATGAAGGACAGCAAACCGACGAGGACCGGCACGCCGATGAGGACAAGCAGGCCGAGCGGCATCGAGGCGCGAAGGAGGATGACGGCGACGACGATGTAGGACACGATCGCTCCGGCGAACCGCGCGGTGGTGTCGTAGGCCCCACCCAGCCGCATCGAGTCCGAGGCGACTGTGGCGACGACGTCGCCGGTGGGGGTGTCACGAGGCAGCGCCTCGCCCGTGTCGGCGCTGTGCCAGCCGATGAGTTGCACGGACCGGAACGCCGCCCGCAGCCAGTTGGCGACCGCGAGTTGGTGGCGGGCCGCGCCGGCGAGCGCCGTGACGGCAGCCAGACCCAAGAGGGCACCCGACCAACGCAGCAAGGCCCCGGTGTCGCCCGGAATGATCCCTTCGTCGATGGCCTTGGCGAGGGTCGCCGGGATCAGCGCCTGGGCCACCATCCAGATGACACCGAAGGTCACTCCGCCCAGGAGGGTGCGCCACTGCCGCCGGCCCACCCAGCCAAGGAAGGCCATCGGGCTGGTGAGCACCGGGGTCCCGGGATGGTCGTAGGGCAGAGGGCGCACAAGGATCCACGCTACCCGCGCCGCCAGACCGCTTCACCCCGTTTTCTCCGGGGTATGCCGCGCGCCGTAGCCTGGGAGGCGTGCTGCGGACCGCCCTCACCCCTCGCTGGTTGGTGTGGCTTGTCGTGGTGCTGGGGCTGGGCGCCGGGTTCGTCTGGCTCGGGCTGTGGCAGATGAACGTCGCCCGCGAGGACGCCGCCGCGGAGGTCCTGCGCGAGGCCGCGGCCCGCCCGGTGCTCGAATTGACCGCGACGATCCAGCCGCATGCGGCGTTCCCTGCCGATGGGTCCAACCAACGGATGCAGGCCGTGGGCCGTTTCGAGCCGGCCCGCCAGGTGCTCGTCGCCGACCGTCGGCTGGCCGGGGCGGACGGGTTCTGGGTCGTGCAGCCGTTCGTCGTGCAAGAGACCGGCGCGCGGATCCCCGTGGTGCGCGGCTTCGTTCGATCGCTCGCTGCGGCCGACGCCGTGGCGGCGAACTCCGCGGCTGGTCCGGGCGCTACTGAGCCGCTCACCCTCGTGGGGAGCCTGGCCCCCACCGAGTCGTCGTCCGCCGGCAAGAAGCGTCTGCCCGACGGGCAGATCGGATCGATCGACGTCGGCGCCCTGCTCAACGACTGGGGCGGCGAGGTCTACAACGCCTTCCTCTTCGACATGCGCGAGACGCCGGATCAAGGGGTGACGGGGCCCACGGGAGCCTCGGCATCGGGCGGGATGGAGCGGGTGCCGCCCCCCGACCTGCCGTCCGGGCTGACCCTGCGCAACGCGGCATACGCCCTGCAGTGGTGGGTCTTTGCGGCGTTCGGCCTGTGGATGTGGGTGAAGATGGTGCGCGACGACTACCGTCGTCATCAGCCGGTGCCTCCGCTGGGCGCTGGGCCGACCGCCGATGTAGGAGCCACGCAGTGAGCATGTATCCGACCAACCTGGCCAAACCGTTGCAGATCCGCCGGGCGCTGGGGATCTACCGGGTGCTCGCCATCGTCGCCGGCATCGCGTTGTTCATCCTCGTCGTCGAGATGGTCATGAAGTACGGGATGCACCAGGAGAACTGGTTCACCACCTACTGGTCCACCATCCACGGCTTCATCTACATGGCGTATGCCGCGTCGATCGCCAATCTCGGCCTCAAACTCGCCTGGCCGATGATGCGGATCGTCGTCAACCTACTCAGCGGGTTCGTGCCGCTGGCGCCGTTCTTCGCCGAGCGCAAGATCACGGCGGAGACCAACGGCATCCTCGCTCGGGTCTATTGAGCGCGACGTCCACCGGGGCGACCGCCACGCGGGGGGCGCGAGCCTCGGTAGGCTTTGCGGGTGAGTGAGACGTTGCAGTCCCGGCCGGTCCTTGTCGTCGATTTCGGCGCGCAGTATGCGCAACTCATCGCGCGCCGCGTCCGTGAGGCGAAGGTCTACAGCGAGGTTGTCCCGCACACGATGTCGGTGGCGGCGATGCTCGCCAAGAATCCCGCTGCGGTCATCCTCTCCGGCGGCCCCGCGAGTGTGTATGCCGCAGGCGCACCGTCGCTTGACCCCGCCCTGTTGGCGGCCGGGGTCCCGGTGTTCGGGATGTGTTACGGCTTCCAGGCGATGGTCCAGGCATTGGGTGGGACGGTCGCCCACACGGGGACGGGTGAGTATGGCCACACCGACGCTGTGGTGACCCCGGACGGCTCGCTGCTCTTCGACGGGCAGCCGAAGGAGCAGTCGGTGTGGATGTCGCACGGCGACTCGGTGACCGAGGCTCCGGCCGGGATGGCCGTGACGGCGACGACCCCAGGGGCCACGGTGGCGGCCTTCGAGGACGCGGACCGGCGGTTGTTCGGAGTCCAGTGGCACCCGGAGGTGCTGCACACGGCATACGGGCAGCGCGTGCTGGAGAACTTCCTGTGGCGAGGTGCGGGGATCCCCGCGGACTGGACGGCCTCCAACGTCGTTGAGTCGCTGGTCGAGTCGGTGCGGGCGCAGGTCGGCACCGGTCGGGTGCTGTGTGCGCTGTCCGGCGGGGTCGACTCGTCCGTGGCGGCGGCGCTGGTGCAGCGCGCCGTCGGTGACCAACTGACCTGCGTGTTCGTCGACCACGGGCTGCTGCGCGAGGGCGAGCACGAGCAGGTGGAGCAGGAGTTCGTCGCGGCGACCGGCGTGCGCCTGGTTGTCGTCGACGCGCGCGAGCGCTTCCTCACGGCGTTGGCGGGCCTGACCGACCCGGAAGCCAAGCGCAAAGCGATCGGCGCGCAGTTCATCCGGGTCTTCGAGCAGGCGGCGCGCGACCTCGTCGGCTCGGCGTCGGCCGACGGGAACCCCATCGAGTTCCTTGTGCAGGGCACGCTCTATCCCGATGTCGTCGAGTCCGGCGGGGGCGAGGGCGCGGCCAACATCAAGTCGCACCACAACGTCGGTGGGCTGCCCAAGGACCTGAAGTTCACCCTCGTCGAGCCGCTGCGGGCGTTGTTCAAGGACGAGGTGCGGGCGGTCGGTCTGGAGCTCGGGGTGCCCGAGGCGATTGTCTGGCGCCAGCCGTTCCCCGGGCCGGGGCTGGGCGTGCGAATCATCGGTGAGGTGACCGCCGAGCGACTGGCGATCCTGCGAGCGGCCGATGCGATCGCCCGCGAGGAGTTGACGGCGGCCGGGCTCGATCGTGAGATCTGGCAGTGCCCCGTCGTGTTGTTGGCTGAGGTGCGCTCGGTCGGCGTGCAGGGCGATGGGCGCACCTATGGCCACCCGATCGTGCTCCGGCCGGTGTCGTCGGAGGACGCCATGACGGCCGACTGGACGCGGGTTCCTTACGACGTGCTGGCCAAGATCTCGACCCGGATCACCAATGAGGTGAGCGAGGTCAACCGGGTGGTCCTCGACGTGACAAGCAAGCCCCCGGGCACCATCGAGTGGGAGTAGCGCCTGGCGATCGGCGAGGTTTGGTCTGCGAGGCGGGCGTCGCCGGGGGTCAGTTCCAGGTGACGAGCACCACCGCAAACATGGCCGCATAGAGGACACCGAGGACGCCCAACAACAACACGTACGCATTCCGTAGGCCCTCGCGCTGCTGCTCGGACGGACCGATCGATCCTTTGTGATACTGGGTGGCCGGGCCGGCATACCAGACGTCGACGACCTCACCCGGCTCGATGGTGATGGGGTAGCTCGCGTGGCCGTGGTGCGATCTCCACACCTGGCTCGCTTCGACGACATAGCGCCCCGGCTGCAGCGGGATGGTGTTCTCGCCGTACTTCACCTTCACCGGCGTCCCGTTGAGGGTGAGGATCGGCTTGATCCCGGGTCAGCACGTTCCTGGCTGCGGCAGTTAGCGGCTGGCGGCGAGGATCACCGCGATGGGAATGCCGAAAACGACGAACAGGAGAACGGCCGTCAACCCGGCCAACGCCCAGCCACCCTTGCGACGTTGCGGGGTCAGCCCCATCGACCCGACATGAAACTGGGTGTGGGGTGCGACATACCAGACGTCGGCGACCTGTCCCGGCCCGAGATCGACCGTGCACGCCCCCTGCCCGTACGTCCGCATCCACTGCATGCTCGCCTCGACGACGGTTCGCCCCGGGTACACGGGGAGGATGTTCACGCCGTACTTCACCGCGGCACGATATCCGTTGACCGTCACGGTGGGCAGGAGCATGCCGGTCGTCCAGATTGAGCCTTGGATGTGCAGGCGCACATAGCCCAACGCAGCCTGCTGCATCGGGGCCGGTTGCTGCCCCCACAGCTGGGCCTGGGTCGGCGGTTGCGCCCATTGCGCCACGGGGGCCGGTGCGACTGCCGGCGCTGGTGGCTGGCCCCAGGGCGCTGGTTGGTCACTGGGGTGCGGCTGCCACGGGCTGTCGGTCACGCGGACAAGGGTATGCCGCGCACCCCTCGAGGGCGGCACGGAGTGCGTTTGGTGGGGTGATCGCCCCAGTGATCGCACTCCGTGGCGCGCTCGACCAGTCCGGTAGGCCGGTTAGGGTTGGCCTGTGCTCCGGACCTCCGCCGCGATCATCGCCGGAAAAACACTCCGGTATGCCGCGCGCCTGCGTGGCGGCGGGTCGGCCCTGCCGGGGTTGGTCGCCGAGCGCGTCGACCCTCAGATCCTGGCTCGAACGTTGGCCAGCGTCCCGGGCGGGATCGTCGTCGTCACCGGCACCAACGGCAAGACGACCACTACCAAGATGCTCGCCGCCATCATCGCCGCGCATGGCAAGCACGTCTTCACCAACCCCACCGGCAGCAACTTCACCCGCGGGGTCCTCTCGGCGATGCTTGGGGAGATCGGCCTCGGCGGGCGCCTGCAGGCCGACGTCGCCGTCCTCGAGCTCGACGAGTGGCACGCTCTGCAGTTCGCCAAACTCGTCACGCCGACCCACGCGCTGCTGCTCAACGTGGCCCGCGACCAACTCGACCGGTTCGCCGAGATCGACACGACCGCCAAGCTGCTGGCGACCCTGGCCGGTCAGACCTCCCGGGTCGTCGTCCTCAACCGCGACGACTCCTTCGTCTTCCGCATCGCAGAAGGCTTGTCGGGCAAGGAGATCCGCTACTTCGGGGTCGACCCCGAGATCGCCGACCAGGTGCCCGCGCTCAACGAGGCCGACGTGCGGTTCGAGGACGCCGCAACCCCGC
>Ga0208564_1003793_pt1 | contig 10783 bp, 8 predicted proteins | sample AD_UKC073_MetaG_FD_184439 | JGI IMG/M metagenome (GOLD analysis project Ga0208564, IMG submission 184439) | Active sludge microbial communities of municipal wastewater-treating anaerobic digesters from USA - AD_UKC073_MetaG (SPAdes) (version 2) | ecosystem: Engineered > Bioreactor > Anaerobic >... | reverse complement strand
GCGGCGATGCGACGGCGCAGGGTCCTCGTGCTGAGTCCGGTGCGCTCGGCGGCACGGGCGAGGGTTTCGAACTGACGACGGGTCTTGAGTGTCATGGCAAGTCCTCCTTCGTCATCCGAAAGCGACGAAGTCGGCTCGGAGGATCACGCCACCTTGCGACCCGTGGGTAGGCACGGGCTATGCCGTGCACTGTCCGAACGTTGGTGGGGGCGCACGCCCTACGCTGTATGCATGAAGACCCCGGAGCGCCCTGATGAGTTTGACGTCTTGGTTGTCGGGGCGGGCCCCAGCGGCAGCTCCGCTGCCAAAGCTGCAGCCGAAGCGGGGGCGAAGGTAGCCCTCGTCGATCGAGCAACCTTCCCACGCTACAAGACTTGCGGCGGGGGACTTATCGGGCAAAGTTTGTCATCGATACCGCATGAGCCACCAGTTCGCGAGGACATCCATCGCGCCACGTTCACGTTACGCGGCGAACATCAAATCGACCATGAGTCTGAGCTTCCCGTGATAAAGACCGTCATGAGGGACGAGTTCGATTCGTGGTTGATGAAACAAGCAGTATCTGCTGGGGCCCAATTCGAGCCGGGCTGCGATATTCGCCAGATAGACGAGACGCCGGACTATGTGGATGTGCGTGGAGAGGGTCGATGGTACCGAACAAAGTGGCTGATAGGAGCCGACGGGACCTCCAGTCGCGTAGCAAGGTACTTGGGCGTGGACTTGCGGACCATTGATCTCGGGCTCGAGGTTGAGGTCTCAACTCCTCGAAGTCTCCGCGAAACGTGGGCGCAGAAGATCCATCTCGACTGGGGACCGATTCCAGGCAGCTACGGCTGGGTCTTCCCGAAGGATGACGTACTCACGGTGGGGGTGATTGCTTCTAAGGGCATGGGTGAAGAGACGCGTGCGTACCTCCGAGCCTTCTTGGAGCGAAACGGCTTGGAGAGGGCCGAAGTTATCCGTGACTCAGGGCATCTAACAAGGTGTCGATCACGCACGTCTCCTTTAGCCCGAAACCGGGTGGCGGTGGTTGGCGATGCTGCCGGACTTCTCGAGCCATGGACGAGAGAGGGGATTTCGTTCGCGGTGCGCTCCGGTCGAGCAGCAGGGGAGTGTTTTGGCTCCGCCCAGGGACTCGTGGAATCAGATCCCGCCGCCCTGTACGCTCGGCACATCGAGAACTCTTTGGTGGTTGAGATGGAGGCGGGAGAGGTTTGTCTGGATGCCTTCAGGAAGCGTCCATCATTCTTCCATTGGGCTGTGGCAGGGACTCCGCTCGGTTGGAACAAGTTTTGCAGGATCACAAGAGGGGATTCGACTCTGGCCCGGGCTCTGCGCCATGCGCCTGTTCGTCTCGCTCTCAGAGGTATAGCTCTTGGCCGCTAAGGGGGGGAGCCATCCGCTCAGTAGGCTTGCGGGAGTGACTCACTCGCTAGCACGGAAGAGTCTCAGTGTCTTAAAAGCAGCCACGCGAAAACCCCCTTTCGCTTATCCCTCTGGTTACGATCTCTACTACAGGTATAGTCATGACATTGGGAATGTATTAGGCCTTCGACTTATCGGGTTGTACGCGAGGGATGGACGAGTGCGGTGGCGTGCATATCCCGCCCTCATTTCTTTGGCGCTTATCCTTAGCCCCTTCGGTCTTGCAGTGTTCTTGGAGAGCTATACCCCTTCCCCAGCCGGCCAGCGCTTGGCCTATTATGGTTGGCTTCTATACTTTGTCAGCCTGTGCCTCGTGGTTTCCGGGCTGTCCTGGGCGGGGGTATCAGTGTTCCATGGCCTCACTCCGGCGCTGGGTGAAGTTCTGACCGATAAAGGGAAGCGGGCCTATGACCTGTGGGCGGATCGCGCCACTGCCACCGGCCCTCAAGTCTTATTCGGGCTCATTGTGTCCGCAGGTGCTGTAACGGCACTTCGGCTAGCATCCCAAGTGCCGGGAATGGACCATGTAGTCTTCATCTCACCTGCATCGTACTTGTCCATCGCCGTTTCAGGGTTTTTCATATCCTGCGGAGGCTATTGGATTCTTGCGGGCTCCATCTTGGCGGTTTTCTTAACCCAAGAAGGTGCGATGGACCTCAATTGGTATGCGCCGATTGTGACCCCCGGTGTGGAACTGCTAGCCAGATGTTATCGATTGGCATTCTATGGAGCCAGTGTGGGGGTTGGCTTGTGCCTCTACCCGATTCTTTCGTGGGCATATGCGGTGCCCACAACCACACTCCTTTCATTGGTGAAGGGAGGCCTTTTTGTGGCGAGCCTTTCTGCGATCATGGCCATCGCTCTGGTTCCGCAGTGGCGTCTCACTCGGACAATCGCGGAGGCTAGACGGGCGGCTTTCACGGAGCTCTCTTCTTTGTTGCCTCGACGCCCGGCCGAGGTGACTGAGGATGTGGACGAACGCCAAGCCTTTCTTCTGACTTGGTTGCAGACGTTGGCTGGAACGCGCAATTCGACTGTAAGTGAGTCTGCAGTCGTGGGAGTTCTCCTCGGTGCGGCTACAGCCATGTTGCCCTACTTCGTGAAGCTGTTAGCGGGGACAAATTAGTGTCGCCTCGTGCCGCGTTCGGACGGGTGTCACTGGTGTGAGGGAGGATGCTCGCATGGCCACGCACCCCCACGACTCGCCGGAGCTCCGGAAGGCTCGTGGGGCGTTCTTCACTCCTGAGTCGGTCGCCCGGTACGTCACCGAATGGGCCGTGCGATCACCGACGGATCGGGTCTTGGAGCCGTCGTGCGGGGAGGCTGCTTTCCTCCTCGAGGCGGGTGGTCGGCTCGACAGCCTCGGCGCACCCAAAGGCCTGCCCGGCCTCTTGCACGGCGCTGAACTTCACGCCCACTCAGCGGACATCGCCTCTGGCTTGCTGCGGGATGCTGGCCACGAGTCCAAGATCGCTGTGGGTGACTTCCTTCGAAGGGAGCCGGTGGCGGCATACGACGCCGTTATTGGCAACCCGCCCTATGTCCGCTACCAGGCGTTCTCCGGCGAGTCTCGGGCCGCAGCACAGCGGGCCGCACTGCGCGCCGGCGTCATCCTGACGAGTCTGGCGAGCAGCTGGGCAGCCTTCACCGTCCACTCAGCCCTCCACGTACGCCAAGGGGGACGCTTGGGCCTCGTGCTGCCGGCTGAGATCCTGACGGTCAACTACGCGGCGCCGGTGCGCGAGTTCCTCATGAAGGCGTTCGGCCGAGTGCGATTGGTGCTATTCGCCGAGCGCGTCTTCCCCGGCGTCATGGAGGACGTGGTTCTGCTCATGGCGGAAGGTCGCGGCGAAGGGCCGACGGACCATTGTGAACTCCTCCAGACCACCAACGGTGAGACCCTTGGCGCCCTTGCAGAGTCCGACGTCCGCAGGTGGTCACCCAAGGGTGGGGACCGTTGGTCGGGTGCCCTTCTCCCAGTCGGAGCGGCCGACGCGTATGCCGCCGCCATCCAGTCCCGCGACTTCGTCCCGCTCTCTGACTGGGGCGATACGACCCTCGGCATGGTCACAGGCAATAACAAGTACTTCACTCTTCGGGGGGACGACGTCCGCCGGCTGGGCCTCGAAGAGGGGGACGTCGTCCGCCTCTCCCCACCTGGTAGCCGGCATCTTCGGGGCCTAACGCTCACGACCGCAGGGCTTGAGGACCTCGACGAGGCGGGCGCCGCGACATGGCTCTTTCGGCCACCGGGAGAGCCGTCCCGAGCGGCAACGAGATACATCGCCGCCGGGGAAAAGGTTGGTGTCGAAACGGCATACAAATGCCGTGTTCGAAGCCCTTGGTGGCGTGTTCCCTACCTGCGTCCAGCCGACTTATTGCTGACGTATATGAACGCGGATACGGCCAGGCTGTGCACGAACGCCGCTGGCGTCCACCACCTGAACTCTGTGCATGGTGTCTATCTGTTGCCGGAATTCCGATCGCTGGGACGGGACCTCCTCTCCTTGGCTTCGCTGAACAGCGTGACGCTCCTCGGCGCCGAGCTCGTCGGACGCTCCTATGGCGGGGGCATCCTTAAACTCGAACCACGTGAGGCAGACCGCTGGCCCATGCCTTCTCCGATGCTGATTGAGGGGCGCACCAGTCAGCTCCGCGGCGTCCGCCGGCGGGTCCGAGACCTCCTGGCAGCAGGACGCGTCTTTGAGGCCTCTGAGCACGTCGACGCCGCCCTTTGGGGGGGACATGACCACGACCTCCCCACCATTCGGCAGAGTCGTGCTCAGCTTCATCAACGCCGAGTGGAGCGTTCTCGGTCTAAGCCTCGATCCACCGATGAAGTCGGTCGGGTGAGCGCGCCGTAACAACGAAGTGCCCTGCCGTGCTGGGAGATTGGGACTTGCGACGGTTCCAACACCTCAACCCGGAAGGGCACCTCTGGGATGCGACTCTCTCACACTCTGGCTACGACGTCGGCGGCGTTCGACGACCCGAATCTCGTGTCCGCCGCGGGACTGGTCCCGGCCATGGCGTTGGCGCAGCGGGCGGGGCTTGCCGACCTCGCCGATGAGCATCTGAGCGTGCCGACGGACAAGGGCGCCAACGCGGGGTTGAAGGTGACCTCGCTGGTCGCGGGCATGGTCGCCGGCGCCGACAGCATCGATGACATGGCGCTGCTGCGCCACGGCGGGATGGGCCGGGTCTTCGCCCGGGCGTACGCGCCGTCGACGCTGGGGTCGTTCCTTCGGGCATTCGCGTTCGGGCACGTGCGCCAGCTCGACGCGGTCGCCTCCCGGTTCCTGCTCGCGCTGGCCCGCCTGGTCGGGCTGGGGCCGCCACCGGCGGACGCCGCCGATGGCGGGTACGCGTTCGTCGATGTGGACGACACGATCATCGAGGTCCACGGCTACGCCAAACAGGGCGCCGGGTTCGGGTACACCCGGGTCCGGGGCCTGAACGCGCTGATCGCCACCGTGACCACGCCCGCAGCGGCTCCGCTGATCGTGGCGCAACGACTGCGCAAGGGCGCCTGCGGGTCACCGCGCGGCGCGAAACGCCTGGTCGGTGACGCCGTGAAACAGACCCGCCGGCTCTTGGGCGAGGGCAGCCCGGTGTTGGTGCGGATGGACTCGGCCTACTACGGCCGCGACGCCGTCCACGCCGCGATCACCGGCGGCGCGGCCGTGTCGGTCACCGTGCGCCTGGACCCAGCCGTCAAGACCGCGATCGCCAGCATCCCCGAGGGCGCGTGGACCACGATCAAGTACCCGAACGCGATCTTCGACGAGACCACCGGCACCTGGGTGTCCAACGCCGAGGTCGCCGAGGTGCCCTACACCGCGTTCACCAGCCGGAAGAAAGCCGACCAGGTCACCGGCCGGCTCGTCGTGCGCCGGATCCCCGACGTACACGCGTCCAAGAATCAGGCCGCCGGGCAAGGCGCCCTGTTCGACCTGTGGCGCTTCCACGCGTTCTTCACCACCGTCCCGGCCGATCAGTTGGACACGGTCGCCGTCGATGTGACTCACCGCGGCCACGCGATCATCGAGCAGGTCCACGCCGACCTCAAGGCCTCCGCGCTGGCGCACCTGCCCTCCGGGCGGTTCACCGCGAACAGTGCCTGGCTCGTGCTCGCGGTCATCACGTTCAACCTCACCCGGGCCGCTGCCGCCCTGACCGAGGCGCCCGAGCTGGTCAGGGCGACCACCGCCACCGTGCGCCGCAAGTTGATCCACGTCCCCGCCCGGGTCGCGTCCTCCGCTCGACGGATCACCCTGCACCTGCCCCACGCCTGGCCCTGGCAGCAGGCCTGGACCCACCTGTTCGACCGCGTCGCCGACCCACCCGTCACCGCCTCGACCTGACCACCCAGCCCGCAGACGGCGCCACCCCAGGAACCCGCAGTGGAACACCCCGACAGTCAGGTCGGGCGATCACCCACGCCCCCACACGACCCCTCAGCCCCCAATCGAGATCACGACGCCAGCCAAAGCCCGTCGGTGGATCGAGGCTAAGTAGTCGGTGATCGGCGCTTTGCGCGCGCCTCGGTGTGGAAGTTGATGGGGGAGTTGTCGAGGATGCGCGCGATCATCACCGCGAAAAAGCGACCGGGATCCAGCTCGTCCGGCACGGCCTCGCGGTAAAGGGAGACGGGGACGACGTCGTCCAGGTCGATGGTGGGCTCTCCCGCCTCCACCTCGACGAGAGCGACTTCCTCCTGTGCTCCGGCCTCGATCGGGCCGGCTTCCTCCTGTGGCTCTGGATCTGCGGGCTCCTGGGACTTGGTCAAGTCAGGCAGGACCAGGGCAACTGCGTCATAGGCGTCATCCTCCCGGCCCAACTTGATGAGCAGGTCGATGAGCCACTCGGCTGTGTCCGCCTCGGTCTCGAGTGCCAACGCGCTGAGCGAGTAGAAGAAGCCTAGTGCAGCCTGCGGGTGGCGCAGGCGGAGATTCTTGGCGTCTCCGTAGCTCTCCTCGACGCGGTTGGCTGCGTTCTTGCCGAAGGAGGAATCCATCCGCTTCGTGGAGACCATGAGCTCCGGTCCTGTGGCCCACCGGCTCATGACGACGTCAACCTGCTTGACGTAGTTCTTGCCCAGGAGGTTGGCAGAGCTCAGGCCGCCGACGCCTCGCTCGATCCGCTGCCACAGTGCGGGCCGATCCTTCTTCGGGAGCTTCTCGACGAAGTCCTTGATCTCAGACGGCAACACGCGCGGCGTGCTGGCACGGGGCCACACGCGGTCGGCGTCGAAGCCAGCCCGTCGGAACTCGTAGGCGACCCACACGTCGAGGGCGAGTGCGGGGACGCCAGACTGGGAGGTGGCCTTGAGCAGGACTGGGACGCCGAGGAGACGCTCGAGGGTGTCGTAATCGGGTTCGTATGCCGTCCGGTCGCCCCGGTGGAGCCACGGGTTGTCATCGCGCCTTGGCGCGGCCGTCACGATCGCGTCGAAGTAGGCCCATCCCTTGTCGCGCAGTGTCGGCATGCGCCGACCGTACTCGAGCGCCCGTCGTGCCGCCCCGACCGCGCCCCGGTGCCTACTCAGGGGCGTCCATGTCGTCACGCTCCAGCTGTTCCATGATGGCGGCGAGAGTTGCCTCGTCGATCTCCGAGGCTGGTGCTTCAGGGGTGTCGAAATGCCGGTATGGGAGCCAAGTGTTGGCGAGACGAGCCAGGCCGCTGCGTGCGCTGTGCCACGGGCTCCGCGGAGAGTCGGTGTACCAGTACCGGTTGGCGTCCACATCCTCGGCGATCGCATCGAAGAGCTCACGCTGGAGTCGGGGCGACCGTCGGATCCGACGGATGGCTGCAGCATCTCGGCGCTCCTTGCCCGTGGCCGTCGCTCGGCTGGGGCGCTCGGGACGTTGCCGAACCACGTGAACCACCTCGACGACGGGCGCCCCGTCGCGAATCGCGGCCCGGACGTTGGCGGCCTTGTTCTTGCAGCGGGTGGAGCAGTAGATCGGTCGCCGACCCCTGCCCAAGTACGAGAGCGCAGCGCCGCACATTGGGCAACCAGAGTCCGCCGTGGAAGCCTCGGGATTACGCACGATCGAAATATACCCATGCCGGCAGTGCATGAGGTGTGTGGGGCAGCCGTCTCGTGAAGGGATTGACGTCCGCTCGAGAAAGGGTCATTGCATTGACGGCCGTAGCGGCGACGTCGACAGGGCACGACTGGTTAATGCTGGCAGGGGCTTTTGACGCTGGCAGGGCTTTTGACGCTGGCAGGGGCTTCCGAGGGTGGGCAGCCGAAGCCGATCGGCGGGGCCGAGCTCGACAGTGTCGGCTGGAACGCGAAGGTTGCGGGGTTGAGTCGGACCGGGATCTCGGCAGAACTGCCACGCCCTAACGCGGCGGGTGGACGGTCAGCGTGGACCGGTGGGCGCGCCACTGCACATCTGGGTGTCAAGCTGTTGGAATGGCGGCAGGGGAGCTCTTCGGAACGCCCAGGTACGACCCCCGCGGATGTTCAGGTGACCGGGGGCTGGTAGCCCGTGACTGGGAGCGGCTCGGGTTCGGGGACGCCGCTCAGCTTCCACGGACTCGCGGTGACCGTGTCCCCGCGGTAACGGTCGGGCATGAACCCGAGGAACGCGTCGTTCCCGGTCGCGGTCATTGTGAACTTCAACCCGGCCGGGATGGCGGAGCGGACGTCCGCGAACGCCTCTCGCACTCCATTGAGCTGGACCATCGGGTGGTAGGCGCGCACCATGGGGATGGGAATCCGTTGCCCGCACAGTTCGAGGGTCTGTCCAATGTCGGCCACGATCGCGCCCAGTCCGTCCCCAGGGAATGCGGCCTCCGTCTCCGCGGCGGCGTTGGGGGTGCCGGTGAAACGGTCTTGGGGAATGAGGACTGCGTGCCCGTCGAGCATGAGCCGGATGCACCGGAGCCAGACGCGGTCGAGATCGCTGATCTGCTCGGGGATGTCGAAGAAGGTGTCGGTGTGCTGTTGGACGGCGGCAAGGTCGGACGCGAATTCGTGCACCTTTCGGAGTCGTTCCGCGTCCGAGCTGGCGTATTGGTTGCCGAGCCGGAACGTGGCGAGTTCCTCGCCGTCGATGTGGATGTCGAAGGACGCGGCCTCGAAGAACGCGAGCAGGACCGCGGTGCCGCGCGCGGTCGTGGCGGGATCTCCCGGCCACGTGTAGGCGGCCGACAGGCGTGGCCCGTCGTCGGTCTCACGTCCGGGTTGGGGCATGAGGAGGGACACGTTCACGCACCCGAAGAACCGCAGGTCCAGGGTCATGCCGTTGCTGCCCCGGTTGCCTCCGGTCGCGGTGCCCGTGAACGACCCCACAGGGCGTCCTTGGGCGTCGTGCGCGCGTAGCGCAACCTGCCTGCCGGGGATCGTGTCCACTGACGGGACGTGCAACTCCAGTCTGTCCGGGAGCGGGTCGCCTGGACGAATACCGGCCCACTCCAGCCCGTACGGGACGAACGACGTGATCCGGTCCTTGGGGATGATGGTCACGCCGGGCCGGCCGAATCGCTCGACCTCCCCGACCCGGACACCGAGTGGATCGCTCGCGTTGAACTGGACCTCCACCTTCACGCCGAGCGGGCTGAGCCGGGCCGAGTGTTTGGTCTTCGCCACGACCTCGAACGTGGGGATCCCGTCCGGCTCCGACACGAGCACACCCCAATGCGGATGCATCTCATTCAACGCCGCCTGCGTCGCCTGCCGGTGCGCCACCGCGTCCAAGATTCCACGCTCGAACAGTAGTGCGCCGGCCCCGAGCAGACGCGCGCGTTCGGTCAGAAGGTCGTCCTGCTTCAGCAGCGCCACCAAATCGGGGCGCTCGGCCAGCATGGAGTCCACCTTGGGCCGGTCCCATACCGCCACCTTCACCCGCGTGCCCTTCGGAAGTTCCTTCACGAGCCGGCGGAACGCGTCCGTCAGCTTGCACGGCACCACCAGCACCCACTGGTCCGGGTCGTGCGCCAATGCCGCTTTGAACGAGCGCTGAACTTGCCGTTTACGGGACGACCCGGACGTGGACAGCCCGTCGGGGAAGTACTTGAGCTGGTAAACGATCGTGCGCCCGTCCGCGACCGCTACCGCGTCCCGGCCCCCGTCGCCGCCCTTGCCGTCCGGGAAGACGATCTCGTGTCCGTCACGGTCATGCACCCGCGACAACAACGCCTCCATGAGCTGCTCGAACGCCTCCCGACCCATCCTCTCCCAATGGATCCCATCATCGATCACGCTCTTCCCTGGCATGTGTCCCAGTCTCCCTGAGCCAGCGGACATACCCCGGGGACAGGGACCGGCGAGTATCGCAATGTGCTCGATTCACACCGTGGACATCGCCTGCGTGGCGGCCCGTCGTTGCAGGTCGGCAGCGGAGCCGCCCTCGTTGTTGTCTCACTTCCGCCGAGCGACTCGTCGACGGCCACGAATCTGTCGTTCACCACGAAGTACGACGCCTCCACCAAGGGATGGTCAGCCGTGGACAGGACCATGTCCACCGGCACTGCGGAGGCGGCGTGGAGATGCACAAGAGGCCTCCGACCATTGGGGTCTCCAACCCGTCGCTGCAGCCAGTGCACATCGTCTGCCCAGTGCCGGGAACAGCTCCACCCGCGGCTCGTTCACGACAGCCGTATCTGCGGGGCGGCTTGCAACGACCGTTCCGCGCCTTCGGCGGGTCACATGCAGGTGCGGCGTCGCCCGCGACGTTGGGTAAGTTCCGCTGTTCGTTAGTCGGCCCTCTGGCGGCCTTATGGGCGATGTAGATCATCAAGAGGCACAGTTCTGGGAATCCCTCCCAAAGAGCCGACCTCGCGTTGATTCCAGCCCACGCCGTCCGGCCTGCCCTCGGCTGAGGAGCAGGCTGTTCGCGAACCCGCAGCAGGTGTGGCCACAACCGCACTGCAGGCGACCCGCGCCGGTTCGGAGGTCTTGAAGATCAGTCACCGGGGGCGTCGATCGTTTTGGTGTCGCGGCTGAGGCCCTGTCCAGCGCCGCGTCGAGCGTCGAGGGCTACGCCATGGACCACCGCCTGCCCAACGCCAGGGCAGAGCGACACACGCGACGACGCGAGGGGACAGGACACGCGACAGCCAGGAGCTCGACGCCCTTCACGGGCTGAGCGTCCACGGCTACCATTGACGTCACGTCAGCACCTCGAGATTGCTGTCGTCCGACCCCCGGAGGTTGCCGCCTCGCGGGGGTCTTACCTGTTCGCGACCGGTGCCCTTATGCCCCACTTGTGCCCGTGGGCGGGAGAAGCAGAAGGGCCCTGACCGCGTTTCCGCAGGTCAGAGCCCAAAAGCCAACTGGTCGGGGTGACAGGATTTGAACCTGCGGCCTCTTCGTCCCGAACGAAGCGCGCTACCAAGCTGCGCC
>Ga0208564_1003788_pt1 | contig 10803 bp, 5 predicted proteins | sample AD_UKC073_MetaG_FD_184439 | JGI IMG/M metagenome (GOLD analysis project Ga0208564, IMG submission 184439) | Active sludge microbial communities of municipal wastewater-treating anaerobic digesters from USA - AD_UKC073_MetaG (SPAdes) (version 2) | ecosystem: Engineered > Bioreactor > Anaerobic >... | reverse complement strand
AGAAATCGCCAGGTCTCACCGTATGCTCCATCAAATAATACCGAATCACAAGGCCGCATCAATAGATACTCAAGCATGGCAAAGTTTGTCAGGAGTATATGCGGAGGTCCGACAAATGGAGAATAATCCTGGTGAGGCCATTCTTTTTTACCCGGTTCTTTGCCAAGGATCTGGTCCCGGCAAAAGAGTTCATTGGCCTGGGGAATTGAGCTGTTTTCCTGTTGATATGCGTTCAGACCATCCCCATACGTTTGTTTTGTCTGACCTGTGTATCGCCCAAAGGTAATACCGGTCTGGGTTGGTAGTAACTGGCGTAAACGTTCGACCTGGTCGTTGGCCAATGCGTTCATCGGGTAAATAAGAAGCGCTCTCACGCCAGGCCCCAAACGGTTTGCTGCTCTCTCCTTTAAGAGATGATCAATAATCGGCAGCAAAAAACATTCCGTTTTCCCCGACCCGGTTCCAGTAGCTACAATGACATTCCTGTTTTGACCGACTATCTTATGAATTGTTTTGTTCTGGTGTGTATACAGCTTACGCACCAAATTAAGGGCTTGCTCCACCTTAATCTGGGATGCCCCTGGAGCATATTCTAAGAACTGTTCACTTAATATCGAATTTTCCTCCGTGACCAGTTCAAGAAGGGATTTATCTTGACGATATTTTGGCGATGCCTCCAAAATCGGACCTTTAAAAAGACCTTCCGAGTTTCTGGCTAGCTCCCGGAATTGTTCGGCCAATTGTTTGTTCTTGAGCCCAAAGGTTGTGGTGAGATAACGCAGATAGGTTTCACGAAGGCTGTCGCTTGTGGCAATAGGATCTATTCTTTGCAACATGCTTTACTCCCTTCATAATTTCTATAAATAATTAGCTATAAATTCATTTTGTCTTAACTCTGCATAGGTTTTATTCCAATACCAGGAGATTATAATTTCACTTAATATAAGATCTCTTAAAAAAGATATCGGTTTGTTTTGACATACAAACTGTAAAGTATTGTTATAAAGAGTGTCCAATGCCCTTTCAATATCGGCACCAATCACACGCGCATTCCAAAGCTCACTTCTACAGCGCATTCTTGCAATAAAAGCAACTGCTCCGGAAAGACCATTTGGCCCTTCCTTATCGAGACGTCCCTTTATAATTCTGACAAGTAAAGAGTTCACATTGAACGGTTCCGCCCATCTTCGCCATCGTTTAATGAGGCGATCAGCCTCAGCCTTCTTCTCCTGATCTCCAAAGAAACTACAGGCAAGTTCTTCTCGGGCCCGGCTATCCAGTAGATCTGCCAGGGTTACCAGGTTCACATGGCTATAACTGGCCGGAATATCCTGCTTATGGTTAAGTAGTTCTTGAGCGCCATCCATAAAACTCTGTTCAGTAAGATTGATTGTTTTCAATACAGGTAGCTCGGGAGGGGTATCCCACATTGAAACGAGTGGATATAATGGTTTTACTCTCCCCGTTTCATCCGGAGTAATAGCATCTCTTAGCCAATACTCAAAGTCCAGTTGACCATACCTATACTTTTCCGAGGTCAAGCTGACTTTTTCATCATTTTTTACCAAACGCCATTTGGTATTTACCTTACCCACATAACAATGATTGTTTTGTAAGGCAAAATCTATCTCAATATTATCAGGGAGCCTATTCCACTCACAAGGTTTTCGATTTATCAGGAAGGTCCTAACGTTTGTCTTATCAACAGATGATCTAATAATTTTTATTGAAAAGCGATTCCCCGAAACGGATTTGACCTCCCAGATGTTCCCCTGTGTATAAGGGAGCAATCTGATCAAAGCGTTTTCGCCCAAAGTCATTTGAATGAGTTCAAAAACGCCTTCACCCTGCTCTTCATGGAAACACTTCAGGAAATTGATCCAAATAAGGGAGCCCCCTTTTATAGCCTCTAAGCCGATGCATTTCCTGTAAATATCATCAGGTCGCAGTTCAGGCCATTCAAGCCAATCCACCCAGTTTTGAGGCGCACGAAACCAAGTAAAAGAAGGACTTGATTCCGATGATACGCTGAGAGTACCAAAACGTGTTTGATGCGCTTCAACTTTAAGGCACCATAATCCTGATTCTTTAACAGGCTTAGGCACAATTTCAAAAGGAGGCAAGGCACCGTCTTCTATTCGAAAATTCTGGTAGTTGCTTGGTTCTTCAACTGGATAAATACGAATAACCCGGTGGGTCTGAGGATCATTTTTTTGGGGAGTCCAGGAGATCTTAAGCTTTTCCATCTTGTCGTTCCCAACAACTGTTTTAACCTGAAAATCCTTGAAAATCAGATGTTTCCTAACTGTGAACAGCCTTAATTCTCTATTATCCTCTGTGGATTTCACCGTAACTGCCGCCGTGTTAACAGATCTTAAAGATTTGATAAGATCAGAAAATCTTTTCAGATTAAAAATCCAGGTATCCCCTATAGAGCGTCGTATTGTAGGCGCATCGTAGGTGCTAAGAATTCTTTCTTCAAGGCTTTCATCGTCTAATGTCGTAAGTAGCAGACTGAGCTTGTTGCGTCGATTAAAATAGCTGCTGGCCCCATCCAGTTGAACCGCAACTTTTGCATCTGCAATTTCATCGATTCGCTGCACGGGAATTTCCTCGGGTATACAGCGATACTCATCCCAATGGAAAAGCCCTCTTTCACTTCTCCGCGCCCACCGTATATCGCGGCGTGCAAACAACAGGGTAACAGAATGTTCAGTATAGGTAAAGATATTAGCACCCAGAAAAGCTTCTCCACTATCTTCTTGTAATGAGAGGATAGAAGTTTCACCCACATTACGAATTACAGCCGGATTGCGCGGATCAATGGGTATGTTTTTTAAGTTCCTGAAACGAAATTCAAAAGCGATATCCGTTCCCGGACCGGTTATTCTTTCAAGTTTATCCATAGGTAGATAGACAAAAGGCATAGTAACATCATCAAGCCCCAGGGGACCCCGCAGTGTAATCTCATATACACCCGGTTCCCAGTGTGGGGAAAAACCGATAGGGGCAATAAATTGCTGTTCATCCTCCTTAAAATTAAGTTCCAATTGCTTTGTAAAACCGCTTTTATCGAGCCTAGATAATTTAACAAATGCACGCTGCCAAGATTTATAACTGTTTTTGGGACAGGTGATTGCTATACTTCCTGAATCCAGATAAATCGGCCAATCTTCCAGGCACCGCAACCATGTTGGCGCCTGTCCAGCTCTTCCTAGTTGGGGCAAATCTTCAGTGCCGGCGTAAAAAAATTTTATATAGGCCGAGATATTTTTTTTAAACCTATGGTTCGGTCCGTTATATTGGAACGAACCACCTTCATCTATTACAATTATCGCATATTTCCAGCCTTGCCAATAACCAGAAAGATGCTCCGGTTCAATAACAAAACGGCCTCCGCTAATCTCCAAGGTAGCTTCTTGCGGATAGACTAAAAGCAATACCTCAGGAACAGGTTTGTTAATATTTAAATTGACAAGCTTTCCCGTTGAGCGATTAAAAATAAAAAGAGGAACGTAATCTTCCGTATCATTCTTTATCCATGGTGTTTGAACAGAGTAAAGGGTATTCGAAATGTTAGCCTTGTTTGTCGTAACCAAACGCCAACCGTCAATGCTTGGACCAACTTCACAATCCTGCGGCTCGGTGTAATGGGTACCGTCAACTAACATCGTATTAATACACATACTGTGATCATGCCTGTTACCTTGGACATCTTTCCATTCTAGTTTAAAAGTGTTTTTCGGCCATGTTTTCTGCGCGGGGATATGTAGAAGAGGAACCGCAGACTCCCCAAGATCAAAAAATAAATATGGACGCGCCTTGTCAAATTCCCACGACTTTTTAAGGTTACCGATATGTCTGTGCTTTATAAAGTTTCTAAACGCATCAACCATATATTTGGGAAGACCCCATTGGCGCCAAAGAGAAGGGGAATCTTCTTCCCAACGCTTTGCCATTTCCAGAAAGCGTTCAATTGTATGCACATTGATGGGTTCACCATATTTTATAAAGCACTCTATAGGTCTAGGAAGATATTTTATAGCCCCGCTTCTTTTCCACTTCTGAATAAGGTATTCCCCTGTATAATAAATACCGACATGACTTTGCAATTCCGGTTCAATCAACTCTTCAAGGAAACGATTCATATGAACCTGGGGAATTAATCCATGCAACAGAATTCGAGTAATATATTTGCGGCCGACAATACCTTTAAACTCTTCGAGCCCGTTTTCTTTCAAACATCGGATAAACAACTGACCACAGCTATTCGAAAGATTTGAATCTGGTTCAACCCCAAGCCCTTTCATTACAGAAGGCCATAACTCATGACCTACTTCTTCACCGTAGTGGAATGTACCTGTCCAAACAAAATAGAGACTCAGAACAGCTCTACAGTAGGTGGTGCTATTATTACAAATTTCATTAAGAGAAGTTAAAGCAAGGGTCTGGCGAAGTGAATTGCGCAGAACACGATAGGTTTGCTTTCCTTCCTTAAGCTCTATTTCACCAATTAAACGAATACCTTCAAACTGTTCAAGGATTACCTGACCCAGATTTTTAAAAAATATACTTCCGTCAATTATTTTTCTATCTTTGTCTGTATATTGAGATGCTGCATAGGCTTCATTTATGATCCTTTCACTAAGAGATGCACTTAACGGCATTTTTCACCCTGCTTTCTACTATCCACTTAATCTAATGATTTAAAAATCTTAAGCATTAATGTAAACGGCCTAAAAGATTCCTGTGTGTTTTTATGTTGTATAAGAAAAGGCTATTTAATCTTAATCCTCGTTTATATGTGCTGAAGCCCTTCCATAGGTATAATAGAAAATTACTATGACAGTATAGTGTCACACTCTTCTCAGCCAACGGAAATAAGTTAAATATATGTGAATTAAATGCTATGTAATTACTCTATATCTTTGTAAACTCCAGCCGTTTAGAATCGACTACTGATTAAATAAACTTCTGAAGGGGCCATTATACGAAAAAGCAGCAGGCGTTCTATATTTTGAGCCGGTATCTACGATAACAGCCCGCTGCCAGCGGTATCGAACTTTTTAGACATATTCTACATAATACAACATTTTTCCTGCAGTGCAGAATATTAACGAAACTAAAAAGACACCTTAATATCTATTAGGAGCTAACCACACTGAATAGCAGTAAATAGCTCAAATGAAGTTTCAAGGTCTTTGCCTGGATACAGTAGTACATCTTACAGCAGACGACCCGCACAAAACAGCGATCAAAGCCTTGCAGCTTTCCCGCCGTTGTTCCAGACGGCTTCGGCTTCAGCTCGGCCACGCGCCTGGTCGACGAGTCGCGGGAACTGGATCAGCTCAGCCTTCTTTACGAGGCCGGCCTGCACTATGTCCGGCTGACCATCTCCCGCGAAACGCCCGGCCTGGCCTCCTTGATCGTCGATCCGGCCCCCCCCAAAGCATGCCCTCGACCCAGTCCCCCTGGGCCGAATCCGTGCCATCAACCCATCGTCGGCCACACGGCCTGTGGATTTATTTTTTTCCAAACCTTACATTTATTAAACGCACCTAGGCATTTTTATAACGCAATTGTCTACAGTTCGACGCCTGTTCTATGACAAATGCGAAAGAATAATGCAAAATCATAAAACCAAACTCATTCCTTGCTTCGTTCGTACAGCCAGTTCATAGCCAATTTGGTAATACACGCACTAACATTTTACAAGGCCCTTAGACATAAACTAGCAAATCTAAGCAGGATTTGTTAATACAATAGAAGAATAATTTTACGTATAATATTCTAATATGTCTATACTTGGGGAAGATTTAAATGGTAATACAACTTAAACTAATTAATGATGCTAATGAATTAGCAATCCCTAAGGAACATAAACAGCCTCCCTCCGAAACACATTGCAAAACAAAGAACTTATCAGAAAAAAAATTTCTCCGGCTTGTTGAACAAATCCTTGCAGGTGGGGTTGTTCCGTTTCTAGGTGCGGGGTTATCTCTTCAGAGCATTGGACCTAATAGAAAAACGATCGCGCATACGCAAACAATGACCTGTGCTGTTTGCAGTGAGTTGTATATAGATAGACCTGGCTCGAAATGTAAAGCAAACAATAAGGAATGTTGCCCCACCCCCAATTCAAAGTGCGGATATAAGCGCGGTTTAGCAGACATCTGTGAAGAGTACTCTTGGGAAGAAGAGAAACAGGAAAAATTAATTTTCGATATCCTGAAAATCCATGAATTCACGCGTTTAAAAATAACCAATGCCCACCGCTATATCGCGTATCTTGCCCGTGAATCGTTAATTGAAGAGGTAATTACATCAAATTATGATACCTCGCTTGAAAGAGCTTATTCAGAATCTGTTCATACAAAATCTCAAAGTAACGAAAATTTAGGTCTACAGTTTAGTGTTAGCTGTTTGCATGAATATCGAATGATATCAGGCAAAAAGAGGAAGGAACCATTTCCGTTTAAAATCTATCATGTCAACGGGTGTGCCAAGGATTTAGTAGGAAATAACCATGATAAACAAGCATGTGAAACCATATTGCTAACAGAACGACAATTACAGGATTGGGGGAAAAGACAATGGGGAAGAGATTTGCTAAGGGATAGGCTACGGTGCAAAAATATTCTTTTTTCGGGGTTTGGCAGCCCCGAACCACAGGTTCGACATACCCTGCTGCAAGTTCTTGAGGAATTTGAAATGGAACGGGACACCAAACCTCACAGAAACAGTAAAGAGCAAGCTACTCAACATCAGAACAACAGTCAAGAACCAGATACTGAAACTCAGGATAACTTACAGGGCTGGGAAGCACCAAATGCAATTTTTATTCATGCTTATGATAAATTAACTTTTGAACAAAAGCAAGTCTTAAGTTCTTATGCCAGAACAAACGGGTTGCCTTCTAGTATAGAATTAATCGAAAAATTAGGAAACTGCTTTACACAAAAAGACACGCCTTTGTTTCTTGATAAACAATCAGACAAATTACCTGCTGATGTTTTTTGGAAATGCATTTACATGGCAGTTTTTTGGCGGCTCCTTAACAATAAATGGTTAACCTACGGTTCTCCATTCTACTATTTTTTAAGTTCCAGTATCCCCTGTGCAGATGTTTTGCTTGATAGGATTAGGCATTGGCTATTGCCAGAATCAAATTTATACACGGAAAAGCTCTTTGGTCGTTTCCCGGAACTACTTGATATTAAGAACAACTCTACACTTTTGTCGACATTTATATGGCATATCAGGCACCGCGGCTTGTCGTTCGCTCCTGGATGGTATGCCCCTACAAGTGAAAAAGGAATCATCATCTCGTCATTCCTCATCATTCTATATATTTTGGATTTAATACTAAGTAAGCAAGGTCAAGAATACATTTTGAAAATTATAAAGAAATCTCGTCCTCTTGGCTTAGGCTTAGAATTTGATCTTTCCGGCAATTCAAGAGGTAAAGGGTTACTCTTGTTAGCACACCGAGAATCATTATTCCAGTCTGGAGAACAAATAGCCGTCGAGGAACAAATCTTCAACGAATTAGTCCGATATAGGATTATGGTTCAAGCTGTGATAAATGATAATTGTCGACCTGTAAAAATACGAGTTCGATTAGTAAAATCCACTGACCCAAATAAAAGCCTCAAACATGCCCGGTATATTCAAGTTTATCAAGTGGCTTTTAGCCACCTTCTAAGAAAAGGTAATTCCCAGGTGAATAATTTTGACGAACTTATAGAAGCGGTTCGAAGAAATCTGTTGTATCCAAACACTATTTTGAGTTCATTTCAGCGTGGAGTTAGAGATAAAGGACGTATAAGGGGAGATTAGCATGGAAGAGACTAGTAATAATAACAACGTCTTAATGAAAAAAGAATTTTTCAAGAATATGAGATGCAACTTTATCTCGAATCTTTTCTTTAATCTTCCAGGGGAAAGGGTCTTAGTATTAAAAGAACTGTATTTATCTAACATTGCCTGCGTAGTGCATCTCAATGAGCGAGAAAAACAAGATAAAGATAGAGAGCCTTTAAGCAATCTTTTCGAGACAACTATCGGTGAAAAGGAAAAAGACACGCTTTCTGTAAATAGAGTCAAATCTTCTTTAGGAAATCTAATGCACTTAATAGCAAACTATCTCGAGCAATTTGGGCTACAGGTTCCGCAATATTGTATTGTATCAACATCACTGGAAAAAGACACATCAGAAATCATCAAGATAATAAAAGATTTATCAAATGATCAGGACTGGAGCAGAGGCAATTTTGCCATTATGCCTGCGGGAAAAGACATAAAGAAAGTGATTGGAAAAATAATTCTTGACATGGGACTTGATGAAATTGAATTCATGGAACCAATATCAACTGATATTTTTGAAAAACGGTTAAGAGAAGAAATGAGCTCTAAAAATCTTTCCGAAGACCATGAGGAGCTAATTCAAATCATAATAAACTCTATTGTTAACAAATCATCACCTGAACAACTTATTGAGAGTTGGGTAAAAGGAAGGCTGAAGGACCTTGAAAATTATGCAAAAAGGTGATTTTATGAGCGATAGAATTAAGCGGGTTAGGTCACTTAGATTAACCAATATCAGAGGTTTTACCAGAGAAGATATCACGGTTGATACAGATGCGGACATTGTCTTCCTTAGTGGCCCTAACGGCATAGGGAAAACCAGTCTAATTGATGCGCTATGTTTGACATTGACTGGTTATCATTATGATGAAAGGGAACCCTTGATATCAGTTAACAAAAAAGAAGGTTCAGTAATAGCAAATGTCATTCTGGATTCAGGTAAAGAGGCAGAGGTAAGCGCGTCTCTTCGCCGCCGTACAATAACTAAAACTGATGTTCAATGGAAAGGTGAAGGATGGTTGCAAAAAAGAAATGCTATTAAAGCTCTCCATGCCAGGGCTTGCTTCTACTATCAAGACATCCTTAAGTACCTTTTTGAAGAAGAAAGCGACAGCGATGATGTAGTATATCTCGAAGATTTCCTGTTTGCTTCGGATATTTCTCTAGCCAAAATTCATCAAGCATGTAATCATGGACTTTATATAATTGATAAATTCGAAGAAAACATTTACCCTAAATTTGCTACTGAGTCATTAGAAGAAATAGAACGGGAGAGTTATGATATTGCATCCAAGTGGGAAAAAGAAATGGAGGTAGCAGCTAATATAATATCCCAAATTCTTTCTGACTATGGTGTAGAAAGAAAAGCACCAAGCCGGACTTTTACAAAACAGGGAAACAAATTGCGAGATAATTGGAAAACATTACTTGTAGGACTTATCAAAGAATACAATGAATATTTAATGATTGACTTTGCTCACGAGTTGAAATCTGACTTGTCCGCGGTGATCCTGTTAGGGTATCTTAAAATAATTTTCAAGAAATTGCTCAATCAGTATCGCGTTCGTTCGCAGAGCAAGTTATCCCCTCAACAGAAAATCGAAGCTTTCTTTACCGCAGGCGGCAACTATGAAATTGCCCTGAGCAAGGATTCAATCAAGAAGATGGAGCAAGAAAAGAAAAAGGTTGAAACTAAACTCGAAAAAATCAAAAAAAATCAAGCGCGTGTGGAGAAACTCTTGAAACATTTTGAATCTAGATCTGTTGACGGCCAAAGCCTGTACCAAGTTCTTGTTGAAATGCGACATAGCGGCCCTGGGTGGCTAGAAATTGAAGAAGAATTAACCCACGAGGTTCCAAAAGCAGTTTTGGATTGGCTTCGAATATCTGTAGACGCATTGGACTCAGTTAAACCGACAGTAGATAGGCAAATGGAAGAATGGCTTCAGCAGCAAACAGACAAGCGAACAAGCCTGGGTCAAGAAATCTTAGAACTCGAAGAAAGAAGAAGGCAGCTTGAATACGTCATCGATAAATCCAAGGAATTCCAGCACATTTTGGACGACTTCCCCGAATTGATCGAAATAATGCCGAAAGATGCAAGCGATACTATGCGCATAGAAACGCTTGCTAATATTCTTGGCAGAGAAATAAAGGCTTCGGAAGAAGGTGGTGAAATCCTCCTAAATAGCCTTGTAAATACTACAAACACCTGGCTACAGCTGGAAATGAAAAGAGAGGAACTTGAACGGTTAAAAACTTCCAGTAAGATATACCAGGCCATAAAAGATGATTTGGATGTGTTAAAAAATGTATTAACAACAGAAGGGGACCCTAAGACATCTATCACAAGTACTTTACATTTGATAACACCAAAGAAACGAGACAGTTTTGCAATGCAAATTAATGACATTTTGGAGAGACTTCACCCGGGTCAAGGAATTCCGACAGTAAAATTGAAAACATTCACAGTTAAAAGAAATAAGAAGGCATGGAAAATCGAAACAGCAGATGATCGTACTCTGCCCTGTTTTTCCACCGGTCAAAAATCAATACTGGGTATCGCCTCTCTCATAGCTTTGAATATAGCTTTGCAGCCTATTCTCTGGGCGGATGTGTTGGCTTTAGATGATTTCACTTCATCACTCGATTTGAACCAGCTCCCCAGGTTGGCCAGCCTGCTGCGCCAGATAGCTTATGGATCCAGTATTTCTAATAACGCAAGTAGTCAGATATATAAGAGACAGGTTTTTCTCGTAAGCCACCATGAGGACCTTACTAACAAGTTATTCGACTTCCTTATCCCCCCGCCAGGACATACCATGAAGGTTATTAATTTCGGTCAAGTCCATTTTGTGGTGTAAATTCCCCTCTGGGTTTCATCTCATAACCTAAGCAGCCTTTTCCTCATTTCCTTTTTTTCCCTTACCTTTGTTT
>Ga0208564_1003783_pt1 | contig 10813 bp, 8 predicted proteins | sample AD_UKC073_MetaG_FD_184439 | JGI IMG/M metagenome (GOLD analysis project Ga0208564, IMG submission 184439) | Active sludge microbial communities of municipal wastewater-treating anaerobic digesters from USA - AD_UKC073_MetaG (SPAdes) (version 2) | ecosystem: Engineered > Bioreactor > Anaerobic >... | reverse complement strand
CCGACCATCTCGTCGAGTTGCAGCATCGTGAGGCCGGACACGGCCAGCGTTCGCCCGCCCTCTTGGGAGCGGTCGAAGCGACGCACCAGGAGCGCGTCTCGGCCGGCGGCAGTGGTGAGCGCCGCGTCCACCGTATCGACCCCACACAGCCGGGCCAGTTGAAGGGCGAGGTACTCGTGGCGGACCGCCGGGACTGCCCCGTCGGAGGATGAGGAGAACTTCGCGATCAATCCCCCGGCCTCATCGACCAGGGTGGCCTTGGGGCGGGCGCCTCCCACGGTTGTCCCATGAGTCAACGCTGCATCCAACTCGGCCTGGATCGGCCGACCTTCCTCAAGAGCCCGGGCGGCGGCCGCGAGATCGTCGAGCGTGACTGGCTCGAGCCGTGCCGAGTAGGTGTCGGGGGCGTCTTGGAAGTCGATGGCACCGAACCGGTCCGACGAGGAGTGGCGCATGTAGGTGATCGGTGTCAGGTCGGCCGGGTCGCCGTCCAGGCCGGAGCGCCCCGTCAGGCGTGACAGGATCACGTGCTGGCCCCAGGCGTCCGGAAGCGCGTCACGCAACGCCCCGTGCAAGCTCATGCCGGGCGGCGGATCCAGTGGACCGTCCGACAACGGCAGCCCGAACAGTGGCACCGCCCCGGCCCGCTCCAAGTACGACTGTCCGTACAGGAACCGGTGGATGGTTCCCTCCCGCCACACTCGACCGCAAACGACCGGGGTCGCGGCATCGGGCAGCCACACCCAGACGTATTGGTGGTTCGGATCAGAAGTCATTCGAGGGCACCTTGGTCGGCATGACGCGATTTGGCATGAGGCGCACGATCTCGGCCTGGGTGCGGGTCAGGCGGGCCAGCTCAGCAGGGTCGGGAACGAACAACGGCAGCTGCAGCGCGGCGCACACGTTCAGCACGTTCCCGAACGCTACCGATGGGCTCCCCTGCTCGATCGCCGCGACCGTGCTCCGCGAGCAACCCGCGTAGTCGCCCAGCTGAGCTGCCGTCCACCGACGGTTGATCCTCGCCTGACGCACGTTCAACCCCATCAGCGTCGCCGCATCCCGCGCGTACGGCACCAGATCAATCGCCTCCCGACCCACGACCCACCTCCCGAACAGTTAGAGCCAGCATACAGGCGCTATGTGCCGGAAATATTAGTCAGCCGTCGCCCATGAGCTACGTCCGGGGAACGAGCCCCCGAGCGAGGAACTCCTCGCGGATGCGGGTGAGGTTCACGTCCAAAGGGCCTGCAACGGCCACTGTGTGGCGCAGCCAGTCGAGCGCTTTCCGTCGCGTTTCGAACGCGGTGAGGTCGTCGTCTCGGTGGGTGGGGTAGAGCGGATCCGCCGTGACGAGGTCGTAGATGGCGGGCGAGATGGTGTCGGTGCTGCTGACGCCCCACACGAACCCCCAATAGCTAGCGACCGACTGTGCCGGCAGTAGGTGCCGGATCCCGTGGTGATCGACCACGTAGACGGGGCGTTCGGGGTTGTCCCACCCCAGGCTAGGCGCGGTGACTCGGACGCCGTCGTACAGATCCGCGTTCGGGCTCAGCGGCCAATCCAGGACCACCCGGCGGCGACTGCGGAGAAGCCCGGCGATCTCGGTTTCGATCTGACTCGGGGTCAGACGCTCCCCCGGGAGTCGCCACACAGTGACGTGCTCGCGGGCTGTATCTGGGGTGTAGGCGCTCAGCTCGGTGCCGACGAGCGCCACCGTGTGCGCCGATGCGTCGTAGAGCAGGACCGTGTCGATCCAATCCGGCTTGCTCGCGATGAGCAGTCGCGCGCCCCTTTGCAGCCGCCCGTCCTCGATCGTGCGCAGGTCGCTGTCAGAGACGGGCTGCAGCTGTGCGATCCAGGCTTGCGTTTCGGGCGACTCGGCCGAGAACGACACCCGTGCAGTTCCACGATCTTGTTGCTTGAACGCGGGCCTCGCACTCCAGATCGCATCCCTAAGCAGGTCGTGAGCGGCGGTGAGCGCTTCCCGCACCGGGGACTCCTCAGCCAGATTGACGTCCCACAGGATGCGCCGAAGACGCAGCAGTTCGTCTACCGCTTCGTCGCTGACCATCGTCCAGGGGTCGTCAGGCTTCCGTGCCTCGATGTCGTCGTTAGGCAGTCGCTTTTCCAGCGGTTCAGCGAGAGCGTGCGTCCGACACAGACGCATCTCGATCGGGGCCAACCGGCGCCGCGTGACATACACCGCGGTGATCGTGCCGTCGACGGGCTCTTGAACCTCCCACGTGGCGTACCCGTACATCTGCATGGCCGCTACCACGTCATTGTGCTTGCGCAGGCACTCGCCGGCGATGACCCCCGCAGCGAACCTCATCTCGGGGTGCCCCTCAAGCGCAGGGACAATAGTGCGGAGGCGGTCCACCCAGGCGCCCAAGCCCGCCTCATCGATCACCACTTCGGTGCCCACGCTGTGGTCCTGTGCACCCGAAGCCTGCCGAACGGCCACCGTGCGCTCGGTGTAATGCTGATCGGGATACACATCAAACGGACGCCCGATCAACCGAGCGATATCAGCTGCGAGGACCGGCACGGTCGGGTCGGCGAGGTCCCGGACAGCCACGGAGGGCGCCGCCCCGGCCTCGTAGTGCAGGTCGAAGTAGTCGGCGTGCACCGTCACCCACACGGTCGGCCGAAGGTCCACGTCGCTCAGCAGCTCACGGCTAACGAGCGCCTTCAACTCTGCGGCATGGTGAAGCCCAAAGTCTTCAGGAAAGAGAACGCCGATGATCCCCAGGATCACGACCGGGCCCTGCCCGTCCATCCCCTCGTAGACCCGAACGTGCGTGATCGTCGGCCGACGTTCTGCCGACAAGTTGAGGTGAAGAAGGCGTTCCTCCAGCAGTGCGGGCTGTAGCTGCGCCTCAGCCCATTGCTGGTGGTAGCGCCGGGCCCCCGACGCCTCCTCAGGCAGGGCCTGGCCCCGCTTCAGCCACCAGGTCCTCACGCTGCTCTCTCGCCACAGGGGTGTCCCATCCTCCAGCGTGACGTCCGGCGCAGGCATCGTCCCCCCTTGGATGTAGCGCGTTACGCGGCCCGGATCCCGATCGATGAGCTGGGCGACCCGTTGGCGTCCAATCAGCGGGTCGCGAACTTCAGTGGAGCGGCTCTTCCGTCGAAACATCTGCATGCGCCCACCCTACACCCAAACGCAACCACGCTTGCGCTTCGCACACCTCCTACGCAATGTTACGTGCGGCTGGTCTTCTAAGGTCGCGGGTTGCCCCCTTTTCGGATCCGGCGAATCGAGTCGCGCAGGCCAATGGCGGGCTCCTGCTGCGTTGGCTGTTTGAGGCTCATACCGATGTGTTTGGCGAGGATCACGACGAGCGGTTCCATCTTGGTGCCGCGCGCCACGGTGACGGTGGCTGCTTCGCCGGTGACGACGATGATGTTGCCTTTGGTGATGTTGGCGATCGCCATCTCGGCCAGTTCGCCGTGGGCTTCGACCCGCCACACGTTGGGGCTGTCGTTGACCCATTCGTTGCCGCGTCGGGTTCGCCGGTTCTCGTAGACGGTCAGGTAGGCGACGGGTTGGTCGTCGACGGTGTTGCTGGTCGGATCCTGACCGACCCGCCCAGAGAACGTGACGCTGTTCACGGCGCGGTTTCGCCGGCGTCCGTAGCTCTGGCGGCGGCTTCGCGGGCTGCGGACGCCGCGTCACAGTCGGCCCCATCGGAGCTGAGGCATTCTCGGCCGAGCCACTGCCGGGTGCGGGCGGTGAACCCGGGCAGCCACCGGTCGTGCCAGTTCTGGGCCCCGTCAGCGGTGGCGCCCTTCAGAAAGAATGTGGCCCGCCAAGTCTGGTACATGGTGCCGATCTCGGCGACGAAGCCAGGGTGGTGCAGCCAGCACGACGGGATCGGTTTGGGCTCGTTGTAGTGCCGATAGACCACGTTGAAGTAGCCCACCCAGGCGTCCAGAGTCATCGGCTCGGGGACGGCGTTGAGCCGCCACGGCACTCGCTTCAGGACGTCGGGATCTTGACCGGACATGCGGGCGAGTTCGTTGGCGACCGCGTCGAAGCCGTCGACGAACTGTGCCGCGTACTGCTCGAGGGTTTGGATGCGTTCCTCGACGCTGCCCACCCCCAGTTCGGGCAACTCCTGCTCGTGGCGACCAGCTGGCGTCTCGGGGGGCTGCTGCGGGTCGCTGTCGTCCGGCTCGTGGGCTTCCGGTTCAGGTGTATCGATGGTCACGATCGGTCCTTGCCTCCTTGGAGGGCGTTGTCTTTGAGGCGTTCGGCGTCGGGCAGCATCCGGTTCCGGCCGCGGATCTCGTCGGCGTCCGCTTTCAGTTGCTTCCAGTTCTGCAGGGTCCATGCGGGGATCAGTCTCACGATCAGCCCCTTCAGATTCCGGTAAATGAACACGGCCCGTCCACGTGGGATCTCGCGGACGGCGGAGGGCTCCAGGATCGAGACCCGCTCCAGGTTGGTGGTGCGGGTGTACCGGTCGATCGACAGCCGGCCGCTGGACTGGGTCCCGACCCGCTCGTCGCTGCGGGTTCCGAGCAACGCCGAAATCCACTCCAGCGTCGCCTTGTCCTTCAACCCGCCGAACACCCACAGCCCGGTCGTGTTGTCGAGCAGGCTGGTGGTCTCGATCTCGCTCCACCGCCGCTGCAGCTGGGCCCTGGATTGGGCCGCCCAGGCGGTGATGATGCCACGTCCGGCCGAATCCGACATGGTGTCGGGCAGCCGCGGCAGCGGGCAAATGTTGGGCAGCTCGTCGAGGACCTGCACATACGGCGGGGTGAGCCGATCCGAACCCGTGGTCTCCCCGACCCGTAACGCCATGGCCGCCGCCGTCATCGAGACGTGCTGTACGAACGCGGTCACCAGGGATGCCTGGCGGGCCGCGTCCGCTTCGGAGCCGAGCACGTAGATGGTGCCGTTGCTCCGCAGCCACGCCTCGGCGTCGAACGCCGTCTCCCCAGGTTTCGGCAAGCAAGCCTCGATCATGCGCGAGTCTGCCAGGGCCGCCACGCTGTCACGAAGCGTCTCGTAGACGCCGCCGCGGGTCTCCAGTGGTAGCGCTTGAGCACCCTCGAGGATCTGGCGTTGCGGGGTGAACTCGGGGTAGTTGCGGAGGATGTCGATTGGCTGCTTGTTGTCGTCTTGCTGGCACCAGGTGACGAATCGGGCGAGCGGGGTGTTGTTGAGCGCGGCCGCCAGCAGCAGGCAGGTCAGCACGTCACGGGCACGGGACACGAACCAGCCGTGATTGGAGCCCTTGCTGTGATCTTGCGGGATCAGCGCCTCGGCGCGCTGCTGTGCGGTCCGCAGGTCCGTGCAGCCGTCGATCACGTTCCACCGCACATGGCGATGCCACGGAACCGACCCGGTCAGATCGAACACGGCCACCGAGTTCGGCGTCCGACGTTCCCGCGCCAACGCCGTCAACATGAACACATCAAACTTCGTCGACGTGAACAGACACGCCCCGGGAGCACCCAGCACCAGGTGCACCAAACACATGAGGCTCTTGCCGGATTGGGTGGGTGCAAACACGCCGAGGGTGTTCTCATAAGGCAGGACGACGGGCTGACGCCACGGAGTCATTCCTGCCGGCATCGCCAACTCGGTGACCGGCGTCCGGGCCACCTTTCTCTTAGGGATGTCGGGGCGCACCTGCGCAGCCTTCTCGCGGGCATGAGCCACCGACAACTCCTTGGCGACGTCGGTGCGGGTCGCGAACCCCTGCCCGGTCGGGGCCAACGCATCCCAGGCGCGGCGACGCAGCAGCACCACGATCGCCACAACCACCACCCAGCCGAGCGCGACCAGCGGCCAGTACGGGATGCCAGTGACCCCCGGCCAGACCTGCTCAACCGGACGACCGGTCAGCAGCGCCCACAGGCCACCCGCGAGGCGTTCCACGGGCAATCCTGGCCGTGCCAGCAGCCACGCCGGCAACAGCAGCGCAGCGACGATCAACGCCACGGTCGCGATCACCAGCAGCAGCACCGTTGAGACAGCTTCTCGACGATCCCGGGCCGTGTACCACTTCCACATGGACGTTCCCCCTTAGCCGAGTTCGCGGGCCATGGCCGTAGCCGGGTCTGCGACGGTGTTGTACTCGGCCGCCCCACCCTCGCCGAGCATCCGGGCGTCGGTTTGGATCAGCGGCCACTCCAGGCCGTCGCGCAGCACCACATGGTCGACCAGCGCCGAGTGCTTGCCGATCTTCCACAACCCCGACCCCTTGCCCAGCGACGGCAGCTGCGCGGCCTCGATGTCGGTCAACCCGAGGGCCTCAGCGGTCGGCCCGATCTGATCCGAGGCCTGGTTGTAGACGATGCGGGTTGAGGTGTCGGCCAGTAGCCCCATCGCGAGCTCGCGGACGGCCGGGTCGGCGCCGAGCAGATCACTGATGCGGTGCATCGCCAGCAGGGTCGCCGAACCGGTGGTTTGGTCGTCGCCACGGGCTAGCTTTTGGCCCTCGCTGATGCGGCGCATGATCGCCGGGTAGCGCACCTGACGCCATGCCTCGTCAAAGATCTTCAGCCAACGGTCCTGAGAGAACGACAAGATCAGGTCGGCCATCGCCTGCCCGCACGTCATCGTGAGCGCGATCGCGGCGTCCGAGTTCCGAATCCGCGAAATATCGATCACCAGACCGGCTTTGGACAGATCCAACGGCACCGGGTCGCCGTCGAACACCCCCCGCAGGCTGCCCTTCACCATCGACCGGAACCGCAACGCCAGATCGCGGCACTCCTTGCCCTCGAGGATCTCGAACGGCAACTCGTCCTTCATCGTCGGCGTAGGCGACAACATCACCTCCACCAGTTCCGGCATGGACGGCTGCCGCATCCGGTCCGGATCCCCGTCGGAGCGGGTCACCTCCCGCAACGCCAACTCGATCAACGTTTCCTGATCGGCGGTCAACGGCTGACCGGTCGCCGTCTCCCCCAGCGCACGCAGCAGCAGCATCCGGTGCTGCTCGATCCGCTCGCGGTACTGCACCGGGCTCATATGCGGCGGCCGCGGAGGCGCGTACAACGGCGACAAAGCCGACAAGCCAGGACCGAGCGGAACATAGACCGCCCCGGTGGCCTCAGCCAAGCCCCGCATCTCTCCCTTGGTGTCACACGGGTTCAGAAACTTGATCCCGAACGCGCAGAACCGCAACGCCAACGTCTTCAACAACGCCGACTTGCCCGACCCGATCACCCCAAACAACGCCAGATTCGGGTTCGACAACAGACCCTGCTCGTACAGCTGGAACGGGTCGTACACGAACGGGGCCTGGGTGTGACGGTCACGACCGATATAGGCCCCATCCGCGGCCAGCCCGCGGCCGGCCATGAACGGGTACAGACCCGCCAACTGGCGGGTTGTCTCCTCGTGGGCGGCCAGGTTCATCCGGTGAAACACCCGCCCTGCCGTGGCCCCGCTCGGGCCACGCCCGAGAGGCCGAACGTCCCACAGGTCGCCCTCATTCGGGATCGGTTCCCGGTCGCGGGCTTCGTTGCGCCACGGCTGCCGAGACCGCTCATAATCACGCAGCGCCTTGAGGCTCGCCGGGTCGATACGAGCCGTCACGACACACCACCCCTCGACGCGTCGCCAAACTCAGCGAGCAGCCGCTTGATAAGCGCACCCTTGCCGGTTCCAGGTACCGCGAACACGAAATCCGTCCGCGCAGGCTGCCCTGGTCCCGTCATTGCTGTGTGGCTCCACCGCCAGTAGGGCAGCAGCATGTCTTCGTCCCTCGGCACACGCTGGCGCGGCTCGCCGCCGTCAGAGGCCATCATTGGAGCCCCTGAGCCAACGGCAGCGCTGCAGCACCGAACGCCTGGTCGTGTTCGCCTTGCAGCCGCACGATCTCGATCGCGGACTGCTGCGCCACCCGCTCGATCTCCTTCGACTGGCGCTCCAGCTCGTCCAGCGAATCGGCGCTCGTCGATATGTACATGATCACCCGAGGCATCGCATGCCCGGCCACCACCTCGTCTTCGCGGCGCTGCACATCAACAGCTTCAACCTGCTCGCGGCGGGTCGTGCGCCTCCTCAGCTTCGCCCGCAACGACTCATCGCCAGCCTGGGCGGACGCCTTCGTGTTGATCCGTTGCGCGGCCTTCTTGGCGGTCACCGGCTCGAACACCATCGACACCGCACGCCGGCAACTCGTCGACAACAACAACGGCCACAAGAAGCCCGCCTGGACCTCGCGGCGCGGCATTTCTGCCGCCCACCACACCCGGTGATAGGCCGAATCAGTGCGGTAATAGGTCCAATGGTTCTCGGCGCGCATCGGGCCAGCTGCACCCAACGCCACCCCAGACCCGAGACCCTTGTCGCCGCCCCGGTCATCGTTGATGTCGCCGCCCCGAAACTCCAGCACGTCCCGCGACGCCGGATCGTAGGCCGTCCGGATCACCAACCCCAGATGGCGAGGCGGTAGCCACCCATGCACGGTCACCCCGCACGACCGGAGCGCCTCCGCGATCGCCGCAACCTCCCGGAACGTCACCGCAGCAGCCCCCTCCGCCCCCTTGCCAGCCTGCCGAATATCAGCCGCCGCTTTCCGCGCATCGATCGACACCGCCACATACGCCTCATGGTTCTGCTGAACGGCCGTCACCGACGCCAACACCTGCCGGTACGAGGCGTCCACGAACCCGCCGTCTTGGCGGCCGCGCCGGTTGTAATCACGCTGCAGCGACTGCCCCCCGTCTGGCTCGGTCCGCTCCAGGATCTGCAGGCGGCACACCGACGACGTCGGCGTGCAGATGGACGCCAGCAGCCGCTCGAACCCGCCCAAGTGGGCAACCTGTTCCGCTGAGGAATCCAACGGGAAGGTGGTGCCCTCCACCGACAGCACCGCCGTGTAACGGCCAGCGATCGGGTCCTTGATGATGCCGATCTGTTGACCGCCGACCACATCGAACGTCAGCACCTCCAGGTGAGCCAGGGTGCCGGGCAGCCGCAGCGGCCCATCCTCGACCGAACGGAACACACCGCCTCGGTAAACGTCGTTGCCGGTGAGCCGCTGCAGAGCGACGTTGTAAACCACGGGCAGGTACTGGTCGATGGTGCGGCCCGCGATTGGCACGAACCCGATCGCCAGCGTGGCCACCACACCCACCACCCAAAACAGCCGGAACGGCATCTCCGTGGTAAACACCTGGATCACCATCCACCCAGCCGCCACCAACAGCAGAACCTGTGGCACCCGCAACCCCAGCAGGTAGGCCTTGGACTCGCGGGGCCCCATCCGGACCATCGGAACTGACGACGACATCACAGATTCCTTTCGTTAGCCCTGGCTACGGCCAAGACGGTGGAGCCGGAGGGAACGATCTCCCCGGAGGAGGCGGGGCCGCAGGAGGCGGCGGCGCAGAGGTAGGTGCCGGGCCAGGGCCAGCCGCCGGCAGCAGCGCAGGCGCTGGGGCGGGCACGGGACTGGCCGGTAGCGGAGGCACCTGAGAACCGGATCCAGGCCCCGACCCTGGCGTCGTTCCACCACTAGAGGGAGCCGGTGCAGCCGGTGGCGCAGCTGGCGGCGCCTGGACGGGGGCCGGCTGCGCCGGCCCCGCCTCGGGGCCCCCACCGCCACCCCGCCCGGCGTTGTACATGCGCGGCACCCCTGACATATGCATCCCTTCGGCGTCGCCGGTAGCACCACCACCAGTCGCCACCTGAGACGCCGCCGCCGTGACAGCCGACAGACCGGTGCCGACCGCAGCCGCACCAAGGCCGATAGCCATCCCAACAGGTCCCAACAGGCCACCACCAGCACGCCCAGCACCAGCAGCGCCGCCGCCGGCGCTGCCAGCAGCCGACAGCGGACCCATCCGGTTCGAGGCCCCCAACATCGACGCCATGTCCATGGTGTCCACCACGCCGCGAGCGCCCCCCTCAACCATGTGAGCGCCAGAGTTCGAGAACCGCTGCCCCGCAGCCGTAGCCGCCACGTTGAACAGCTTGTACAGGACGCCAGGGAAGAACGCGGCGATGACGAAAATCACCACACCCCGCCACGCCTGCATCACATCAGTAGCGGCGGCGTTCAAGAACGCGGCCGCGAGACGCAGGCCAATCACCATCAACGGCTTAGCGAAAGCGATCGCACAAAACGCCGCCACAGCGCGACCCGCTGACTTCCGGACCGCGTCCGGTCCCGCAAGCAACGCCAACAGCAGCGGGATCACCACCGCCATCAACACGATCGACGTGTCACGCAACGCCAACACGATCACCTGAGCCAGGAACGCAATGCCCAACGCCGCCAAGAAGAACACCCCCTGGAAGGTGCCAGCGTCCAACATGCCCATGCCCGGAGACAGAGGAACGACACCGTTGAACTGGTCCAGCCACTTCGAGATCGCGTCGACCGACAGCCCCAACTTGGAACCATCGGCACCCGCAAGGAACAGCGTGACGCCGTCGGAAGCCTTCAGCACCATCACCGCCAAAGCCAGTGCCGCCGCCCAAAAGATCCCGTAACTAAAGACCCCGGTCACCGCGTTCTGCAGGGGCCTGCCTCGACGCTGCACCGCACCCTGGATCAGGCTCAGCAACGCCATCGCGACCACGACCAGCGCGGCGATCTGCACGACATCGATGTACACCGAACGGAACGCCACCGCTGCCGGCGACGAGCTCGTTGGATCGATCACGTCCGTGGCCGCTGACGGGGCTACGATCGCGGCGCTCAGACCTTTCCACGCATCAGCCGTCATCCCCGCCAACGACCGATGGATCGACTTCAGCGCGCACGTGTACCAGCTGCCTCCCCCAGCCATCGACGCCCCACACTCGATGATGCTGCTCAACGTCTGATCCGCC
>Ga0208564_1003781_pt1 | contig 10824 bp, 9 predicted proteins | sample AD_UKC073_MetaG_FD_184439 | JGI IMG/M metagenome (GOLD analysis project Ga0208564, IMG submission 184439) | Active sludge microbial communities of municipal wastewater-treating anaerobic digesters from USA - AD_UKC073_MetaG (SPAdes) (version 2) | ecosystem: Engineered > Bioreactor > Anaerobic >... | reverse complement strand
ATACGGGCAATTCTAATAATACAAAACCTAGCATGAAAACTCTAAAACAATTACAAAAGGACTTAAATAAACAAATGGAAGCTCTACAAAAAGAAATGCAAAATGGTAAAAAACAAAGTAAAGAAATCAGTGAAGCTCTAGCTAAAATGGCTACTCAGCAAGAGGCTATTAGACGTGCTATGCAGCAAATAAAAGAACAAATGAGTAAAGAAGGTAATCTGAAAAATGCTACTTTCATTCAACAAATGATAGAGGATATGGAAAAAACTGAAAAAGATCTCTATAATAAAAATCTATCTTATGAAACTATTAAAAGACAAAAACAAATAGAAATACGTATGCTAGAAGCTGAAAAAGCTGAACAACAGCAAGAGACAGATAATTTACGTAAAAGTGAAACAGCTAAAAATGATTATAATAGTAACCTTATTAAAAATTTTCAGTATAATGTTATAAAAAATAATAATTTTGAATCGATGAATCGCAATAATTTAAACTTTAATTTGTATTATCGTAAAAAGATTCAAGAATATTTTAATAATGTTCCCTATGAAAAAAATTGACCCTTTATACATAAATAATAGAGATTTTATATCTTTACTTGATGATTATATAAATAGATTCTTTCAACAAAATAATTTACCCGATGAAATATATGAAAATATCTATTTAGCAGTATATGAAGCTCTTAAATTAATTATATCAAAATTTAATGTTATATCAAATTCTAATGCTTTAAAATTAGAATTATCTTATGATAATGGTAATCTAATTTGTCATATTTCTTGTAATCATCTAAGAGATATTTGGACTGATATAGAAAATAATTCTAAGGACGAAGTAATCGAGAGCTCAGTAGTTTTGATAAATAAATTAAGTAATTCTCTGAAATTATTAAATGAAAATAGTATAGAAATAATATTTGATGTTATAAAAATGCAAAATGAGTTTGAACAAATAAAAAATGAAGAATATCAAGAATATAAATTTTTAAAAAATTAGAAAAATATCAAAAATATTATATATTTTTGTATAAATAATTTTGTGTATGAGATTAAAAAGTTTACCTTTTATTATAATATTTTTGATATTTAGCTTTATTTTGAAAAGCCAAAACTATCTTTTAAATCTAAAAGATGTTAAAGTAACATTAAAAAATAATGCTGTTTTGATAATCAATCAACCTAATCCTAATGGTATAGTAGCTACAAGCAATGGAGGTATAGTTTCTGAAGGGGATCTAAATAGGGTAGTTTGGAAGATAAATAATAATACTGGGACATATACTATTCCATTTTGGCAAGCGAATAGAGTAGATCTAGTTTATCAAATTACTACTGCTGGTAGCAGTCCTGGTTCTTTAATTGCAAGTACACGTGGGACAGGTGCAGATAATCTTCCTCTTCCTACTGTATCTCCAGCAGTTGAAGATTTAAATATAAATGGTATAAATGGTTCTTATTATGTTGTAGATAGATACTGGATTTTGAGAAAAGATGGGTGGTCTACTAATCCAGATGCAATTTTATCTTTTAAATATCAAGATAATGAAATAGCTTCTCCAAATACTATTACTGAGACTAATCTATCAGCACAATTATGGGGACAAGATCCTTATGCCTTACCAGGTACATACAGCTGGGTACCAGATGCTTTTGATGTTTCTCAAGGGTTCTCTACGGCTCTTGGAACTGCCGATCCAGCTAATAATAGAGTAACAAATGTCGTACCTCCTGCTGGATATCAAGGTGGTTTCTATACGTGGATATTAGTAGATAAAGCTCATCCTTTGCCAGTAACATTATTGTATTTTAAAGTTTATTGCGTGGGGAAATATGTTGCTCTCAAATGGGAAACAGCTTCAGAAATTAATTGCGATTATTATTTAGTAGAACGTAGCACAGATGGCATCTCTTGGGAGGGTGTAGCATATATACAAGGTGCAGGTAATAGTAATGAAGTATCTACATATTCTTGGGTAGATAATTTCGACAGTAAAGGAAAGGCTTTATACTATAGATTGACACAGTTTGATTATGATGGCGAGTATGAAGTGCTTGGCACTCAATCAATACTTTGTAATGCTGCAGATGATGATCATTGGATTACTATTAATACAGATATTTTTAATAATATTTTAATCAACTTTACTGCTACAGAAGGTGAGCCCTATGAAATAAAAGTTTTTAATTTATTAGGTGAATTAATGTATTTTCAGTCTGGCACTGTTGAGAATAGCATAGAACAGTTTATAATACCTACTTATGGTTGGGCTAGTAGTATTTATTTAGTGGATGTAAGTTCTTTACTTGTAAATAAATCTAAAAAAGTTTATATTCAAGAAATGGATTATTAATTGTATTGAAAGGTTATATAACATTTATTGTGAGTAAATTTTATAGGTTAATATTAACTGTCTAATTATTGTTATTAATCCACAAATGCACTTAAATGAGCTTAAATTAAATTTTAAGTTGATAAGTTTAGGAGTTGATGAGTTGATAAGTGATAGGGAGAATGTTTTATAAGCTAATCGGAATAGACGTTTAGATAAAAAAATTTTTTTCAACATTTAGTATTATAAAAGAATACCTTTACAATAATTAATAAGCTCTAGCAATACCGCATTTCCACAGCGGAGACTTTTCTTTGTGTGGTTGACAAAGAAAAGTAAATTAAGTATAAATCAGTATATTAAGGTATATATCTAAATTCATTAATTTATAATAATTTTGCAATAAAAAATGAAAACAAAAGAATTATTAAATCATGCATCAAAATATACATTATTTGCAGCAGCTATCATGGTTGTATATTTGTTACTAATGTGGATATTTGGGGGGAATATTTTAATGTTAAATACTATAACATTTATTATTCAAGCTTTTGCTATTATATTTTTTAGTATCAAGGCTATTAATAAAGCGCGTGTAGAATTTGGAGAAGGTCATATAAGCTATTTAAATGCTTTTTTATTAAGTTTTATAATTTCATTTTTTAGTTTATTAATATTTTTACTAGTTAAATTATTAATATTTTATGTATTAGACCCTAATTATTTAAATAATATGCTAAATACATTGATAATAAATCTAGAGATGCAAAAAGAAATGATGCCCGAACAATTTCAATCTTTTATTACTCCTGAAACATTTTCTCAAGCATTTTCTTTTAAATATCAATTAAGTACAGCTTTTACATATTTAATAGAATCTGCCATTCTATCTTTAATATTAGCTGGAATTATAAAAAAACATCCTTCTATTAATGAAAATATGTAATTGGAAAATATTCTATTAAAAAATTAACAAATACTATGGATATATCAGTAGTAATACCATTATACAATGAAAAAGAATCATTACCTGAGCTTACTGAATGGATCAGAAGGGTAATGAAAGAGAATAATTTCACTTATGAAATTATTTTTGTGGATGATGGTAGTACAGATGGGTCGTGGGATGAAATAATAAAATTATCAGCAAATAATAATGATATAAAAGCAATCAGATTTAGACGTAATTTTGGTAAATCTGCTGCCCTGCATGTAGGATTTCAGAAAGCTAAAGGAGATGTAGTTATCACTATGGATGCAGATCTACAAGACAGTCCAGATGAAATCCCCGAACTTTATAAAATGATAATGGAGCAGGATTATGATTTAGTTTCTGGATGGAAAAAGAAAAGATATGATCCTTTATCCAAAACAATACCTACAAAAATTTTTAATTGGGGAACACGAGTAGTATCTGGCATTAAATTACATGATTTTAATTGTGGACTAAAAGCATATAAGCATGATGTAGTGAAAAGTGTAGATGTTTATGGAGAAATGCACAGATATATTCCAATCATGGCTAAATGGGCTGGGTTTAATAAAATAGGAGAAAAAGTAGTACATCATTATCCACGTAAATATGGAACTACTAAATTTGGTATGTCGCGTTTCATTCGTGGCCCCTTAGATTTGCTCACAATAAATTTTGTTACTAAATTTGGGAAACGACCTATGCACTTTTTTGGTACTATGGGAATAGTGGTATTCATTATTGGATTTATCATAGCTTTGTATTTAACGATAGCAAAGATATTATATCAACAATATAAAATGACAGAAAGACCTCTGTTCTATTTAGGCATTTTGTTTATGATTCTTGGGGCAATGCTATTCATAGGTGGCTTTTTAGCAGAACTGATACAAAGAAATAGCCCAGATAAAAACAAATATGATATTAAAGAAGAATTAAATATTGTAGAAGGAGATAGTTAAAAGTTATGAGTAAAGATTGGCAACGGGTAGCTATTGTTGGTCTAGCATTCCCGTTTAAAGGCGGTATGGTAGCGTTGGGAAATAGATTGGCTATAGAACTGCAAAAAACAAACAAAGATGTAGAAATTTATGGTTTTAAAAGATTGTATCCCTATATTATTTTCCGAAAAAATGAAAAAATTACTAATAAAGCTGAAATAGAAGAATTCTTTAATAAATATAAATTAAAAATTCATAATTTTCTTAAGTCATGGAATCCTTTTACTTGGCGTTTCACTGCTAAACTTATCTCATCTAGGACCCCAGATATTGTTATTTTCCAATATTGGGTGGCTTTTTTAGGTATTATTTATGGTCAAATAGCTAGATATCTTAAAAAAAATAATAAAGATATAGTAACAATAGCTATTGTAAACAGTATTTATGGTAAACATAAATTTTATCAAAAAAAATCTTTTAAATATTTCGCAAAATATATCGATGCTTTCATTTTTTTATCAGAAAAAGTTGCAGATGAGTTTAATGAACTTAACATTAATAAACATTACTTGATAGTGCATCATCCATTATATGATCAATACGGTGAACTTATACCTAGACAAGAGGCACTTAAAAAACTTAAACTTCCTGAGAAAATTATTATTAACGAAAATGAAATCGATATTAAATATATTTTGTTTTTTGGACAAGTGAAAGAATATAAAGGTCTAGATTTATTGTTGAATGCTTTACCAGATACAGACCCTTCTATCCATTTAATTATTGCAGGAGATTTTTTCCAATCTAAAGATATATTTATCGACATGATTAAAAGGCTAAATATAGAAGATAGAGTTTTTATTTACGATAGATATATCCCAGATAATGAAGTACCCATATTTTTTTCAGCAGCAGATTTAATAGTAATGCCTTATAAACTTGTTAAACAAAGTGGTATCACTCGTATAGCACTTCGTTATAATAAGCCTTTCATTACCACAGATACTGATATTTTAGATATTTTATCTGATAAATGCTGTGATACGGATTTTATAATTACTAGTGAAGCTACAGAAATATCTAAGGCAATAACTACTTTTTTTAGTGATAAACCAGATGACAAAAATCAAGTGAAACGATGGATGCAATCACAAAAAATATTAGCTAATATTTTATCTTGGAGCAAAATGATTACTGCTATAGATGATCTTTATAAATTAAGTAAAAATTAGTATTTTATCAATTCCTAATAATATATTTCTCATGCATAACATCAATGATAGATATCTACTTATTCAGACGGCTAGTATAGGAGATGTAGTACTTATTACACCAGTTATAGAGTCGATTCATAAATATAATCCTAATGCAGAAATTTTTATTTTAATTAATAGTAGAGCAGCTGAGCTTTTTGATAATCATCCATTTATTTCAAAAGTTTTTATTTGGAATAAAAAAAATAGGAAATATAAACATCTATGGCATTTAATATTACAACTAAGAAAATATAATTTCACAGCAGTAATAAATTTTCAGCGGTATTTATCTACTGGCTTTTTAATGTGGTGTATGCATAGTAATAAAAAAATTACTTTCAGGCAAAGTACAATGTCTTGCTTATTTGCTAATGAGACATATGAGCATTTATGGAATCAAAAACATGAAGTTGATAGAAATTTAATATTAATACAAAATCTAGTAAATAATGAATCTTTAATCAGACGTCCACAACTTTACATTCCCGAAAATATTAAAATTGATTTACCACAAAATCCATATATTTGTATCTCTCCATATTCACTGTGGAATACTAAACAAATGGTAATATGGAGATGGGTAGACCTTTGTGAAAGCTTAATTAATTTAGGTTATAATGTGGCTGTTTTAGGTGGTAAAGATGATATTAATAAAAATAATTTGTTTTTTAAAGAATTTCAGAATAATGAACATATTTATGATTTTGTTGGTAAATTATCATTATTAGAGACTTTATATGTAATAAAACATTCATTTATCACTTATTCTAATGATAGTGCTATTACACATTTGGCTTCTTCTATCAATGCACCAATAGTAACTATTTTTTGCTCTACTGTACCCTCGTTTGGCTTCACTCCATTGAGTGATAAATCTTTTATTATTGAGCCCAATATAGAGCTATTATGTCGTCCTTGTGGCAAGCATGGTTATTCTAAATGCCCCAAAAATTTATTTATTTGTGGTAATAGTTTTAATATTGATCAATTATTAGAACCTGTCAAAGAATTGCAATCTGATGTTCAATAAAGATGTAATAGAAACTGTAGATTTTTTGAAAAAAGGGAAGGTAATTTTATGCCCTACAGATACCATATGGGGACTCAGTTGCAATGCTTTTGATGAAAACGCTATTCAAAAAATTATTGAAATAAAGCATAGACCTGATAATAAAAATTTTATTATTCTTGTTTCATCTTTTGATATGCTCGAAAAATTTGTTAAAAATATACCTCCATTAGCTTTTAAAATAGAAAAAGAAAGTGATAAACCTGTAACCATAATTTATCCAAATCCAGTAGATTTACCTAGTATCCTGATAAATGAAGATAATTCGATAGCAGTCAGATTAGTTAGAAATAATTTTTGTAGAGAAGTTATTAATCTATTAAAAGCTCCAATAGTTTCTACATCTGCTAATATATCTGGTAATCTTTCACCGATAAACTTTGAAAATATTGATGCAGCTATCAAAATGGCAGTAGATTATATCGTTCCTTTGCGAAATGAAAATAATTCTTCTCACAGAGCTTCTAAAATTGTGAAAATTATCAATGATAATGAATACACTGTAATTAGAGAATAAATTATTCGCTAATTTACGTTTTTACTTATTATTTTTGCAATAATTAATTCCATTTTATGTTAGATATAACGCAAAGACAAGAGATAATTAATCTGATGCACAGAGAAATAGTACCTGCAATAGGATGTACTGAACCAATAGCTGTAGCTCTTTGTGTAGCAAAAGCACGTGAGACATTAGGAGACATTCCAGAAAAAATAGATGTTTTTTTGAGTAAAAATATTATTAAAAATGCTATGGGCGTTGGAATACCTGGTACTGGAATGATAGGATTGCCTATAGCAATAGCTTTAGGAGCCACGATAGGTAAATCTGAATATAAGCTAGAAGTATTAAAAGATCTAACTATACAAGATGTAGAATATAGTAAAAGCTTTATCGAAGATGGTAAAATTAATATTTTTTTAAAAGAAAATTGTCCAAATAACTTATATATAGAAGTTCATTGCCATGCCAAAGATAATAAGTCTATTGCTATTATACAAGGAGCACATGATAATTTTACTTATTTGGCAAAAAATAATCAAATTATTTATCAACAAGATTTTATAGGAAATGAAGATAGTAATTTTAAAATAGATTTAGACTACGATAAAATTTTCGAATTTACTATAGAAACTCCAATAGAAGACATAAAATTTATATTAGATGCTGCCGAAATGAATAAAAATGCTTCAATAATTTCAAAAGATGGAGATTATGGTCATCAAATCACAAAAACACTTTCTAGTGAAATAGCAAAAAAAATAATAGGAGATAATATACTAAATGATATAATATCTTCTACTGCTGGTGCTTGTGATCTAAGAATGGATGGAGCTATGGTGCCAGTGATGAGTACAGCTGGTAGTGGCAACCAAGGTATAGCTGCTACCCTTCCTGTTACAATTTTTGCTCAATCATTTGAATGTACTGAAGATCAATTAATACGAGCACTCACTTTAAGTAATTTGATGGTTATTTATATTAAACAAAAACTAGGTAAATTATCACCGCTATGTGGATGTGTAGTAGCTTCTACCGGCGCCTGTTGTGGCATTACTTATCTTTTAGGAGGTAGTAAATCACAAATTTCTTTTGCAGCTAAAAATATGATAGCCTCTATAACAGGGATGATATGCGATGGTGCTAAACCTAGCTGTTCATTGAAAATAGCTACTAGCATCTATACTGCAGCTTTGTCATCTCTGATGGCTATAGAAAATAAAGTAGTATCACATCATGAAGGCATAATAGATAAAGACCTAGAAAAGACCATTAATAACCTTGCAAAAATTGGAACAAAAGGGATGCAAGAAACAGATAATGTGATTTTAGAGATTATGACAAATAAAAATAGCTAATTAAATTTGTCATTTAATACTTACAAAATTATTTTTTGTAATTATTAATAAGCATTCCTCTTATTTGGAAGGTCAAAATACATTAATACAGTTTTACAATAATAATTGTTTAATTTTAAAATTTTTACTTATGAAAAGTGTAATAGGGAAAGATTGAAAGAGGTAGTGGAGGAGGGGTAAGTATCAAATTATTGTTATACTTCACAGTAGTTTAATCATACCTTTGACTAATTATTTCTCTATACTTGTCCCACGCCCATCTATCGTGCGATGACAGGTTTAATAGTCTGCCAATATCAGGATATATCAACTCTTTTAGGTACTTATTCATTATCACAAACCACATCAAGTAGCTTTGTAAGTACTTCGTAGCTACTCCATGAAATCTACTCAACCACGTTTTGAAATCACTTATTTTGCTCTCTACTATCTTTACACTATATATCCCGCGTTTAATCTGTCTTTTGTTAACGATGACCTTTTTACTTTGTAAACTTTTCACAGCTTTTTTGAATTCTTTCTTTGGTTTTACACATATCAGATTGTTTTCTGATAATCTATTTTTGAGCTCATATCTCAATTGCTCATTTTTTACTTTTTTCTCTCCAACTTGTTTGAAAAGTAAATTACCTTCTCTGTCGGTAACTACTAATATTGCTACTTTAGGATGTTTCTTTCTTTTAGCTCTCTGATATTCTTCTTTGCTTTTAAATTTCCTGCCTTTTTCTGAATAATTCATGAGCAATTCATCAGCTTCCACAATACCAGAGAAGCTTATCCCACCTTCTAATGCTCTAATAGCAGCTAATATTTTGTGTCGCCATTCGAAGCTTGTTTTTAGACAAATGCCAACCTCATCAGCACATGCACGCAGACTTTTACCTTCAAGCATACATCTCATGTAGTCTAGCATTAATGGATATTTTCGCATGCGATAGACAAAGGTGCGAGCTGTTTCACGAAATTGATAACCACAGGTTTTACATTTATAAACTTGTCTACCATTTCTTTTGCCCGCCTTTATGACATTTTCGCTTTTGCAGTCTGGACAGATGGCTGCGGTAGATTGAATTTTTACTTTTTGGTAATCTACAGCTGTAGCATTGTTATTGACGAGATATTGATATAACTCATCCAGGAAATCACGTTTGTGATCCTTGGGCATAGCCAAGTATTTATCAATGTTTTCTATTAATTCTTTCATGATTATAAAATTTACAACAAAATTAATTTATTTTATTAACATAATAAAATATTTAAAGCATAACATATACATGTTATTAATAAAAAAACAGCCGAGTTAGTAATTAAAACTCAGCTGTTTTTTATAATTTACTTTTAATTTAGGTACCTTTTTCTTGGAAAATAATGCGTATGTAAAAGTTCATGAGCTTTATGACTATTAGGTTGTCCTAGATATTCTTCATAAAGTTGCATTACTTCAGGATTATCATGCGACTTACGTAATGGTAGGTTTTCATCTTCTGAATATATGCCTTCAGCTCTCATTTGGCGAATGTCCCATGATATTGGATACGGCTGTCCGCCTCCACCTAAGCATCCACCAGGACATGTCATAATTTCTACGAAATGATACTGTAGCTTACCTTCTTTAATAGCTCTTACTAATTTATTAGCATTTGCTAATTCGTGAGCTACTGCCACTTTCAGCTCCACACCTTCTAAGAAAGACCATTCTGGTTTTGTACCTTCAATTTTTATTGTTGCTTCTTTAATACCATCAAAACCACGTACAGGTGTAATTTCTAGATTTTTAAATGGAACTTCTCTACCAGTTACTATTTCATATGCAGTACGCAATGCAGCTTCCATTACGCCACCTGTTGCACCGAATATTACTCCTGCACCTGAAGATTCTCCCATTAATGGATCATAATCAGATTCTGGTAAGCTCATAAAATCTATACCTGCTTGTTTAATCATTGTAGCTAGTTCTCTAGTTGTGAGTACATAATCTACATCTTGGTATCCACTACTACGCATTTCTGGACGTTGTGCTTCATATTTTTTTGCTGTGCAGGGCATAACAGAGACAACTATCATATCTTTGGAATTGATACCTTTTTTCTGTGCATAATATGTTTTGGCTACTGCTCCAAACATTTGTTGAGGAGATTTACATGTAGATAAATGTTCTAACATGTCAGGATATAAATGTTCCATGAATTTTATCCAACCAGGAGAGCAGCTAGTAAACATAGGTATTTTAGCATTTGGATCTTTGTCTACTAAAACTTTTTTAAGTCTAGTAAGTAATTCTGTTCCTTCTTCTAATATTGTTAAGTCTGCAGTGAAATCAGTATCTAATACAGAATCAAATCCTAAACGTTTAAGTGCAGTTACCATTTTGCCTGTAACTCTTGTACCAT
>Ga0208564_1003775_pt1 | contig 10827 bp, 10 predicted proteins | sample AD_UKC073_MetaG_FD_184439 | JGI IMG/M metagenome (GOLD analysis project Ga0208564, IMG submission 184439) | Active sludge microbial communities of municipal wastewater-treating anaerobic digesters from USA - AD_UKC073_MetaG (SPAdes) (version 2) | ecosystem: Engineered > Bioreactor > Anaerobic >... | reverse complement strand
AAGTGCAAAAAAGCTCTTGAAGTTTCTGTCGACTACTTTCATTGTCTGCTGTGCGATGTCAGTATTAAGGAGCTTGTAATTTTCATTATCCTTCAATGCATGGTAGGCAGATTCATATCGTAAGTATTTCTTCTCAGTAAAGTAGTACTGGCGAATGGCATAGAGAGTTGCATTATACAAATTTTTCGATAGTCTGCATAGCGTTTTCAAAGCAACGTACTCTTGCTTGCTGAGATGCCTAACTTGGTTCTTTTGATTGCGGTACACATCATCACCTCGCTCTAGTAATATTATATCAAAGTTTCGCTATTAATGAAGATATTAGTAAGAAGAAAGGAGGTAAGGCGATTCCTCTCCAACTTGCAGAAGTTGGAGTCTCCTCGCCGATTAATGATGAATCAGAGAAAAAACAAGAATGCCCCGGTAGGACCGGGGCATCAATATATTTTATAGACAAGCGACTGAAGTGAATTAGTACGAGATTAATCTACTTTCTGTTCTACTTTTTTGGCTTTTCTGACGGCTCTTGACCTATCTACGTAGTTAGTATGCAGTAAATGGTGTGCCTTATGGCTGTTCGGCTTTTCCAAGAATTCATCATATAGCTTGATTACGTCGGGGTTCTCATGAGATCGTCTAAGTACACTTAGCTCGTCTATCGAGTAAATTGCGGCTGATCTCTTCTTGAGTATATCTGCATCAAGATTCTTCGGCTGTCCACCGCCACCGATACATCCGCCATAACAAGCCATTATCTCAACAAAGTCGTAATATCGTTTGCCTTCCTTTATTTCTCTAAGCAATTGCTTAACATTTGCCATTCCGTGTGCAACTGCCACTCTTATTTTCTTGCCTTTCAAATCGATTTCTGCTTCCCTAACGCCTTCGAGTCCCCTAACTTCATCAAAGACTAGCTTTGGAAGTTTCTCGCCCGTTACTACTTCGTAAGCGGTTCTAAGTGCTGCTTCCATAACACCACCAGTAACGCCGAAAAGTGCGGCAGCACCCGTTGATGCGCCAAGTGGGTTATCGTAATCTTCTTCAGGTAAATTGACAAATGCTATTTCTTTGAACCTTGCCATTTTTCCAAGTTCTCTTGTAGTCATGACATAGTCTGTGACTTTGATACCATCAACTAATTGTTGTGGTCTTGTTATTTCATCTTTCTTTGCCGTACATGGCATCACAGAGACCATTACTATATCTTCAGGTTTAACACCAATTTTCTGAGCAAAATATGTCTTTACAAGACTGCTCATCATCTGCTGTGGCGACTTTGCGGTTGACAGATTATCTCTCAGTTCTGGCCATTCTTTTTCCATCTCATTGACCCAACCTGGGCAACAGCTTGTAAACATTGGGAACTTCCCACCATTTTGGAGTCTGCCGATGAGTTCGTAACCCTCTTCCATAATTGTAAGGTCTGCTGCAAAATTCGTATCGAACACGTAATCAAACCCGAGTCTTCTTAGTGCTGCAACCATTTTCCCTGTGCTGACGCTACCTGGTTCCATCCCAAATTCCTCACCAATTGCAACCCTTACAGAAGGAGCAGTCTGGGCAACGTAAACCTTCCCTGGCTCTTTCTTATCGAGCATTCTGAGAACTTTTTTCCAATCCGGCGCCTCATATATCGCTCCAACTGGACACAGGTAAGAACACTGGCCACAGCTGATACAATCAGTTTCGTACACAGGAATTCCGAATTCTGTTTCGGGGACTGACTCATATCCTCTGTCAATCATCGAGTATATGTTCATACCTTGAATCTCGCTACAAACCCTCACACACCTCTGGCATTTGATACACTTTGACAGATTCCTGTTGATAGAAGGACTGCTGACGTCTATCTCTCTATCAAGGTCAACATTTACACCGAATATTGGCTGAATATCGTATATATGTACCAATTTCTGAAGCTCACATCTGCCATCTGCTTCACAGTACATACACTCATGAGGATGATTCGCCATGATAAGCGAAAGGTTGAACCTAACAGCATTCTCAACCCTGTCAGTGTTTGTTTTAATCCTCATTCCATCCGCGACTTTTGATGTACATGCTGGTTGAAGAGTCTTCATACCCTCAATTTCGACAACACACATTCTGCATGCCCCTATTGGTTCAAGCTCGGGGTGATGGCAAAGAGTTGGAACTTTAATACCATTCTCCCATGCAGCCTCTAAAACTGTCTTACCCTCTGCTACTTCGTAAGGTTTATCGTTGATGTAAATAGTTACCATCGGCCACCCACCTCCAAAGTTTAGAAAAATAATGCGATTGATTTATCCAACTACTATATTTTATTCTACCACATAGGCAAAAATTTCACAAGCAGAGAATAGAAAACTCTGAAGATTATTAAGAGCGATTAAGTTGGAAAATCACTTAATTTATGCGGATTTGTAGGTATAAGAGATTAATCGTTGACAAAGGACATTATAAATCTATATGCATCCACCTCTCCCATCATTCCGCAACCACTCTCTGATTCACTTTTCCATGCCCCTCTGTCGGCATGAGGAATTTCCCATCAATGCAAGTTCAATTCTTGCTTTCTCTCTATTCTTGAAGTCTCTCTGTTTTCTCGAAAGTTCTCGAAAGTTGTCCTTGAAGCTTTTCAGTTTCTTTTCGGCTTTAATAAGGTAACTCAGATATTCTACTTATACGTTGCAGTATCAGTGCTTATCGTTGCAAATGATAATACAAGAGAAATACTGAATGCTTATTTGTGTCAAGTTTCATATCCATCACGAATATTACCCAGTGAACTGACCTATTGTCAAGTACACTTTTAGCAATTCATCTCCACAATAAGAAGGTGGAGACTTCTCGCTGTACTTTGTTAAATCAATTATACTATATTCTTTTTGGTCAATCATCAAGTTTTCAGTTATCATTCCAAACCCCAAAACATTTGTAGCACTCATTAACTCTGCTTTCTTTTGTGCGATATATCAATTGTTATATGATATAATAAAATGAAGATTTCCTACAAAGGAATGGTGAAAAATGGGCGACGTAGTATTTCTAAGAGATAATTCATTAGAACAACTGAAACAGTGCAAATTATTTATCTTGGATATAGACGGTACGTTCTATCTGAGTGGTAAGCCGTTTGATGGATCGAAGAAATTCGTTGACACGCTTGACTCGCAAGGTAAGAAATTGGTCTTTCTTACCAACAATTCCAACAGAACGATCGAAAGCTATATCGAAGAGTTCTCCAAATTCGGTTTTAACTTATCAAATGATCAAATCCTCACAGCAGGTGTAGCGACAGCTCAATATCTCTTCGAAGAATTTGGAAAGAAAAGAGTATACATAGTTGGAACAGATGATATAAAGACAGAATTTGCAAGAGCAGGACATGTTGTAGTAGAAGATGATCCAGAGATCGTAGTGGTCACATTCGACAAAACTCTGACATATGAAAAACTGAAAAAGGCAACCCTATTTGTTTCGAGAGGAGCGATTTTTGTTGTAACTAACCCTGATCTAAATTGTCCATCGTCAGAGGGCCCGCTCCCCGATTCTGGTGCTATTGCTTCGGTTATTAGAAAAGCAACGGGGCTTTACCCAAACATCGTATTTGGCAAGCCCCAGCCAAGATTAATAGAGATAGTCATGAAACAAAACAACATAAAGCCTGCAGAGACATGTATGATAGGCGATCGGCTATATACAGACATATTGGCAGGTATCCAAGCTGGTGTATTAACTGTATTAGTTCTAACTGGTGAAGCTACAAAGGAAGAAATCAAGAGAAGTCCAATAAAGCCAGATATAATAGCGCAAGACATTGGGGAGATAGCAGAACTCTTAAAAAATGAACTGTAGTTATAGTAATTATATCCAGTAGCTGTACAACAATCAAAGGAATGATTGAATGATAAAATATGCACTTAGAGGTAAACCAACCGAGAAATTGGTAGAATTAGCGCAAAGTGGATTAGCAGAAGCAATGGATTTGATAGTCGAAAAATTCTATCCCATGGTTGTGAAGATTGCTTCACAATTTTATGCCCCTTGGGCAGAGTTTGACGACATAGTACAGAATGGTCTGATAGGTTTGATAAAAGCCGTGTTCTACTTTGAATCAGGCAAGAGTTCTTTTTCTACCTTTGCATGGCGAAGTATAGAATCAGAAATAAAAACATTTATAACCTACCAGAATAGAAAGAAAAACAAAATGCTCTCTGAATCAACAAGTATGGACTCCATTTTCGACAATGTTGACGATGAACAAATCGATTATTTTGTTGCAGATGAAGATGTCAACACAAATGTCGTTAGAAAGACTATATTGAGTATAGTACACGAAGAAATACTCGAGAATCTGAAAGGCGAAGAGATACAGATATTTGAACTATGGTTAGACGGATACAGTTACAAGGAAATAGAAAAGAAAGTATGTGTCAATTTTAAGAAAGTAGACAACACAATTCAGAAAGTGAAGAAGATAGTTAGAAGCAAATTAAGCTCCTCTTTAATGCCATTTCTAGAAAGCTGATGCTGTGGGTTTGTACGTAAAAATTGGAGGGATGATTTTTGCAAGCAGATTTGAGCGTGAAATCTATTGATGACATAGACTATGAAGAACTCTTGAAAAATGGGAAAAGCGTTTTTTTATTTGATTTTGATAACACGATTGGTGTGTGGAAGTCAAGAACAATCCCAGAGAATGTCAAGAAAATATTTCAGTATCTCAAATCCAACAATGCGCAGATCTTCATCATCACAAACGGGAAGCAACGTGAGATGAACGAAAATATAGGTGTGCCGATAATCTGGAGGTCATTAAAGCCTCTAACATTCAAGGTCAAGCGAAACATTGGTAGACACATCAAAGATAGGGATAAAGTAGTAGTCATTGGCGATCAAATCTTCACCGACATACTCTTCGGGAAATTTCTTAAAGTTTACACAATCAAGGTTGAACCGATTGACACAGACAGAGAATTCATCTCTACTAGATTTCTGCGAATGATTGAAAAGATATTCAATGTGAAACAGAATTAATTTGCTGGACAAAAGTCCAGGAGGAGGTGGGTCAATGAAAAAGACATTTGCCGTCTTATTAACTCTTCTATTATTATCAGCAGTTTTTGGTAGTACAACGGACATGCGCATTTCAAGTATAAGACCCCAGCATGACGACGGATTCTTTGTGGAATTCTCTTCAGTAGGATATTCATTCGCAAATCAGGAAATTACTTCTCAACCACTTTTGGACATATTGGGCATGTTCAACTTAGGTTTTAGGTATTACATCACAAATAACACATTATTAAGTGCCGAAGGCTATCTCATAGACCCGCAATTTGTTCCAACTGTCTACGCTGGAGAAGAAAGATATGAACCGTCGTATTACGTTTTGCTCGGCAGGGCATACTTCCATGGGGACTATCCAATTTTTAACTTCTCCATAAAACCACACGTTGAAGTATTAGGTGGTGGAGCAGTTGTGAATCCAGATTACGTTGTAGGTACCATAGGCAAAGCAGTATTGACAGGGTCATTCGCAGTTACGAAAAATATAGAACTCTTTGCACGAGTTGAAGGTGGAATGCTGATAGATGTATTGAGTACTTCAACGGATACATCCCTTCAGGATGCAATAAATCAGGCTCGTCAGGAAACAGCCTATGCAGTTACAAACGTTGGACTTACTTGGTATTACGACAACTATTCAGGTATAGAAATAGGCTATAGATTCTTCCTACTAAATAGAGACAGCCCACTCACATACTTTCAAGGTTTCTCTTATACAGACTATGTTTTCAACTACTTTAAGCTAATAAACGATAGCCTGACGACGGACGAAAAAATCAATATACCATTCATCACAACGGACTATTATATAACTTTCTCTGTCAAGTTTTAGAGCAACCTTTCTTAAAAACACAAATCCTCACTTTTGCAACCTTCAAGTGATGATTTGTTATATAACAAAATTAACAAAATGTGCTCTTCGAGGGGATGAATGTAAACATGAAACTTCATTTGAAATTTGCACTACTACTGTTATTTGGTATTTGTTCAATATCTCTTAGTGACTCTGCATCTGAAAAGTATACAGGGTACATCGATGCAACGCTCACAGTTGATGGCATCGAGCGGACGTATTGTATGTATGTTCCAGACATTCCTGCTGTACACACCAAAGAACCACTGCCATTGCTTATAGTACTCCACGGTGCAGGTGGTACGGCAAATGGAATGGAAGAGAACGTCACGCTTGGAAGGTTCGATGAACTTGCATACAAAGAAGGTTTCATAGTAGTATATCCAGATGGTGTGCAAAAACAATGGAACGATGGCAAAAACGACACGAACACATCAAAGGATGGCGTGGACGATGTAAAATTTATATCAATGCTCATTGACGAGGTGGCTAAGGTTTACAGCATTGACGATCGCAGGATATACGTCACAGGTTTGTCGAACGGTGGTATGATGGCCTTTCGACTTGCATGTGAGCTATCTGATCGAATAACTGCCATAGCTGCTGTTGCTGCACTGATGCCAGAAAACCTTGCCCCTACCATTCCAACCGACAAAGTCTCGGTGCTTCTAATACACGGAACTGATGACCCCTTAGTGCCATGGGATGGTGGAAACGTGCATCTTTTCTCCATAAGTGGTGGTAGAGTGTTATCCGTTGCTCAGACAGTGGAATTTTGGGTGAATCACAATGGTTGCTCGTTACAGATACCAAAAACGTATCTGCCCGATGTTGATGAAACGGACGAAACGCGCGTTTGGAAGGAAGAATATGCAAATTTGCAAGATGGTGCGAGAGTAGTGCTTTACGGCATCGATGGTGGTGGACATTCGTGGCCGGGTGGTATCGTAAACCTTCCAATGTGGATCATTGGAAGGACGAATAACGATATAAACGCATGTGACCTAATATGGACATTCTTCAAAAGTGTGAAGAAATAAGAAAGAGTTTCACAACTCAAATCTATTAACAAGCCAACCGATGAATTTGGTAAAGATAAGATCATAAACGTAGAAGAAGACCTGAGTACCAATTATGACTAATGCAAAATACTTTATAACCACCTGATCAAAGATCAGAAACTGTGATATGAGGTACACAGCTAAAAGAGATAAGTCAAAATAGAGGAACTTAAAAAACCAATGAAATTTCGTCTTGCTCTCTATCAGCGCCTTTATCACAGGATAGAACGACATTGGTACGAAAAGTAATGCATACACCTTATCTGGAATCAGCAAAAATGCAAGTAAATCCGTTGCAAAAGCGACTAAGACACCAGTTGAGATATTTGAAACTATCACAGGAATTGCAAGCATAAAAGTCGCCAGTGCCAAAAACGTGACCCTTGCTCTGATAAGAAGACCTATATACAACGAGACTATAACAAGTGCAGCAACCATGCCACTATATGCAATCCTCTTAGCTCGGTCCACATTATCTCCCTTCCAATCACTTCAAATGCACGAGATGCAATCACTACCAAAACATTCACAACATGCATCGGTACAAGCCAAACACGCACACGCAGTGCAACAATCAGTACAAAAGTTACGATCTGTTGAATCCTCTGGCGCATTGTAATACCTTCTATTTGCAGCCCTATAACTACTGTTAATTTGACTAAGTGCATCTTTGTACTCTTGATTGTAAGGATCCATATCTGCGGCCTTTTGTATATATCCATACCCTTCCGAATAGTTACCCCTATTTATCAAAACAACCCCCATTAGGAAATACCATTCGGCATTCCTTGTCCCTATCCTATTAAGTTCCTGTTCAGCCAACGCAAAATTTTGAATGTTTATATACCCTCTGATCCTCTGAAACTCTGGATCATATCCGCCATATGTACTTGACGAATCACTGTAATTGCTCCGTTGCTTGTCATAGTTAGCCATTATATATTCATATGCATCATTGATCTCGGCCAATTTTTCATCAGCGAGATCTTTTAAAGGATTATCTCGGTATCTATCTGGATGATACTTCTTTACAAGTTCTTTATATGCTTTCTTTATATCTTCTATCGATGCGTTCCTGTCTACACCTAGCACCTCGTACGGATCTCTTTTCACTGACGCTCTCTCCCTCCAAAAGTCTTTCGGTCTTATCGGCAAGTGACACATATATGATATTATCCAATATACCCTTGTTCTTCTTGATATCCAAAAGTTCGTACGCCTTTGTTATATTCTCAAGGTAACTATAAAGCATGAACCTTACATTATCGACAATTCTTTCTCTAAACTCATCAATTTTCTCACCATCGTATCCAAACGCATACCTCATCGGATTATATTTATCCTTCTTGACATCGTCTGCCAGGTCATCGAACGCATCGACTACATATATCCACCTTCCCAAATTATATCCTATAAACCTTAAAATTTCACCAGATTTGCCATCTAATATATTGAAAATCTCCTCTGTAACTTTTCCAAACAGATGGCTCATCTTGTCTATATCACCGGATTTTTCACGTTCCAAAGATGATATCTCAGCCAAATTCTTGTCGATTGCTTCAACCTTCTCTTTGAAATCTTTGCTATTCTTCAATCTCAGAATCTTTGAAGCCACTAAAGCAAACACATTTCTCTCATCGTTATAATCATCCAACAGTTTTCTATTCGTTAATAGTATATTCATTTCTGCAGCATAGTCTATGCACGGATTTTCAAAATAACTCACTTTTCCTAGATTGTAGATGCAGAATCGTCTCTTAGGCATGTTCGAATCATACTCTATCGAAGACAAAAAAAGTGCCAAGAAGGTCAAATCATAATTTAGCACATACTTCGATAGATAATTCAATTTTCCCAAAGCAGTACAGACGCCACAATAATAACCTCTAAAAACATTATACTCCTTTATCTTCAACTCCGATTTTAAAGGAGTCACATAACCAAATATACAACCACGTCCTTTCATGTCTTTTATTAACCTATTTCACATTTCTCTCAATTACACTAATTTCATCATCAGTCAACTCGTACAAACGATACACCAATTGATCAATCTCACGTTCGTATCGTGATGTATCTTTAAGTACATCTTGTTTTTTGATAGATATGAGCGTATCCACCAAATCTTCTATTTGTCTCACAACCATCTCATTCTCCGATGTTACTATCGGAATTGGCATTATCTCAACATATTGGTTTGATAATCTAAGACCAGTGAAGCCATATTGATGCACAATTTTTCTTGCATAAAACAAGATAGTGCTTGAATTTAGAACTGCCATGATATACTTCATATTCTGCTGCGATACGAAAAAGGCCATACTATCGAGTACATACACTCCTTCACCAACCAGACAGAACTTAGGTTGCTGTGTAATCCTTTGCCAGGCCACTTTCTCCTTTTCGATCTCTGAATAATAAGTACAATTACGCAACTCCCACCAATAATCTCCTTTATTGTACCGCTCTTTTGCCTTGTTTTCAAATGGCTTTAGATGCCTCATTAAAGATGGAATCTCGTGTTCGATGAATATTTCAGGTTTCTCACCCTTTCTATTCTTGTCAGTCCAACCTGCAGGGATAACGATCGCCCAAGTGCCTGTCCACTTGCAATAGTACTTATCAACATCCCTACCTTGCAAAATAGGCTTGAGAAATCTCTCAGTCATGTTGCGTTCCGTTTCACCCCTACAGCCATTCAAAATGTCATTGCGCGTTGCACTGTCTATGATAAACGCATCGTTGAGCCCGGTTATAATCCCGAGATATGTCCTAACAGACCAATCTTTCAACGGCCGTCCATTATGTTCTATCTTCTCTTTCAGTCTGTGTTCTGCATCATCACCGATGAACCAAGTGTCATTACCCAACTTATTAAGAACCACTCCATCATTTCTCAATATCTCAGCGATATCGATGCGGTCTTTTCTTCCATCGACAATTGTCACTGCCTTTGTACGATATTCATTTTCCGATTTTTGTACAACGATGATACACGTATCAACAGCGGCACTCTCAAATGCCTTAGGTCCCAAATCTACAAGCACTTTCGGGTTATACCGTGCAAGAAAACTACGTAACTTTTCACCGTAGCCTGCCCTCATCCACTTATTTGAAGTAATATATACCAAATGGCCGTTATCTTTGAGTATCTTCATCCCACGTTCAAAAAACAAGCAGTATATATCGCCTGTCCTATCGAATAGCTCGTATCCCTCGTTCTTGTAAAGATCAGCGTACTTCAACCTTCCGTCAATTGGCTTTTGCAACTGGATGTAAGGTGGATTGCCAATTACAATATCGAACCCGCCCTTTTGATGAAAAACTTCCGAGAAGTACACTTCAAAGTCGAACTCCCTACGTCCATTAGTAATCTCATATATCAGCCTTTCAATCTCTGTTCTGTATTCCTGCTTTTTAGACAAATCTATTTCGTTAAAGTACAAGTACTTCAACTTCTCAAGTTCATCAAATAGTCCCATGTTGAATAAATTCTTCTCAACATTCAACAGTGCATCACCACGCACTATCTTGTAATCGAGATTTGGGAGCGGCTCTATTACATCGGTACCATCCTCATCGACTATCATATAGAGCCAAGCCCTCAACTTACATATCTCAACTGCACCCGGGTCCACATCTACACCGTATATCGAATTCTCTATAATATACCGTTTCGAATCGTATTGCCTGACATACTTTTTTGTATACATCGAAAGCAATTTCCTCAACCTTGTAATCTCGTGAATCATCCCTATAGGAAAAGCACCCGAACCCACAGCAGGATCGCAAATCTTCACACCTGCAAGCAACTCATCGATCTTCTCAGCATTCTCAACTACGAATTCAGGGACTTCC
>Ga0208564_1003773_pt1 | contig 10833 bp, 10 predicted proteins | sample AD_UKC073_MetaG_FD_184439 | JGI IMG/M metagenome (GOLD analysis project Ga0208564, IMG submission 184439) | Active sludge microbial communities of municipal wastewater-treating anaerobic digesters from USA - AD_UKC073_MetaG (SPAdes) (version 2) | ecosystem: Engineered > Bioreactor > Anaerobic >... | reverse complement strand
ACCGGGCGCGCGCGGTCATCCTGGCGATGGGCTCGGCCTACCGCGAGCTCGGGCTGCCCGACGAGAAGCGCCTGTCCGGGCGCGGCGTGTCCTGGTGCGCCACCTGCGACGGGTTCTTCTTCCGCGACCAGGACATCGCCGTCGTCGGTGGCGGTGACTCGGCGGTCGAGGAGGCCACCTTCCTCACCAAGTTCGCCCGCTCGGTGACGATCGTGCACCGTCGCGACGAGCTGCGCGCCTCGAAGATCATGGCGGAGCGGGCCCACTCCAACGAGAAGATCTCGTTCGCGTGGAACAGCGCCGTCGACGCCATCCACGGTGACGAGAAGCTGACGGGAATCACGTTGCGCGACACCGTAACTGGCGAAACACGCGAGCTGCCCGTCACCGGGCTGTTCGTCGCCATCGGCCACGATCCGCGCAACGAGCTCGTCAAGGGTGTCGTCGAGCTGGATGCCGACGGGTACGTCCTCGTCGAGGGCCGCACCACCCGCACCAACATCCCCGGCGTCTTCGCCTGCGGCGACCTCGTCGACCACACCTACCGCCAGGCCATCACGGCCGCGGGCTCCGGCTGCGCCGCTGCCCTGGATGCCGAACGGTTCCTCGCGCACTGACCTCACCCCGGTCCGTGTCGGAGGTCTCCGGCAGGATCAGCCACCTCACCGACCGCCCGCCCCTGTTCACCCCGCCCCACCAGCCCTAACCGCCCCAGACGAAAGGAGCTCCCCATGGGAGCCGTCTCCGCCACCTCCGACGCCACCTTCGAGGCTGACGTCATCAACCAGGACCGTCCGGTCCTCGTCGACTTCTGGGCCCCCTGGTGCGGCCCGTGCCGCGCCGTCGCCCCCATCCTCGACGAGATCGCTCGCGACCACGACGAGGTCTCGATCGTGAAGCTGAACACCGACGAGAACCCGGCCATCACCGGCCAGCTCGGGATCACGAGCATCCCCACGATGCACGTCTACGTCGGCGGCGAGATCGTCAAGACGATCATCGGCGCCATGCCCAAGCCGAAGCTGCTGCGCGAGCTGGAGCCCTTCCTCGGCTGAGGCTCCGCACACGCCAAGAGGCGCGGATTTCGTTGGTGGACAACGGCATCCGCGCCTCTTGTGGTGTGTGGTGACCCGGCTGGGCTCAGTCCCGCGGGTCGCGCAGGTGCATGGCGTCCAGGATCCGGTTGAGGTCGTCGACCGAGGCGAACTCCACGGTGAGGCGGCCCTTGCGCTGGCCGAGCGCGATGCGCACCCGGGTCTCGAGCCGGTCGGAGAGGTCAGCGGCGAGGTCGTCGAGCTGGGGCCTGCGTTGTCCGGCGCGGGGTGCGCGCCGGACAACCGGCGCCGTGTCGTCGTCGCCCAGGGTGACGAGCTCCTCGACGGTGCGCACCGAGAAGCCCTCCGCCACGATCCGCTGCGCCATCCGCTCCATGGCGGCGGAGTCGGACATGCCGAGCAGCGCCCGCGCATGGCCGGCGCTGAGCACCCCGGCCGCCACCCGACGCTGCACGAGCGGGGGGAGCTTGAGCAGGCGCAGGGTGTTGGAGATCTGGGGCCGCGACCGGCCGATCCGGCGAGCCAGCTCCTCCTGCGTGCAGCCGAAGTCGTCGAGCAGCTGCTGATAGGCCGCGGCCTCCTCGAGGGCGTTGAGCTGGCTGCGGTGGAGGTTCTCCAGCAGGGCGTCTCGCAGGAGATCGTCCTCCTCGGTGACCTTGATGATCGCCGGGACGACGTCCTTGCCCGCCTCGCGCGAGGCACGCCAGCGCCGCTCGCCCATGATGAGCTCGAAGCGGGCCTCCCCGTCCTGGGCCTCGGTCGGGATCCGTCGAACGACGACCGGCTGGAGGACGCCGATCTCGCGGATCGAGTGCACGAGCTCGGCCAGCTCGTCCTCGTCGAAGACCGTGCGCGGCTGGCGAGGGTTCGGGCGGATGTGGTCGAGCAGGATCTCGGCGAATTCCGCCCCGGGAACGGGGCGCAGCCCGGTGTCGGTGGCCGCGGCACCGTCGTCGGATGGCGGCTCCTCAACCGTGGGCTCGTCGCTGTCAGTGCTCGGTGCTCCGTTCGCGCCCGACAGGTCGCCGGAGTGGGGCCCGCTCTCGGATGCGCTCTGGCCCGAGTCGTCCACCGGCACGGTCGGAGGCGGCGTGACGGGGTCCTGGTCACGGAAGAACACGTCGATCGGGCGGTCGGTGGCCGGGCCGGACGGGATCAGCGCCCCCAGTCCACGGCCGAGGGCTCGACGCTTCTCGCTCATGCTGACTCCTCAGTGGTGTTCGGGGTGGCGGCTGCACGCTCGGCGAGCTCGATGGCTGCCTCGAGATAGGACAGGGCGCCGCTGCTGTTCGGGTCGTACGTCATGACGGTCTGACCGTGGCTGGGAGCCTCGGAGATGCGCACCGACCGAGGAACCACCGCGCGCAGGGTCTGCTGCGGGAAGTGCTCGCGCACCTCGTCAGCCACCTGAGCGGCCAAGCGGGTGCGGCCGTCGTACATCGTGAGCAGGATCGTCGAGACGTGCAGGCTCGGGTTCAGGTGGTTGCGGATGAGCTCGATGTTCTTCAGCAGCTGCGAGAGCCCTTCGAGGGCGTAGTACTCGCACTGGATGGGGATGAAGACCTCACTCGCCGCGACGAAGGCGTTGACCGTGAGCAGACCCAGGCTCGGGGGGCAGTCGATGAGCACGTAGTCGACGGGGTCGCCGGCAGCGGCCCGCTCCTCCACGTAGGTGGTCACGGCCCGTTGGAGCCTGGTCTCGCGCGCGACGAGGGACACCAACTCGATCTCTGCCCCAGCGAGGTCGATGGTCGCGGGGACGCAGACCAGACCTGGAAGGTCGGCGCACTCCTGCACGACCTCGCTGATCGGCCGTCCGTCGACGAGGACGTCGTAGACACTCGGCACCTCGGCGTGGTGCGGGATCCCCAAGGCGGTGCTGGCGTTGCCCTGGGGGTCGAGGTCGATGACGAGAACGGTGCTGCCGGCCTGGGACAGGGCTGCTGCGACGTTCACCGTGGTGGTGGTCTTGCCAACGCCGCCCTTCTGGTTGGCGACAGTCAGGATCCGGGTGCGTGGGGGACGAGGCACGGTTCGGCCGCTCAACGTGATCCGCTTGCGGGCGTCATTCGCCACGGCTGTCGCCAGTGGTGTCTGCGCGTCGGCGTCGGGCAGGACTGCAGCGATCTGCTCGCGCGCTGCCTCCTCCTCCCGAGGAAGCCCGGACGACGGCGTCGCTGTGAGGGCGGGTGTCGACGTTTCACGTGAAACGTCGACAGCCTCGTCGGTGGCTGCGCTGTTCATGGCCACGTTGTCGGGTTCGTCGGCCTGAGAGTCCGTTTCACGTGAAACATCCCCCACCTCGGCGCCCTCGGTTCGGTGCTCGGCGCCTCCCGTGGCGTCGTGAGGCTCGCTGGCTACCGGTTCTTCAGGTGTTTCACGTAAAACATCGTCGTCGATAGCCGCTGTCTGGTCGGCGCTGACCTCCAGAGCGGGCGTCCCGACCGAGGGCGGCCATTCCGCCGCTTCGGGCGTTTCACGTGAAACGGTGTCGGGGCCGGGCCACCCCAGGGGGGATGTCGGCCTCCCGGTCAGCCGGGGAAACCCAAGTCCGGGCGCCGCAGTCCGGTGGTCCGGGCGGTCGATCCGTGTGCTCAACGCAAAACCTTCGTCCATGGAGTGGTCAACCACGCCATCCAACCTCACACCGCATCAACACGCCAAAGCGGGCCCGGAGACAATCCAGAAGCGGCATGTTTCACGTGAAACATCACGAGCCACACCTACTTTCTGAGCAGGACTGGGAGCCGGACGAGAGACTCGAGCCGCAGAGCTAGGAATCAGCGCGGCACAGTTGAGTCTCGGACAGTGGTGCAGCGCTCTCGCGGAGATCGTTCTGGTGATGGACGGGGATCCGTCCAGGCACCGCCGGGTCGAATCGCGGATGCATGGAAGTGCGGGCGGTAACACCTACCCCTGGCGTGTGCACCCGGGTTGGCCAGCACGACCGATGAGGCTGCGAGACGAGCGAGCCTTGCGAACAGATCGTGCTTGCTTCGAGGAGCGAGCACCTTCCCTGCGGGCAGCCTTCGTGCGGGCCGGCTTCGGTGCGAAGCGCAGGTCGACGGTGAGCACCGGCTCCTCGAGCAGCGCCGACGTGTGCTCGGTGACCACCGCGTCGGTCAGGCCCAGGCGTTGCAGGCCCTTGCGGTCCTCCTCGAGCTCGGTGGCAGCAGAGCGGCCCTTCATCGCCACGAGCACACCCTGCGGCTCGAGCAGCGGAACGCACCAGCGGGCCAGCTTGTCCAGACGGGCGACGGCCCGCGCCGTGACGTAGGGCGCCGCCAACACGCCGACGAACTCCTCAGCCCGGCCACGATGCACCGTCACCGAAGCGAGCCCCAGATCGGCGACGACGCCCTCGAGCCACTGGGTGCGACGCAGCATCGGCTCCACGAGGTGCACCTCGAGGTCAGGCCGCACGATCGCCAGCACCACCCCCGGCAGACCGGCACCGGACCCGACGTCGATGAGTCGGGCCTCACGCGGAAAGGCATCCGCGATGACGGCACAGTTCAGCAGGTGCCGCTCCCAGAGCCGGGGCACCTCGCGCGGCCCGATCAGCCCGTGGCTGACACCGGTGTCCGCGAGGATCGCTGCGAACTGCTCGGCGAGAGGCATCCGGTCACCGAACAAGCCAGCCGCACCCGCGGGTGCGGCTGGCGCGGACGCGATCGGGGCGGCATCCCCAGCGTCATGTTTCACGTGAAACGTCGTCTCAGGCGGGAAGGATCACGACGTAGCGGCGCGGCTCGGCACCCTCGGACTCCGACACCAGGCCGGCAGCGAGGACCTCGTCGTGCACCACCTTGCGCTCGAAGGCGGTCATCGGCGTGAGCGGCTTGCGCTCCCCGCTGGTGCGGACCTCCTCGATGGCCTCCTTGGCCAACGTCACCAGGCTGGCGCGCCGCTCGGCCCGGTGGCCGCCGACGTCGAGCATCAGGCGGCTGCGCTCGCCGGTCGCCGACTGCACCGCGAGGCGGGTGAGTTCCTGGAGCGCGTCGAGCACCTGTCCGTTCTGGCCCACGAGGCGCCGCGGCACCCGACCGTCCTCGGAGTCGACGATGGACACGGCGGCCCGGTCGCCGTCGATGTCGACCTCGAGGTCACCGTCGAGGTCGCAGATGTCCAACAGCGTCTCGAGGAAGTCCGCGGCCACCTCGCCCTCACGCTCGAGCTGGCCCTGGCGGCTGGTGGAGGCTGCCGGCGTGACGTCGACGTCGACGTCGGATGCCGTGTCGAGGGTGTCCGCGTCGACGTCACCACCGGTGATCGCCTGGACGTCGGCCTCCACCACGTCCGACACCGACTCGTCGTGCTCGCTGGTGGACTCGACATCGGTCGGCTGCTCGGGCTCGGCGTCGTTGCGCGCCGGGTCCTGCGTGAGGTTCTCGCTCATGGGTGTCTCCTGCGGTCAGGGGGTGAATCAGCTGGTGGAGGGCTTGGCGGAGTCGCTCGGCGGGGTGTCCTTGGGGGTGGCGCCGCCTGACGGCTTGCCCCCGGCCGGCGCACTGCCGCCCGCACCCTTGGCCTTCTTGCGCTTCTTGCCGGTCGGCTGCTGGCGCTGCCCCGACTTCTTGGCGGTCTCGTCGGCGATGGCCTCGGCCTCTGCGGCAGCAGTGGCAGACGCCGCCGCGGCTGCACCGGGGATCGGCTTGCCCTTCTTGGCCAACCGTGCGTGGTACGACGCCTCCGCGGCCGAGCCGGGGGCCGGCATCCGCCGGATGACGTAGAACTGCTGGCACATCGACCACACGTTGGTGGTGAACCAGTAGATGAGGACACCGATCGGGAAGTTGACACCGGACACGGCGAACACGAGCGGCAGGATGTACAGGAGCAGCTTCTGCTGCTTGGCGAACGGGTTGTCCAGGGCCGAGGCCGGCATGTTCTTCGTCATCAGCTGGCGCTGGGTGAGGAACGTGGTCGCCGACATGAGCACGATGAGCACCGCGGTGACGATCTTGACGTTGAGCGAGTCCGACCCGAGGAAGGTCTCGGAGAGCTGGGCACCGAAGATCGACGCCTTCTCGAACTCGGCCGCGACCGGCTGGGTGATCGGCCCGATCTTGTCCGTCGTGCCCGCCGCGATCTCGTCGACGCCGTTGAGCACGCGGAACAGGCCGAAGAAGAACGGGGACTGCACGAGGATCGGCAGGCACGAGCTGAAGGGATTGGTCCCCTCCTTCTTGTACAGCGCCATCGTCTCCTGCGTCATCGCCTGACGGGAGTCCGGGTCGGTCTTGCCCTTGTACTTCTTCTGGATCTTCTGCAGCTCGGGCTGGATCATCTGCATCTTGCGCGACGCCATGATCTGCTTGACGAACAGCGGGATCATCGCGGCACGCATGACGAGCACGAGGCCGACGATCGACAGCGCCCACGTCCAACCTGAGCCGGACGGCATCCCGATTGCGGTGAGCGCGGTGTGGAATCCGTACATGATCCACGCCACGAGCCACTCGATCGGGGCCAGGATGGCGTTGAAGGCGTCGCCCATGATGTCCTTAGTGCTGTGCCGGCGAAGGCCGACGGGGTGGTGTCACGTGTGTGACAGGTCTAGTGGGGGTGAGACGGATGCCGTGGCGCGGCGTTCGCCGCCGCCTCGGTATCGGAGGTGCGCAGGTCGGCAGCACTGTGGCTGCCGATGTCGCGAGGGCCGGTAGTGCCCGGGATCGGCCGACCGGTGACCGGGTCGGCCAGGGGCACGTGGTCCACACCGCCCGGCGACCAGGGGTGGCAGCGCAGCAGGCGGCGGGTGGCCATCGCCGAACCGCGCAGCACCCCGTAGGTCTGCAGGGCAGTCACGGCGTAGGCCGAGCAGGACGGGTAGTACCGGCAGGTCGGCGGCCGCATGGGCGAGATGACGTTCTGGTAGAGGCGAATCAGTCCGATGAGCGGGCTCGCGAGCACCCGTCCGATGCTCACGCCACGCCTCCCAGTCCCTTGACCACTCGCCGGAGCAACGGGTCGAGAGCCTGCTGCAGTTCCCGTGAGGACGCCTGTCCCGCAGGCGGGTTGGCCCGAACCACGAGGTCGACGCTGGTGGGGATGCCGTCCAGGCGCTGCGCGACCAGGGCCCGCAGACGTCGCTTCGTGCGGTTGCGCACGACGGCTCCGCCGACGGCCTTGGACACGACGAAACCGACGCGCGGCGGGAGACCCGCACGCGCGCCGGTCGAGGTGGCGTGGACCACGAGAAGCCTGGACCCGGCCCGGCACCCTCCGAAGGAGCGCACCGCCGACGTGAAGTCAGACCGCTCTCGCAGTCTGTTCGGCGCCGGCAGCACCGCCGACCTCAGGCGGAGAGCTCGGAGCGGCCCTTACGACGGCGGGCGGCGAGGATCGCGCGGCCGGCGCGCGTGCGCATCCGCAGACGGAAGCCGTGGGTCTTGGCCCGACGGCGGTTGTTCGGCTGGAAGGTCCGCTTGCTCACGTTGGTCTCTCATCTACGGGGTGGGCCGGAAAGTGCCCGGGTGGTCGGGGTGCGCTGGCGCTCGGCTGCAATCGGAAGCCCGGGACGAAGCCGGGAGTGAGGCTGCGACCGGTTGGGTCGCGACGTCACGGGCATGCGAAAGCAGCCGAACAACAGGCCTGTTTACGGTACGCGAGAGCGCCCGCAGGGGTCAAACCGGCGGATGCGCACACCTCACGCCGGAAAAGACTTAGGATCTCACGGTGCGGGGCGCCCACCGCGGCACGACACGCCGCGAACATCGCCCCTTGCATACCCACAGACTGTGGACAACCATGTGGACGACCTCGGGACGACCTCGGGGAAACCTGACCGGCATCGACCCGGTCATCGGAAGGATTGTGGGAGCAAGTGGCGGACGCGACGATGGTGCACCTGTGGCGCACCACCCTCGAGGTCCTTGACTCCGACGGCATCCCCGTCCAGCAGCGTGCCTTCCTCTCCCTCGCCAAGCTCGTCGGCCTGATCGATGACACCGTGCTCATCGCCGTCCCGAACGACTTCACCAAGGAGATCATCGAGACCCGGCTGCGCGACCGGGTCGCCGCGACCCTGGGCCAGCAGCTCGGCCGCGACGTGCGCCTGGCGGTGACGGTCGACCCCTCCCTGGCCGACGCACCCCCGACCACCGACGGGCACGACACCTCCTCCACCGCAGCCGCTCCCGAGGGCGTCGACGACGGGCACGACCGTCGAGCCGCGGGCCGGCGCCAGCAGATCGTCGACCTCGACATCGGGGAGGACGAGGTCGACGCGGGGGATGGGCACGGTCACCTCGGTGACCACGGCGCCGCCGACGCGGCCCCCGGACCGAACGCCATCGGCATCCCCGATCTCGTCGAGGTCCCGGGGGCGCGGCGACCACGACCCCACACCCAGGTGCCCGAACTCGTCGAGCTGACCCGGCTGAACCCCAAGTACACCTTCGACACCTTCGTCATCGGGGCGAGCAACCGGTTCGCCCACGCGGCTGCCGTCGCCGTCGCCGAGGCACCCGCCAAGGCGTACAACCCGCTGTTCATCTACGGCGAGTCCGGGCTGGGCAAGACCCACCTGCTCCACGCGATCGGGCACTACGCGCGCAACCTCTTCCCGCACGTCAAGGTGCGGTACGTGAACTCCGAGGAGTTCACCAACGACTTCATCAACAGCATCCGCGACGACAAGGCCGCGAACTTCCAGCGCCGCTACCGCGACGTGGACGTGCTGCTGATCGACGACATCCAGTTCCTCCAGGGCAAGGTGCAGACGCAGGAGGAGTTCTTCCACACCTTCAACACGCTGCACAACGCCAACAAGCAGGTCGTCATCACCAGTGACGTGCCGCCCAAGCTGCTCAGTGGCTTCGAGGCGAGGATGCGCAGCCGGTTCGAGATGGGTCTGCTCACCGACGTCCAGCCTCCCGACCTCGAGACCCGGATCGCGATCTTGCGCAAGAAGGCCATCCAGGAACGGCTGTCGGTTCCGGACGACGTGCTCGAGTTCATCGCCTCGCGCATCTCGACCAACATCCGCGAGCTCGAGGGCGCGCTGATCCGGGTCACGGCCTTCGCCAACCTCAACCGCCAGCCGGTCGACATGAGCCTGGCCGAGATCGTCCTGCGCGACCTCATGCCCGACGACGCGTCGCGCCAGGTCACCCCGGCGACGATCATGGCCCAGACGGCGGCCTACTTCGGGCTGACCCTGGACGACCTGCAGGGCCAGTCCCGCTCACGGGTGCTCGTCACCGCCCGCCAGATCGCCATGTACCTGTGCCGCGAGCTCACCGACATGTCGTTGCCGAAGATCGGGCAGCAGTTCGGCGGGCGCGACCACACCACCGTGATGCACGCCGACAAGAAGATCCGCCAGCTGATGGCCGAGCGCCGGGCGATCTACAACCAGGTCACCGAGCTGACCAACCGGATCAAGCAGCAGTCGAACTGACTCCATTCACCGGAGTTGTCCACAGGCTGTCCACACCGCTCGTGGATGACCGCTGCGGGCCGGACGTGCTCGCGCTGGCCCGATTTCGTCCACCGCTGTGCTCAAACCTGTGGAAAACCCCTTCTCGTGCACCCCGCTTCCTCCTCAGTTCATGCTGTCGCATGCCGGGTTGTCCACAACCCCTGTGGAAAACCTCGGATGCCGGTGGACAAGCCACCCCCTCGACGTGGACGACGCGCGTCGTCGACGTGGACGCCCTGTGAACGAGCCGTGGGTGTCAACAGGGCCACCCACCGTCGTCCACTCCTCGTCCACGACTGGTCCACACCCCGGATCGCCGAGGTGACCTGCGGTGATGGGCAGCCGTCCACAGGATCCACAGGACCTATGACAACGATGAGACATCTGGAACTCATCTCGGCCCCGACAACGACCCGAACGGCATCCCACGCGACATCCGAATGACAACCCGCATCCGTCATCGGGTGCCCGGACAGCGGGTATTTCAGGGGTTCGCAGGGGCGCAGGTGCCGTGGGTGGTCTAGTCTCGGTTTCCCCGTCCGGATCGGCACCGCGCGCACCGCGCGACCGCTCACCGGGGCGGGTCACATCTGTGCACGAGCAAGGGCGCGCCCGACGCGCCGGACGAGGTGGTATGCCGTGAAGTTTCGCGTCGAGCGTGACGTCCTGGCCGAAGCGGTCACCTGGGTGGCCCGCGGTCTTCCCGCACGTCCTCCGGTGCCGGTGCTGGCCGGCATCCTGCTGCACGCCGAGGACGACGGCACGCTGACCCTCTCCGCGTTCGACTACGAGGTCTCGGCCCGCATCACCGTCGCGGCCGAGGTCTCCGAGCCGGGCACGGTCCTGGTGCTCGGGCGATTGCTCGCCGACATCTCACGCAACCTGCCGGACCGGCCGATCGACGTCGTCACCGAGGGCGCAAAGGTCCAGGTCACGTGCGGCTCGTCGCGGTTCAGCCTGCTGATGATGCCGGCCGACGACTACCCGACGCTGCCGTCGGCGCCCCAGCCGAGCGGGTCCATCGACGGGCACCTGTTCACCCAGGCCGTGGCCCAGGTCTCGGTGGCCGCCGACCGTGGTGACACCCTGCCGATCCTCACCGGGGTGCGGGTCGAGGTCGAGGGCGACACCATGACCCTGCTGGCCACCGACCGCTACCGCCTCGCGATGCGTGAGCTGCACTGGAACCCGACGGCGACCGACGCGAGCCACGTCGTGCTCATCCCAGCGCGCACGTTGTCCGACATCTCGCGCTCGCTCGGGGCCAGCGGTTCGGTCGACGTCGCCCTCGGCACCGCGGCGGGTGGCGACGGCCTCGTCGGGTTCGAGGCCGGCCAGCGGCACACCACCACG
>Ga0208564_1003759_pt1 | contig 10861 bp, 10 predicted proteins | sample AD_UKC073_MetaG_FD_184439 | JGI IMG/M metagenome (GOLD analysis project Ga0208564, IMG submission 184439) | Active sludge microbial communities of municipal wastewater-treating anaerobic digesters from USA - AD_UKC073_MetaG (SPAdes) (version 2) | ecosystem: Engineered > Bioreactor > Anaerobic >... | reverse complement strand
CCGCAACGACTGTCTCCACCGGAGCGGGTGGACCGGCCGGCCGACTGGCGGCGCGGCGACGCCGCGGCGGCTGATTGGGCTCGTCCGGCGTGGGCGAAGCGCTCTGCGGATCTTCGGAATCGAGCATGATGCTCTCCTTCGGCGGCGGGGGCGCCGCAAACGTGGCTGCCATGGGCAGCGAAGCCTGATCGGTCGAACGTTCGACGGTGCGGCCCCCGCGGTCGGCTTGCGTCGCGGTGAGGCCTCAGCGTCGCGATCGGCCTGTCACACCGATCGATTCGAAGGTTGGGGGTCTGGATGACTCCAACTTGCCAGCCAGTATCCCACACCTCAGCCGGCTACCGCGGAGCGACCCGAAATCGCGTCCGATCAGTCCGCCAAGGGATCCAGGATCCGCTCGCCGTCCCAGGTGCCCTGCGCCAACCGGGTGATCAGCGCGTTGCTGGGAAGCTCTGGCGCGAGCTGCCGCAGGGCGTTGAGCACGTCGTCGGGACGCACCAGCGGCTCACCGATCGCCGAGACCAGGTTCAGGCCGTTGGCTGAGGCGGTCAGCGAGATCACCGCGGCGCGCACATCGAAGGTGCGCAGGCCGGTCTTGGTCATCCGCTGCACCTCGAACGAGTCGGCAGCCAGTAGGGCGGCCACGGCGGTGCTGAGTTCGGCTTCCACCACGTCCGGCAGGTCCACCTGCCAGGCGGACGTGGTCAGCCGCTCGGCGAGTGCACCGGGGCTGGCCACCACCACCTTGACGATCACCAGGCCGTCCGGCATCGCAGCGTTCAGTTGATCGCGAACCGCGTCGGGCTCGCGCACCTCGGCCAGCCCCAACTCGAGGTACTCGGCCTCAGTGGCCGCTCCGGTCGGGGACGCGTTCGCGTAGCTGATCCGCGGATGCGGCGAGAAGCCGGACGAGAACGCCATCGGGATCTCGGCGCGGCGGAGCGCACGCTCGAACGCGCGTCCGAAGTCGCGATGGGACGCGAAGCGCGCCCGGCCCCGCTTGGCGTACTGGACGCGCAGCTTCTGCACCGGAGGCGCCTGCTGCTCGGGCTGTCGTCTCGCGCTCACAGCCGGTCAGCCTACGGCCTTCACGGCCGCCGGCCCACCCACGAAGACTAGGCTGCCGCGATGATCGAGCTGCGCCTGGCTGAACCTGCCGACTACCCAGCGGTCGGAGAACTGACCGCGCAGGCCTATCTAGCCGACGGCGCCCTGCCTGCCGATGATCCGTACTACGAAGTACTTCGCGACGCTGCCGCCCGTGCCGAGTCCGGTGAGCTGTGGGTTGCGGTCGAAGCCGATTCCCTGCTGGGCACCGTGACCTGGTGTCCGCCCGGATCGCGGTTCCGTGAACTCGCCCACCCGAATGAGGGTGAGTTCCGCACGCTTGCGGTGGCAGTTGCTGCCCGCGGCCGGGGTGCGGGCCGGCTGCTGGTGGAGAAGTGCCTGCAGCTGGCCACCGATGCCGGCTCGACCGCGGTGGTGATCTCGACGGCGGAGTGGATGACCACCGCGCACGAGCTCTACCGGCGGCTCGGTTTCGTCGAAGCGCCCGAACGGGACTGGTCGGCACGCCCGGATGTCCGGCTGCGCGCCTTCGTCCGTCCGCTCAACTGACCACCCGAGCCCGTCGAGCCTCAGCGCAGACCTGCGTCCGACTACTCCGAGACGCAGAACTCGTTGCCCTCGGGGTCGGTGAGCGTGTACCAGCGGTGCGGCCCCTGGGACGCCTCGTGGCTGAAGTTGGCGCCACGCGCAACCAGAGCGTCGCGGGCCGCGTCCAGATCGGCACCGACACCCAGGCGCACATCGAGATGCATCCGGTTCTTCACGGTCTTCGGTTCGGGCACCAGTTGGAACAGCACCCGCCGGCACGGGCTGCCCTCGGGCGCGTCCGGGACGCGAATCGCAGCACCGGTCGCCCAGACCAATTGATCCTTATAGACGCGGGTCTCGGCCTCAGTGGCGTACCCAGCGGTCACCATCTTCCGGATGAAAGCCTCGTCGGTCGGCTCCACCTCCCAGCCAAGGGTCTCGGCCCACCAATCAGCGAGCACATGCGGATCGGCACAGTCGAGGGTGACCTGGAAGGTGAGGCTCATCGGTTCTCCTTCGGTTGCGGCGGGATGTCGGGGACGCCAATCGGGCGCGTACCCAGCACATCTTCATGCCACGCGGCATACCCGGCAACGGCCGTCGGCAGAGTGGCGAAGATGTGCTCCTCACCGACAGCCTCCACGAACCCGGCGGCAGCGAGTTGGTCGCGCACCTCCATCTTCACCCGGGCCATCGCGAACACGATGCCGTCCGCGTGCAGGGTCCGGCGAAGTTCCTCCAGGGTGTCGACAGCGGTTAGGTCGACTTCGACATTCGCTTCGGCATTGAGGACGAACCACAATGGCGGCGGATCCGCGGCGCGAACGGCCTCCATTGCCCGGGTGAGGAAATCGTCGGCATTGGCGAAGAACAACGGCGAGTCGTAGCGGTAGACCACCAGGCCGGGCACTTGGCTGGCCTGTGGGTAATCCTCCACATCGTGCATGCCGGCGACGCCCGGGACGTAGCCCAGCACGCCGTCGTGCGGGTGCGCGATCCGGCGGATCAGGTCGAGCAACGACAGCCCGATTGCGATCCCGATGCCGTTCAGCAGTCCGGTCGCAAGGACCGCGACGAAAGTGATCAGTGACAGCGCCAGTTCGCTGCCGCGGAACCTCGCGATCCGACCCAGCTCGGCCAGGTCGACCAGACGCAGCCCGGCGTAGATCACGACCCCGGCCAGCGCAGCCTGCGGGAAGGCCGCCAGCACCGGCGAGAACAGGTAGATCGAGCCCACGACCATGGCGGCCGCCACCAGCGAGTGGAGTTGAGTCTGGCTGCCGGCGGAGTCGCCGATCACCGTCCGGCTGGCCGACGACGACACCGGGAAACCGCCGACCAGTCCGTTGGCGAGGTTCGCCGCACCCACCGCCAAGAGCTCGGTGTTGGCGTCCACGCGCTGGCCCTTTCGGGACGCGAACGCGCGGCCGGTGAGGATCACGTCGGAGTAGCCCACTACGGCGATGCCGACCGCGGCCAGGCCCAACCGCAGCGGGTCGATTCCGTCCAGGTTCGGCCAGGACACGACCGGCAAGTCCTTGGGAATCTCGCCGATCACCTCGACACCGAATGCACCGAGGCCGCCGAAGTGCACCGCCGCGGCAGCCAGCAACATCACCAGCAGCGGACCGGGAAGCTTGGGCGCCCAGCGGTGCAGCGCGAACAGGAGCGCGGCCACGCCGAGGCCGAGAGTCAGGGTAGGTAGGTGCGCCGAGCCAAGCTGGGTGAGCAGGGAATAGGTCTCGGCGAAGGGATTGCCGCCGGTGATGACGAGCTTGGTCAGCGTCGCGTACTGACTGACCACCATCAGCAATCCGATCCCGGCCATGTAGCCGACCAGCACCGGCTTGGAGAGCAGATTGGCCAGGAAGCCGAGTCGAGCGAGCCAGCCCACTCCCAGCACGACACCGACCGCGATCGCGACCAGCGCAGCCACCTCGGTGCGTCGCTGCAGGTCCACCTCGCCGACCAGTGCGGCGATCGCCGCAGCCGTCATCAGCGCGGTGGTGGACTCCGGGCCAACGGACAGCTGCAGAGAGGTGCCGAGGATGGCGTAGACGAGCATCGGTGCGAGCACTGCCCACAGCCCGGCGATCGGCGGCATCCCGATGATCTCGGCGTAGGCCATCACCTGCGGCACCAGGTAGGCCGAAACGGTCACGCCGGCGAGCAGGTCGCCGCGCAGCCAGACGCGGTCGTAGCCGAGCAGCACACCCAGCCCGGGCGCCCAGCGACGCCACCGGCGGGCAGCCGCTGTGCTCATGGCGACAACCTAGCCCACAGTGCCGACAATCACTTCGGCTTGATCGAGGTGAGCCACGGGCTGGGGACGGCGAGCACCTCCATCCAGGCCCGGCTGGTCTTGCTCAGAGTGACCGTGCGTCCGTTGGTGGCGGTGGCGGTCAGGGTCTTCATCAGCCCGCCCGAGTAGGTCTCGGCGACCTCAATCTTCGTGATGCTCTTGAGGTTGAAGACCTTTGCAGCCTGCTTCTGGGTGAGCGTGCGTTTCCAGGACTTGTACGGATTGCGGGGCGCCAGCGCCGAGTACGGGTCGGCCACGCCGGGCAGGTAGCTGAGCGGATCGGCCTTGAACACGTCGCTGTTCCTGGCGGTGCCGGCACCAGCGGCGAAACCGGTGGACGCGAAGTACGGCGTCTCGGCGAATCCTGCGGACGGGTCGCGCAGTATCAGCACGCCCGTCTCGGTGATGGTCGACTTCACCGCGTCCACCCACGGCTGGTTGGCGCTCGACCCGGTCTTCTTCCAGCCGGTGTAGTTCTGGCTGCGTTCGTCGTCGAAGAGATGGCAGTCGCACGCCGGATCACCGGTGTCTACGCCGAGCGTTTCCCGCAGCTTGATCACGCGCTTGATGACATAGTTCCGGGCCGCGATGGCCTGGGCCTTCAATGCCTCGGCGCCGCCGTAGTTGCCCCAGGAAGCCGGCATCTCGTCCAGTCCGTAGAGATACTTGGTGTTCATGGCCACCTCGTTGACCACGTTCAGCCGCTTGCCGATGGTGGTCACCTGCAGGTTGCCGTAGTGATAGCTGCCCTGCGCGCCCGTCACGGTTGCGGTGCCGGTGGTGGTCACGGTCAGCCGGGACGCGGTCAGCGACTTCTTACCAGCCTTCGCTGTCACCCCGCTGCCCTTGACCTTCAGGGTGATCTTGCCGCTGCTGGTGCCGAGCAGGACGCGGCCAGCGGTATCGACGACAGTGAAGCCGCCACCCTTGACCTTGATCGTGGCCTTCTTGCGCTTGTCGACCGGCGGCCCGAGCACCTGCACCTTGACCGTCCGGGGGTTGTTGTTGGTCCAGCCGATGGTGGTTCCCGGGTAGTAGTACTGGAGGATCTGCTCGGCGCCGCTCCCCGTCCGCGCCAGTTGATAGGCGCCGTACTGCGACATCCCGACCCCGTGCCCGGCACCCGAACCGGCGATCACGAACTTCGCCGGCGCCTTCTTGGCCGCCTCGGCCGGTGCCGCCGGCGCCATGACGAGAGCCAGCAGTGCCAGCGCCACCAGGACGGCAAGACTACGCACGCGATGCGTTCTGAGCACGAGTCGACTGTAGTCGGCTAGCCACAGGTCTCGACAAGCTCGCCAGGCCGGACTTCCCCTCCAGCTTTGCTCCCGAATGGGTCTCTCGCTCCCGATAGTTCGGGAGCAAAGGTCCCATTCGGGAGCGAAGTCGCGATGGGAGAGGGCGCTCGACCCGCCGCCGCGTAGGCAGGGGGTGGGTCAGCTGGCTTCGGGACGGGTGACCACGGTCAGCGGGAGCAGCGAACGGCCGGTAGGACCGATCTGGATCTCGGTGCCGAACTGCGGACAGACGCCGCAGTCGTAGCAGCCGGACCAGCGGCAGTCGTCCACCTCCGCACCGTAGAGAGCGTCCTGGTAGTCCTGCCAGAGCCAGTCGCGGTCGAGGCCGGCGTCCAGGTGATCCCAGGGCAGCACCTCACCCTGCGGGCGCTCGCGGGTGGTGTACCAGGCCAGATCGATTCCCAAGGGGGTCAGGGCGCGCTCAGCGGCGGCCGTCCAGCGCTCGAAGGAGAAGAACTCGCTCCAGCCGTCGAGCACTCCCCCGTCGCGCCAGACCGCCTCGATCACCGCGCCGACCCGGCGGTCGCCACGGCTCAGCAGGCCCTCGATCATGCCGGGCTTGCCGTCGTGGTAGCGCATGCCGATGGCCCGTCCGTAGCGCCGGTCCTCGCGGATCTTGTCCTTCAGCAGCCGCAGCCGGCGGTCGATCGTATCCGGATCGGCCTGGGCCACCCACTGGAAGGGAGTGTGCGGTTTGGGTACGAACCCGCCGATGCTGATGGTGCAGCGCACGTCTCTGGTGCCGGCGGCGCGGCGTCCGGCTTCGATCACGTGGGCGGCCATGTCGGCGATGCCGAGCACGTCCTCGTCGGTCTCGGTGGGCAGGCCGCACATGAAGTAGAGCTTCACCTGCCGCCAGCCCTGGCTGAACGCCGCGGCGACCGTGTTGATCAGGTCGTCCTCGCTGACCATCTTGTTGATCACCTTGCGCATCCGCTCGGAGCCGCCCTCGGGCGCGAAGGTCAGACCGGAGCGGCGGCCGTTGCGGCTCAACTCATTGGCGAGGTCGATGTTGAAGGCGTCCACCCGGGTGCTGGGCAACGAGAGCGAGACGAAGCTGCCGTCGTAGCGGTCCGCGAGTTGCTTGGTGACCGGCGCGATCTCGGAGTGGTCGGCGCTGGAAAGGCTCAGGAGCCCGACCTCCTCGAGCCCGGTCGCCGCCAGCCCGCCCTCAACCATCTTGCCGATGGTCTCGATGTTCCGTTCGCGCACCGGACGGGTGATCATGCCGGCCTGGCAGAACCGGCAGCCGCGGGTGCAACCGCGGAAGATCTCCACCGAGTACCGCTCGTGGACGGTCTCGGCCAGCGGCACCACGGGCTTGGCGGGGTAGGGCCACTCGTCCAGTTCCATCAGGGTGTGCTTGGCCACCTTCGCCGGCACCCCCGGACGGTTCGGCACCACCGACGCGATCGTGCCGTCCGGGCCGTAGCTGACGTCGTAGAGCGACGGCACATAGGCCACGCCGCTGGCGGCCAGCCGGGCCAGCAGGCCGCTCCGGCCGTCCGGACGACCGGACGCCTTCCACTCCCGCACGATCTCGGAGATCGTCAGCGCGGCCTGCTCACCGTCGCCGAGCACGGCGGCGTCGATGAAGTCGGCGATCGGTTCGGGATTGAACGCGGCATGCCCGCCGGCGATCACGATCGGGTCCTGCTCACGACGATCGGCCGCGTGCAGCGGCAAACCGGCCAGGTCGAGTGCTTCGAGCAGGTTCGTGTAGCCCAGCTCGGTGGAGAAGCTGACGCCGAACAGGTCGAACGCCGCGACCGGCAGGTGGTTCTCCAGGGTGAACTGCGGCAGGCCGTGCTCGCGCATCAGCTTGGCGAGGTCGGGCCAGATCGAGAACGTCCGCTCGGCCAGCAGCCAGTCGCGCTCGTTGAGGATCTCGTAGAGGATCGCCAGCCCCTGGTTCGGCTGGCCGACTTCGTACGCGTCCGGGTACATCAGCGCCCAGCGGACCTCGACCGAATCGAAGGCCTTGCTCACCGAGTTCACTTCGCCGCCGGTGTACTGAACCGGCTTGGTGACCCGCGCGAGCAGCGGTTCGAGCCGCGGGTAGAGCGATTCGACCGAAGGGTTCATCAAGGCTGTCATGGTCGCATCAGGATAACCGGCCCCACTGACATCGCCCGCTGCGCGCGGCTTGCGCAGTTCTTCGCCCGAACAACCCAGCGATCCGCCAGTTGCGGCGTTGCGCCTCGCGGCGGGCACCTCGACGATAGCGCGAAGACAGTGCAGTAACGGCGGCGATGAGGGCGCGTCGAACCAGCGCTACCGGTGACCGTCCGGCTTCTGGGACGGCGGCGCGACGGCCGTCGAGCAGTTCGCGCGGGCGTCCCTGCACGCTGCCGCCACCTGCAAGGGCAGCCCGTACACCGCCATCGACGCCACGGGCACCTTCAGCGGCGGACCTTCGGGAACCTTCGGGCTGAAACAGGGCCGCTACACCTACGCCGGGCAGCGCACAGCGACCGGTGCGAAGATCACCGGCAGTGGTGTGACCCTCGACTTCACCGGCTGAAGCCACAGATTCGGTGGCAACTCAGTCGATGTCGGCGGAATGTGGCGCGGCGTTCTCCACGACGAGGTCGGCGCGCTTGGCCGGGTCGCACGACGCCAGGTACAGCAGCTGGCCCTGGTAGTAGCGCGCGTTGCCCGGGTCCTGCGGGTCGGCGGACAGCTTGTGGTCGCGCTCCGACATGCGGTGGAACGACTCGTCGAACGGCACATCCAGCCACACCGACAGGTCCCAGATCTTGTTCCGCTTGCTCGAGCAGAGCTCGTCGCGATGGATGAACATGCCATCCACGATCACTACTGCTTCATCGGGGGCCACCCGCCACGGCGAATGGACTTCCGATTCGGAGTCCAGGTCATACGCGGCGGTGCGGTAGCGGCCCGATCCGTCGCGGCCAAGCGGCTCCAGCACCTCGTCGGTGAAGCGCTCGTAGTCGTAGCTGTCCTCGAAATAGCCCTTGGCCGAGGAGCGTCCCTGCGCGTAGCGCTTCGTCTGCGGGTTCAGGTAGTGGTCCATGGAAATCCGGATCACTTCGATGCCGCTCTCGCGGAGAAGGTCGGCCAGCTCGTTGGCAAAGGTCGTCTTGCCAGCGCCGTCGACGCCGTCGATGCCCACCAGCGTCCGTCCGGACCGGGCGCGAATGCGTGCTCGCAACCACTTCAGGCCACCCGGAGCGTCCAGCTTCTCCACCGGCTCAGTACCCATCTCACACCCTCAGCTCTGAAACCTGGGCGACCGATGTAACGGTGCACCCGGGCGAAACCCGAGCTTCCAGGATATGCCAAGTTGGCGAAAAAGCCCGGATCGGGGGCTACGGCCCGGTCACCGGCTGTGCGCCAGGAGCGGCGGCGGACTGCAGCCGTTGCCGCTTGGCGATCCACAGCATTGCCGCCATCACCGAAAACGTGAACACCAGTTGCACGAGCACTTCTGGCCCGGCGTCGTTGGGGCCACGGGCGAAGACCTCATCGAGCGGCACGAACGGCAGGGTTACCTCGCTGATCAGGTTGTTGAACACGTGCAGCGCGACCGCAGCTTCTAGCCCGCCCGTCCGCCAGACCAGCACCGAACAGACCACTCCGACGCTGAAGTAGTAGATGTTCAGCCAGATGTTGTCGGCGGCGTGCAGAATCATGAACACCACCGAGGTGATCACCGTGGCGACCACAAGCCCCACCCGACGTGCGCCGAACCACGAGCCGATGCTGCGTGCCAGGAACCCGCGGACGCCGTACTCCTCCCCGGCTGCCTGGAAGGGTGTGGTGAGCAGAATCGCAGCGATCAGGAAGGCTGAATCCGCGTTCCAGCGCATTTCGGAGCCGCCCTCGCCCCCGATCGCGAAACTGACCGCCAGCCCCACGAGGAAGATGCCGGCCGCGACCAGCGAGAACCGCCAGAACAGCCCCCAGCGGAACCCTCCGAGGATGGATGACATCCAGCGTGGCCGCTGCCCGAACACCGCCCAAGCAGTCAGGCCGGCGATCGGGATGGCGAGGCCGAGACCGATGTTGTTCGCGGTGAACAGCGCCGGGGTCATCGGCACCTCGGTGGTGAGCTCACCCGGGTTGGTCCGGCCGGTGAACGCGTCGTAGGCGAGCGCCGCAACGGTCACGACGAGCGTGCCGACGAACCACACCGCCACGAACATCGCCAGTCCCAACAGCGGACGCCACCAGCGGAAACGGGGTGCCCGGAAGAACTCGTGGTACTCCCTGCGCACCACCGGCAGCGCTGCAGTTTTCACCGGCACGGCCGGCCAGAACACCTGATCTGGGCCAGGTTGGAAACCGGGCGGATACTGGTGCGCCGGCGGCGGATATTGCGCAGGGTAGGACGGCGGCGGGTACCACGCCCCAGTGGGCTCGGGCTGCGGTCGCGGGGGTTCTGGGACCGGCCGGTCGGTCAGACCAGGTTCGGGAACCACAGTCCGATCTCCCGCTCGGCCGACTCCGGCGAGTCGGACGCATGGACCAGGTTCTCGCGGTTCGACAGGGAGTAGTCGCCACGAATCGTGCCCGGCGCGGCGACGACGGCGTTGGTCGCGCCGTTCATCAGCCGAATCACCTCGATCGCACTCGGCCCTTCCAGCACCATCGCAACCGTCGGCCCGCTGGTGATGAACTCCCGCAGCGGCGGGTACCAGGGCTGCGCCACGTGGTCGCCGTAGTGCCGGTCGGCAAGGCCCGCGTCCACCTGTCGCAGTTCGAGCGCGACGATGCTCAGGCCCTTCGCCTCGTACCGGGCCAGGATGGTGCCGGCGAGCCCACGCCGCACGGCGTCGGGCTTCAGCAGGACAAGGCTTCGTTGCAGATCGGTCATGGCCGGAACCCTACCGTCCCCGTCCGACAGTCGTGGCTGAGCGCCCGAGCCGGCCGCGGCCTGTGGCTGGCGGGTCGAACAGCCGGGATCAGGCGGACGCTCGATGCGTCTTCTCGATCCGTCGGCCCAACACGAAGCAGACCGCCCACAGCAGGGCGAACATGCCACCGACCGCGAACATCATCTCGGTGACGAAGCCCATCCCCACCGCGACCACCTGGGTCAGCCAGCCCAGCGGATAGCCCAGCGGACGCCGCAGCAGCGCGGCCGCCAGCACCGCCAGCGCGACAGCGCCCAGACCGATGCCGAACGCGACCGGCACGCTGACCGCGTCCACCTGGACCATTCCCGCGATGGCAAGGCCGAACACGATGGCCTCGAAGGCCAGGATGCTGAGCATCACCCGACCCATCGGGTTCGTCCGATCAAGCCCCATCGGGATTGTCCTCCCGCACCAGCAGCGCTCGGGCCTCGCCGGCGGCATAGACCGACCCGGCGATCAGCACCCCGGCGCCGGCGCCAGCCTCGTCCGCCAGCCGGACGGCCTCCTCGATCGCCAGCGCCATCGAGGGCGCCACCCGGACCCGTTCCTCGCCGAACACCTCGGCGGCCAGACCGCCGAGGGCGTCCGCAGAGAGCGCGCGGGCGGTGTTGGCGATCGTCGTGGTCACCACGGTGGTCATCGCTTCGGCGAACACCGCCAACACGCCGCTGACATCCTTGTCGGCCATCATCGCCACCACGCCGATCAGGGGCGCGAAGTCGAATGCCTCGGTGATGCCGTCGATCGTCGCCCGAGCCCCATGCGGGTTGTGGCAGGTGTCC
>Ga0208564_1003746_pt1 | contig 10877 bp, 11 predicted proteins | sample AD_UKC073_MetaG_FD_184439 | JGI IMG/M metagenome (GOLD analysis project Ga0208564, IMG submission 184439) | Active sludge microbial communities of municipal wastewater-treating anaerobic digesters from USA - AD_UKC073_MetaG (SPAdes) (version 2) | ecosystem: Engineered > Bioreactor > Anaerobic >... | reverse complement strand
GGCTGACATTAAGTTGCTGGGCCAGGCTTCTCTCGGTGGGAATCTTGCTGCCTGGCAACCAGACGCCATTTTTTATTAATTCTTTTATCAGGTTTTGCACTTGAATATAGAGGGGAATTCCCGTCTCCCTCTTCAATTGGAGTTTCAAGACCTCACCTCCAATATTGGACTTGTCCTGGTCCATTAGTCCATTACTATATTATATTCGCCTTGTACACAGAAAGTCCTGCTATAAAGCAGGAAAAAACACCTAAATTAGACCCATATCAGTCCATTAACCAGGGCAGAGTAAGATCCACTGCCGCTGCCCCCAGTTCGGGCTCCCCGGGGCCCCCATGAAAGTCGGAACCTGCGGAGATGTGCAGGGCAAGGGTCTCAGCTTGAAGTAAAAAGGCCTGTATCTGCTCGGGACTGTGTTGCGGGTGGAATGCTTCCAATCCATCCAGGCCCATTGCCGCCACCTGGGCTATTATGCTGTTTGCCGGCAGCAGGCCGGGGTGAGCAAGAAAAGCCAGGCCACCGGATTCATGGATAACAGCTATTGCTTCGGCGGGATGAAGTTTGAACCTGGGGACATAGGCTTTGCGTCCCCGGTCAAGCCAGTGGTCAAAAGCTTCTTTTACCGATGCGACATATCCTTTGTTCACCATTACCCTTGCAACATGAGGGCGCCCCAAACTGCTGGCATTGCTTGCGCCGCTGGCCACCTCATCCCAGGTAAGGTCAAAGCCTAAGTCCCTGAGGCGGTCAATCATTTGTTCTATGCGCCGGAGGCGGCTTAAGCGTATCTTCTCCAGCAACTGATGCAATCCTTGGTGCTGGTGGTCCACTTGAAACCCTAAGATATGGACTTCTGCACTATCCAGTTCGGTGCTGAATTCAATGCCGGAAATCACCCGCAAGCCACAGCTGGCGCCTGCAGCACGGGCCTCCTCCAACCCTGCAGTGGTATCGTGGTCGGTCAGGGCAATAATGTCAAGTCGGGCAGCTTTGGCCTTGGAGACCAAGGCGGCAGGAGACAGCAATCCGTCTGAAGCAGTGGAATGCAGGTGCAGATCAACGCGCATAGCAAATTCACTCCAGATAATTTCGTAAAAATCTTATGAGGTTACCCGCACAAATCGCCTGAATTTCTTTGGCTGAAAAGCCTGCAGCTTCCAGCAGGCCGGGAAGCTTGCTCATGTCCCTGACATCTTCAATTCCTGAGGGCAGTACAGTAATGCCGTCGAGATCGCTGCCCAGGCACAGACAGTCGATGCCGCCGACTGCAGCAATGTGAGAAATATGCCTGACCAGGGCGTCCAAGGTTTGATTCTCCCGGGACGGAGCAATAAAGGCGGGGCATAAATTGACTCCGATCAAGCCCCCCAGGCTGCTGATTTCACGGATTTGCCGGTCCTTTAAGTTGCGGGGATGCTGGCACAGCGCCCAGGCGTTAGAATGGGAGGCGACAAAGGGTTTTTCCGCGGCGGCGGCGACGTCCCAAAAACCCCGCTCGCCCAAGTGGGAAACATCGATAATAATATTTAAATCCTGCATGGCCTTGACAGCCTGCAGGCCAAACCCTGTCAGCCCTCCTCCTCCCTCAACCATGACGCCATCGCCGAGGCTGTTGCGCCCGTTCCAGGTCAAGGTAATCATTCTGACACCCATTTGGTGGACTAATTCGATGAGAAACAGATCGGAGGCAATGAAATCCGCCCCTTCGACAGATAACAGAACCAGCAGCTTGTCTCTGGCACCCAGGTCTGCGGCTTGCTTGACCCAGTGCACCTGGGGCAAAGTCAGAATTTTTTCCCGGGCGAGATTAATTAGTCTCAGGGTGTGGCGTAAGGCAGCCTCAGGACCCAGGCCAGGATCAAAAAATACTGCAAAGCACTGAAAAATATAGTTGGTGGCCAGCAAACGGTGGAGGTCCAAGTGCCCTTCCTGATTGAGACGAGAAAACTCTACCTGGCCCTTGGCGACTTTCAGCAGGGTGTCACAGTGAAAATCCGCGAACTTAAAAATTGTTAATCTCCCCTTAACATAAGAAAACCTGCTTACAGTATAAACAGGTTTTTATAGATTATTAGTGCTAACGCGGTTCGACGATAAGTTTGATGGCTGTCCTTTCTTCACCATCGATGATTATGTCTGTAAAGGCGGGGATGCAAATAAGGTCAACACCACTGGGAGCGACGAATCCTCTTGCGATTGCAATAGCTTTGACGGCCTGGTTCAGGGCCCCGGCTCCGATGGCCTGCATTTCAGCACCACCTCGCTCCCGCAAGACACCTGCCAATGCGCCGGCGACGGAATTAGGATTGGATTTTGCTGACACTTTCAATACGTCCAAAAACTTAACCCCCTCTTGACTAAATGAAGTTCTACATATGTTATATTCGCCGCAAAGGAAAAAATACCTTCTTTTTACTTAATAGATAAGCTATTCAGCGGTAAGTGCAAGGCGGGAGATCTTTTTTTCGGCTAAATCCATCCACACAGCGCACAGCATCGCCGGCCCCCGGGCAGCGCCAAAGCGCTGGGGCATTTTAGTAGTAAGCCGCTTGAGAACAGGCTCGACTTCCATTCCCAGCACTGATTCAATGGCACCGGTGGCTCCCACATCGGTGATATACAATGTCCCCCGGGGAAGCAACTGCTCATCTGCAGTCTGAATATGGGTATGGGTACCCACTACCGCTGCTGCCCTACCATCGACATAGCGGGCAAAGCCGACTTTTTCAGCAGTGGCTTCGGCGTGAAAATCAATAAAAATGTAGTCACAATGGCTGAGACTTGAAATTAGTTGATCTGCTTTGGCAAAGGGGCAGTCCATGGGGTCCATAAACACCTGGCCGGAAAGATTGAGCACTGCAATCCTCTTCCCTTTCTTCTCCACCACTGTATAGCCCTGGCCAGAAACCTCTATTGGGTAATTTGCCGGCCGCACCAGGTACTGGGCAGAATCGATAAACTGGAAGATGTCCTTATTGTCCCAGGTGTGATTGCCCATGGTTAAGACATCAATGCCATATGCCAGCAGTTCCTCCGCTATGGCAGGGGTAATCCCCCTGCCGCCGGCAGCGTTTTCGGCATTGGCAATACACAAATCCCAGGAATATTCCGCAGCCAGTTCAGGCAACAGACTTGCAACGGCCCGGCGGCCGCTGCGGCCGACAATATCGCCGATGAACAATACTTTCATAGGGTTCCTCCTTTAGAAAAAAGGTAAAACCCAAGGGTTTTACCTGGCATATTCCACAGCACGACTTTCCCGGATGACGGTTACCTTAATTTGCCCGGGGTATTCCATCTCATTCTCAATGCGTTTGACAATATCTCTGGCTATTTGACTGGCAAGTGTGTCATCAACCCGCTCAGGCTTGACGATAATGCGAATCTCCCGCCCTGCCTGAATAGCATAGGATTTGTCTACCCCCTGGAAAGAATCTGCGATTTCTTCTAACTTCTCCAGGCGCTTGATATAGTTTTCCAGAGTTTCGCGACGGGCACCGGGACGAGCAGCAGAAATGGCATCGGCAGCCTGGATCAGGACAGCTTCGACAGATTCCGGCTCAATATCCCCGTGATGGGCGGCAATGGCATGAACAACCGCCGGGCTCTCGCGGTACTTTTTCGCTATGTCAGCGCCAATTGTGACGTGAGGACCTTCTACCTCATGGTCAATGGCTTTGCCAATGTCGTGGAGCAGTCCCGCCCGCTTGGCAAGTTTGACGTCGGCGCCGATTTCCGCGGCAATCATGCCGGCAAGATGGCTGACTTCCAGGGAATGCTTGAGGACATTTTGACCGTAACTTGTCCGGTAATTGAGCCTGCCCAGGAGTTTTATCAACTCAGGGTGGAGGCCATGAATTCCCGTGTCGAAGGTAGCTTGTTCGCCCATCTCTTTGATATGAGCATCTACTTCTTTTTGGGCCCGATTGACCATTTCTTCAATGCGTCCGGGGTGAATGCGCCCATCAGCAATGAGTTTTTCGAGAGCGATTCTCGCCACCTCACGGCGAACGGGATCAAACCCGGAGATAATGACAGCTTCCGGGGTGTCGTCGATGATTAAGTCAATACCTGTTAAAGTTTCCAACGATCTGATGTTTCTGCCTTCACGGCCGATAATTCGGCCTTTCATCTCGTCGTTGGGCAAGCTGACAACAGAGACAGTGGTTTCGGCAACATGATCAGCAGCATAGCGCTGAATCGAGCGGGAGATGATTTCTCGCGCCCGCTTCTCGGCTTCCTGCTTAGTCTCATTTTCAATATCCTTGATGAGCTGGGCAGCTTCGTGACGGGCTTCTTTCTCGATGTTGCGCAACAGCAATTCCCGGGCTTCATCGCGGGAAAGGCCGGACAGGCGTTCCAATTCCGCTATTTGCTGCTGGTGCAACTTCTGAATCTCCTGGTTTGCTGCTTCCAGCTCCGCTTCCTTGTGACGCAGGATTTCTTCTTTCTTTTCTGCACTTTCCAACTTGCGGTCCAGCGTCTCTTCCTTTTGCATCAGTCGTTTATCCACACGCTGCTGCTCTTGGCGGCGTTCCCTGATCTCGTTGTCTAATTCAGTTCTCAGCTTGTGAATTTCTTCTTTGGCTTCGAGAATAGCCTCGCGTTTTTTGGAATCGGCTTCTTTAATGGCATCAGCAATAAGTTTTTTTGCAGCTTCCTCGGCAGAAGCGATCTTGGCTTCCGCCAGTAGCTTGCGCACGACATAACCGGCTGTAGCGCTAAGTGCTGAAGCTACAACTACAATTAATACTACTAATGGGGTTGAAATATTGGTCACCTCCTCAAATAAAATAGGCCAGGGTTCTCCCCTGGCTCGAAATCTATAAAAAAGGATAAATTGCTGCTATAAAATGTTTATCCTTGTTTATATATCAAAATGCCACCAGGGGCAGAATCGTAAAGTAATTTTGTGGAAATACCAACTTCAATTTTAATGGTTTTTCATTCCCCTGTCAAGTTTTCATAATATCCCTTGACTCTATCAATGACGGGGACAGAGAATCCCCGATAGCGGAGAAACCGAAACAGCTTGCCCCGGGACCATTGAGGAACAGGGCGGCCGGCAAGCAGCGCCAGAGCCAGTTCATATTCGGTGTCATCGTTGAGAATTAAAAGTACTTCTTCGATGACTTCCCTGGCGACTCCCCGGGCTTGCAGTTCCCGGTATAGGCGATCCCTTCCCCGGGGCTTGCATCTCATGGTGTATTCTACCCACTGGCCTGCGGTTTTTCGGTCATTGAGCAAATCAAGTTCCAACAAGCGCTGAACAGCTTCCTCAGTTTCTTCCTTAGAGAAGCCCTTCCGCAGCAAGTAGTCAGTGGTCTCCTGCACCGTCCGGTTGCGTGCGGTGAGATAAGTCAAAGCCTGGGAAAAGGCGGTCGCCATTTACTCATCCTTTTCCGGAGCCAATAAATTCAATTGATAATGCTCCCGAACCTTTTTCTCTATCAAATCAGTCAGTTCCGGGTTGTTTTTGAGAAATTCCTTGGCATTTTCCCGCCCCTGGCCCAATCTTTCCGAATCCAGAGAATACCAGGCTCCACTTTTGCTGATGATGCCAAGATCGGTGGCAACATCCAAAACCGAACCCTCCCGGGAAATGCCTTCGCCATACATGATGTCAAATTCGGCCTGCTTGAAAGGAGGAGCAATCTTGTTTTTGACAACCTTGGCCCGGGTTCTGTTGCCAATCATCTCATTGCCCTGTTTCAGAGTCTCGATTCTGCGAATGTCCAGGCGCACAGAGGCGTAAAACTTAAGGGCCCTGCCTCCGGGAGTGACCTCGGGGTTGCCAAACATTACACCGACCTTTTCCCGAATCTGATTGATAAACACAGCTACCGTTCCAGACTTACTGATAGCCCCGGACAGTTTGCGCAGGGCCTGAGACATGAGGCGGGCCTGGAGGCCTACATGGGAATCCCCCATATCCCCTTCTATTTCAGCTTTGGGAACCAGGGCCGCCACCGAGTCAACCACAACAACATCGATGGCGCCACTGCGCACGAGGGCTTCAGCGATTTCCAGGGCTTGCTCCCCTGTATCAGGCTGCGAAACATAGAGCTCGTCCACATTTACCCCAAGGTTTTTGGCGTATACAGGATCCAGGGCGTGCTCAGCGTCAATAAAGGCGGCGGTACCGCCCAGCCTTTGCGCTTCAGCCACTAAATGCAAGGCCACTGTCGTCTTGCCGGAAGACTCCGGCCCAAAGATTTCTACAACTCTCCCCCGGGGGTACCCGCCTGCTCCCAAGGCTATATCCAAGGCCAGACAGCCGCTGGAGATTACCGACACGTTAAGGGATGCATCTTCTCCTAATTTCATGATTGAGCCCTTGCCAAACTGCCGCTCAATCTGCTGGATTGCAATATCAAGAGCCTTTTGCCGATCCACTAAGGCCACCCTCCCAAAATAATATATTTAGTTAAATTATAGAACATTTATTCGCCTCTAGCAAGCCATTTCCTGCTTTTTGCTGTTATTCCCCCGGACCCTCTCCGTCTTCTGCGGCAAAGGGGCCAGGAGCAGCCAGCCGCTTCCGCTCCAGGATGAATCCGGCATTTTGTTGGTTAAAGGCAATGCTGTCGGCAGCAGTTATCTGCCAATTTTCCCCCTGGCGATGCATATGCAGCAGAACCATTGTGTAGGGAATCTGTTCGCTGGTCATCAGCCCTCTGATTCCTGCACCGCCAGTGGTACCTGCATCAATTATTGCTGCCTTATTCAGGGTGCGAATATCTACCCTGTGGCTGTGGCCATGCAGCAAAGTTACCGGCCAATGGCTGAACTCCTCCACAACTTCCCGGTGATGAGAAACAATCAGCGCAGGCTTCTTTTCCTCTTGTTGAATGATCTCCAGCAAGCGGGAAGCTGCTTCCCGGTATTCTTCGGGAGAGGGCACCCGCATTTCGGTGCCAGCTGCTGCCGGGTCGCCAATCCCTGCTATGGTCAAGTCGAACTCCTCAAGGTAGATTATGCCTGCTTCCAGCACAGTGACATTTTCCAACTCTTTCAAGGCCGAAATTACCGCAGGAGAATCATGGTTGCCCGGCACGAAAATCCAGGGTAAGCTGCTGTCGCTGATCTTGCGCAACAGTTCCCCCTCTAAGGGTGTGCCATAATCAGTGGCATCGCCGGTGTCAATTATTAAATCTGCCGCAAAAGCTGCAGCCATTTGGGAAGCCAGAGAAATTCCCAGGGGGTTGTTATGTACATCTGAGACGTGCAGAATCTTTAGTTCTCCTTCCACCGGTGCATTCTCTGCCCCTACCAGGCTGAGGGACTCGAACATCAAGGTCAGATTGGCTGCGACAATCCTGAGGGTGTCATCTAGACTTTCTACCGCCAGCAAGGCTTCCTCGGCAACACCCAACAGCCATGGTGCAGCCTCGACGACGCCAGTAAATTCCGGCTCCTGAAAAGCCCTTTCATTATAGGTAAATACCGCCCCACAAATCAATATGGCAAAGGTCAACAGTCCAGCCAGCCCCGAGAGCAGGGCGTGACTTGGCCTGCGAAACAAAAGGTAGCCCAGGACGCCCCCCCCTAACAGGGCCAAAAACAACAAGCGCACCACATAAGCCAGAAGTTGGGAGCGAAAAGAGGCTTCAATTTCCGGAAAAATGCTTATGGGTTGCTGGGAGACCAGTGCTTTTAGCCTGTCAAGATTGATGTCCTTTAAAGCAATGCGAAACCGCAGGGGAAAAAGATGGGTCTTTGCCCGAATAGTGCCCAGGGGAGGTATGGCCAGTTCTGTATATCCACCTTGCAAAAGCGAAGTGGACAGAGTGAGATCTAAAGCTCTCGCATTTATGTCCTGAGAGGACAGGAGCGATACCAGGACCACAGCCCCCAGTATCCCCACCAGGATTATTTTCAAGACGCCGGCAGAATCAGGCATTGTACCACCTCGCGATATAGGCCAAGAGAAAGTCGATACCAGCATTCACTGCTGCTTCCTTAATAGTCTGCCTGTCTCCGGCGAAATTAATCTGTCTCACCTCCTCCTGCCCCAGTCCGGTTATGCTGATAAAAATTTGGCCCACCCCGATGCTTTCGGCAGGACTGGCAGGCCCCAAGGCGCCTGTAACCGCCAGCGCCAGATCAGTCCCTAACAGAGACTTTGCCTGGGCAGCCATGGCCACTGTCAACTTCTCCCCCACAGCACCCGGAGGAATATCCTCTGCAGGCAGATTGAGCAGGATGCTCTTGGCTTCCGGGGTATAAGCCACCACAGCTCCGACAAAGACCTGACTGGCCCCGGGAACATCGGTAATCCTGTCGGCAATGCCACCGCCTGTACATGACTCTGCGGTGCACAGGGAAAGTTTGTGCTTGTGCAATTCGTTCACTAAGGCGGCGGCCTTATCCAGTTTCTCCATGGGTTTGCCTCCTGGTTATGTAGTGATAAGCCTGTAAAGGCTTATCCGCATAGCATCAGCTGGCGAAATTCCTCGCCGGAAATCCGTTCCCGCTCTGCCAGAATAGCCGCAGCCCTGTCCAGGGCGTCCCGGTGGCTGGCGAGAATGGCCCTGGTTTTTTCGCGGTTCTCCTGGACTATTTCCCTGCTGACTGTATTGAACTCCTGTTTATCGACCCGGTCTATATTAATTATACCTAATCGGGACAGACCGTGGGCAATAATATTCTCACTGATTTCCACCGCCCGCTGATAGTCATTGGCGGCCCCGGTGCTGCCTTCGCCCAAAACCAGTTCCTCAGCAGCACCTCCCGCCAGCAGGACGCATAACTGCTTCTCCAGATAGGATTTTGTCTGCAATACAGGAGCAACATCTTCCTTTTGGCGAATAAAGCCCAGGGTCCTCGACCGGGGGACTACAGTGACTGTAGAAACAGAACCGGGGAAAAACAATTCGCTGATGAGGGCATGTCCCGCTTCATGAATCGCCACTCGTTTTTTCTCAGCAGAAGAAAGCAAGTCTTCCCGCACACTGCCCAGCTGAACCTTGTCAATGGACTCGAGAAAGTCATTGTGTTTGATACAGTCATCTCCCCTGCGCATGGCTTGAATGGCAGCCTCATTGGCTAAATTCGCAAGATGGGCCCCTGAAAAACCATAAGTCTGGTGGGCGATGTCCGTTAAATCCACATCCTCGGCCAGAGGCTTACCCTGGCAGTGAATCTTTAGGATTGCCAGTCTGCCCTCCAAATCCGGAAGGCCAATGTCGACAATTCTGTCAAAACGGCCGGGTCTGAGAAGAGCCTCGTCAAGAAGATCAGCCCTGTTGGTTGCTGCCAGGACGAATATCTTTACATCGCTGGTATCCTCTATGCCGTCCAGTTCTACCAGGAGCTGGTTGAGGGTCTGGTCATACTCCATATGGCTCTCAACTTTGCCCCTTTTTGCCCCCACAACATCCATTTCATCGATAAAGATCAAAGCCGAATCTTTGCCATGTCTGCGGGCAAGGCGCCGGGCTTTGCTGAATAAATCCCGCACCCGTTTGGCACCGACACCGGCATACATTTCCACGAACTCACTGCCGGAAGCAGCCAAAAACACTGAATCAGTGTAGTTGGCGGCGGCCCTTGCCATCAGCGTCTTGCCGGTTCCCGGCGGTCCCTGCAGCAGGATGCCCCCCAAGGGCTTAATTCCCAGCTTGATGTCCCGGGAAGACTGCAACAAGTGCAAAGCTTCCATCAAATCTTCCTTGGCCTCATCCTGGCCCCCCACCACATCAAAGCTGATATCCGAAAGCGTTCCTTTTTCTGACGAATACTTGCTGCTGCTGCCAATTTTTCCGAAGAGTTCAAAGCGGGTAGCCAGCAACAGGCCAATAACTGATACTAACAGATAGGGCATGACATTAACACCGTTTATAGCCAGTACTGCAAAAGCGGCCACTGCTACAGCCGCTGCTAATTCTTTCATGGACTCACCTCCAAAGCCTGCTGGACAATATGATCTTCACTGCTGTTTCCAACCTCGGCCACCAGCCTGTCCCCCCACAAAACGAGGGTTGAGTTGTACCCATGCTCCCGAGCCAGGACCTCAAGCTTCAGGCTGGCCTCATAGTATTGATGTGTTGCCACTGCCTGGGCAACAAGTAATTCTACTTGCCGGACAACAGCAGGTTCAATGGGCTCCAGTCCGGTTCGCTGAAATTTCAAGTCCCTTCCGGCCAAAACTTTGTTGACTTTTCCTTCGTCGAGGCGAACCAGAATATCTGCAAGGTGGCTATTGGCATCAAAGCTGATGACAATGGTAGCATCGGTTTCAGTGAAAATTGCCCCGCTTTCTTGTTGCAGAGCCTCTATTTGCCGGTGAGATGCTGATGCAGCCCAATATTTACTGCTCAACATTCCCAGCAAAGTCAGGACTATTGCCAAGGGCAAGAATAACTTCCAACGCATTAGCATCCACCTCCTAGTTTACATAAAATATTATAACATGGCTCGGTATAATTTTTAATAACAAAATAAGGATTGGCTTAGGCCAATCCCTGCTTAAAAACATAAATATTTTTTATAAAGTAATCCACTCCCGATACCACTGTCATGATGACAGCAACGATGATGGCAATCCTGGAAATAAGCTCTACCGGCAAGAAGTCCAGAACCTTATGCAGCCAGGTATTGCCGCCGGCAAGGCCTGCATTGAGGGTGAGGGCAGTGATGGCGACAATCTGGGACATTGTCTTGGCCTTGCCCAATTTGCTGGCAGCGATTACGATGCCCTGGCTGGCAGCAATCACCCGCAAACCAGTTACCGCAAACTCGCGGCTGATAATAATAAACACCGCCAGGGGACCAACCTGGTTTATCCATGCCAGGGTAACAAGGGCGGCAGAAATCAATAGCTTATCTGCAAGAGGGTCGAGAAATTTTCCAAAAGTAGTCACCGTCTTGCTCTT
>Ga0208564_1003743_pt1 | contig 10887 bp, 7 predicted proteins | sample AD_UKC073_MetaG_FD_184439 | JGI IMG/M metagenome (GOLD analysis project Ga0208564, IMG submission 184439) | Active sludge microbial communities of municipal wastewater-treating anaerobic digesters from USA - AD_UKC073_MetaG (SPAdes) (version 2) | ecosystem: Engineered > Bioreactor > Anaerobic >... | reverse complement strand
CGTCTCGGCTCGCGGTGCGCACGTCACCGACGTCGACGGGCGCCGCCTGTTGGACATGTCGATGGGCTTCGGCGCGATGATGGTCGGCCACCTCAACCCGGTCGTCGTCGACCATGTGCGCCACGCCCTCGACCACGTCGGCACGCTCTTCGTCACCCCGTCGCCCACCGCCACCGAGGTCGCCGAGCTCTTCCAGGAGCGGTTCGGACTGGACATGCTGCGCTTCACCCAGTCGGGCACCGAATCGCTCATGTATGCCGTGCGCGCGGCACGTGCCTACACCGGCCGTAAGGCGATCATCAAGATCGAGGGCGGCTACCACGGCGGCTACGACCCGCTGCAGGTCTCGGTCAAGCCGGCGCTTGCCGACATCGGCCCCGCCCACGCGCCGACTCCCGACACCCCGCCGGAGGTCGAGGCGGGCACCGTCCACGTCGTGCCGTTCAACGACCTCGACCGCTTGCGCGCCATCCTCGCCGAGCACGGTCGCGAGATCGCCGCGCTCGTCATGGAGCCGGTCATCGAAAACCTCGCGATCGTCGTCCCCGACGAGGGCTACCTCGCCGGGGTGCGCCAGGCGTGCGACGAGCACGGTGTCGTGCTCATCTTCGATGAGGTCAAGACCGGCCTCACCGCAGGGTATGCCGGCGCCTCGCAGCGGGTGGGCATCAAGCCCGACCTGGTCACCCTCGCCAAGAGCATCGGTGGCGGCCTGCCGCTGGCGGCCTTCGGCGGGCGCCAGGAGGTCATGCAGGTGGTCGTCGACGGCCGGATGGCCCACTTCGGCACCTACAACGGCAACCCCCTGGTCATGGCCGCCGCCCGCGCGGTCGACGAGGTGTGCACCCATGAGGCGCTCGACCGGGCCGAGGGCATCAACGTCCGCACCCTCGACGCTATCGACGGCGTCATCACGGAGTTCGACCTGCCCGCGCACACCGTCGGCCTGGGCATCAAGGGCTGCATCACCTGGTCGTCGACGCCGGTGCGCAACTACCGCGACTACAAGGCCACCGACTTCCGGGTCGCCGAGCTGTCCTGGCTGTGGGGGGTCAACCGGCACATCCTCACCCCGCCCGGCCTCGACGAGCAGTGGCTGGTCTCGCTGGCCCACACCGACGAGGACATGGCCGCGCTGGTCAGCGACTTCCGCGAACTCGCCGAGGCGCTGCGCGCCTGAGCCCGCACGGCAGCCCAGCAGCCTCCAGCAGTACAGCAGCCCTCCCGCAGTGAGCCGTCACTGCGCGGGGGGCTGCTGGCTGCCGGAGTGTTGGCTGCTGTCCCCCGCCCCACCGCGCGGGGGACGCCGGTATGCCGTGAGGTCGGCTTCCTCGAGATCCACCCCGTCGGTGCCGGGCAAGACCCCCGGCCGGGTGAACACCCCCGATCCGACCGACGGCGCAGACTCCCAGCCCGAGCCTTCGCTCGCTGGGCGAGCCGCGCCGACCGAGTTCGCCGGGCCGGCCACCAAACCTGCACCCCCCGTTGCGCCCAGAACATCGGCTGCGCGCGTCGGTCCACCTGGGACCGTCTCGGCAGGATCCGCCGACGATGGCAACGGCGGGTCGGCGTCCTCGTCTTCGCCCTCGAGCGACGTCGATCCCATCGCAGTGGCAGCGACGGGGGGCCTCAGCCACGCCAATCCGGTGTTGACCACCACGACCGCCACCAGGGTCAGCGAGATCGCGATCCAGACCTGCTGGCTGCCTCCGGCGCCGAGCCCCCAGTAGCCCCGCTCACGCACCACCGTGAAGTAGTCGCTGGCGACCCAGGGGAAGACCGCAGCGAGCACCGCGATCACTGCGGCCACCCCCCAGAGCGTCGCCCCGACCGCGGCCGAGAGCCTCGGCAGGTTGCGCAGCCACGAGCGGGCCGCGGCGCCCGGCCGGGGCAGCGCGGCGCCGGACCGGTGCAGCGCCGTGATGGCGGCGCTTGCGACAGCGGCCGGCGGGAGCACAGCCACCCAGCCTGCCGGCGACCCCATTGTCTCGGTCGTCATGACCGACAGTGCCGTGCCGAGCTGGCCCCAGGGCAGCGGCGGCAGTGTCATCGGCTGGCCGTTCTGGTCGAACTCGCCGAACATCGGCCCCATCTCACCGGTCACGGCATAGAACCCCCAGAGCGCGTGCGCCCACAGGACGGGCACGGCATACAGGGGCACCACCAACCAGAGCGGGATGACCTTCCGAAGCCAGGCTGCCGTCGCGTTCTCCCCTGCGTGCATGCCTGACCCTAATCCGCCGGTGCCGACAGCGGCGCCGCAGCGCTCCCACAGAATCAGCACAGCATCCCCCCAGCGGGCTCCCATCCACCCGGGGTGACATCGAGGGAACGGCACATCTCATCCCAAGGAGCGCCCCATGACTCAGACCCCCACCGAGGCGCTGCCCACGGCATACCCGACCGCAGCCTTCCCGCCGCCGTTCCCGCCGGCCGGACCGCCGAGTCCACCGGCCAGCCCCGCGCAACCCGACCAGAGGCATGGCACCCGGCGGGTCGCCGAACTCGCGACGGTCGCGGTGCTCGCCGCCGGCCTGGCAAGCGGAGGCACGTATGCCGTGACCCGCACCTCCACCGCCGCAGTGTCGAGCGCCGGGATCACCCAGTCCCAGAACGCCAATCCGGCACCTGCGGCCAACCCCGTTGCCCCGGTCATCCAGGCCGACGGCTCCGCGCCCGACTGGGCAGCGACCGCCAAGGCCGTCTCGCCCAGCGTCGTGGCGATCAAGGTGACCAGCGCCCAGGCAGAGGGCGAAGGTTCAGGTGTCATCCTGGACAAGGCCGGCCATATCATCACGAACAACCACGTGGCCACCGGGGCCGGCAGTGCCGCCACGATCACGGTGACCCTCGACGACGGGCGCACCTACCCAGCGACGATCGCAGGCACCGACCCGTCGACCGACCTGGCCGTCCTTACCCTCACCGCACCACCGGCCGACCTCGTGCCGATCAGCATCGGCGACTCGGATGCGCTCACGGTGGGCCAGCCGGTCATGGCGGTCGGCAACCCGCTAGGGCTGGCCGGCACCGTGACGACGGGCATCGTCAGCGCGCTCAACCGGCCGGTGAGCACTGGTTCGGACAGCACGAGTCGCGGCGGCGACCCGGTGGTCACCAATGCGATCCAGACCTCGGCTGCCATCAATCCCGGCAACTCCGGTGGCGCCCTGGTCACCGCCAATGGCCAACTCGTGGGCATCAACTCGTCGATCGCCTCGCTGGGCTCCTCCGGTGGCCAGAGCGGCAACATCGGCATCGGCTTCGCGATCCCGGTCGCGGAGGCCAAGGCGATCGCCGATCAACTCGTCGCCACCGGGTCGGCCAAACACGCCTACCTCGGCGTCTCGTCCACTGATGGCACTGTCGCCGACGGCGGTGCACAGCGGGCGGCGGCGGTCCTGCGGACGGTCGCGCCCGGCACCCCGGCGGCGACGGCCGGCCTCCGGTCCGGCGATGCGGTCGTGGCCATCGGCGGCGAACGGGTCGACTCATCGCTGGCCCTGGTGGCCTCGATCCGGGAGCGGCGGGTGGGCGACACCGTGTCGCTCACCGTCGTGCGAGAAGGTCAGCGGCAGCAGATCGACGTCACGCTGGTGGCGCGGCCGGCCGCTTGACGAGATCGCGTTTCGGAGAGCAGCCGGGTCCTGTCCCGCAACAGGACCCGGCTGCGGCCGTGAGAGTCGCGCGCCATCCCGAAAACGACCCTCGCTTCGCGCGCCACCCCACACACACAGGTATGCCGTGCCACCGATGCGGGGTGTCACGGCATACCAGTCTTTCGAGCGATGCGGCGCGAAACTCATGTGGTCAAACCTGTATAAACCGGGCCGGGTTAAGCGGGGCAACCACGCGCTGAGCGTCTGCGGTTGCCCCGCTCTTACCCCCCGTCCTCACACGCGTTGGGATCTCCGAGGCGGTGGTTAGGGAGCCACCGTTGGTTCGGACTGTGGCTCCTCGGGCAAGGGGGACCCGTTGGGCTAGGAGCTGCACCGTGCGATATGAGGAAGGTAGGTGGAGCAGCTCTCCCCACTGCCCCACCTACCTCGTTCATGTGGTTCGCCCTTCCGGCTGGTCCCCCCCGGAACCCTCCGGAAGGGCGAACCCTGACTCCGCCTCGTTCGCGTCTAGCGCGGTGTCCGTGTGCGTTGTCGGATGTAGGACGGCAACCCCCCCGATCCATGACACATGTTTCGAGAATCTTTTTTCGCGACCTTTCCGGCTCCCCACGTGCCCCCATGGGCCCCCACAGCAGCCGTCGCCCGACGGCCGCGGCAGGCCCGTCGGGACTTCCCGGCATACTGACTCCTCGTGCCTGCCGACGCCCCAACTCCACCGCCGCCTGGGCAGGAGCTCGCGCGTGAGCAGGCCTGGTTGGAGCACGCGCGGGAGCAGCTGGCGCGCATGCGCGCCCGTGCTGAGGCGATGCGCGACACCGCGACCGGCGGCGACCGGGTGTCCAGCGAGTTCCTGGCGCTGCGCCTGCACGAGCGGGTGGGCGCCCTCGTCGACGACCCACGCAGCACGCTGTTCTTCGGCGCCCTCGTCTTCGGTCATGAGATCGAGGGCCACGAGCGGTGGTACATCGGGCGCCGACACATCAGCGACGCGGCCGGGGACCCGGTGGTCATCGACTGGCGGGCCGAGTTGTCGGGAGCGTTCTACCGGGCCAGCCGCACCAACCCGATGGACGTCGTGCTGCGCCGCCGGTTCGGCGCCGACCGCGGCCGCCTCACGGCATACGAGGACGAGCGGCTCACTGCGGCGGCGACCACCGACCCGTATGCCGGCCCCGACGCCACTCACTCGGGACGCTCGGCGATCCTCGCCGCCGAGATCGAGCGCCCGCGAGTCGGCCCGATGCGCGACATCGTCGCGACGATCCAGCCGGAGCAGGACGAGATCGTGCGCTCGGACCTGCGCCTGTCGCTGTGCGTCCAAGGCGCGCCGGGCACCGGCAAGACCGCTGTCGGCCTGCACCGCGCAGCCTGGTTGCTCTACGCCCATCGAGACCGGCTCAGTCGCTCCGGCGTGCTCGTCGTCGGCCCCAACACCGCCTTCCTCGACCACATCGGCGCGGTGCTCCCCGCGCTCGGCGAGGTCGAGGTGCGGCACACGACCGCGGCCGGGCTGGTCGCCTCGACGCCGGCTCTGGCCCGGGTCACCGTCCGCGCGGTCGATGACACCACCCGCGCGACGCTCAAGGGCGACATCCGGATGGCTCAGGTCCTGTATGCCGCGTTGTGGGCTCGCGTCGGTGATCCGACAGAGGCGCTCGTCGTGCCGCGGGGAGCGCGCCGCTGGCGGGTGCCGGCCTCGGCGGTCCGTGAAGTGATCGGTCAACTGCGGGAACGCCAGGTCTCGTATGCCGCGGCCCGCACCATGCTCGCCCAACGGCTGGCCCACCTCGTATTGCTCGAGATGGAGCGAGCGGGGGACGCCCCGGACGACCGGGTGCAGGACGCGGTGGCCCGCTCGGCTCCGGTGCGCGCCTACGTCGGCGCGCTCTGGCCGCTGCCCACCCCGGTGCAGGTGCTCGCCGGGCTCTACGGCGACCCGGCCGCGCTAGCCGCAGCGGCCGACGGCATCCTCGACCCTGCCGAACAACGCCTGCTGCTGTGGTCCACGCCCCCGCGCTCGCCCGGCACGGCCCGCTGGACCCTCGCCGACCTGGTGCTCCTGGACGAACTCGCCGACCTCATCGACCGCACCCCCTCGCTCGGTCACGTCATCCTCGACGAAGCCCAGGACCTGTCGCCGATGCAGCTGCGGGCCGTCGGTCGCCGCGCCGCCACCGGCTCGGTCACCGTGCTCGGCGACATTGCGCAGGGCACTACGCCGTGGGCCACCACCTCGTGGGAGGAGACCCTCGAGCACCTCGGCAAGCCCGGGGCGCAGGTCGAGGTGCTCGACCGCGGCTTCCGCGTGCCCGCCGCGGTCATCGAGTATGCCGCCCGCCTCCTGCCGCACATGGCGCCCGGACTCGGGGTGCCACGGTCCGTGCGCGAGAACCCCGGCGTGCTCGACGTCGTGCCCGTGTCTCCATCGCCGTCGGCGTCGGGAGTGAGCCCAGCTGACCCTGCGGGAGCTGGGCAGGCGGACGTCCTGGCGGTGGTGACCACCCAGGTGCGGCGCGCGGCGGCCAGCCCTGGCTCGGTCGGGGTGATCTGCGCCGACACCGTGGTCACCGACGTGTCGGCGGCGTTGACTCGGGCCGGCATCGAACACGGGGTACTGGGGGCCGACCACGGCGACGTCGAGCACCAGGTCGACGTCGCGCCCGCGACCGTCGCCAAGGGTCTGGAGTTCGACCGGGTCATCGTCGTCGAGCCGGCCGCGATCGCCGCCGCCGAGCCGGACCACCGCACCGGCTTGCGCCGGCTCTACGTCGTGCTCACCCGCGCGGTCTCCGAGCTCGTCGTCGTCCACGCCGAACCCCTGCCCCCCGAGTTGGCCTAGCGAGCCTGGGAGACTGACGGCCATGCCCGCGCTCATCCAGTGGTGGACCCAGGACCTGCGACAGCTGTCGCCGACCGCCTTCGAGGACGCCGTCATCGCCCACGGCAGCGCGGTGCTGAGCCGCTGGACCGAGCCGCACCGGCATTATCACGGCACGCGCCACCTCGTGGAGGTCTTCTGGGCCTTGGAGGAGCTCGAGCAGGTCGAGGAGCTCACCGCCGACGAGGCCGTCACGGCGCGCGTCGCGGCTTGGTTCCACGACGCGGTCTACGACCCCCGCGCTGCGGCCGGCGCCAACGAGGCCGACAGCGCCGACCTGGCCCGCCAGCTGCTCCCCGATCTCGACGTCGACCCCGATCAGGTCGAGCAGATAGCCGGCCTCGTCCTGCTCACGGCGGGCCACGAGGGCGCAGCGCCCGACGGGGCAAGCCGGTCCTTTCTCGATGCCGACCTGTGGATCCTCGCGGCCGAACCGACCCGGTTCGATGCCTATTGCCAGCAGATCCGGCAGGAGTATGCCCATGTGCCGGACCCGGCATACCGGTCTGGCCGTGCCGCCCTGCTGGAGAACCTCCGGGACCGCCCTGCGCTCTATCGCACCGAGCACGCCCGCGAGCACTGGGAGCCGCAGGCCCGCAACAACCTCGACCGCGAACTCACCCGACTCACCGCTCCGGCGCTCGACCTCACCTGACCGACGCTTGGGCCGGGTGTCAGCGCAGCAGGTGGGCCGCCAGCGGCCACCAGAACTGCCGCCCCGCGAGCAACGCGAACTCCTCGGGCGAGACCCACTCCGGCGGCCGGGACGCGCCCGGCTCGGCACGCAACCGCGGCGACACGACGGGCAACTGCACGGCATACACCTGCATGAGGTCGTGCGAGACCGGGAAGCGCGACGGGCCGACGACGGGCGCGAACCGCTCCCAGCCCACGGGAGCCAACGCCTCGGCGGCCACTCCCAGCCCGGTCTCTTCGCCGATCTCCCGTATGCCGGTGTGCACCGGCTCCTCGCCCACCTCCCGCCAGCCACCGGGCACCGACCACTCCGCGCGCCGCTCGCTCCAGGTGAGGGCGACCGCTCCCGCGGCGTCCCGGACGAAGGTCATCGCGGCGAAGACCTTGTCTTGAGGGACCGGGCGGGGTGAGGCCACGAGATCGACATCGGTGCGGGCACCAGGCCCGATCCGCGCCGAGACCGCCCGCAGGATGCCGCGGTCGCCCTTGCGTTTGCGCAGTCGCAACCCACTGGCGTTGAGGCGACGGACCACCTCGGCCCCCGGCGTGAGGGTGGCACCGGCCGCGACACACTGCCCGTGCCGATGCTCGGGGACGTCGTAGTGGTCGCCGTCGAACGCCCGCGCCGGTAGGCCGACGCGGGCAGCGAAATCGTGCAACTCGGCATACGAGGTGTCACTCACCAGGTGAGCGAAGACCGTGCCGTGGGCCTGCCAGATCGGGGCGTCGATGAGGATCATCGCAGGTCAGCTTAGGCCTGGACCGACCGATGGGCCGCCGGGGTTGGACGTCGTGACAGCGACCCGATCCTTCGAACCCGCACGCCCCCCTCGGCTATGGGGATCTGGTTGCTGTCCGACCAGCCGTGGCCAAGGTCACCTTCTTGCCATCAACCACGACGAGCAAGGTGTCACCGGGCGGAAGCTCCGCCGGCAAGGGCGCACAACCACCTGCACTGAGAATCACGAGCGCCACCAGGACCGAGCGCACGGACAAGCCGAATCTTCGACCGGCCATTGCAACTCCCCTATGCGGTGAGCTTACCTTTCACCGGATCGTAGCGCTGCGCCTGGTGCGGGACCTCACGACGCCGGAAACCCGCGTGCCGGGTCAGCGGACGAACCGCAGCGTGAACGGCGGCTCCCACCACTGGCCGGCATTGGCGCGGCTTGCGCCGATCGCGTGCAGCACGACCGCAACCAGGATGGCCAGCCCGTAGGTGAGGAAGCCGATGCCCACGAGCATGAGCGGCAGCGAGATGAGCAGCACGATGCCCGTCGTGATCTGCACATTGAGCGAATTGGCGGTGTGCGCCCGGACGAACGGCCCGCGATCCTTGTAGAGAAGGTAGACGACCAGCGACCCGACGAACCCCAGCGTGCCTGCCGACAACACAGTCGCGGCCAGCGGCACGACATGGCCGATGGTGGCCCAGGTGCGCTCCTCGGTGGGTGTCAGCGGCTGCGGCGCGGCGGCATACGGGTCGTGGGCCGGGCGGTCGTTCGGGAACGGTTGGTTGCTCATCGAGTGCTCCTTGGTGCGGCGGATGCCCCACACAACCACGAGGTATGCCGGGCCCGCGGCACTTCGCGGGTGAGTTCAGGGTCGCCCTCAGGGGCCGGTCAGGGCAACCCTGTGGATAACTTCGGCGGGCGGAGCGGCGGACGGCATACCGTCGTGCCACGCGCCGGACCGATCAGGGGGCCGGCTCCAGCCTTCAGGAGAAACCATGTCCTTCACCGTCGACGTCAGCCAGATCCACAGCACCTCCGGCGAGATGAACCGCAACGCCGCCGAGCTCGAGCACGCCCTCGCCCGGGTCGTCGGGTCCGTGCAGACCCTGGCCGGATCGTGGACCGGCGCCGCCGCCAACGAACTGCAGGGTGCCTTCGCCGAATGGCAGTCGATCCAGACCCGGGTCCGCGAACAGCTCGCCCTGATGGCCCAGCTCACCGCTCGCGCCGGCCAGACCTACCAGCAGACCGAGGACTCTGTCCGCGGCATGTTCGCCCGGTAGTCCCTGCCGGAAGTCCGCGGATTCCGTATGCCGCGCGTCAGGGGGCACGGCATACGGAAGGCGGCCACCCGGGTCACCCGGGTGGCCGCCTTCGCTTCGCTGCGCGGGCTCAGATCCTCCTCACCCGCTTGCTTCGCTGCGCGGGTTCAGAAGACTGCGTCTTTGGGACTTCTTCCTCACCCGCTTGCTTCGCTGCGCAGGTTCAGAAGACTGCGTCTTTGGGACTTCCTCCTCACCCGCTTGCTTCGCTGCGCGGGGTCAGAAGTCCATTCCACCCATGCCGCCGTCCCCACCCGGCATCGCCGGCGCGGACTTCTCCGGCTTGTCGGCGATGACCGCCTCAGTGGTGAGGAACAGCGCGGCGATCGACGCGGCGTTCTGCAGCGCCGAGCGGGTCACCTTGACCGGGTCGATGATGCCGGCCTTGATGAGGTCCTCGTACTCGCCGCTGGCAGCGTTGAGTCCCTGACCCTTCTCCAGACCGCGCACCTTCTCGACGACAACGCCACCCTCCAGGCCGGCGTTGACAGCGATCTGCTTCAACGGCGCCTCGGACGCGACGCGCACGATGTTGGCACCCGTCGACTCGTCACCGGAGAGCTCCAACTCGGCGAAGGCCTTCTTGACCGCCTGGATGAGGGCCACGCCACCGCCGGCGACGATGCCCTCCTCGACGGCCGCCTTCGCGTTGCGAACAGCGTCCTCGATGCGGTGCTTGCGCTCCTTGAGCTCGACCTCGGTCGCAGCGCCGGCCTTGATGACGGCGACGCCGCCGGCCAGCTTGGCCAGCCGCTCCTGCAGCTTCTCGCGGTCGTAGTCGGAGTCCGACTTCTCGATCTCGGCCTTGATCTGGGCGATCCGGCCTTCGATGGCCGAGCGGTCGTCCGACGCCTCGACGATGGTCGTCTCGTCCTTGGTCACGACGACCTTGCGAGCCCGGCCGAGCATGTCCAGGTCGGCGGAGTCGAGCTTGAGCCCGACCTCCTCGGAGATGACCTGGCCACCGGTGAGGATCGCGATGTCGCCGAGCATGGCCTTACGACGGTCACCGAAGCCGGGGGCCTTGACCGCGACCGACTTGAAGGTGCCCCGGATCTTGTTGACGATCAGGGTCGCGAGCGCCTCGCCGTCGACGTCCTCGGCGATGATGAGCAGCGGCTTGCCCGACTGCATGACCTTCTCCAGCAGCGGGAGCAAGTCCTTGACCGACGAGATCTTCGAGTTGGCCACGAGCACGTAGGCGTCCTCGAGGACGGCCTCCATCCGCTCGGTGTCGGTGACGAAGTAGTGCGAGATGTAGCCCTTGTCGAAGCGCATGCCCTCGGTGAGCTCCAGCTCGAGGCCCATGGTGTTGGAGTCCTCGACGGTGATGACACCTTCCTTGCCGACCTTGTCCATGGCCTCGGCAATGAGGTCACCGATCTGCTGGTCGGCCGCGGAGATGGCCGCCGTGGAGGCGATCTGCTCCTTGGTCTCGATGTCGATGGCCGACTTCACGAGCTGGTCGACGACCGCGTCGACGGCCTTCTCGATGCCACGCTTGAGCGCCATCGGGTTGGCCCCGGCGGCGACATTGCGCAGGCCCTCGCGGACCATCGCCTGGGCGATGACGGTGGCCGTCGTCGTGCCGTCACCGGCGACGTCATCGGTCTTCTTGGCGACCTCCTTGACGAGTT
>Ga0208564_1003742_pt1 | contig 10888 bp, 12 predicted proteins | sample AD_UKC073_MetaG_FD_184439 | JGI IMG/M metagenome (GOLD analysis project Ga0208564, IMG submission 184439) | Active sludge microbial communities of municipal wastewater-treating anaerobic digesters from USA - AD_UKC073_MetaG (SPAdes) (version 2) | ecosystem: Engineered > Bioreactor > Anaerobic >... | reverse complement strand
TGCGCACGTCGGCGTAGAGCGTGAACTGCGAGACGACCAGCAGCGGCGCGCCGACGTCGGACGCCGACCGCTCGCCGTCCAGGATGCGTAGGTTCCACACCTTGTCAGCGAGCTTTTCGGCGTCCGCCGCGGTATCGGACCCCGTGACGCCGCACAAGACCACGAGCCCCGGCGAAGGCAGCGAACCGACTTCCGAGCCGTCCACCGAGACGGCCGCAGAGAGTGCTCGCTGAACCACCAATCGCATGGCTGACAAGCTTAAGCTGTGAACACCCGGCCGTGTTCGCCAGTGTGGAACGGCTGGGGACGGTCCGGTTGGTGGTGCTGTGTGATGACCGGACAACCGACCCACCGGTCGGAGGTTTGACCAAGACGTCGAAGGAGTCGTCCATGTCCGTGCTCACCGTCCTTCCGGACAACGAGCGCGTGCTGGTGAAGCCGGGCGAAACGATCCTGGCCGCCTTGACGGCGTCCGGATTCGGCTACCGCATCGGCTGCCGCCGAGGCGGCTGCGCGGTGTGCAAGGTCGACCTGCGAGACGGCTCGGTGACGTACGACCACCCGGTCGCCGACACCGTGCTGACCTCGGAGGAAGTCGCCGCGGGCACGGTGCTGTCGTGCCGGGCGGTCCCCGACGGGGACATCACCATCGAGTTGCGCGACGAGCGGCTGCGCGTCACCAGCAGTTTGTTGAGGGCCCTGCGGCCCGTTCCGCCCACTAAGACAAAGGAGTAACACATGGGCGTTCTGCGTATGGGTTACGCGCACATTCGCGTGACCGACATGGCCGAGGCCAAGAAGCACTATGTCGACAGCCTCGGCATGAAGCCGATGGAAGAGGGCGACGGCAAGGCGTACTTCAAGGGCTGGGACGAGTGGGATCACCACTCGGTCGTCCTCGAAGAGGGCGGCGTCGGCGCCGTCAAGTTCGGCTTCAAGGTGGAGAAGCTCGAAGACCTCGAGCGCTTCGAGAACCAGGGCAAGGCCTTCGGCGACTGCGTCGTCGAGCGCTTCTCCAAGGGCGACAACCTCGAGGTGGGCGACGGCGTCCGCTTCACCACCCCGGGCGAGCACGTCATCGAGATCTACCACGAGATGACGCTGGTCGGGAACGATGTCGGCTTCCACAACCCCGAGGCTTGGCCGCGGCACGAGTACGGCATGGCCGTCCCGGCCCTCGACCACGCTCTGCTGGTCTGCCAGGATCCGACCCTGTCCGAGCGCTTCTTCAAGGAGGTCCTCGACTTCTACCCGACCGAGCGCGTTCAGCCTGAGCTCGAGTCCGAGCAGTGCATGGCGACGTGGCTATCGGCCGGTCAGAAGATCCACGACATCGCGATCCTCGGTGGCCCCGTCCAGGGCAAGCTGCACCACTTCGCGTTCCAGCTCGAGGACTGGTCGAAGGTGCTTCGCGCCGCCGACATCATCTCGATGGACGACATCTCCCTCGACATCGGCCCGACCCGTCACGGCATCACCCGTGGCGAGACGATCTACTTCTTCGATCCCGCGGGCAACCGCAACGAGGTCTTCGCCGGTGGCTACCGCGCGTACCCGGATCGTCCGTGCGTCGTCTGGACCCCCGATCAGCTGGCGAAGGGCATCTTCTACCACGACCGCGTCCTCAACGAGGCCTTCACGACCGTCTGGACGTAAGCCTTACCCGCAGTACCCGATTCAGTTGGACGCCGGACGCGCACCTTGCGTCCGGCGTCCGGCCGTCTCTGGTCGGACGCCGTCCGGGCGCTTTCCCGGACGTCAGCCGACCGTTTTGATCGGACGCCGGCCGGCTAGCCCGTCTGCCGGTGGCGTCGCGAGGCTTCACCGGGCGATGAGGCCCGACTGGGTGCTCGATGTTTCGGTTGTCGACATCGGTTTCCGGCACGTCGAACACCCAGTCAGCCGTGTCGCGGTCAGTCTCGGCACTAGCCACGATGATTCCTCGGCACCGACCACGATCACGACCAGGCACCAACCAAAGGATGTTCATGACCGACACCACGACCGTCCGGACGCTCACGGCGTCCGGCGCTTTGAAGGCGCTGAACGCTGCCCACGCCAAGAGTCTCGAGCTCGGCGTCCCGGTGAACATCGCCGTGTGCGATGCGGCGGGCAACGAGCTCGCGTTCTTGCGTCCGGACGGCGCCGCGCTGCTCAGTATGGGGATCGCCCGCGACAAGGCGTACACGGTGGTCGCCTTCCACGGCATCCCGACGGACGCCTGGTACGGGATGATCAAAGACGAGCCGGCGCTGCTCAACGGGATCGTCCACCGCGACCGGTTGGTGATCTTCGGCGGAGGCGTCCCGATCAAGGTCGACGGGGTCCTGGTCGGCGCGGTCGGCTGCTCCGGCGGCTCGGCCGAAGAGGACGCCCTCGTCGCCCAAGCCGGAGCCGACGCCCTGGCCTGACCCTTCGACAAGCTCAGGGATCGGGCAGTGGACTCGAATCGTCCCGGTTTGGCGTGAGCCCTCGTCGAGGAGGGCCCGGGTCCGGTGGCTGAGCCTGTCGAAGCCCCTATCGCTCCGGCAACGCCCAGACTTGTCTGGCCAGATCGCGGGTCAGGGCGAGTGCTGAGGTCTGGACGGCGGGCGCCATCCGGGGCGCCACGCGGCGAGCGAAACCGGACGCCGACAGGGCTCCCCGGACGACTCCGTCCGGGCCGATGATCGGGGCCGCCGCGCACAGGACGCCAGGGTTCGACTCCTCGCGGTCGTACGAGATGCCGGACGCCCTGATGGCGCCGAGTTCGCGCTTCAACTGCCCGGCGGTCGAGATCGTTCGGGGGGTGAGCCGCGGCAGCCCGGTGTCGATCACCTTCTGCACCGTCTCCGGCGACGAGAACGCCAGGATCGCCTTCCCCACCCCGGTCGCATGGGCCGGGAGCCGGCCTCCGCGCCGCGAGTTCATCCGGGGCGCCGCCTTGGACGCGAGCACCTGCAGGTAGACCACCTCGGTGCCGTCCAGGACGGCGAGATGCACGGCGGCGCCGGTGGCCGTCCGAAGATCCTCCATGTAGGGCAGGGCCACGGACACGAAGTCGCGCTGCCGCGGCACCAGCTCGCCGTACTCGAAGAGGCGCATCCCGAGCTGGTAGCCCTTGGCCGACCGCTCCAGCCAGCCGAGCTTGACGAGGTCCTCGGCGAGGCGGTGGGTGGTCGACCTGGCCAGGCCCGTGGCGCGGGTCAGGTCGGCCAACGACAGGGTCGGACGCTCCGTGTCGAAGCTCTCGAGCAACGTCGCTGCGCGTTCGAGGACGGAGACCGGGGTATCCCGCTCAGTGGGAGGCACGCATTGATTCTCTGTTCCGCCTAGGGGAATGTCTACCCAAGCCACCAAGTTCGCACTGGAGCGAGGGAGGAGAACGAATGACCGCCGTCATCGACTTCCAAACAGGTTTGCCCGTCCCCGAGCGGACCACCCCCCGCTCCGACACGCTCCAGTCGGTGACCACCGCGCTCGACGTGCTCGACTGCTTCCTCACCACGCCAGAGGTGGGCGTGAGCGAGATCGCCCGCCGGCTCGGCATCGCCAAGTCCAGCGCGCACCGACTTCTCACCACGTTGGCCGCGCGCCAGGTCGTGGAGAAGAACCCCGACACCGGGCAGTACCACCTCGGCGTCCACCTGTTCGCCCTCGGCCACCTGGCCCAGTCGCGGATGTCGCTCTATTCCCTCGCCCTGCCCGAGATGCAGCGCATGCACGGCGCCACGGGTCAGTCGGTCTTCGTCGGCATGCTCGACGGTGACCGCGCCGTCTACCCGTACTTCGTCGGCAACCCGGCGGTCTCGGCCCTCCTCGCGCAGGAGTCCGTCCGGCGCCGCGCCCACGCCACCGCCCTCGGACGCGCCATCGCCGCCCTCGACCCGGCGGTCGAGCGCCGCCTACGGGTGCAGGCCGCCGCCACCCGCGGGCCCCTCGCGTCCAAGGCCGTCGCCGACTTCGATCACGCGATCGAGGGCTACCGGCGCAGCGGCGTCGCGGCGTCCCGTGACTCGGTCACGGCCGGTCTCAGTGGCTTCGCTGCCCCGATTCGCACCCTGTCCGGACGCCCCGTCGGCGCCTTGGTCGTGGCCGGGCCGACGGCGTCCGTCGTCTCCGGGACGGACCGGATTTCGCGCCTGTTGCCGGCCGCCGCAGCGCGCGTCTCGCGGCTTGTCGGCACCGGTTAGCCGTACGTTCCCGGGCGCGGAACAAGCCCAGAGCCCGTCCACCATGCGGGCATACCGTTCAAAGACCCCGGACGCCTCGGCGCCGGGGCGACCAGCCACGACACAAAGGAGTTGCCCCGTGGACTCGTCCCTCAAGGCCCAAGCCGCGAAGGAGTTGCTGGGCGCCTATGCCTCCCGGCAGCCCATCGCGCCTCTCACTGAGACGTACCCGGACATCGTGTTCGAAGACGCCTACGAGATCCAGAAGCTGCAGATCGATCAGATGCTGGCCGGCGGACGCATCGTCAAGGGCCACAAGGTCGGCCTGACGTCGGCCGCGATGCAGAACCAGCTGGGCGTCGATCAGCCTGACTTCGGGCACCTGCTGGACGACTTCTTCTTCCTCGAGCACATGCCGATCCCCATGGACCGCTGGCTGCAGGCGCGGATCGAGCCCGAGGTGGCGTTCGTGCTGGGCAAGCCGCTGAAGGGTCCGGGCGTCACGGTCGCCGAGGCCATCCAGGCCGTCGACTTCGTGCTGCCGGCGCTCGAGATCGTCGACTCCCGCATCAAGGACTGGAAGATCGGCATCATCGACACCATTAGCGACAACGCGTCCTCGGGTGGCGTGATCCTGGGCGGCAGCCCGACGCGCCTGACCGATGTCGACCTGCGTCTCGTCGGCTGCACTCTGCTCAAGAACGGCCAGATCGTCGGCACCGGTGCCAACGGGGCCGTCCTCGGCAACCCGATCAACTCGCTCGTCTGGCTGGCCAACACGGTCGGCCCGTCGGGCGTCACCCTCGAGCCGGGCCACGTCGTGCTGCCGGGCTCGGTGACCAAGATGCAGCCCATCGCCGCCGGCGACACCTTCGTCGCCAACTGGGGCGCCCTCGGCAGCGTCACAGCCCGTTTCGCCAAGGAGAACTGACATGACGTTCAAGGGTCGGCCCACGACGGCCGCGATCATCGGCTCCGGCAACATCGGCACCGACTTGATGTTCAAGCTGATGCGCCGTAGCAAGCACATCACCCCGAAGTACATGATCGGCATCGACCCGAACTCGGACGGCCTCAAGCGCGCCGATCGCATGGGCGTGACGGCGTCCGCTGGTGGCATCGACTGGCTGCTGAGCCTGCCGACCGAGGAGCTCCCGGACATCGTCTTCGACGCCACCTCGGCCAAGGCGCACGCGGCCAACGCCCCGCGCCTCGCCGAGAAGGGCATCGTCGCCATCGACCTCACACCGGCGGCCGTTGGCCCGTTCTGCAGCCCGGCCGTGTCCGATCAGGTCGACGTGTCGTCCATGAACGTGAACATGATCACCTGTGGCGGCCAGGCGACGATCCCGATCGTCTACTCGGTGACCAGGGTCACTGGCCGGACGCCGTACGCCGAGATCGTCGCGTCCCTGTCGAGCAAGGGCGCCGGACCCGGCACCCGCGCCAACATCGACGAATTCACCGAGACGACCGCGAAGGCGATCGAGGAGGTCGGCGGCGCCGATCGCGGCAAGGCGATCATCATCCTCAACCCGGTCGAGCCGCCGATGAAGATGCGCAACACGGTCTTCGTGGCGATCCCGGCCGAGTACGCCGAGCCCGGACCCAAGCAGGACGAGCTGACGGCGTCCATCAAGACGATGGTGGCCGAGGTGCAGAAGTACGTTCCCGGCTACTCGCTGAAGTCGGACCCGCAGTACGACGCCCCCCGTGACATCTGGAACGGGCTGGCCCGCGTCGCGGTCTTCCTCGAGGTCGTCGGGGCGGGCGATTACCTGCCCGACTACGCCGGGAACCTCGACATCATCACGAGCGCGGCGGCGCACATCGGCGACCTGCTGATGGAGTACCGCATCGCGAATCCGGTCAAGGGCACTCCGCAGCACGTCGAGTTCCGGGCCGCCACCGAGGCGCCGCTGCCGGGCAGCGCCGCCGCCCGGGCCCTCAAGCAGGCCGCTGCGCACGACACGAGCAAGGACGAGGTCAAGGCATGAGCAGCTACATCCAGGAGCGGACGACCACGGACGCCGTCGGCACCAAGCGTCAGGTCCGGATCACCGACACCACCCTGCGTGACGGCTCGCACCCGATGCGCCATCAATTCACCGAGGAGCACGTTCGCTCCATCGTCCGGGCGCTGGACGACGCCAATATCGAGGTCATCGAGGTCGCCCACGGCGACGGCCTGGGCGGGGCGTCCTTCAACTACGGCTTCAGCCACACCGACGAGCTGAAGCTCATCGCGGCGGCCGCCGACGAGGCCAAGCGCGCCAAGATCGCCGCGCTGATGCTGCCGGGCGTCGCCACCGTCGCGGACCTCAAGCGGGCCGTGGACGCCGGCATCTCGGTGATCCGCGTCGCCACGCACTGCACCGAGGCCGACACCAGCTACCAGCATTTCGGCGCCGCACGTGACCTCGGCCTCGAGACCGTCGGCTTCCTGATGCTCTCGCACCGGGTGTCGCCGGAGAAGCTGGCCGAGCAGGCCGCGATCCAGGTGGACGCCGGCTGCCAGTGCGTCTACGTCGTCGACTCGGCCGGCGCGCTCATCCTGGACCAGGCCAAGGACCGCGTCGCCGCGGTCGTCGACCGCATCGGCAAGGACGCCCAAGTGGGCTACCACGGCCACCAGAACCTGTCGCTCGGCGTGGCGAACTCGCTGCTCGCCTGGCAGGCCGGCGCCCGCCAGATCGACGGCGCGCTCTCGGCCCTCGGCGCCGGCGCTGGCAACAGCCCCACCGAGGTGCTCGGTGTCGTCTTCGAGAACATGGGCATCAACACCGAACTCGACGTCGACCAGCTGCTGAACGCTGCCGAGAACGTCGTCCGGCCGATCCTGCCCGCGCTGCCCTACATGGACCGCGGCTCGATCACCCAGGGCCAGGCCGGCGTGTACTCGTCGTTCCTCAAGCACGCCGAGCGGGCGGCCGAGCGCTACGGCGTCCCGACGCACGCGATCCTCGCCCGGGTCGGCCAGCACGGCTATGTGGGCGGCCAAGAGGACATGATCATCGACGTGGCCCTCGAACTGCTGAACGAGGAATCCGATCCGAACATCGTGGGAGCCAAGTGATGAGCTGGGATATCGACTCGGTCGCCACCGAGCTGCTGGCCTGCGAGGCCGAGCGGCGCGACCGGGTGAAGTTCACCGATGAGTGGCCCGAGCTCGACGTTGAGACGGGCTACAAGATCCAGGACGAGACCCTGCGCCGCCGGCTCGAGCGTGGCGAGAAGCTCATCGGCGTGAAGCTGGGGCTCACCTCGCGCGCCAAGCAGGAGCGGATGGGCGTCAAGACCCCGTTCGTCGCCTGGTTGACGGATGCGATGATCCTGCCGGCCGACCTGCCGGTGCCCCAGGACAAGCTGATTCATCCGCGCATCGAGCCCGAGCTCGTGTTCATCATGGGTGACCGGCTGGAGGGTCCCGGCGTGACCGGCGCCCAGGCGCTGGCCGCGGTGTCGCACGTGCTGGGCGGGGCCGAGATCATCGACTCCCGGTACCGCGACTTCAAGTTCCTCGCGGGCGACGTGGTGGCCGACAACGCCTCCTCGGGCGCGTACATGACCGGACCCGTGGCCCTGCCCCCGGAGAGCGTCGACCTGTCGACCGAGGCCGTCCTGGTCGAGGTCGACGGCGCCATCGTCGACTCGGCGACGGGGGCGTCCATCATGGGGCACCCGGCCGAGGCGCTCGCGCTGGCGGCCAACGATCTCGCCAAGCGCGGGCTCGCGATCGAGGCCGGCTGGGTCATCCTGACCGGCGGCATGACGGACGCCGTGTTCGCCCCGCCCGGATCGTCCGTCGCCTGCCACTTCACGTCGCTGGGCTCGGTGTTCTTCAACGGCGGCACGGCGCCGGAGGCGTCCTGATGCCGCTCATCGAAGTCACCCTGACACCGGCCCCGCACCGGACGCCCGAGATGAAGCGCGCCCTCATCAGCGCGCTCACCGCGGCCGCCGTCGACACCGGCATCGCGCCGATCGAGTCGGTGCGGGTCATCCTGCGCGAAGTCCCGGCGGAGCACTTCGCCGCCGGAGACGTCACCCTTGCCGAGCGCCGCGCCGCCCAGGCCGCGGCGTCGGCGTCCACCTGACAACCAAGTCGGACGCCGACGTGCGGCGTCCGCTCGGCGCCGACGGCGTCCTCGCTGTACTCACTGATGAAAGGCAGTCAACTGATGGCTGACAAGGAGTTCTTCGGACACATCATCGACAACGAAGAGGTCGAGTCGCTCAACGGCGAGCGGTTCGACGTCTTCAACCCGTGGACGCGCGAGGTCTGGGCCGAGGCGGCCGAGGGCTCCGCCGAGGACGCCCGGCGCGCGGTGGTGTCGGCGCGCAAGGCGTTCGACGACGGGCCGTGGCCGAAGATGGGCCGGACGGAGCGGGCCAACTGGATCCACAAGCTCGCCGACAAGATGGAAGAGAAGGTCGACGAGCTGGCGGGCTACGACGCCAAGAACATGTCCAAGCCGTTCGAGCAGGCCAAGCACGACGTGGCGCGCTCGGTGTGGAACTTCCGCTTCTTTGCGGACCACCAGCGTGATCACTGCGGCGAGGTCTACCCGATGGACTCCGGCCACCACTGCTACTCAGAATTCGGACCGGCCGGCGTCGTCGCGGCGATCTCGCCGTGGAACTTCCCGCTGATGATGGCGTCGTGGAAGATCGCGCCCGCGATCGCCTGGGGCAACACGTGCATCATCAAGCCGTCCGAGGACACTCCGGCGTCCGTCACGCATCTCGGCCGTCTGGCCGCCGAGGTGGGCTTCCCGCCGGGTGTGTTGAACGTGCTGAACGGCCACGGCGCCCCGGCCGGGTCGTCGTTGACGTCAGACTGGGACGTCGACCGCGTCACCTTCACGGGCTCGTCGCAGACCGGCAAGATGGTCATGAAGTCGGCCGCCGATCACCTGGCCCCGGTCTCGCTTGAGCTGGGTGGCAAGGGCGCCAATGTGGTGTTCGCGGACGCCGACCTCGACAACGCCGTCTACTGGGCCGTCGAGTCGATCTTCCGCAACGCGGGCCAGATCTGCCTCGCCGGGTCGCGCCTGTTCGTCGAGGACAAGATCTACGACGAGTTCATGAAGCGGTTCGTCGCCAAGGCCGAGGAGCTGAAGATCGGCGATCCCTTGGTCGCGGGGACGCGCTTCTCGGCGCTGTCGAGCCGCAAGCACTTCGAGAAGGTCGCCGGTTACGTGCACCAGATCGAGGAGTTGGGCGGCAAGATCTGGACCGGCGGCGTCGCGACCGATGGTTCGTGGCTCGTGAAGCCGACCATCGCCGACGGACTGGCCCTGGATGCCGCGCCGTATTGCGAGGAGATCTTCGGTCCGGTCTGCATCGTCAACAAGTTCTCGACCGAGGCCGAGGCCGTGCACATGGCCAACGACACCCGGTACGGGCTCAACGCGATGATCTTCACCGAGAACCTGTCCCGGGCGCACCGCGTCGCGTCGGCGCTGAAGGCCGGCACGGTGTGGGTCAACTGCTTCTTCATCCGCGACCTGCGGACGCCGTTCGGCGGCGTCGGCGACTCCGGTGTCGGACGCGAGGGCGGCAACTTCTCCCGCGAGTTCTTCACCGAGCCCAAGGCCGTGGTCATGCAGATCGATCGGACGATCAAGGGCTGATCAACCCAGCTTCTTGGTCTCAGCGCTGGGTCAGGTCGGCGACCAGCGCCGCGACGGCGTCCGGGTTGCTCGCGTCCGGCGCCGGGACCAAGCGGACGCCGACGGCGTCCAGTCTCGTGCGGAGCGCGGCCATGAAGAGTCCCGGCTCGGGGCTGGACCCGACCACGGACACCGTGGACGCCCAGGCGGCGGGCTCCGGCTCGCCGCCCCAGGCTCCGGACGCCGAATGGTTGACCCCGCACGACGGGCTCCCGTCAATGCCGACGCAGGCCAGGACTTCGTAGCCGCAGCGCTGGAACTCGACCACGGACGCCAGCGCGTCGTCGGCTAGCCGATCGCACAGCGCCCGGAAGCCCGGGAAGTCGAGCTGCTCGCGGGTCTGGCCCCAGCGGCGCATGCCGCAGCCCAACAGCTCGGGGCAGGGGAGCTGCATGATGCCGACCCCGGACGCCCCCAGCGCCAGCACCACCGGATGAATCGCAGGCCACGTCGCCAGCCCCTCGACCTGGGAGTTGGCGTTCAGGAGGCAGTGGCTCACCAGGACGATGCGGCGTCCACGGGCATCGGAGACGCCGGTCAGCTCGGGAATGTCCATGCGTCCTCCTCATCCGCTGTCGCACGCTAGCATCCCGAATGCTAATCAAAAGTGATTCGCTCGTCCGCAGCGACGCGGACGCAGCTCGAAGGGATATCGCGTGAACAAGAACGTGGGCCTCGCCATGGTGCCCGTCGGCATCGCCCTCAACATCGTCGGCGGGCTGCTGGCCTCGACGCTGAAGCTGCCCGTCTTCCTCGACACCATCGGGACGATCCTGACCGCGGCCATCCTCGGCCCGTGGTGGGGCGCGCTGACCGGCGGCCTGTCGAACGTCCTGGCCAGCCTCCAGAGCCCCATGGACGCCTGGTTCGCGATCGTGAACATCCTGGTCGGCCTCATCGTGGGCTTCGCGTCCCGCCGCTTCGGCTTTCAGAAGCTGCCGGTCGTGCTCATTGTCGGAGCGATCCTGGCCGTGGTCGCCCCGCTGGTCGGCACCGTCATCGCCACCTACGTCTACGGCGGGCTCACCGGCGGCGGCATCGACATTCTCGTCGCCGGCCTGC
>Ga0208564_1003741_pt1 | contig 10889 bp, 11 predicted proteins | sample AD_UKC073_MetaG_FD_184439 | JGI IMG/M metagenome (GOLD analysis project Ga0208564, IMG submission 184439) | Active sludge microbial communities of municipal wastewater-treating anaerobic digesters from USA - AD_UKC073_MetaG (SPAdes) (version 2) | ecosystem: Engineered > Bioreactor > Anaerobic >... | reverse complement strand
GCGGGCCGTCGAGAGCCACCATGGCAACCACGCAGGGGGAGAGCTTCTCGCGTGGTGGCACGTACTGTTCCCACAGGTCGATGGTGGGCTGCACGCCGCCCGGCTTGATGCCGTAGGTGCGGATCTCGTACACCGGGCCGCTGATGCCGGACTCGGCACTCGGGCGAACGGGCTTCATCCACGGGAAGCCCTGGTAGCTGTGCTGTTCCAGGCTCTGGTAGATGTCACCGCAGCCGAAGGGGCTGCTGCTCTTTTGCGTGCGGTCGCGCTCGGCCTGCAGGTCGGCCAGCGAGGCGAAGCCGCGCAGCACCAGCATCTGGTTGAGCACCCCGATGTCGGTGAACCAGCAGCCCAGCAGTTCACCCTTGGCGTCGGGGGTGCTGCTGAAGGCCTGCACCTGGGTGGCAGCATTGCCGGCGGTGCCGAAGGGCAGGGTCATGGTGGCGAGTTCGTAGTACATGGTGTCCTTTCAGGAGCGTTCAGGAGGGAAGGGAGACGCCTGCGGCATGGTGGGCGGCGATGAAGCCAAAGGTCATGGCCGGCCCGAGGGTGATGCCGCCGCTGGGATAGCGGCCGCCCATCATGCTGTTCATGTCGTTGCCCACGGCATAAAGCCCGGTGATGGATTGGCCCTGTGTGTCCAGCACCTGCGCGGTGTGGTTGGTGCGCAGGCCCGAGAAGGTGCCCAGGCTGCCCGGCACCACGCGCACGGCATAGAACGGACCCCGTTCGATGGGGGCCATGCAGGGGTTGGCATGGCCGGCGGCGGCGTCGCCCTGGATACGGTTGTACGGGGTCTCCCCCTTGGCGAAATCTTCGTCGCGCCCGGCCTGCGCCTGCTGGTTGTAGCGCTGCACCGTGGCGCGCAGGCCGGCGGGGTCGATGCCGCAGGCCTGGGCCAGCGCCTCCAGCGTGGCGCCGCGCAGCAGGTAGCCGCTACGCAACGCTGCGCCCAGGGGCATGGGCGCGGGTTTGACGGCACCCAGGCCGTAGTGGCGGATGAACGCGTGGTCACATACCAGCCACGCCTGGGCCGGTGCACCGGCTGGGGTGGCGGCCAGCAGGTCGCGCATGAAGTCGTAGTAGGAGTCGGCCTCGTTGGTGAAGCGCCGGCCATCAGCGCGCACCGCGATCAGGCCGGGCTTGGCCCGCTCGATCAGGTGTGGGAAATGCGCCACGCTGCCGTCGGCCCGTGGCACCAGCGACACCGGGGCCAGTGCGGCGGCCTGCACCAGATGGCCATCGACGCTGCCGCCCATGCTTTCGCCCAGGCGCAGGCCGTCGCCCGTGTTGCCATGCCCGGCAGCGGACCAGTGCTCGCGCCCGGTGGGGGCATGGGGCAGCAGAGCCTGCTTGCGGGCTTCGTCGTGTGGAAAACCGCCGCAGGCCAGCACGACGCCCCGGCTGGCCAGGATGTGCCTTTGGCCCTCGGCGGTTTTGATGACGGCGCCCGTCACGCGGTCCTGCTCGCGCAGCAGGCGCAGCACGGGGCTGCTGGTACGGATGTCCACACCGGCTTCCCGTGCGGCGGCCAGAAGGCCGGCCGTCAGGGCATTGCCGTTGACGAGCCGCATGCCACGCCGGTGCAGCACCAGGTCGCGCCAGTGGGCCAGCACCCGCCGGGTGACGTACCAGAACGAAGTGGCGGAGCGCATCGCGTTGAGGAAATGGCGCAGTTCGGCGCCGGAGGCAATGCCCATGCCCCACAGAGTCGTCTCGGCCAGAGGCGGCTTGAGCCGCGCGATATCTTGGCCCAGCCGCCGGCCATCGAACGGTGCCGCGCAGACCGAGCGCCCGCCGGTGCCTGCGTGGGGCGTGCGGCCATGGAAGTCCGGGATGCCGTTACCGTCGATGAACTGCAGCGGCGTGTCGCGGCGGAAGAAGTCCACCATGCGTGGCGCCTGTTCCAGGTAGGTGCGGGCCAGTGCTTCGTCGAAGCGGTCGCCCAACTCGGCCTGCAGGTAGCCCAGGGGTTCCGCGATGTCTTCCCGGATGCCGGCCTCCACGGCCAGGGGATTGCGTGGAATCCACATCCAGCCGCCCGACCAGGCGGTGGTGCCGCCCAGCAGCGGCTCTTTTTCGACCAGCACCACCTTCAGCCCGAGGCGGGCGGCGGTGACGGCAGTGGACAAGCCCCCGGCGCCCGAGCCCACGACCAGCAGATCACACGAGAGGGAGGAGGATGTGGATGGGCTGTCGCTGGCGGGCATAAAGAGAGGAGGCGGTCAGACCGCGTAGATCGGCTTTCGGCCGGCGGCCGAACCGGATTCACCGGTGTCGGCCGTGAGGTTGAAGAAGGGCGACGCACCGCTGGCCGCTGCCAGCTGGGACGCCACTGATTGAAGCTCTGGCGCAAGGGACTGCATGCGCTCGGCGGTGAAGCGTACCGTGGGCCCGGCAATGGTCACCACGCCCATGGCAGGCTGGCTGGCCAGGCGCACCGGGGCTGACATGGCGGACAGGCCCAGGCTGTAGGTGTCGGTGGTCATGCTGTAGCCACGCTCGCGGGTGGTGTGCACGGCGTCCAGCACGGCGCGCAGAGTAATGGGCGCACCGGGGCCGAACTGGTCGGGCAGGCCCAGGCCCTGCTTCGCCACCAGGGCCAGGCCTTCGTCGTCGCTCAGGGTGGACAACCAGGCCCAGCCGGAAGACGAGCAGGACAGGCGGGCATCGCTGCCCATGTCGGGGTCGTAGCGCAGGCCCTGGCGGGCGCCCTGGGCGCGGGCCACCCAGGTGAGGCGTTCGCCGTCCACCACCGACAGGCGCACCAGCTCGCCCGACACCTCGGCCAGGCGGTTGAGCAGGGGCTGCGCGATGTCCACGATGCCGCTGTTGCTCAGGTAGCACAGTCCGATGGACACGAGCTTGGTGGTGAGCAGGTAGTCGCCATGGCCGCGCGACTGGCGCACATAGCCCAGCCGCACCAGGTCGGCCAGCAGACGGTGCACGGCGCTGCGGGGGATGTTGAGCTGGTCCGCCACGGCGGCCAGCTCCATGCCTTCGCCGTGCTGGGACAGCAGTTCCAAAATGCCGAGGGTGCGCTCGAGTACGCCGTTCATGGGGTGTTTCTCCGTTTTCTGTCAGCCCGGCAGCGTACAGGAAACAGCTTGGCTGCTGCGTGCCGCCTCGGCGACAGCCAGCGTGGCCTGCAGGGGTGCGCTGGACGTCCATGGCGCTGCATGCCTGGCCGCACTGGGATCGGCGATGCCGGCCAGGGTCAGATGAGGGTCGCGGCCGATGCGGTCGATAGGGGGCCGGTCGCTGACGCCTGCTCCGATCAGCCGGAAGTGCACGGGGTGCATGGTGTGTCTCTTTGGTTCAATGTGATGGCAGGGGTTGGTGAGCCAGTCCTGCACATGGTTGTTGAGTGTAGCCTAAAAAAAGAATTCAATTCAATAATTGAATGCTATTCCATTTATGGCTATGATCTGCCGAAACCAACATCCAGGCCGGCTGGATGCAAAAGGAGCGAGACACGACATGGCCGAACAACTCAATGGCGCAAGCCGTATCCATTTCATCGTGGGCGACCCGATTGCCCAGGTGAAATCCCCCGCCGGCGTCACGCAGGCCTTCGCCGACGCAGGCCACAACGCCATCTGTGTGCCCGCCCATGTGGCGCCACAGCAGTTGGCGGCCTGGATGTCCGGTGTGTCGCTGGCGCAAAACGTGGACGGCATCATCGTCACCGTGCCGCACAAGTTCGCCTGCCACGACCTCAGCACCACCCGGTCGGAGCGCGCAGCCTTCCTGCGCACCGTGAACACCATGCGCCGCAACCCGGACGGCAGCTGGCATGGCGACATGTTCGACGGCCTGGGTTTCGTGGCGGCCATGCGCGACAACGGGGGCGAGCCCCAGGGCAAGCGCGCCTTGCTGGTGGGCGCGGGCGGGGCGGGCTCGGCCATTGCCCACGCGCTGGTAATGGCCGGGGTGAGTGCCCTGGCCATCCATGACGAAGATGCCGTGCGCCGCACCACGCTGGTGGACCGCCTGGCCGGCCTGGGCCGGTGCCCGGTGCTGCATGGCTCGGCCGACCCCACAGGCTTCGACCTGGTGCTCAACGCCACGCCGGTTGGCATGAAAGAAGGCGACCCGTACCCGCTGGACGTGAGTAAGCTCCAGCCCTCCATGTTCGCCGGCTGTGTGATCACCATGCCCGCCATCACCCCCTTCATCGCGGCGGCCCGGGCCAAGGGCTGCGGCACGATGACTGGGGCCCACATGTTTGGCCGCGTGCGTGATCTGATGGTCGCATTCCTGCTGGGGAAGTGATATGGAGCACCCCCCCAAGCTGCTGTGCAGCTCCCCCCTTCTGCTGCGCGAAGTGGGGCGACACCAGTGGCCGGGCAAAGCCCGTTCCACGGTGTCTGCTGGTACGGCCTGCTCCGCGGCCTTCGGATGGTTGAGTGCGTGCCGGTTTCACGCAACACGGGTGGCGCGCAGCGCCATGGAGAACTGAGATGAAGGTGATTGCGACATTGAAAGATCTGCCCGAGGCCAGCAGCTTCGATGTGGTGGTGGTGGGCGCCGGCGGTGCCGGCCTGGGGGCCGCGCTGTTTGCGGCGCTCGACGGCGCCAAGGTGTTGCTGGTGGAGCGCACCGCGCAGGTCGGCGGCACCACGGCGCTGTCGGCTGGCACCACCTGGGTGCCTGGCACTTCCCTGGGTGCGTCGGTGAACCCAGCGGACACGCTGGCGGATGCGGCGCGCTACCTGGACAACGCCATTGGCAACCGCACGGCGCCGGGCTTGCGCCAGTCGTTCCTGGACAACGGCGCTGCCACTATCGACGCACTGGCGGCGCAGACCGAGGTGAAGTTCCGGCCCTACCCGAAGCACCCCGACTACATCTCCGACCTGGGAGGTTCCACCCTGAACGGCCGGGCGCTGGAGCCCCTGCCATTCGACGGGCGCCTGCTCGGCCCGCTGTTCCGCCTGCTGCGGAATCCCATTGCCGAATTCACCGTGCTGGGCGGCATGATGGTGGACCGCACCGACATCAACCACCTGCTGGGCATGACCGGTTCGATGGCCTCGCTGCGCCACTCGGTGCGCATCATCGGCCGCCACTTCGCCGACCGCCTGCGCTACCCGCGTGGCACCCGGCTGGTGATGGGCAATGCGCTGGTAGCGCGCCTGCTGTATTCGCTCTCAAAGCAGGCCCAGGTAACCCTGGCGCTGGAAACCAGCGTTGAGCGTATGGGGCAGGGCACCGACGGCGCCGTGCAGTCGCTGGTGCTGCGGCAGGGTGCCGTGCAGCGCAGCGTGCTGGTGCATGGCGGCGTGGTGATGGCCAGTGGTGGTTTCAACCGCAACCCCGCCCGCCGCAGCAGCTACCTGCCGGGCGCGGAACTGGGCTGGTGCCCTGGTGCACCCGGCCATACCGGCGAGGCCCATGGGGTGGCCGAAGCGGTTGGCGCGCGCTACGGCAGCGGCGCGATGAGCCCGGCCTTCTGGGCGCCGGTGTCACTGCGCAAGCGCGCCGATGGCAGCACTGCCGTGTTTCCGCATTTCGTCATGGACCGTGCCAAGCCGGGCATGCTGACCGTCAACCAGGCGGGCCAGCGCTTCGTCAACGAAAGCACTTCCTACCACCTGTTCGGCCTGGCCATGCAACAAGCACAGGCCGACGGCAGCCGGGCTGTGCCCGCCTACCTGGTGTGTGACGCCGAGGCCCTGCGCAAGTACGGCATCGGCATGGTGCGACCCGGAGGCAAAGGTCTGGCCCCGTTTCTGGCCGACGGCTACCTCACCCAGGCCGACACGCTGGGTGAACTGGCCACGGCATTGGGCATTGATCCTGCCGCCCTGCAGGCCACGGTGGCGCGCTTCAACCAACTGGCCGGCAGCGGCACGGATACCGATTTTCAGCGCGGTGTGACGGCTTACCAGCGCAACATCGGTGATCCGGCCTGGAGCGGCAGCAACCCCTGCCTGGGGCCGCTGGTGCAGGCGCCGTTCTATGCGGTGCGTCTCTACCCCGGCGACATCGGCGCCGCCATGGGTTTTTCCACCGACGGTGACGCCTGTGCCCTGGATGCCGAGGGCCGGCCTATCGGAGGGCTGTACGCGGTAGGCAACGACATGCATTCGATCATGGGTGGGGTCTATACCGCACCGGGCATCACCATCGGCCCCGGCTTGGTGTTTGCCCGGCAGGCGGCACGCCATGCGGTGGCCCGGGCCCAGGCCCGTGCACCCCGTCAGGCCTAGGGAAAACCTGACCCTGCTTCGCACGAAAAATCCTGCTGCTAGCCTGAATCGTCGAATCACGGAGCAAGGCTGCAATCAACAATCCTGCAGCCTCAAGAAGGCCTCATCTTCCCGATGAAAGCCTTGATATACAGAGAAAAAAGGAGACACGCCATGGGCCAGGCATATGCCAGAGATTCACATTGCTCGCCGCTTTCCACGCAGGCCGTGGGCGCCGGATTTTGCCGGTTTTTGCTGAACGCGCCAGAGGTGGTCTGAGCCATGGAAAAGACACCTGCAGATACCTCCTGCGTGGCTGTGGTGACGGGCGCCGCCGACGGCATTGGCTGGGCTACGGCCCAGCGTTTGGCCGCAGACGGTTGGCAGCTGGCCCTGCTCGATCTGCGGGCCGATGCCGTGCAGTCGCGTGCGCTCAGCCTGGGGGCGCAGCACCTCGGCCTGGCATGTGACGTGACCGATGGCAGCAGCGTGCGCACGGCGGTGGCCACAGTGGCTGCGCGCCTGGGCCGCATCGATGCGCTGGTCAACAACGCCGGCATCGCCGAGCAGAACGCACCCACGCTGGAGCAGACCGCCGAGGGCTTCGACCGGGTGCTGGCCGTGAACCTGCGCGGCACCTTTCTGGTGACCCAGGCCGTGCTGGCGGTGATGCAGAAACAGCCGCGCGATGGGCGCGGCAACCGGGGCGCCATCGTCAACCTGGCGTCGATCGCCAGCCTGGCTGGCATACCGGGCCGCAACGCCTACAGCGCGGCCAAGGCCGGGGTGGTGGGCATGACCCGCGCGCTGGCCAGCGAATGGGCGCGCGAGGGCATCCGGGTCAATGCCGTGGCGCCTGGCTATGTGCGCACCGCCCTGGTGGCCGACCTGGTGCAGCGCGGCACGGTGGATGGCCACGCCATTGCCAGCCGCACGCCGATGGGGCGCATGGCCGAGCCGGAAGAGATCGCCGAGGTGATCACCTTCCTGGCGTCGCCGGCGTCGAGCTATGTGACGGGCAGCGTGCTGTCGGCGGACGGCGGCTGGACCGCCTTCGGCGCGCCGACCAGCGTGCTCGCAGAAATTTGAACCTACAGGAGACAAGAGATGCTGACCATCAACCTCTTCAACGGCCTGGTCTATGGCGCATTGCTGATCGTGATGTGCTCGGGCCTGGCGCTGATCTACGGGCTGCGGCGCGTGGTGAACTTCGCCCACGGCTCGCTCTACATGCTGGGGGCCTACCTGGGCTATTCCATCGCCATGCGCAGCAACTTCTGGGTGGCGCTGGTGGCGGTGCCCGCCATCATGGCCCTGCTGGGCGTGCTGCTGGACCGCTATGGCTTTCGCCTGCTGCAGGACCGCGATCCGCTGTCGGTGGTGCTGGTGACCTTCGGGCTGCTGCTGATCATCGAAGACTTCGTGCAGACCGTCTGGGGCAAGAGCAACCTGTCCGTGCCCGCACCCGCGGCCCTGAGCACCTCCATCGACCTGTTCGGCACACCCGTGCCGGCCTACCGGCTGGCCGTGATCGCCGTGGGGGCGGGGGTGGCGCTGGGCCTCACCTTGTGGCTGCGCTACTCGAAGGTGGGCCTGTTCGTGCGGGCCGCCAGCACCGACCCGACCACCACCGCCATGCAGGGCGTCAACACCGACGCGCTCTCCGCCGGTGTGGTGGGCCTGGGCACCGCGCTGGCCGGACTGGCGGGGGTGGTGTCCGCACCCTTCCTGTCGCTGTCGCCCTCGATGAGCAGCGACGTGATCATCGATTCGTTCGTGGTGGTGGTGGTGGGTGGCCTGGGCTCGCTGTCGGGTGCCTTCATCGCCGCCATGGGCCTGGGCATGGTGCAGGCACTGGGTGCGGTGTACCTGCCCAACGCCGCCGTGCTGCTGCCTTTCATGCTGATGGTCGGCATCCTGATCTGGAAGCCGTCCGGCTTTGCCGGCAGCCGTACCTGAGCGGCCACTAGGAGAAACCCATGACGATTCCAAAACTCTTTCTCAGCGCCGTGGTGGCGCTGGCCGTGGGGGCCGCGGTGGCTGCCTTCGGTGGCTCCGGCAAGGTGCTGTCGCTGCTGACGCAGGCCGTCATCTATGCGGTGTTCGCCATTGGCGTGGGCCTGCTGCTGCGGCAGAACGGCATGGTGAGCTTTGGCCACGCCCTGTTCTTCGGCACCTCGGGCTATGCCATCGGCATCATCCTGCAGATGCAGTTGATGCCGGCCGAGGCCGCCATCATCCTGACGCTGATCGCCATGGGCCTGATCGCCTTCCTGATGGGCCTGGTGATGGTGCGTGTGCCCGGTGTGGCCTTCGGCATGCTGACCCTGGCGGTGGGGCAGATGGCTTTTCTCACCGCGTCCCGCTCACGCGGCGTGACGGGTGGGGCCGACGGCATGAACGTGGACTGGCCCTCGACCCTGTTCGGCGCGCCGGTGTCCGAGCTGGTCAAGCCGCACACCATGTTCATGGTCTGCTGGGCCACGCTGGTGGTGGTGATGCTGGTGCTGGCCCTGCTGCTGCGCAGCCGCTTCGGCAGCATCACCGAGGCGGTGCGCGACAACGAGGAGCGGGCCCGTTTCATCGGCATCCGCACCCTGGCGCCACGGGCGGCGGTGTATGCCCTGTCGGCCATGGTGGTGGGCCTGGCGGGGGTGCTGTCGGCACTGAACACCGGCTTCGTGTCGCCCGAGAACCTGCACTGGAGCCTGTCGGGTGTGTCGCTGATGATGGTCGTGGTGGGGGGCTACAAGGTGCTGTGGGGCCCCGCCCTGGGCGCCGTCGTGTACTTCCTGGCCAAGGACATCCTGGGCGACTACGCCAACCACTGGATGGCGATCTTCGGCGTGGCCCTGATCACCGTCATCGTGTTCTCGCCCACCGGCATTGCAGGTGCCCTGCAGCGCCTGGTGCACGGCAAGAAGGCGGCACCCGCCGCACGCGCCAGCCATGGCCACTGAGCACCCTCCAAGGAGACTTCCATGAGCAACTATGTATTGCAGGCCGAGGATGTGGCCATCCACTACGGTGGTGTCAAGGCCGTCGATGGAGTGGCGCTCACCCTGGAGCGCGGCCAGATCCGCGGGCTGATCGGACCCAACGGCGCGGGCAAGTCCACGGTGATCGACGCCATCACCGGGCGCCGGCGCCTGACCCGGGGCCGGGTGCACCTGGGCGGAGAGGACGTGTCGGAACTCAATGCGGTGGAGCGCCGCAAGCGCGGCCTGTCGCGCAGCTTTCAGCGCACCAGCATCTTCGGGCAGATGAAGGTGCGCCAGCAGGTGGAGCTGGCCTCCTACAAGATGGGTGTGGCCGATTCGGGGGCCGATGCCGACGCGGTGCTGAAGGAACTCGACCTGTATGCACTGTCCAACGCCACCGCTGAAGACCTGGGCTATGGCGAACAGCGCCGGCTCGACCTGGCCCTGGCCCTGGTGGGGCGGCCCACCGTGCTGCTGCTGGACGAGCCCATGGCCGGCCTGTCGGTGAAGGAGTCTCTGGACCTGGCGCAGCACCTGAAGGCGCTGACCTCCCGCTGGGATGTGTCGGTGCTGCTGGTGGAGCACGACATGGACGTGGTGTTCGGCATCTCGGACGTGGTGACCGTGTTCGAGCTGGGCCGCGTCATCGCCAGTGGCGACCCGGCCACCGTGCGTGCCGATGCCCGTGTGCGTGAAGCCTATCTGGGGAGTGCGGCATGAACCCGTTGCTGAAGATCGAGAACATCAATGCGTTCTATGGCGCGGCCCACATCCTGCACGACATGAGCCTGCAGGTGAACGCCGGCGAACGGGTGGCCCTGATCGGCCGCAACGGCGTGGGCAAGACCACGGTGGTCAACACCATCCTGGGCCTGGCCAGCCTGCGCAGCGGCAACATCCATCTGGGCGCGTATGCAATGACCCGGCCGCGCACCTACATGGCCGCGCAGCACGGCATTGCGGTGGTGCCGCAGGGGCGGCGCATCGTGGCCAACCTGACGGTGGAGGAAAACCTGCATCTGGGCGCCGCAGTAGGCCGCAAGGGGCCATGGACCGTGCCCGAGATCTACAAACTCTTCCCCATCCTGCAGGAGCGCGCCCATACCCCCGGCACCGCCTTGTCGGGCGGGCAGCAGCAGATGCTGGCGGTGGGCCGTGCGCTGATGGCCAACCCCTCGCTGATCCTGCTGGACGAACCCACCGAAGGCCTGGCCCCGGTGATCGTGGACCAGCTGGCCGACATCTTCAACAAGGTGGCGGACCAGGGCACGGCCCTGCTGCTGATCGAACAGAACATGAGCCTGGTGGTGCGCGTGGCACGCCGCTACTGCGCCATGGCCAAGGGCTCGGTGGTGGCCGAGGGCCTGGTGGAGAACTCGCGCGCCGGCCTGCACGACCTCGAAGCCCATGTGATGGTCTGACGGCATTATTTCCTCTCGTTTTTCAACCGGTCACCGGACCGTTTTCCGGGCTTTATCAACAGGAGACATGTCATGTTCAAGATGAAAGCTTTGCCGCGTACGCTCGCCGGCCTCGCCATGGTGGCGGCGCTGCCCTTGTCGGTGCTGGCCCAGGCCAAGGACCCCGTCAAGGTGGGCCTGGTGTCGTCCAAGTCCGGGGTCTTCTCGCAACAGGGCGAGGAAGTGATGCGGGGTGTGCGCTTCGCCATCGACGAGGCCAACGCCAAGGGCGGTATCGACGGACGCAAGATCGA